>Ga0136846_1231335_pt1 | contig 14044 bp, 12 predicted proteins | sample HopSoiMetagenom2_FD_96841 | JGI IMG/M metagenome (GOLD analysis project Ga0136846, IMG submission 96841) | Grasslands soil microbial communities from Hopland, California, USA - 2 Assembly 2016 (version 4) | ecosystem: Environmental > Terrestrial > Soil > Grasslands | place: USA: Hopland...
CGACTTGAATCCGGACCCTTGGATTGCGCTGAAGTGGACAAACACATCGGGGCCGCCATCACGCGAAATGAACCCAAAGCCTTTCGCGTCGTTGAACCACTTCACTACGCCGTTGATGCGTGACATGAAACCTTTCCTCGTCCCGTACTGGGGCTAACTGTGACGCGGATCTTGCCGGCCATCCCAAAGTGGGATAGCCACTACATCAAGAACCGTACACCAAAATAAACAGATGTACGCGAATCACCAGTGCTGGCGGGCAAGAAAATGTGCACCCAACGGTGAGACGAGCTCTGCTTAATGATTTCCCGACAGTGGCTTAGGCAGCGCCGGCGATGTATCGCGCGAACCGCCCGCAATTGCGACAGCGGAGCGTTACCTGTGACCGCGGTGGCGGGGGAGTATGCGTGGGATCGCGCTCGATTGGCCCCGAACACGACGGACAACTGAGCGGCCGCCCACTCCGATCGCTTGAGATGAGATGCAGGGCTTGAGCGGGGTTGTACGTGTTCGGACGTGGCTTTCTCATGCTTCCTCCCCGATGATGAACCGCCAGAGGCTCTCATACGAGAGCATCCCACTCCACGCGAGTAACCACCTACTCACAAAGTAACCATCTAAATACGCAAATCCAAGTGGATTTTCGCTTTGCGGCTACCGTTTCGAAAGCAACGCTGGCGGCGGCACTGTTTCTTGCCGGATGCGGCCCGAGGGCTCACATCCCGCCGCAGCCCGTCGCCGTCGCTAACACGCTCCCACAGGACAATACGGACGCCCAGCTGGCCCGTTCACTAGCGCCTGTGTTGTACCTCCAACGCGACGAATGGTTCCAACTCGAACGCATCGTCGCCGTCCTCCATCCAAACCGCCCGATAATCGGTTATTACCTGCTGTGGAGCGACGATGTCGCAGGCGCCTGGGTCCCTTTCACCAAGCCGACGGATGAGGAGATCGTCTGGGTGGGATACGACTCGACCAAAGCGCCAACCGATGTGTGGACGTACTGGCATGGCAAGATTCTGCATGCCGACTGGCGAGAGCGGGGACCAGCCGAGATCGACGTGCAGTGGGGAAAGCACGGATCAATGCCACGAGGCATCATCGACGATGCCGACATGTGGCCGCGGACTCTGACGAATTTCTGGGTGTCGGTCTGGATCGGGTTGCCGGATATGTGGCTTGGCAGGTTATCGCGTCCCGGTCCACTGTGCTTCTGTCATGGGTATCGCAGATATCGCACGTTCGATCGCCCGATCATTACCGGCAAACGCATCGACGTCGTGGTGCGCGCCGAAAACCCTGACACAGCGCTCAGTGTCGTATTCGGCCTTCCGTACTCAAAGAAGACGCCGTGGCCCTGATGGGCGATCCCGCGCGGTTACGCGACGTAAACGATGTCGCCCTCTGCGTCGATTCCCATCTCCTGCTGAAGCCCGCAGACGCCACAGATCTTGACGGCGTGCCACGCTTCATTGAACTCGGCTTTGTGTGCGGGGCTCGATGGCTTCACGACCAGCTTCTTGAAGCTGTATTCCTGGCAATGCTCGCACGCGTGCGAACGCGCGATTCGCTCCGCGCGCTCGCGCGTGATTGCCTTCGCCAATTCATCTCTCCTGGCTATTTGTCGGATGATGCGGACGGAGTCGAACCGGCGATACTGGAGCCGGAAGTACCGTCTGCAATGGACTTGAAAGCGGGACGTGGTGTGGCCGGCGTGTATGGCGCCTGGTTCGCACCGCCGACGGGGGTCCCCTGACCGGCGGTCGCCTTGAGAAGCTCGCGCATCCCTCCGAGCGCTCCCATGACGCCAGAAGCTTCCGCGGGGAGAAAGATTGTCGTTCCCTTTCCCTGTGTAACCGCGGGAAGCGCCTCGATATACTTCAGACCTAGCAGATACATAGCGGCCTGACCTTCCGGCAACGATGCTGTGATCCGTTGGATCGCTTCGGCCTCCGCTTGCGCCATTGCCAGTCGTGCGGACGCTTGCCCCTCAGCCCGAAGAATCGCTGCTTCTTTTTCACCTTCTGCTTTGCGCACCTGCGACTCACGAAGTCCCTCGGCCTCGAGAATCGCGGCGCGCTTGCCCGCCTCGGCATTCGTGACTGCGGCTCGGCGCTCGCGCTCGGCGCGCATCTGAAGTTCCATGGACTGCTGAATGTCACGTGGCGGCTCGATCGCTTGAAGCTCGACCCGCGTTACATCCACCCCCCAACCGATAGAGGCTTCCTCGATCACCTCGCGCATCCGCTTGTTGATCTGATCGCGGCTCGCCAGCGTCTGATCGAGCTCCATCTCCCCGACGATGTTTCGCAGCGTCGTCCTCGTTAGGGTCTCGAGCGCGTACGGAAGGTTCTGAACAGCGTACGTCGCCTTCTGCGGATCGGCGATGCGGTAGTACAAGACCGCGTCGATATCGATCGTGACGTTGTCTTTGGTGATGACGGGCTGGCTCGGGAAGTTCAGGACCTGTTCACGAAGGTCGATACGCGACGTCGTGCCGGCGGTGATGCGCTTCATGCCAGACACGTCGGCCTCGATGTAGCGGACGTCGATCGGGCGTGGGCGCTCGATGAAGGGGATCAGGAGGTTCAAGCCGGATCGAGCGACGCGATGGAAGCGCCCGAGGCGCTCGATCACCATGACTTCGGCCTGGCCGATGATCTTCACACCGGCTGCGATGATGCTCAGGGCGAATGCGGCGAGAATCGCGAGGAGGATTGTGCCGAGCATGATGGCTCTCTCTGCTGTGGGCTAATTCTTCCAGTCGGCAATGAAGATGTTGGTCTCACCGGGCTTCGCGTCGAACCGATTCGATGCCCAGACCAAACGACGACCATCGGGACTGAACTGGGGGAACCCGTCGAAATCAGGATTAGTCGTGACCTGCTCGAGGCCCGTGCCATCCGGGTTGACGAGGTAGAGGTCGAAGTTTCGGCTGTGCGGATTCTTGTAGTTCGACGAAAAAATGATGCGACGGCCGTCCGGAGTGAAGAACGGCGCGAAGTTCGCCCCGCCGAGGTTCGTCACCTGACGTTGGTCGGAGCCATCCGCGTTCATCACCCAGATCTCCATCTTGTTCGGCCGCACCATCTCCTGCCGCAAGAGATCGCGATAGGTCCGGAGCTCCGCCGAATCGGTCGGATGGTAGGCGCGGTAGACAATGCGCTTGCCATCAGGCGAGAAAAAAGGACCGCCATCGTACCCAGGCGCTGTCGTAAGGCGTCGAACGTTCGATCCATCCACGTTCATCGTGTAGATGTCGAGATCTCCGTCCTTGAGGGACGTGAACACGATCGTCTGGCCGTCCGGCGAGAGGGTTCCCTCCGCCGTGTAGACATTGTTGCTCGTTAGGCGGTGGAGGCCTGTTCCGTCCCGGTCGAGTGTGTAAATGTCGAACTTGTCGAGTCCCCAGACGTAGCCCTGCGACGGATCAGGGCGTGGCGGACACGCGGCGCCGTTCGCGTGTGTGGATGCGAAGAACAGCCGACGGTCGCCGTCGAAGAAATAGCCGCAAGTCGTTTTTCCTTCGCCGTTCGAGATTCGGCGAGCGCCTGAGCCGTCGATGCGCATGACGTACTGTTGATCGCAGGTGCGACCGTCACGCGTCGACTGGAACGTCAGCCACTGACCATCGTGGCTGAAATACGCCTCAGCGTTTTCGCCGCCGTTGGTGAGGCGGCGGATGTTCGACAAATGCGATTCGCCGGGCTCAGAAGGAACGGATACGGCGACGCTCGCGCCGTCGCGTTCGGCGACAGCGGATGGCGTTGGCGCCGAGTGGCACCCGGATGCAAAAGCCGCCACGACGAGGGTCGTGGCGGCTCGGTAGGCCTGTCTCGTCATGCCGGAAAGCTATCGCTGCGGCCTGGAAGCGACGAGGGCGAAGAGATCCTTCTGGGAGCCACCCTTCTGGATAATCTCGATGGCCTTCTTCAGCTGCGGGTCATCATCCAGCGTGCGGCGGCGAACCGTCGAGTCGCCAAACGCGGCACGGGCAACACGGAGTTCGATGTCGCGATCGACGAGCGACGTCGCGGCGTCCCACTGCTTTCGATCGACTTTTACACCGGCTTTCTCGAGCCGATCGAGGAATTCGTTACGCCATTCCGGCTTGACCACAAAGTCCGGCTTCACCTGTGACTTGAGCTCGTAGCCGAGATCGTAGAGCGCGACGTAGTACTCCTGCGACTTGGGCGCCATTGCCTTGCGGAAGTCCTGCTCGGCCGTCGTCAACGTGTCTGCCTGTACGAGCAGATCGGGTGTAACGGCGCCTCCACCGTAGACCACGCGTCCCGCATCGGATTTGAATTGTGGGCGCGACTTACGTGCGGAGTCAGACTCGAGCGAGTCGGGATGTACTTCAACGAACTGGCCGTCCGGCATCAGCTTCCGTTCTTTCTGGATGGAGCGGCCGCTCGGTGTGTACCATTTCGCGGTCGTCATCTTGAGCGCCCAGCCGCCGTCGAGATTGAAGAGCGTCTGCACGAGTCCCTTGCCGAACGACGTGTTGCCGACGATGACGGCCCGGTCGTGGTCCTGCAGTGCGCCAGCGACGATCTCGGAAGCGGATGCCGTGTACTGGTTCGTGAGAATGACGAGCGGAACATCCGGAGCCGCGGGCTTCTCGCGCGCGAAGTACATCTGCGGTTCGGTATTTCGTCCGCGCACGCTGGCGATCTCCTGCCCCTGTTTGAGGAAGAGATTGCTGATGGAAAGCGCTTGGTCGAGGAAGCCGCCGGGGTTATTCCGCAGGTCGAGGACGATCCCGTGCGCTCCTGCGTTCTGCAGACGGCGAACGCTCTCGGTGAGCTCGGACGTGGCGTTCTCGTTGAACTGATCGAGCGGGATGTAGCCGACCTTTCCATCGAACGTGATCTCGTACGGCACTGCTGGCACCTTAATCACCGCTCGGGTGAACTCGATCTTGATAGGCGCCGCGACGCCTGGACGCGCAAACCCGACCGTGACCTTCGTGCCCGGCGTTCCGGTGAGCGCGTCCGCCGTCTTCTTGGAAGTCCAGCCGCGCGTGGAAACCGTATCGACCAGCGCGATCACATCGCCTTCGCGAATGCCCGCGCGTTCCGCCGGCGTGTTGTGGAAGACCTTGGCGACGGTGATCCCTTTGCCCTGCTGCTCCTCGATTGACATCCCGAGTCCGCCGTAACGTCCGCCCGTGTTGCTGTTGAAGGAGCGGAGCTGCGATGGGGACATCAGTTCGCTGTAAGGATCCTGCAACTGACCAACGAGTCCCCGCGCGGCCTTTTCGTAGAGTGCTCCGGTATCGACAGTATCCACGAAACGCGAGGAAACGAGGTCGAGCACCTGGCCGAAGAGCCGAGCGCCGTCAGCGGTTGCGCGCTCCTGAAAAACGAATCCACCCACGAGAAGCGGAGTGGCGACGAGGCTCGCAAGGAGCGCGGTGCGTTTTCGATTCATTGAATGGCTCAGCTCAACGGGGTGACGAACTAGATACGCGGTGTGGGAGGAGGAGTTCCGCGCCCCTTCAAACGGACTGGATGCAAGCAGTATGCGTCACTGGCCGTTGCCGCCTGCGGTTGCACCAGCGCCTTCTTCGCTTCCACTAGCCCACAGTGCGCGCCACGACATTTCGCGTCCCTTGCGGAACCCCTTCTGGGTGAGCTTCACGCCATCGGGCGAGATGGTAACCATGTAGGCCTGACCATCCATTTCGATCTCGCGCTTGATCGTCTTGTCGAGCTTCGTTGCCATGGAAACTCCGTTTCGTTGTAGTGAAGCCAGGCGGAGCGACTCAGGTGCGGAGCGACTCTGGGAAATGTAGGGGGCGTCGCATGTCCTACACCAAACGCGAGGCCAATACATAGTCAACGAACCATTCGCGCCGATGCTGCTTAAAGGCAATATCGCGAGCGAGGCCTTCCGAAAGCAGCATCTGATGCGCCGGTTGTAACACGCGCTGCAGGTGCGATGGATAACGCTGAGCGAGCGGTAACTGTTCGGCGAGCTGATCAAGAGCGATTCGCCACGTCACGGTCCCGTCTTCTCGCGCGACCTCCAGTAGCCGGTACAATCGACGCGCCACGGGTGATGACAGATTGAGGTAACGCGGTGCTGAGAGCGTCACTATGTGGCCGGCGGTGATGTTCGAACGGATTACGTTCGAAATGGTGACGCGCGCGTCTCCAGGCTCCGACGCGGAGAACGTCGGGAACAGCGCAAGCTGCTCGCGGTCGCTGTTCCGGCGACGCTCGATCGCGATCGAGCTGAGAATCGTGAAACGCCCTTCGAGACGTGTAGCGCCCGCGGCATCGTAGTAAACGCCGCTCGACTCAAGGGCGGTGCGCTCGAGTCGACTGAGTGCACCCCGGAGCTGTTCATACGTACGCCCATCAACGCGCCGGCCGATCGAGCGGAGAAATGAGTGGAGCGTGAACGTCAGCGAGCCATCGTCAGGACAGTTCGCTTCGTGGTAGCGCCGCAGGAGCTCGACATACACGTCCTGGTCGAATGTTCCGGGCACTCGGTCGCCGGGCGTTGGTAGGACGCGCCAGCGTCCCCCGGACTCGGGAGCGTACGTGACCGCCGAGTCATCGGCCGAATCGCTCAAGCGGAACAGCGGCAATGCCTCGAGCGATCGATCGAGAACAATCGTGCGCGTCGCGGTTCGCCGGTGCGCGGCGAGGCTCATCCGGCGTAGCGTAGTGTCACGTGTGCCGCGAAGCTAGGGCCGAGCCTCACATTCGTTGGGCCGTGGCGGTAATCCGCCGCCCGTGTGTCGGGCAGCTGTCGTGATATCGAATCGCGGGCAAATCAGCCCAGCTGGATGACCTGACCCGTGATTGACCGCGCTGCCTCCGAGAAACACAGGAAATACACAGCGTCAGCTACTTCCTCTCTTTCGACATAACGCGGGGCCGAGCCCATGGTCTCGACGTTCGCGGCCGTCCGGATCGCGGTCGGAGCAAGCGCATTCGACCGGACGCCGGTGGCGCGCTCTTCCTGCGCGATCGAGCGCATGAGCGTGATCACGCCGGCTTTGGAGACTGCGTAAGCGGACATTTCGGCGATCTTGCCACCCGGCAGGGCCGCGGCGGAAGCGAAAAACACGACGGCTCCTTGTCGCTTTCGGAGCAGGGGAAGAAAGGCGCGCGTCGTCAGGTACGCGGTGGTGAGGCCTGTGCCTAGCTGCTTCGACCACGCATCCGGATCGCTGTCGGCGACCTTTCCGGACATGCTGAACCCACCCGCGATGTTGACCAAGGCATCGATCGCGCCGAACTCCCGCGTAACAGTTGCCGCGACAGCATCGAGCTGAGCCCCGTCAGTCAGATCTGCGCGCGCGGCGGTCGCTCTCAACCCCCGCCCGCGAAGCTCGGCCGCGCGAGCCTCGGCCTCTACTCCGGTACGATCGATTAGGACAACGGACGCGCCGCGTTCGGCCAGGGAACGCGCAACCACTTCACCGACCTGGCCGGGACGAGAGACGCCGGTGAGAACAGCGACTTTTCCGTCGAGCGGGAGATCAGCGGGAGTTGGTGCGGACATAACGACGCCGGGTTGACGGTGATCCGAGCCACGCTCGTGTGGAACGGCCTCTGCGCTACAATGGTCGTCACGTAAAATCGTCGAGTGTACCCGGTGGTTCCATGATTCGGTTTTTCAAGCGGCTTGGCGCCGTGATCGGTGTGTTGGTGGTACTCGCGTTCGCCCTCATTGGGCTCTTGACCGTTACGCGTGGTACTCCGGTGAAGAGAGTCCTCGCGGTGGGAGACGACAAGCTGCCCGGGGTTCGCGACTCACTCTTCATTCGGACCATGCAGCTGTTCTCGGGGATGAAGATCGAGGACGGCAACGCGGTCGAGGTGCTCCCAAACGGAACGGTCTACCCACGGCTCTGGGCCGACATTCATTCGGCCACGCAAACCGTGACCGTCCAGATGTACTTCTCGAAGCCGGGTGTCGTGGCAGACTCGATGGCGAAATACCTCGCCGAACGTGCGCGCGCGAAGGTGCGAGTGCTGCTGCTACTCGACGCGTTTGGTTCCCACGACCTCGCAGGTGACTGGACGGATAATCTGAAGAAGGCGGGCGTAGAGGTCGCATGGCTTCGGTCGCTGCACTGGTACACGCTGCACCGAGCGGCGACGCGCTCGCACGTTCGGGTCGTCGTCGTGGACGGCCGCGTCGGGTACACGGGTGGGTTCGGCCTGGCTGACTACTGGTTGGGCAGCGGCCACTCGGAGAATGAGTGGCGTGAATCGAACGTCCGGTTTGAAGGTCCCGCGGTGGCTCAACTCCAGGCGACGTTCGCGTCGGGGTGGGCGGAGGCGGCCGGTGAGCTCATCACGGGCGATCTCTTTTTTCCGCCACAAGCATTTTCCGAAGTCGGACCCGTACGGGCCGCGTTGTTCCACTCGGTCCCGACGGCCGGGAGCACGCCCGCCGAGCGGTTTCTGGCGTTGTCGATCAGTGGCGCCCGGCACACGCTCTACATCTCGAACTCGTACTTCGTGCCCGACGACGACTTTCGGCGCCTACTCGTTAGGGCAGCGAAGCGCGGCGTCGACGTCCGTGTGCTGACGGCGGGTGACAAGAGTGACGTCAAGACGACATTGTACGCCGGGCGCGCACGTTATCCCGAGCTGATCAAAGGTGGCGTGCGCATCTACGAGTACCAGCCGACGATGATGCACGCGAAGACGTTCGTGATCGACGGCGTGTGGTCGACCGTTGGCTCGCTCAATTTCGACAATCGATCCCTGGTGTTCAACAACGAGTCGAACCTCGTCACGCTCGATGCGCGCGTGGGTGCGACGCTTGACTCGCTGTTCGCGGACGATCTGCGCTACGCGAAAGAGATCAAGCTCGCCGAGTTCGACCGGAGGTCGTGGATCGAGCAAATCCTCGAATGGGGAGCGAATACGTTGCAGCGCCTGCTCTGACCGAACGGGCGAGGCTATCTAGCCGCGAATCTCGGCCCGGCCCAGAGCAGCGCGCACGGCCTCGCGCATGGCGACGATCCCGTTTTCGGTCGATGCCGGTGAGTCATCGCGGACGTGGATCTCGATGCCGTCCGCGACGAGCACGCGTCGCCAGGCGATGGTGCCCTGATCGTCCTGGGCGACGGCGGCGTCAGCGCGCGCGCCAAGCGCCGGGGCGAGGGACTGTGCGATGCGGCGCTCGAGCAGGTCTCCCGTGATCTCGCGCATCTCGCGCTTGATCACATCGAGAGTTTGGCCTTCTCGCTGCCGGATCTTGATCGCGAGCAGCTGGAGGAGATGCCGGTAATTGTAGATCGCTGCGGTGCCGGTGCCTTCCGGCCGGTCGAGCAGGCCGTTGGACACGTAGAACCGGACCGCGCGCGCGCTCGGTGCAGCGCGGGCAGAAGCGTTCGTGGGCCGCATGCCGGCGGCGTCGACGAGTGCGGTGACGTGGGCAGCGAGCCCGCGAGCATTCCAGGGAGCGTGGCGTGCGTGCGCGCGGAGGAGGGCAACCGGAGATTCGGCCATTATGCGAACATAATTACGTCAGCTTCGCGATACGAGGGGCACTCGAAAGGCTGACTACCACAGTTGTGCCGGTTTCGGTAGCACTTTCGATCGCAATCATTCCCTGGTGCTCTTCGATAATTCGCTGTGCGAGCGCGAGTCCCACACCAGATCTACCCGGCTTCGTCGATAGGAACGGCTCGAAGACCCGCGGGAGCATCTCGGCCGGAATCGGAGGGCCACCGTTCGTGAGCCGACAGCGCCATCCGCCATTTGGGAGGACCGTGGACTGCAGCGAAATGTCGGTTGCCACCGGAGCCGCATCGACGGCGTTCGAAAGGATGCTTTTGAAGCACTGAGCCAATTGCTCGGCGTCGATCGCGATCACCGCAGGCGTGTCCGGTTTTGTCCGTCGGATCGCAATCGCGCGGGCCTCGAGGCTGCCGCGCTCCGATTCGAGCACGTTGTCCCAAACGGCATCGGGATCGCCGGGCGTAACGTCGAGCACGATCGGTCGCCCGAGTTCCACCAACGTACCGACCATTCGATTGAGCCGTTCGACCTCGCGCAGTATGCGTCCGACGTTCGTCTCCATAACCGGGTCCTCTCGCGCCCTGAAGCGGAGAAGCTGCGCCGCGGATGAGATCCCAAAGATCGGATTGCGAAGCTCCTGGGCTACGCGTGCGGCGACTTCGCCGATCGCGCCGCTCCTGCGACGGCGGCCCGCCTGTGCGACGTGTCTCGCGCGATCGATCGCCGACGAGAGCTGTGTCGCGACGGCAGACAGGTAGCGGCTCGAGTCGGCAGTCTGTTCCGGTGACTCGATGTCGTCAGTGATGATGGAGATGGCGCCGAGCGGGCGAGTTTCGCCGGGCAACGCGGCGGTCAGCGCGACCGTGGAATGATCGCGCGACGCGACAACACCCCCGGTCTCGAGAGCGGACTGCCAAGCGCGCGCAAATCGCTGCTCGAGCGACTGTCGGTCACTATCTGACCCCACGTCATACACGATGCGGGGCGAAGCACCGTGGTCGTCGATAATGGCAACGACAACCACATCCGCCCGCAGCCCGCTGCGGAGCTGTTGCGCAGCTTCTTGGTACGCTTCCTCGGGATCGACGGCGCGCGCGAGGGCGATGCCGGAGTCGAACGCCGCTTCTCGAGCCCGATCCCGATCGGTGATGTCGACTGTGCAGATCACGAACCCGGTGACGGCATGCGTGTCGTCATGCAGCGGTGTCATCTGCGCCAGGAGGACGCGGCCATCCGGACCGCGCTCGAGCTCCCACCGCACGACTGGGGCTCGGCCGGTTCGAAGCAGCTGCATTCCGTGTTCGATCTGGTCGCGTGACATAGTCTCGCGCATGGCATCCCAGATCGGCGCACCCCGGCTGCTGTCGCCAATAATGACGGTCAGCGGCACTGCATCTTCGCTGAACCGCGTCGAAGCCTGACGTACGCTGGTGAGATGGCCGTCGAGGTCCAGCGAGTAGACGCTGACGGGAAGCGCGTCGAGCAACGCGTGCTCAGAAAGGTCGGTGGACAGCATAGTCCAGCGGGAGTTTGACGTTGGTACAACGCGAACGATGAGGCGGGAGCCAAAAAACCGCGGGGCACCGGCCGAGCCGGCAGCACCCCGCGGTCGTCACTGATCGAAAAGGCGCCTGACGCGCCGATGGAGCGCTGCCTCGATCTACTTCTTCTTTGCCTTTCCGCCGCGACCACCCGCCTTTTTTGCCGGCGCCTTCTTGCCCGCCGCCTTCTTGCTGGCGGGCTTTTTCGCGTCCTTCGCTGCGCTCTTGCCCTTGGCGGCTTTCTTCGCTCCACCCTTCGCCGCTGGGCGTGCGCCCTTCCCGCTTTTTGCAGTTGCCTTTTTGGTCGCCTTCTTCACCGGTACGTTCTTCGTTGCTGCCTTGGCGGGCGCCTTGGACGCGGCCGGCTTCGGGGGCGGGGCGACGGGTGCGGGAGCGGCCGCTGGAGGCGGTGGCGAAGCCGAGCTGGCGGTCGCCGCTGCCTTTTCCGCCGGCGTCTTACGTGGGCGGCCCGGTCGCCCGGGACGCGGGAAGACCTCGGCCTCTTCCTCATCTTCCTCTTCGCCGCCGCCGACCGCTTCTCTTTCCTCGTCGTCGTCGCCTTCATCGGACTCGTCGGCGTCGTCCCAGAGACTTTCGTCCCGCTGGTTCAGGACCCAGCCGCCATCCTCGTCGTCGTCATCCTCGAACGAGCTGCCGCCACCGTAGCCCAGGTCGTCTGATTCGTCATCCCGGTCGGAAAACTTGAACTCACGCTCCAATTCTTCACCGCGCGGCATGACCGCCTCCTGTGAGATAGCCGTCCGGTACGAACCAGGGGAAAAACCGGGCGGAAAAGGTGCACGTCACATGCCCATCACTTTTCGTTGTGCGGGGGCGACGAACGCGCCCGCTTCCACGTCACCCTAGTACAATCGCCGGGTCGCGGAGTCAAGCGACACACGACACAACGAGGCGCGCGCGTCAGTCGCCGAATGCGGCGTCCGTTACAGCTGGATCGCGTGATGGCGGTGCGTGATGTGGTGATCGGCGGCGGCTGAGAAGCCAGCCAGCGGCATCGTCGAGCAACGTGTACATCACGGGCACGACGAACAGCGTGAGGAAGGTGGATGTGATCAAGCCGCCGATGACGGCTCGCGCCATGGGTGCTCGCTGTTCAGCGCCGGCGCCAATTGCGAGCGCCAGCGGAATCATACCGAACACCATGGCAAAGGTCGTCATGATGATCGGCCGGATGCGTGTGCGCGCCGCTCGAAGAATCGCGGCCTCCCGTTCGCCGCCGTGCTCACGCTCCTGGTTCGTGAAATCGACCAGCAGGATCCCGTTCTTGGTGACGAGCCCCATGAGCATGATGATGCCGATCATGGACATCACGTTCATGTTGCCCTTCGTGACGAGCAGCGCTATCGCGACGCCGATGAAGCTCAAGGGCAGCGCGAGCATGATGGCGAGCGGCTGAAGGAACGATCCGAAGAGCGACGCGAGAATCAGGTAAATGAAGATGACCGCGAGAATGAGCGCTTCGGCCACGTAGCCCTTGGTGTCGTTCAGGTTCTGCACGTCACCGGTGAAGACGGCGTGGTATCCGGGAGGCAAGTTGAGTGAATCGATTGCTGCCTTCACCTTGCCGGCGACATCACCCAATGGGTAGCCCGGGATCACGCCCGAGGAGATGTTGATCTGGCGCTCGAGTTGACGACGCTCGATCTGCTGTGGACCGACGCCGCTCTTGACTTCGGCCACCTGGGAGAGCGGTACGATGGCTGGTTGGCCGGTGGTCGGGTCGAGGTTCGCACTCGCGATCGGAATGTTGGCTACGTCTGCGGCGGTTTTCCGAAGCGAGTCGGGGTAGACAACAATCACGTCGTGCTGGTAGCCCTGCGGGTCCTCCCAGCGCGTCGCACGAGTGCCGGAAAACAGCGGTTGAAGAGTCGTGCCGATGGCGTTGATTCCGAGGCCGGCTGCCCACGCTTGCTGCCTATCGACACTGACGTCGAGCTGCGGGATGTCGCCCTGGTCGCTCGAATTGGGCTCCGCGACCCCGGGGATGCGCGTCATCGCCTCGTACACGCGACCCGCCGCAATTTTAAGACGCGATTGCTCCGGGCCCTGAATGTTGACGCGGATGGGTTGCCCGCGGCCGCCGAAGATGCTCGACGTCTGATTGATCGACGCCATCACGCCGGTGACCTGACGCAGCTTGCCTCGCAGCTCGTTCTGAATCTCGGTGAGCGTGCGGTCGCGATCGTGGGCCGGCCGGAGCTGGACGTTGATCGTGCCCTGGTTAGGCGTTCCGCGGAATCCGCCTCCGACGGTGAGATACGTGTATTCGACGTCCTGCTGTTTCTTGAGGAAGTCGCTGATCTCACGTCCCTTGTCGAGGGTGTAGTCGAGTGTGGAACCGGGTGGCGTTCGAATGCCGACAGAGAAGTCGTCGCCGTTCGAGTCGGGCATCCACGTGAATCCAAGGCGCGGAATGATGATGAACGCCGCGACGATCGACGCAGCGGCTGCCGCCATCACCAGCGCGCGATGATGGAGCGCCCACTTCAGCATGCCCGGATACTTGTCCGAGCTACGCTCGAACCAGGTGTTGAACGCGATGGCTATGCGCCGAATCGGTGACCGCGCCTTCCGCGGCGCGTGTTCTGCGCTGTGCGCCGCATCAGCCTTGGCGCCGTGCTCCACGTCGGGATCGTACCATACGCTCGAGAGCATCGGGTCGAGCGTGAACGACACGAACAGCGACACGAGTACGGCGAACGCCACCGTGACGCCGAACTGGAAGAAGATCTTGCCGATGATCCCGCCCATGAACGCGACGGGGACGAACACCGCGACGACCGCGAGCGTCGTGGAGAATACGGCAAGGCCGATCTCGGACGTCCCGTCCCGTGCCGCCGTGTAGTGGTCTTTCCCCATTTCCATGTGGCGCACGATGTTCTCGCGGACGACGATCGCGTCGTCGATGAGCAAGCCGATCGCGAGCGACAGCGCGAGCAGCGTCATCGTGTTGATGGTGAAATCCATCACCCACATGATGAA
>Ga0136846_1235182_pt1 | contig 14044 bp, 10 predicted proteins | sample HopSoiMetagenom2_FD_96841 | JGI IMG/M metagenome (GOLD analysis project Ga0136846, IMG submission 96841) | Grasslands soil microbial communities from Hopland, California, USA - 2 Assembly 2016 (version 4) | ecosystem: Environmental > Terrestrial > Soil > Grasslands | place: USA: Hopland...
AGCGCCGTCCGTACGTACATCGAGCAGCACCGCGCCGCCTTCCTCGACGACCTCGCCGAGTGGCTGCGCATCCCGTCCGTGTCGGCCCAGCCCGACCACGCCGCCGATGTACGCCGCAGCGCCGACTGGCTCGCCGCCAAACTCCGGGAAACCGGCTTCCCGACCGTCGAGGTCTGGGCGACACCGGGCGCCCCGGCGGTCTTCGCCGAGTGGCCCGCCGACGACCCCGCCGCCCCCACCGTCCTGGTCTACGGCCACCACGATGTGCAGCCCGCGGCGGGCGAGGACGGCTGGGACAGCGACCCCTTCGAACCGGTCGTCCGGGGCAATCGCCTCCACGCGCGAGGCGCCGCCGACGACAAGGGCCAGGTGTTCTTTCACACACTCGGCGTCCGCGCCCACCTCGCCACCACCGGCCGCACCGCACCCGCCGTCCATCTGAAGATGCTCGTCGAGGGCGAGGAGGAGTCCGGATCCATCCACTTCCGTTCCCTCGTCGAGGAGCACGCCGACCGGCTCGCCGCCGACGCCGTGATCGTCTCCGACACCGGTATGTGGGCCGAGGACACCCCCACGGTGTGCACCGGCATGCGCGGTCTCGCCGAGTGCGAGATCCAGTTCCACGGACCCGACCAGGACATCCACTCCGGCTCATTCGGCGGTGCGGTGCCCAACCCGACGACCGCCGTCGCCCGGCTCGTCGCCGCACTGCACGACGAGCACGCGCGTGTGGCGATCCCTGGCTTCTACGAAGGAGTCAGCGACCTCACCGAACGGGAGCGCGCACTTTTCGCCGAACTTCCCTTCGACGAGGAGCAGTGGCTGCGCACCGCGAAGTCGTACGCCACCCACGGTGAAGCAGGACACACCACCCTGGAGCGCGTCTGGACGCGCCCCACCGCCGAGGTCAACGGCATCGGCGGCGGGTACCAGGGGCCCGGCAGCAAGACGATCGTCCCGGCCTCGGCCATGGTGAAGCTCTCCTTCCGGCTGGTCGCCGGCCAGGACCCCGACCACATCGAGAAGATCGTCCGCGACTGGACCACGACCCACGTCCCCGCCGGGATCCGGTACGAGATCACGTTCGCGGCGGCCACCCGCCCGTGCCTGACCCCCCTGGACCACCCCGCCCTGCAGTCCGTCGTACGTGCCATGAGCCGCGCCTTCGGCAAACCGGTCCGCTACACGCGTGAGGGCGGCAGCGGCCCGGCCGCCGACCTCCAGGACGTCCTCGGTGCCCCTGTGCTCTTCCTGGGCATCTCCGTCCCCTCCGACGGCTGGCACGCGCCCAACGAGAAGGTGGAGATCGACCTGCTGCTCAAGGGCGTCGAGACCACCGCCTATCTGTGGGGCGACCTCGCCGAAAACTGGCGCCATGAAACCTGACGACCCTGCCCGGTCCGGACCGGCAGACGCCCAGGGGCACCATGAAAGCACTGCCCGGCACCCGCGCGAACCTGTTCGAAAACCGCCGCCCCCCAAGCGTCACCACCCACGTCCCGTCGAACCGCCCGTCGAAATATCCGTTCCACCGGGGGAGTTGGAAGCACCTGTGACCACCTGGACCGACCACATCGCCGACCGTCCCATCTCGCTCACCGCCCCCAGCGGCATCGACCGGGCCGCGCACCACCGGCTCGACGAGGCCTGGCTCGCCGCGGCGTGGAGCCACCCCACGACCCGCTGCTTCGTGGTCTCCGGTGGTCAGGTCCTCATCGACGAGACGCCCGACGGGCGTACCGAACTCGTCATGACCCCCTCCTTCGAAGCCCCGCTCACCGAAGCGCACCGCTACTTCCTGGGCAGTGACGACGACGGCACCAGCTACTTCGCCCTTCAGAAGGACGCCCTGCCCGGCCGCATGGACCAGTCCGCGCGCCCCGCGGGCCTGCGCGAAGCCGGCCTGCTCCTCTCGCCCCGCGACGCCGGCCTCATGGTGCACGCCGTCGCCCTCGAGAACTGGCAGCGCCTGCACCGCTTCTGCTCCCGCTGCGGCGAGCGCACCGTCATAGCGGCCGCCGGCCACATCCGCCGCTGCCAGGCATGCGGCGCCGAGCACTACCCGCGCACCGACCCGGCCGTGATCATGGCCGTCACCGACCAGGAGGACCGCATCCTGCTCGGCCGCCAGGTCCACTGGCCCGAGGGCCGCTTCTCGACGCTCGCCGGTTTCGTCGAGCCTGGCGAGTCCATCGAACAGTCGGTGCGCCGCGAGGTGTTCGAGGAGGCCGGCATTCTCGTCGGCCAGGTCGAGTACGTCGCCAGCCAGCCATGGCCCTTCCCGTCCAGTCTCATGCTCGGCTTCATGGCCCGCGCCGTCTCCAACGACATCGAGGTCGACGGCGACGAGATCCACGAGGCCCGCTGGTTCTCCCGTGAGGATCTGCGCGCGGGCTTCGAATCCGGTGAGGTCCTCCCGCCGTACGGCATCTCGATCGCGGCCAGCCTGATCGAACTCTGGTACGGTAAGCCGCTGCCGAAGTCGGGCAGCGTGCTCTGAGAGGGCGGTTCGTGACTCTTCGGCACCGCCATGCGTGCCGGCCGCCGGCCGCCGGGCGACCGGAAACGGCCCAGCGGCGACCGGCGACCGTTCACCCGACGAATTCCGCTTCCGCAGCCGTAACACCCGCCGTGAGTACCGCCAGCTGCCCGGCGAACGCCGTCACCACCCGCCCGGCGGTGGCATCGTCGATCAACTGCCTCCGGTAGTGCAGTTTGCCCGACAGCCCTCCCTGCGCGTACTCGACAATGAGCGCCAGGTCGAACTTCGGCTGCGGATGCCTCAGTCGGCGGCGTACGCAGGTGGCCCCCGGCAGTTCGAGCCGGATCGCGGTGCTCATGCTCAGGCAGACCTCCGGGAAGCTGCGCGGGCGCGGGTTCACGTCACGCAGGAGTTCCGCCGCGACCGCGCTGAAGGGGAGGTCCTGTTCCGAGACCGCCTGTGCGAGCTGGTCCGCGGCGGCGCGGACCGCGGACTCGGGTGCGGTGTGCGGGTCGCCGTCGGCGCGTAGCAGCACGGTGTTGACGAAGCAGCCGGTCGCCCGGGAGGAGTGGCTCTCGGTGCGGCCGGCGGTGACCAGGCCGAGCGGGAAATCCTGGAGTCCCAGGGTCTCACCGACCGCGCGCTGGAACGCCGCCGAGAGCAGTGCCGGAAGGGTCGTACCGATCCGGCCCACCGCGGTGGGCGCGGGCAGGGCGGTGCCGAAGGCGATCTCGACCGGGAGGCCGCACGCGTCCGCCGCGTCGAGGACGATCCTGCGGCCGGCCAGCGGCACCAGCTCCACCCCTTTCAGGCGGGTCACCGCCTCGGCCGCCCTCGCCCGGGTGGCGGGATGGTCGAGAGACGCCGTCTCGCGCGCGTTGAGGTCGCAGGCGGTGACCGGGGACGGCTCGGGACGAAAGGCCGGGTCCGCGTAGCGGCGGTGCAGGTCGTCGAGGAAGACCTGGAAGGACACCGCGTCCACGACCAGGTGGTGCCAGACGAAGAGCAGGATGTGGTGGTCCTCGGCCACCGTGATCAGCAGGCAGCGGGTGAGCGGGCCGCCGGACAGGTCGATGCCGGTCCTCGACTCGCGCAGGACGAACGCCTCGGCTGCCGACGCCGTATCGCCCGCTTCGGCAGCGGACACCCGCCGCACCGCGATCCGGTGCACCCCGAGCTGCTGCACCGGCAGCGAACCGTCCGCGGTCACCGTCGACCCGAACACCGGATGCGCGGCGAAGGTCGCCTCCAGCGCGGCAGTCAGCAGCCCGGCGTCCAGCGATCCCCGTAGCTCGAAGCACGCGTTCTCGATGTACAGCTCCGGGTTCTCGGTGACCGTCTCATGCATCCACATGGCCAGCTGGGTGGGGCTCAGCGGTCCCCGTACCGCACCCTGCGGGGCAGCGGGCACCGCCTGCGTCTCGACGAAGGGCGCCTCTTCGATCCGCGCGGCAAGCCCCTCGGCGTCGGCGGTGGTCAGGACGTCCGCCGCGCTCACCCGGCGACCGGTCAGCTCCCGCAGCCGGGTCGCCACCCGGACGGCGCTCAGGGAGGTTCCGCCGATGTCGACGAAACCGTCGCGTGCCGACACCGGGGCGGCACCCAGCACGGCCTGCCAGCTGTCGATCACGAGGTCCAGGACGGTGGCACCGGCACCCAGCGGCGAGGGCCCCGTGACGGAACCGGACAGCGACAAAGCGCCCCCAGCCGACCCGCCCACCGGCGAGATCCCCGCGCCCGCGCCCGCACCCGAGCTCGCACCTGACGAGGACAACGGCAACGGCAACGCCGCCAACGCCGCATGATCCGTCTTACCGTTCTTCGTCAACGGCACCACCTCGACCAGCACGAACGCCGCCGGAACCGCATACGCCGGCAACCGCTCCCGCAGCCGCGCCCGCGCCGCCCGCTCGTCAAGACCCTCTCCCGGCCGCGGCCGGAGGTAGGCGACGACCGCCGGCCCATGCCCCGGCAGATCCCGCGCGCCCACCACGACCTCCTGCACATCCACCACCGCGTGAACGGCCGCCTCCACCTCCCCCGGCTCGATGCGGTACCCCCGGACCTTGAGCTGCCGGTCGGCACGGCCACCGAAGACGATGTCGCCGTCCGGCAGGGTGCTGACCAAGTCACCGGTGCGGTAGGCCCGTTCGCCGTCCGGCCAGGTGAAGAAGCGCGCAGCGGCCTCGCCGCTCGCGCCGAGATATCCGCGGGCCACGCACCCGCCGATCGCGACGAGTTCACCGTGCCCGTCGGCGGAGAGCGCGCCCGATTCGTCGATCACGGCCAGCCGGCTGCCGCGAACGGCGGCGCCGATGGGCGTACGGGCCAGCGGATCGCCGCCGGTCCTCGGCACGGTGAACACCGCGCAGATCACGGTGGTCTCGGCGGTGCCGTAGGCGTTCACCACGGTGAGTCCCGAGCGGTGACGCATGAGGTCCTGCAGGAGGCCGAGCGGGATCGGTTCGACGCCGACCATGAGGCGGGTCAGCTCGCGGCAGAACGCGGGGTCGGCCGCCGTACGGGCGCGCAGGTCGGGCAGGAAGGACGGCGGGATGTACGCGGTGTGGATCGCGTGCCGGTCGAGGAAGCCGAGGTAGCCGGCCGCGTCCAGCCGGTCCTCCTCAGGGACGACAACGACGGTGCCGCCGTGGGTCAGCACCGGCCAGACCTCCCAGATGGAGGCGTCGAAGTCGGGGCTGGACCAGGCGGCGCCGAGGTGATCTTCGGGTACGGGGGCCCGGTCCGCGAAGTCGTCGATCAGTTCCAGCACGCCGTGGTGCTCGACCTGCACGCCCTTCGGGTTCCCGGTGGAGCCGGAGGTGTGGATGACGTACGCGACATCGGCGGGACGGGTCGGAACATCAGGGAGGTCCGTGATGGAGCTGTCGTTCACCGTGGCGGGCGCGCAGGCCGGCCGGGCGCTCGTGGCACTGCGCGGCAGCGGCGCGCACTCCGGCGTCCACACGGTCCGGCGTGAAGCGCCGGTCGCGAAGGTCTCGCTGCTGGGTACGGGCCTGCGCTGCGACGCGAGGGTGGACGCCGCGTTCTACGAGGCGGTGTCCCGAGCCGGTTACGCGTACGGGCTGGCGTCGCCGTCGGCCACCGGGATCTGCGCGGTCGTACGGGAGCCGGACGCCCTCGGGTGCGCGCGGGCGGCGCGCCCGGTTCGGGCTGCCGCTCGGGGAGGCCGTGGCGGCCGGGCTGGTCACGTCGGCCGCATGAGACCGGCGCGGTAGGCGAACGAGACGAGCTGGGCGCGGTCCTTCAGCTCCAGCTTGTTCCGCAGCCGGTAGACGTGGGTGCGCACGGTGGCGATGCCGATCGAGAGCTGCCGGGCGACCTGGTCGGTGGAGTGGCCCTTCGCGAACAGCAGGAGGACCTCGCGCTCCTTGGGCGTCAGGGCGCCGACAAAGGGCTGGAGCCGTTCCTCCGGCTCGTGCTCACGGCGGCAGTACCAGTCGATGAGCCGCTTGGTGACCCGCGGCGCGAGCATCGCCTGGCCGCGCGCCGCCGCGTAGACGGCGGCGGTGAACTCCTCGCTGCTGCTGTCCGGGGGGAGGATTCCGCAGGCCCCGGCGTGCAGGGTCTCGGCGATGGTCTCGCTGCTGTCGTCCATGGTGAAGACGATCGACTGGACCGGGTCCGCGAGGGTCTCCTCCCGTACCCGCCTGATCATCTCCAGCCCGGGGATGCCGCGCAGGGTGAGCCCGGTGATGACGACATCCGGGCGGCGCTGGCGGACCAGGGTGACCGCGTGCATCCCGCTGTCGGTGGTCCCGGTGACCTCGATGTCCGGCTTCGCCGACAGCAGGGCGCGGATGCCGTCACGCATGACCGGCATCTGATCGCAGATCAGCACACTCGTCACTCTGTACTCCCCTCGTCGGCGGCGCCGCGAAAGGGAGTTGCAGCGCCTGCTGCGGTTCGCGCGGGCGGCGGACGGTAACAGCACCGGGGTCGTGGGCATCGACGGCATGGGCGGCTGCGGCAAGACCTCCCTGGCCGTGCGCACCGCCCACCGGCTGGCCGCCGCCTACCCGGATGGACAGCTCCACGTCGACCTGCGCGGCTACGCCCCCGGGGAACAGCCCGTCGGCGTCGGGACCGCGCTCGACGTCCTGCTGCGCGCACTCGGCGTACCGGCCGGCCAGATCCCGGAGGAGACGGCCGGCCGTACCGCGCTGTGGCGTTCGGCGCTCGCCGGCAAGAAGCTGCTGCTCCTGCTCGACAACGCCGCCGACGCGGCGACGGTACGGCCTCTGCTGCCCACCTCCCCCGGCTGTCTGGTGCTGATCACCAGCCGGGCCAGGCTGGTCGACCTGGACGGGATGGAGTGGATATCGATCGATGTCATGGCCCCCGCGGAGAGCGCCACGCTGGTCGCCGAGACCATCGGCGCGCACCGCGTCGTCGCGGAACCCGAGGCCACCGAGGAACTCGCCCAGCTGTGCGGCCATCTCCCGCTCGCCCTGCGCATCGCGACGGCCCGGCTGCGCAACCGCCCGCGCTGGACCGTGCGCTATCTGGCCGACAGGCTGCGTGACGAGACCCGCCGGCTGGACGAGCTGAGCCTGGGCGAGCGCAGTGTCGCCGCGACCCTGCGGCTGTCGTACCAGACGCTGAACGAGGAGTGCCGTACCGCCTTCCGCATCCTGGCGCTGCACCCTGGCGGTGACATCGACGTGTACTCGGCGGCGGCGCTGCTGAACATGGCCGGCACCTGGGAGACCGAGGAGATCCTGGAACTGCTGCTGGACGTCCATCTGCTCCAGCAGCCGGAGATCGGCCTGTACACCTTCCACGACCTGGTCCGCAGCTTCGCCCACAGCCTCTGGGGGCCGGACGCGAGCGAGGAGTCGGCGGCGGTCGAGCGGCTCCTCGACTACTACATGGCGGCCACCGAGAAGGCCTGCGGGCTGCTGTTCCCCGGCCGCGCGGCTCGTCCCACCGGCCTGCGCGAGTCCACCCTGCCCGTGCCCGACCTGCTCGACACCGCGCAGGCCCAGGCCTGGTTCACCCGCGAGCACACCGCCCTGCTGTCGGCCGTCACCCTGGCCGAGCGCAGCGGCTACGACCGCCACACCGTGTGCCTGGCCCGCAACGTCGCCTTCCTCGTCAACGGGCGCGGCTATCTGGACGAGTTCGCGGAGCTCAGCAACATCGCCGTCACCGCGGCCCGCCGCCTCGGCGACCTCGAACTCCTCCGGGTGAGCCTGTCCAACCTGGGCGTCGCCTGCTGGAAACTCGGCCGCCTGAAGTACGGCATCGAGGTCGCCCAGGAAGGCCGCGACGTCGCCGTCCTCCTGGGCGACCGGCACACCGAAGCCCACAGCGAGAGCACGCTCGGCCTGTACAAGAGCCTGCTCGGACAGTTCCCGCAGGCGCTGTCCCACCTGGAGAACGCCGTCGCCCTCGAACGGGAACTGAGCTCGGTGCGGGCGGAGGCCGAGAGCCTCACCATCCTCAGCGCGCTGTACGAGCAGTGGGGCCGCTACCCGCAGGCCGCCGAATCGGCCCGCCGGGCGGTCGACCTGGTCCGGCAACTAGGCCAGCACGAGAGCGAGTTGGTTGCCCTGACGGACCTGGCCTTCGCGCACACCGGCATGGGCGAGTACACGGCCGCCGACGCCTGCCTGACGCAGGCGCGCGCCTTGTGCGACGAGAGCGTGGAGCCCGGCCAGGTCGCGATGACCCTGGCGCTCTCCGCCGACGTCGCCGACCGCCTGGGCCGCGGCGAACAGGCCGGCGAGTACGCCGGCATCGCTCTGTCCCGCATCCGATCGAGCTCCTCCCCCCCTGCGCCAGGCCAAGGTGAAGAACCTGGTCGGCCGGTTCCTGCTCCGCCGGCACGAGCACACCGCGGCGCTGGCTCTGCACGAGCACGCCCTCGAACTGGCGTCGGCGGTCGGGTACCGCTCGGAGGAGGCTTACGCGTTACTGGGTATGGCCGAGGCGACGGAGCCTCTGCGCACCGCTGCGTCCGCCGGGCACCGGCGGGCCGCCGAGGAGTTGTTCGCGGCGATGGGGGTACCTCAGGGGGCCCAGCGGGGGTGAGTGCCGGGCGTCGCGGTGATCCGGCGTTTCCCGCGGCGAAGCCTCCGGGGTCACGCGTGGACGCCGGTCGGCCCCTTGTCCTCGGCCCACAGCTGGTACTGCCCCGGTGAACCCGCCACGTGGCCCGACGTCGCGGCCGAGCCGACGCCGAACGCCATGACCGCCGCCACCATTGCCGTCAGTACGGTCAGCCTGAGTTTCATGTTCGCCCCTCGTGGTGATGCCCGGTCTCGTTGTCACACATCGTGGGCCGGCCCTTTCCCGGCGTGATCCCGCCCCGTTACCGGCCGCCGGTGCCCCGGCGGGAACGCCCGCTGTGAGGATCGCCCGCAAGAACACCCGAAGGGGAGGTGGACGTGCTCCGCACCAGGTACTACGCACCGCTGAGACCGGCCGTGGTGGGCGCCGGCGCCTCGGGAACACTCGTCGCGATCCACCTGCTGGAAGCAGCGGTCCGCCAGGGAACGCCCCTGGACCTCACCCTGGTCGACCCGGACGAGGAGACGGGCCGGGGCCTCGCGTACGGCTCCCGGGACCGCCGTCACCTCCTCAATGTGCCGGCCGGGGGGATGAGCTGCTTCCCGGATGATCCGCACCACTTTGTGCGCTGGCTCGCTGATCACGGGACCGCCGCCACCGTCACCTCCTTCGTCCCCAGGAGCCTGTACGGCGACTACCTCGCCGACACCCTCAAGGCGTCGGCCGCCCGTGCCGGCACCCTCCTGACACTGCGCCGCGTCCACGCCCACGCGACGGACTGCTCCTGGACCGACGGCCACGCCCGTCTCCGCCTGTCGGACGGCAGTTCGGTGACCGCCGACCACGTGGTCCTGGCCACCGGCTCCACGAGCAGCGACTCATCCTGGGCACCCGCGCCCCTGCGGACGTCGCCACGATTCACGGCGGCCCCCTGGACCCCCGGCACCCTGGACCACCTCCGCGCCCTGGACGGGGACGTACTCCTCGTGGGCACCGGCCTCACCGCCATGGACATCGCCCTCTCCCTGGCCCGCCCCGGCCGCGTGATCCACGCCCTGTCCCGCCACGGACGACTGCCTCAGCCGCACGCGGCACCCTCGCTGCCACCGGTGGCACCCGAGGAGTCGTGGTCCGACCTGCCACTGCGGCGACTGCGCGCCAAAGTGCACGCCCACATACGGCAGGTGACCGCCGCACAAGGCGACTGGCGACCGGCTCTGGACGGCCTGCGCCCGCTGACGAACTCACTGTGGGCGGATCTTCCCGAACCGGACAGGGCAGAGTTCCTTCGCGGTTCCCTGTCGTTGTGGAACACCCACCGCCACCGCATGGCCCCCGAGACGGCGGAGGCGGTGTCCCGAATCCGGCGGTCGGGTCGACTGAGCCTCCTCAAGGGCGAGATCCTGGCCGCCGCGCCAACCCCTGACGCCCTGACGATCCCCCTGGACGGCGCACGCTCCCTCCGAGTGGCGGCCGTAGTGGACTGCACGGGCCCCGCCCTACGCCTTCAGGACGGCCAGGACCCCCTGCTGGACGACCTGCTGTCCTCGGGCCTGATCACCCCAGGCCCACTGGGCCTGGGCCTGGCATGCACGGCCGAGGGCCGGCTCATCCCGCGGAACGAACCCGCTCGTCCCCTTCGCTCCCTGTGGACCTTGGGCCCGACTCGCCGGGGCGAACTGTGGGAGAGCACGGCGATCCCGGAGATACGCAGGCAGGCGGCGGCGCTGGCACAGGGCCTGATGTCGAGGACGACGGCGAGCGACCCCGCTAGATGATCCCCTCCGGGAGGGGAGCGGAGGGGAGGGGAGGGGCGCAGCCTCGCACGCGAAGACCCCCGTACGGCCACCGGGCCGATCGGGGGTCGGGGACACGCGGGTCAGGCGCCGAGAGCCTGCTTCACCTGGGCGAGGCTCGGGTTCGTCATCACGACCTGAGGGCCGTCGTTGGAGGGAACCACCAGCACGGTCGGAACCGTCTGGTTGCCGCCGTTCGCCTTCTCCACGAACGCGGCGGAGTCGGGGTCCTGCTCGATGTTGATCTCGTTGTACGCGATGCCTTCGCGGTCCATCTGGCTCTTCAGCCGACGGCAGTAGCCGCACCACGTGGTGCTGTACATCGTCACAGTGCCCGGCATGGTCTCTCGCGCTCCTCAGCAATTCGGGGGGTACGGGTGTTCGCACAGGGGGAACGTCCGCGCCCCGGCCCCCATTCCCGCCTGGGGTATCGAGTCGCCTGCCGCATTAGTACGACTGCAAGGGGCTGCCTGTGGACAACCTGCTCACCCGTCTCCGGCGACCTGGCAGCATGGCGGTGTGACAGCAGCAACGCACTCCACTCTCTTCCCGCAGGTTCCGGACTCGGCCGACGCGGTGCTCGACGGACTCGATCCCGAGCAGCGCGAAGTGGCCACCGCCCTGCACGGTCCGGTGTGCGTGCTGGCAGGCGCCGGGACGGGAAAGACCCGGGCGATCACCCACCGCATCGCCTACGGCGTACGCGCCGGAATCCTCCAGCCCTCCAGCGTGCTCGCCGTCACCTTCACCAACCGGGCAGCCGGAGAGATGCGCGGGCGACTGCGTCAGCTCGGGGCCGGCGGAGTCCAGGCACGCACCTTCCACTCGGCCGCGCTGCGCCAGCTCCAGTACTTCTGGCCGAAGGCCGTCGGCGGTTCCATGCCCCGCCTTGTCGACCGCAAGATCCAGCTCGTCGCGGATGCCGCGGCCGCCTGCCGTATCCGCCTCGACCGGGGCGAACTGCGGGACGTCACCGCCGAGATCGAATGGTCCAAGGTCACCCAGACCGTCCCCGCCGACTACGTGCCCGCCATCGCGAAGTCCGGCCGTGTCGCCCCCCGCGACCCGGCCGAGATCGCCCAGCTCTACGCCACCTACGAGGACCTCAAGCGGGATCGTTCCGTCATCGACTTCGAGGACGTCCTGCTGCTCACCGTCGCCGTCCTCCAGGACCGGCACGACATCGCCGAACAGGTCCGCGCCCAGTACCAGCACTTCGTCGTCGACGAGTACCAGGACGTCAGCCCGCTCCAGCAGCGGCTGCTGGATCTCTGGCTCGGGGAGAGAGACAGCCTGTGCGTGGTCGGTGACGCCAGCCAGACGATCTACTCGTTCACAGGAGCAACTCCTGACCATCTGCTCGACTTCCGCACCCGCCATCCCGGTGCCACCGTCGTCAAACTGGTCCGCGACTACCGCTCCACCCCGCAGGTCGTCCACCTCGCCAACGGCCTGCTCTCTCAGGCCCGGGGCCGCGCCGCAGAGCACCGCCTGGAACTGGTCTCCCAGCGCGACCCCGGCCCCGAACCCGGTTACACCGAGTACACCGACGAACCCGCCGAGGCCGAGGGTGCCGCCCGCCGCATCCGTGACCTTGTCGCCGCAGGCGTCCCGGCCAGCGAGATCGCCATCCTGTTCAGGACGAACTCCCAGTCGGAGACGTACGAGCAGGCGCTCGCCGACGCCGGAGTCCCCTACCAGTTGCGCGGCGCCGAACGGTTCTTCGACCGGGCCGAGGTGCGCAAGGCCATCAGCGCGCTGCGCGCCGCCGCTCGCTTCGGAGCCAACGACTCCCTCCTGGACGACGTCGTCGAGCTGCCCTCCCAGGTGCGTGCCGTGCTGTCGGGGGAGGGCTGGACCAGTGAACCGCCCGCGGGCTCCGGGGCCGTCAGAGAGCGCTGGGAGTCGCTGGCCGCACTGGTGAACCTCGCGCAGGACTTCACTGCTGCGAAACAGGGTGCGACGCTCGCCGACCTCGTCGCCGAACTCGACGAGCGGGCAAACGCCCAGCACGCCCCGACCGTGCAGGGCGTCACGCTCGCCTCCCTCCACTCGGCCAAGGGACTGGAATGGGACGTCGTCTTCCTGGTCGGGGTCGCCGAGGGCATGATGCCGATCAGCTACGCGAAGACCGATGAACAGATCGAGGAAGAGCGCCGCCTCCTGTACGTCGGAGTGACCCGCGCGAGAGAACGCCTTCACGTCTCCTGGGCCCTCTCCCGGGCGCCGGGAGGCCGGCCGAACCGCCGCCCCAGTCGCTTTCTCGACGGACTTCGCCCCGGCTCCGTCGCCACTGCTGTCCGGACCGGCACGGTCGGCTCCGGCGGCATCGAGCGCGGCTTCGGAGGCAGCCCCGGCGTCGCCCCGCGCAGGACCCAGAGATCCCCGGCCCGGTGCCGGGTCTGCGGGCGCACCCTGACCGACGCGGGCGAGATGAAACTGATGCGCTGCGACGAGTGCCCGTCGGACATGGACGAAGGGCTGTACGAACGGCTGCGAGAGTGGCGGGCGGTGCAGGCGGCGCGCAGCGGGCAGCCCGCCTTCTGCGTCTTCACCGACAGGACCCTGATGGCGATCGCGGAGACAGTCCCGGACGAGGAAGGGGAGTTGGCCCGCATCCCCGGCGTCGGCGTGCGCAAGCTCAACCGGTACGGAACCGATGTTCTGGCCATCTGCGCAGGTCAGGAAGTTGACGGGGAGAGCGGCGGCGGCTGATTCAAACTCGTCGGAAAAATGGTTTGCGCATGCCCCGGCAATCCCCATAGGTTCTTAGCCACGGGAACAGAGTCTTCTCAGAAGGCCTGGCTCCGTGCTGTACTTCATAGTCGTATATCCGTTGGACTGGTTGACCCCGGTCCCCCAAGACGCCGAGAGGAGGCGAGTCCAGTGATCAGCATCAACACCAGCGCAGTCCGCGAGGTCAAAATGACCGATCTCTCGACCGTCTCCCTGTGCATGCTCGGCGTCTCGAACCTGGGCACCGGTCTGTCCGGCATCCCTGCCGTCCGGCCGGCGTCCACCGTGTCTCTCGCGGGTCTGACTGGCCGTGAGCGCAATGAGCGACCGAGCAAGGCACTGGAAGCAGGAGCAGTAGAGGCGCAGGCCCCGGCCTATGCCTTCGCGGCCGGTGCCGGATCCGTCAAGTCCCTCAAGCAGACGACGCAGCACCACACGATGTGGGCCTTCCGTGGGCCAGAACCCTGGAGTGATCCAGCCTGATCGATCAGGCCGGCGCCTTCAGGGCCGCGGAACCCCACCCGGGATCCGCGGCCCTTCTGTTTTCCCCGAACGGGGACGACGGAGTGAAGGGGCCTCGGGGCAAGAGAAAACCCGCCGGTACCAGCCGCACCCGGCCCAACAGGGCCGGAACGACCAGACGAGGAAAACAAACCGTGCAACTCGAAGCGCACGCCCCGTCCGTACCGCCTTCCGAAACGATCCCCCCGCCCGGCCTCACGGAGGACTCCACCTTGATCCCCCTCACTGCGCTCACCGCGCTCGACGACGCCATCGAGAACCTCGGCGTACCCGTCCCCTGCCGTTCCTACGACCCGGAGGTCTTCTTCGCCGAGTCGCCGGCCGACGTCGAGTACGCCAAGTCCCTCTGCCGCACCTGCCCGCTGATGGAGGCCTGCCTCGCCGGCGCCAAGGAGCGGCGTGAGCCCTGGGGCGTCTGGGGTGGCGAGCTGTTCGTCCAGGGTGTCGTCGTCGCCCGGAAGCGGCCGCGTGG
>Ga0136846_1217884_pt1 | contig 14043 bp, 29 predicted proteins | sample HopSoiMetagenom2_FD_96841 | JGI IMG/M metagenome (GOLD analysis project Ga0136846, IMG submission 96841) | Grasslands soil microbial communities from Hopland, California, USA - 2 Assembly 2016 (version 4) | ecosystem: Environmental > Terrestrial > Soil > Grasslands | place: USA: Hopland...
CTGCCGAAGAACGAGCGGCCGGTCATGCTGTTCTCGGCGACGTTGTAGTACGTCCAGTACAGCTCGTCGGGGTCGCCGGAGAACCACGCGGCCCACTGGGTAATGCGGTGCATGACCGGTTCGAGCGCGGGCGGCGGCCACGATTGTTCGGGCCCGTACTGGATGGGTGCCACGATCGGCTCCTGTGTCAGGGTCAGGTGCCGTGTCGGCGGGGCGTGCCCGTGTCGGGCCGGGGCGGTGCGTGGTCAGTCAGCTGCTCTGCGAGCACTCGCAGTTGCCGCGGTAGTACAGCGACGCCTGGCACTGCGTGAGCGTGATAGCGCCGAGCTCGTGCTTGTCGTTGCGGATGACCGCCAGGCCGAACAGGCGCCCGGGACTGTCCGGCGTTCCGGGTGCGAAGTCGTGATGCATCACCACGGCGTTCCAATCGAGCGGGTGCATCTGGAGCGTGCACGGCCACCGGGCGGTCTGGGCGAACCGTTCGTGCCGCTGCCGTTGGACCTCAAACAGCAGTGCGTCGACGTCGACAACGTAGCTGCTGAAACGGCCGATACCGAACTGCATCAGCCGGCCCTTCCCAGCTCGGCCATCGGCGGACGCGGGAGGTCCTGCGGTGCCTCGCCTGGCGTCCGATGCGCGCGAACCTTCCAGGAGAACGACGTCGGATCCTTGCACCAGGCGACGGTGTAGTCCTCCGGCTTGTCCATGCTGGCAAGCAGGGCGTCGTCGATGTTGGTTTCGCCGCCGTGCTGGAGCAGCAGGAGGACGCAGAGGCGTCGCCAGTCGTCAGCGGTCGGCTCGCGGTCCATCAGCTCGCGTCAGCCTTCGCCTCGGGACTGTGCCAGGCCGCGTACTCGGTGCCCGGCGCGTAGACGCCGCTGCCGCCGCCGCACACAGCTCCGTCGTAGCCGTGGCACTCCCGGTCCTGTACCTGGATCTCGAGCGGAAGAGGGAAATCCACGCCAGGGCGGCGTACGCGAACACCGGGCAAGATCTCGACGTAGACGCTGCCGACCTCGACGAGCTTCCCCTTGCTGGCGGGGTTGTGCTTCGAGCAGAAGTGCGCCTCGCCCTGGGTGCTCCAGCCGCATTCCTTCAGCGTTGCCTCGGTCCAGCTGGCGTAGTCCTCGAAGGCCATGTCCTCGGGCGGCTGAAGTATTTCACAGCGCTCGAAACCGCTGGTGGCCTCGTTGCATGTGATGGCGAGCCGGTACATCAGCCGAGTCCGCCGGGGACTTGTCCGGGCTGCGGGATCAGCAGCGACGGCGCGCCGACGTTGATCGTGTGCCGGATCTCGCACAGCAGCATGCCCTGGACCATGACCACGCCGGGCAGTGGCTCGGGGATCTCGTCCGGCTTCTTGCCGAGGAGGACGGCCTGCTTGGCGTCGATGACGCAGCCGGTGCACAGCAGCGTGGCGGCCGGCGGCGGCCCGGCGCTCACGAAGTTTCCCAGGCGGCGCGCGGTCGCGCGGACACGCTCGTTGGGCTCGTCGCTGACCGGATCGACGAAGGGCGCGGACGGGGCGTCCGGCGCAAACAGCTTCGTGGTCTCGTCGGGGTTCACTGGGCAGGCTCCTTCGGCGCGACGCGGTGGACGGCGGCCAGGCGGCCGACGGGGATGACGGCGTTGGGGACGTCGCCCTGCATGAAGCGGACGTAGCCGTCCTTCTCGGCGATGTCGTCGCACTGGATGCGCATCGGCATCATGACGCCGTCGGCCCAGATGAGGTAGTCGATCAGCGGCTTGACGGCGGGGCTGATCTCGTCGTCGTTCGAACTCACGTGCGACATGCTACGCGGCCAGGGCGAACAGGTCGATCGCCCGTGCCCAGTCGGCGCGGGTGGTGTGGAGCGCGTACCGGAGTGCGTCGGGGCCGTGGTCGGCGATCTTCAGTGGACGGTCTTCGCCGAGCAGCTGCGCTTTCGGGTCCCAGGAGTAGCCGGACATCTCATCGATCAGGGCTCGGCAGCTGGTGGAGATGCGGAGTTTGTCGTTGCCGAGGACGTTTGCCGTGGTCCTGATGCCGTCGAGGACGTCGTTGTCGGCCGGCCACGAGGGTGTGCCGTCCTCGTGCAGCTGGACGCGGAAGGAGGCTGCGGAGGGGTCGACGACGATGTATCGCGGGTTGACGCCTTGCAGCTGTGTGCGCGGGATCGGGGCGGTCGCGAGGAAGGCGCGGAACGCTTCGGAGTAGGCGCGGTCGGTGAGTTGCCGTTGTGCTTTCGCGGATTCGTAGCGGTATTCGGCGGTGACGTACAGCCGCTTGTCTTCGGCGCGGCCGACCAGGACGGCGTGGAACGGGTTGGAGGTGCCGTAGTCGATGCCGGCGACGATCCAGTCGAGGATCGGCGGGATCCGGTGGGGTGCGATGAGGTGCTGCTGGTGGTCGAGCATGTCGTAGATGGCGCCTTCGGCGGCGACCCATTCGCCGAGGATGAAGCGGCGGTACCACAGGCCGACGTAGGAGCGTTTGAGGTGGGCTACGTATTCGGGGTCAAGGAATGGGTTGTCGTCGAGGGTGAAGTGCCAGGACCGTACGGAGGGGTTGCCGGCCTTCAGCCACTCGGTGCGGAGCCAGTGCGCCGGCGAGTCCGGGTTCGTGGTCGCGAAGATCTTCGCGCCGGGTGTGCTCTGTCTCGCGACGAGCTGGTTCCAGAACTCGCGTGGCAGCACCGTCGCCTCGTCGACGTACGCGCCGGCACCGGTGAGGCCGCGGACCTTCGGTTCGGCTTTGGCGTCGTTGGCGCCGATCACGTGCACGGTGCGGCCGAGGATCGTGCCGGTCGGGGCACCGGAGGTATAGCTGATCGACTTGGCGACGCGGGAGCCGACGACACCGGGGTCCATAAGCGGACTGAAGACGTTGCGGTGCACGGTCTGCGCGGTCTTGCCGATGACGGCCAGCTCCCCGCCACGCGGAGCATCACGCACGTAGGCGAGCCACCGCATCAGCGAGCTGATGGTCTTCCCGGACCGGACCGCACCCTCCCACACGTTGATCCGGGCATCGGATTCGACGTAGGCCTGGATCTGCTTGCGCGACAGCACTACGCGTCCGGCTCGGCCTGCTGCTCGGCGTACGCCTGGCGGACCGCAACGTCGAACGACAACACGATCTCGGCAGCGTCGTCGTGGTTGTCACGCTGCTTGTAGTCGGCCAGGCGTAGCTCGGCGTTCGTCGCCGCGGTCGCCGCCCGCAGCAGGTCGGCAACCTCACGCGGCTCGGGACGTTTCGTCTTCCAGCGCCGGACTTCGCCGTCGGCCCCGGCCGGCTGCGCATGCTCGGCCTCGGCAACCGCACGCAGCTGCAACTCCTCAGCGATCTCCAGATACCGCTGCTGAATCAGCACACGGCGGGCGGCGAAGTCCAACGCCGCCGCCTTCACCGCGGCCTCAGTCCGCGTCCGGTCCCACGACAGCCCCGCCTTCAACGCGGCCCGCCGAACAGTCGTCACCGGCCGCCCCAGTGCCTTGGCGGTGGCGTTCAACGACAACCCGGCGGCGTGGTGCCGCCGGATCTGCTCCACCTCAGCTTCGGTGATCGGATTGCCTGCCATCGGCCCTCGCGCGCGTAGTCGGCGGCCGGTCTGTGCCGCGTGCTGATCGTCTCAGATGGGCGTCGTGGAGTCGAACAGGTGTTCTATCTCGGTTTGCAGTAGCACTTGCTGTAGATGGCGGTGCAGGGGCAGATCTGGTCTTTCAGCTCGGCTCGCGCGCGGGCTTCGGCTTGCCGTGTGAGCTCGGCGGTGTGCTCAAGGCTCGGCTTCACGCGCGGTGCGACGGCGGCCTGGATGTCCGCGAGTAGCTGCTGGTGCTCTTCGGGTGTCGTCTCGGTGTAGCCGCGTATCTGGATCGTGGCGCCGTCCGGCAGCTCGGGTGCGGTCAGCGGCGCTGGCCATGCGCATCCGCCCTGGATCAGTGGCGGTTCGCCTGGCCTCGGTCCGGTGACGTAGCCGCCGGTCGCGTACTTCGGCTTGGGCTTCGTCTTGGCGCGTAGCCAGTCGAGCGCGCTCAACGGTCCTCCTCCTTCGGCTGCTGCGTCTCTTCGCGTGTGGGGATGCCGAGGCTGTTGAACAGATGCTCAACGGCTTCGACAAGTCCGTGGACGACGGGGATGCCGTTTGGTACCGGGATCACGCCGTCGTCGCGGACGATCAGGACGCTGGGCTCGCTCATCCCGCAGCCTCCTGCGCCCCCTGTGCCGCGCTCGCACTGGAGGTCGCATCTTCCCGGGCCTGCGCGTCCTCCGCGTCCGTCTCCGTGGCGCTGTGGGCCGCTGCGGTGGCATCGGCGGCGCGTTGCCGGGTCAGCGACCGCCAGAACCAGCGCAGGTAGTCGCGCGTCGTCACAGCACCTCACCTCCCGGGGCGTGCTCGGTCTCGTCGGCGTCGCAGACGGGGCAGTCGCCGATGCAGTCGCAGTCGTGGACCGAGCAGATGCAGGTCTGGCCGGGCTGGCAGCCGCATTCGCACTCCGCACCGCCGTCCGCCGTGTCGCGCACGGGCTGCTGCGGGGCGGCGTCGGCGTTAAACCAGGGCTGCTGCGACACCGCCAAGGTGAGACCCTGCGTCCGCAGTAGCGCCTTCAGCGAGTCGTCCGACTCTGGCGGCGCGTCGTAGACCTGCCAGCGGATACCGTCCCCGTCGCGGTGCTCGGGCCCGTGGCCGAACGGCAGTACGCAGACGTGCTCGTCCCCGTTGGGGAGCACGGCGGTGCTGCCGCAGGTGCGGACGGTCCGCAGCCGCTCCAGTTCCTCTTGCATCCGCGCGTTCTCGTCCAGGAGTGCGTCATGCTCGGCCAGCGCGGCACGGAGCGTCTGGGCCTCCAGCTCGATCAGCTCTTCGTCGTAGCGGGCGCCGTCTACCCATGCGCGGATGGTTTCGATGCCGTCGGCAGCCTCGTGCGCGGCGATGTCGGCGCTCACCGCTGCCTCCTTCCGCGCTGTGCACCGACGTGGATGCCGTGCCGTACCGCCTTGCGGATCTCCTCGGGAAGGGTAGCCACGTAGGCCAGGCCGTCCCGGATCTCGTCCGCCGTTGCGAGCGGTCCACCAGCAGCCGCTTCATGCTCGCTGATCAGGGTGTTAACGAGTTCGGCGAGCCGCATGATGCGGGGATCCCGCAAGGACTCCGCGGGAATCGGCGTGTAGTCGGCCTGGAGCTCGGAGAGGGGCAGTTCCACGAGCGGGCCGTCATCGTCGAGGCGCCATTGGCCGGTATCGGCGTTCTGGTGGGAGGGCTTGATCTTCGCCACCTCAATGGGCGAATAGGTCACCTGGTAGATGCCCCAGGTGCTGCCGTCCGGCGCGCGGTATGCGGCTGCCGTCCCATCGTCCCCGCCCATCAACTCGCGCTCCCGTCGGCGTCGCGCGTCTCGCAGTCCGCGTCGTGCTCGAACGTCTCGGCAGCCGAGCAACACGCCGCAACCGCCCGCACGTCGCCGTCCTGCTCGGCTGCGACGCTCGCGCGTACCTGCTGTTCGTGCAGCGGCAGCGCGTAGGCGAGTCCGGCCCGAAGGCAGCACTCGCGGTAGCCGTCGCCGTCCTCGTGGTGCTCCATGTAGCAGGTGTCCAGCGCGCCAGTGAACGGCCAGTACAGGTTGTCCGCCGCGCCGTCCTGCTCGGCGGTCGGCTGCTCGTCCGGTTGCGCCCCAACCACTTCGCGCGGCGCCACGATGACGCCAGTTGCCCGGCCGTCGTCGAGCAGGTCCCAGAATCCATGCTCAAAGCGCCACGTCAGCGGGCCGGTCGAGTCGGTACCCCATGCCTCCAGAACGTATTCGGCGGCGCTGTAGCGCTTGGCGGTCTCCAGGTCGGCGTACAGGCCCTCGCCATCCCAGCCAGGCTGGTTCTCGATGTAGGCGTCGTAGATGGTGGTAGTCGGCTGAAGCATGGGCAGTTCCTCGCGCGGGTCAACCTCGGCGAGGGTTTGCGGGTCGGGCGTCGTCATCGCGCTGCCTTCCGTACGAGTGCCGTCAGCAGTGCGACGAGCGCGGTCAGGGTCGCGGCGGCACCTGCACAGGTCCGCCCCCCCGGGTGTCGGTCGGTCATGATCAGGCTCCTTGCTTGTCGTTGGTCGGGGCGTTGGGTGGCGTCCAGGCGGTGATGCGCAGCCACTGCGGTACGGCCTTCGTGCCGCGGTCGGTGCGGCGTTTGACCTGGACGGTGAAGCCGCACTCGCGGAGACGTTCGGCCCAGCCGGGGAGTGTCCATCGCAGTACGGCGGTGTAGGCGTCCAGGACGCCGGGGCTGAATGTGACGGCGGCGGTGCCGTTGGAGCGGTGGCGGTGGACGGTGAAGCTGCTGGTGGCGTCGTCGCGGGCGACCTCGGTCATGTGGTCGTGGACGTGGTCGGCGAGGTCTGCGGTGTCGTGGCCGTCGCAGGGGTGCGCGGTGGCGGTTTCCGGTGCGGTAGCGGTCACGGGGTCGGGCTCCATCCGCAGATCGGGCAGCGGCCGCCGACGAGCGCGGTACCCGTGTGCGGGTCGTCCGGGTTCTGGCAGCGCTGCACGGGTGCGGCGGCGGCCTGTTTGCCGAGGCGGGCGACGAGAGCGCAGATCTCGTCGGCCTGGTCCTCGATGCCGCCGGGCCGGGACAGGATGCCGATCACGCCGGGACGCAACTCGGCGGGTGGCTTGCTGCGGGAGCGGGGCATGGTTACGCAACTCCGTTCGTGGCTTGTTCGGCGGCCGCGGCGGCAAGGTCGGCGGCGCGAATCTCGACGGTGCGTTTTGACAGCGGGGTGCCGGCGGTTTCGAGTGCGGTTCGGGCGGCGTGGCGCCAGGCGTCGGCGACGGGCCGTCGCATCGCGGCGAGGATCGTCCGTGCCGCCTCGAAGTCGTCGTCCGGCGGCTTCGGCGCCTCGGATTCCGCGATTACTTCGTCGTCGTTGTGGATCGGGGGGACGAGTACAAGTGACGGGGTCGTCTTGGGTAACCCAGCGGGGTGTTGGGTTGGTCTTGGGGAGGTCTTGGGTAGGTCGGGTAGCGCCAGCGCTCGGTATTTCTCGCCGTATCGCTCGGTATTTCTCGCCGTATCGCTCGGTATTTCGTCGGCAGGCGCGTCGGAATGGGGCGCGTCAGCGCTCTGTGTTTCTGAGTTATCCACAAGGTTCTCGGCTGGGTTATCCACAGATCCACCGAGCGCTGGCGCTTTCTGTTTCGGGTAATCGCCGAGTGCTAGCGGTTGCTGTTCCCGAGCATCCGAACCCCCTTCATCGAGCGCTGACGCTCGGTGTTCTTCGGGGCCGTCGCCGCCGCCTTCTTCGATCCGGTTCATCTCCGGGTCGAGCCAGAGTGGCAGCGTGGTGATGTCCGCCGGCCGCGACAGCCGGTAGGTGGTTGTTGCGCCACCCCGGCCGCCGCCGCGCTTTACCACCGTCAGCATTCCGACCGACACCAGCGCACGGATATGGGTACGGGCGTTGGTTTCGTGCAGCCCGGCCATATCGGCGACCTTCCCCTGGCCCGGGAACACGCGGGAGCCGTCCGCGTTGGCGAACTTGGCCAGAGCGAACGCCACTGTCTTACGCCGTGACGGAATCCGCATCCGCAGCACAAGGTCGGTCCACTGTGCCCTGTGGATCGGCACGGTCTCGATCGGCACTGGCGCTGTCCCCGCCTTTCCTGTTCGTGTTCTGAGCTACGCGACGAGTGCCGCGGCTGAGCCGGCGACGGCCACGAGGTCGCGGTGGTAGGTGTCGCAGTCGTCGCACGGGTCGCCCTCGGCGGTGACGTGCTTGGCGCGGCCCCGGTAGTTAGTGACGACCTGCTTGGCCTCCGTCGCGCGCGGCATGCCGCACTCGGGGCAGGCCGGGCAGGTTTTGCACGTGGCGTACCTGCTGAGGTTGGGCAGTGGCGTGCCAAAGGACAGCCGATGCTCCTCGAGGGCACGCTCGATGTCGGCGAGACGGCCGGCCCCCATCCCCTTCAGCTCGGCGATGGCGGAGCGGTCGCGGTCGAGCAGCGCGCCCACGGTGGTGATGCCGTCCTCGGCGAGCGTCTTCGGGGCCTGTGTGGTCAGGCCCAGCTCGCTGATCGGGGTGTGGTAGGTGATGGCCATCAGTTGCCTGCCTCGGCGCCGAACGCGTTAGTCAGGTCGGCCTCCATCTCGAACGGCAACTCGGTGCGGCCGGTGCGCCGCTCGGTCGCGCGCTCGATCATCCGTCGCGCCGCGGGCTTGTCCAGGCCGGTGATGGCCTCGATACGCCGGATCCGCATGGTGGGGATGACCTCGCCGGTGTCGGTGTCGGTCTTGATCTCCTTGCAGTCGACGATCGCGAGAACGACCTGGTAGCGCTCGGGCTCGGCGCAGAGGGGGAGGACGATCGGCTCCAGGCCGTTCGCGGTGCCCTTCGGCAGGGCACTGGCGAGCTTGATGGACATGGGCTGTACCTGGTTTCTACGAGGTCTGTATGGGGGCTGATGTGGTCGGCCGCCGTGCCCCGCCCCACGGGGCACGGCGGCCGGTGCCGGGCCATCCTGCGCGCCGCCCGCGCGCACCCGGCGGTTCAGGTGGTCTGTGGGTCAGCGCTTGGCCAGCGCCTCGCGAACGGCATTGGAGACCAGTTCGGCGACCGTGGCACCGAGTTGCGTGGCGACCGCGTCCTTCGCCGCCTTGACCTCGGCGGCGATCTCGGCACGGAACGCGGCGTCCACGGCCTCACGCACCGCGACCTGAAGCCGCGTGCCCTTCTGGCTGTAGCCCTCGGAGCGTTCCGTCAGGTATCGCCGGGCCTCGGCAGCGATCAGCTCGCGCAGCGTGGTCTCCCCGCCGGTGCGCTCGCCGTAGGCGTTGGTCGACTGGATCGGCGTTGTCAGCGCCTCGGTGATGACCGGAGCCAACTGCGTGCGGATCTCGTCCTCGCGGACCTCGCGGATCCGGCCGGCGAGGCCGCGGTAGGAGTCGGTCTGGACGAACTTCTCAATGAGGCCGCGGATGATGAGGTCGCCGAGGGTGCCGCCGGGGACGCGGTCGCCATCCTCGTCGTAGTGGGTGCCGATGTGCTCGGCGAGGTCAATGCTCTCGACGTTGATCTTGATGTCCATGGCTTGTCCTTTACGCTGGTGGGAGGCCGGTCCCGATTCGTGCGGGACCGGCTGTCTTGCGGTCTTGGGCCAGGCACCCCGCCCGGGGGGATCGGCGAGGTGCCTGGCGGTGCCGAAGCGGCAGAAGGGGGGCTGCTCGCTCCGGCGGCCGTGCGCGCGGGTCCGCACCAGGGAGGGCGTTGGTCGCGCGCACGGCGGTCTATGGCGGCGGCATCGCGTCGAGATACTGGAGCGTTCGGCACGGCCACAGCGCCGTCTCGAACGGCCTGGAACACTCCAGGCACACGATCAGTCCGCCGCCGCGGTCTTCAGCGGCATGCAGCTCCCGGACGCGGTCCAGGCGCCGGGCCCAACCGTCGTGCTGCGCGACGAGCATGCGGGCCAGCAGCCCGGAGCGGGCCAGGGCGATCAGCGCGGGCACGTCGGCCGCGCACTCCCGGATCGGGCCGAGGCCGAGGCCGGCGCCGGGCGTGGCACCGCGCGATGTGGCGGCACGCTGATACCGCGCGTCGGCGGCGTCGAGGAACGCCAGTCCCATCGCCGGGTCGGCGGCGATCGTCGGGCTCACCGTGCGCTCCGGACCTGCTCGGACACCGGCGCCGGGCGCGGTGCCGAGTGCCGTCCGGACGCGTCCGGCGCGCTCATGTACTCGACGGCGTAGTCCTCGAACACCGTGTCCCTGGCCGACCACAGCGGCGTGCGTGCGGACGGCGGCATGTCGGCCCGTTCGCGACGCACCGCCGCTCGGGCCCGCCATTCCCACATCCCGACCGATAGCAGCACCAGCGTGATGGGGACGAGCAGCGCCAGCGCGACGATGGCGCCGGCCAGTGCGGGATTGCCCCACGCGTGGCCGTAGTTGGCGGCGTGGGCCAGGATCGGCACGGACGCCGCGAGGGTGATGGTGACGGTGGTCAGCTCGGCGGCGGCCAGCACGGTACGGCGGTTCACTGCGCACCGCCGTGCGCGGCGTCGAAGGCGACCTCGACGTGTCTCGGGATCCGGCCCAGCGGCGAGATCTCGAAACCCGCACCGGGCGCCCATGCGCGAATCGCATCCAGGCGTTCTTTGCGCGCCGGATCGGGCACAGCCCCGTGCGTGCGTCGTGTCGTCGGGGCGGCCTGCTTGCCGCCGGCCTCGCGCAGCCGCGCCTTCGCCGCCTCCAGTTCGGCGGTCAGCTTGTCGACGTCGGCCTGAGCCTTGGCGCGGGCGTCGGTCTGCTCTTGGAGGCCGCGCAGCTCGGCCAGCTGCTCGCGGACGCGTGCCGCCAGGGTCAGGGCGCGGGTCAGGCCGGAGGCCTCAGCCCAGCGCAGCACGGCCGTTACCGTGTAGCGCTGCTCGGGTTCGGCCGGCGGCGTGTTGCCGCGCAGCTTCTGCCAGGTGGCGTGCCGGTCGACGGCCGCGGCGATCTGCTGATCGGTGAGGCCGGTCTCGACTCGGATCGCGGCATCCGTTGCGCCGCGGCCGCGGAGCTCGACGGCTTTACGTTCCGGCGCGGTTAGGTCGCGCAGCGGGGTGCCGTTGGCGGTTGCGGTGCTCATGCTGCCTCGATTCGGGCCAGGTCTGCCGGTGTCGGCAGGAACACGGGATCGGCGCCACCAAACGAGCGGTCGTCTTCGGGCACGAAGCCGTGCTCCTCCGGGAGCGGCGACCGTCGCAGCATCCCGGTGTCCAGGTGCCAGTCGTGATCGGTCATCCACGCGATGTCCGGCCGGCTGGCGCGTAGCAGGTCGTCGATGGCGTTGATCGCGTCCTGGTCGAGGTGGACGCGGGCGAAGGCGGCGTTGTAGGCGACGATGTTGCGGACGGGCTTGTTGTGGCGGGTCCACTGCTGCTGGAGCCGCACGAGGGCGATGGTCGGGTTGTCGGCGGCGGCGCGGATCGCCGCTGCGAGAGCAGCGATCCGCGGCTGACCGCTGCGCATGGCGCGGTAATTGTTCACTGGTCCGCCTCATACGGCTGCGCGTCCAGGACCAAGAAGTAGTCGTACTCGGTGCCCACGATCGGGTTGGAGTGCTTCTCCATCGTGGCCGTCAGCCGAGCAGGGACGCCCTCCCCCTCCAAGAACTCCAGGTCGTCGGAGATGACGCACGGCAGCTCGCAGTTCGCGCACACCACGTTGCTGACGTGGCCGCTCTCGATGTCCAGCAGCACGTTGTACGGCTTGCAGTTGGGGTGCTTGCACTTGCACGTCGGCGGCTCGTCCGGCTGGGCGGCGGCCACGGCTTCCGCCTCAGCCTCCGACAGCAGCGTGAGCTTGATCTTTGTGCTGCTCACGCCGATGCACCTGCCTTCGCCTGCTCGACGTGCGCGGTCAGCCGCTCCATCAGCAGATCCGCATCCGAGCGGGTGATGCCGCCGCGTGCGAGCTCGGCGCCGATCGCCGCCTGGACCTCAGCCGCCGCCTGGTCGCTGGCGACGTCAAGGATCATCTGGTCGAGTGCGTCGAACTCGCTGATGCCCTCGCCGTTGGCGTTCGGCCCGGCCGGGGTCGCAGCGGGGACCTCGCCGGTCTGCAACGCCGTGATGATCGCCTTGAACTGCGGGACGGTCAGGCCGCCGCGCGAGGCCACCGGGGCGCCGAGCACCCGGGCGATGAACGCGTGCTGGCCGTCGCGGTCGGTGAGGTTGACGGACTTGAACAGCGCCTGCATCATCCGCTGCTGCGCGTCGCTGATCACCGGATTGTTCGGTGTACCCGGCGCGGGCTCGGTGGCCGGTGCAAGGTCCGGTTCGGCGGTCAGCGTCTCGATGATGCCGCGGGCCTCGGACTGCGACAACGTCTGCACATTCTCGACGGTGCGGCGTACCAGCTGCCCGATGATGAAGTTGCGGTTGCCGTTGGTGGCGCCACGCTTGGCCTGCAACAACCGGGCGATCTCGCCGAGCTGCTCAGGTGTGACAGTCGGCACCAGCGGCGAGGGAGGCGGCAGTGGCCGGTCCTGTGGCGCCTCGGCATCGCGGTCCTGCTGTTCGACGATGACGTGACTCGGGACCGTGTTCCACTCGTCCTGGACCGGCCCGCTGTGCCGCTGTGCCGGGCTCTCACGCTGGCCGCTATCGGCCTGCTCCATCTCCTCGGCGGTGTAGATGCCCGCCAGGTCGTGCGGGAACGCCATGCGCAGCGCCTTCGCCTCCGCGCACTTGGCCAGCATCGTCGCCGGCATCTTCCGCCACATCGGATACGGATCGCCGTTGCTGTAGGTGGCGGCGTACTCGGAGAGCGTCGCCACCGCGGGGAACGGCTCGCCACCGCGGTACACGGTGACCTTGGCCGCCAGCGGCGGTCCGTCGTCCAGCCATACGTCGCACCACTTCTTGTCGGAGCCGCACCACAGGGTGTCCGAGTAGGACACGGTGACGTGGTCCCGGCTGGCTGCGCGGTGCGCCACGACGCGGTAGCCGTCGATGCCGGTCTGGGACCGGAAGACGTCGCGGCCGGCCTTCTTGTCGTAGCGCCCGATCAGGTAAATCTGGCGGGAGAACGGGTCCAGCCCGGTGCGCTGGCACTCATGCAGGAACTGGTCGAGCTCCGCAGGGGTCACGTTCTCGTTGACCCCTGCGGACTGGAGCACGGCGAGTTGCTGTTCGGTCCAGTGGGTTTGGTCGGTGGCGACGGCGAGTGCGCCGCCGCGGATCGCGAGCTCGGTCATGGCGCGGTCTCCGTCCGGATGGCGCCGCGCAGCCGCACTTCGGCGGCGCGCTGTACCGCGTGCAGGCCGTCGATGTGGCCGCACAGCATGTCGGCAAGAATGTGCAGGCCGTGCGCGCGCGGCTCGATCGAGGCGCGCAAACCGGCGGTGGTCATCAGTGCCAGGTCGTCCAGCACCGCCTCGGCGGACGGCGGGCGCGGCGCGGTCTTGATAGGGCGGGCGGGCATCTCAGGCCTCCACCTTCAGCAGCCGCGCGGCCAGGATCAGGCAGCGGTGCCAGCGCGCGCAGTCCTCCGGGTGCTCATCGAGCAGCACGTTGGCCCGCCAGACGCACCGCAGCATGTCGCAGCCGGCCTCGGCCAGCGTGCGGTCGATCGCGGTCAGCGCGGCGGCATCCGTCAGGCCGTCGGCGAGCGGTTCGAGGCCGGACAGGAGCAGCAGCGTCGCGTAGGCGACGGTGTTGAGCGTGACGTGCGGCGTCTCCAGGTACTGCTCGTCGGCCGCGCCTGCCCATGCGTAGACGCTGGCCAGGCCGTCGCTCATCGTCGGCGACGGCATCCACACGATCAGGTGCTCGTCGTCGCCGGTCTGCATGGTGGAGGTCGCGGCGTAGAACGCGCCGGTGGCGCCGTCCAGGTGCGCGGCGAAGCAGGGCAGCGGGCTCATCGTGTTGCACCCCGCTTCGGACACTGGACGTGCGCGAACAGCTGGGCGCCGTCGACGATCTCGCCGGTCGGCCGGGACGCCTCGCCGACGGTGAACATCTGACCGCAGCGGGCGCAGGCCTCGCCCTCGATCTGCTCGACGGTGTAGGCGCCGGTGGAGCAGGTGTAGGCACGGGCGTACTGCGACCAGCGGGCGGCGGACAGCCACAGGGAGGTCGCGGCCTTGATGCGGCCGTTGTTCCAGGCGCGGTAGCCCTCGGCGGTCTCGGTCTCGGCGTAGGACTCGTACAGCAGCGCCGACGTCTGGATGGTGGTCTCCTCGATGGCGGTCACCGTCCGGCCTCGCTCTCGGCGGCCTCGGCCGCGTTCCGCGCCTCGTCGCGGGCGTCCTGCGCGAACTCGTCGGCCTGGTCGTGCTCGAAGCGCTCGCTCGTCGACATGGCGTCGTCCTGGGCTTCGGCGTCCTTCGCGGCCTGGTTGGCGGCCTCGTCCTGCGCGTCGAGCTCGTCGAACAGCAGCGCGCCGGTGATCTCCTCGATCAGCTGCTCGCACCGGTACGCCAGGGCGTAGTTCAGTGCGGCGGCCTCGCGGTGGTCGCGGAAGGCGTGGAAGTCGGCCAGGGCGCCGGGCGACTTCTCGGCCTCCCTGTGCTTCTTGCACTGCCGGTCGGCCTCGGC
>Ga0136846_1220913_pt1 | contig 14043 bp, 13 predicted proteins | sample HopSoiMetagenom2_FD_96841 | JGI IMG/M metagenome (GOLD analysis project Ga0136846, IMG submission 96841) | Grasslands soil microbial communities from Hopland, California, USA - 2 Assembly 2016 (version 4) | ecosystem: Environmental > Terrestrial > Soil > Grasslands | place: USA: Hopland...
GAACGGATCGCCGAGCGCAACATCGAGTGGCTGCTGATCGTGCCCAACACGCCCAACCAGCTGCTGAGCACCGAGCTCGACGGCTCGATGCTCGACTTCGCACCCGAGGTCCGGCGGGCCGGCTACGAGCAGGTCGACGCCCGGCCGGTCTTCGAGTCCGACGAGCTGCGCAAGCTCATCGACCTCCACGACACCTTCCACCTCTTCCGCAGGGTGGGGTCCGGCGGGTGACCGCGGTCGTCGGCGACGACGAGAGGTCGAGGGCCACCCTCTGGATGGAGGAGAAGCTGCGCCGCTTCTCCGCCGCGACCACGCACCGGATCCTGCTGCGCCGCGGCCGGGAGATCGGCATGTGGGTCGGCTGCGGGTTCCCGAAGTCCGGCACCAACTGGCTGTGTGAGCTGATGGGTACGTCGCTCGGGCTGCCCGTGCCCGTGGACTACCAGCTCCCGCTGATGATGAAGGCCGTCGTGCACTCGCACTACATGTACGACGAGCGGATGCCGCCGGCGATCTACATCCGCCGCGACGGCCGCGACGTGATGACGTCGTTCTACTTCTACTGGACGCGCGCGACGCAGATGAACAAGAACCCCAAGTTCGCGCGGGGCATCAGCGAGATCTTCGACAACCTGTACGGCGCGGGGTTCGACCCGGCCGACGTACAGGGCAACCTCCCGAAGTTCATCGAGTACCAGATGACGGTCGCGCCGACGACGCACGGCGTGTCCTGGCAGCAGCACGTCCGCGACTGGTGGGGACGGCCCGGCGTCGGCCACGTGTCCTACGAGGGCCTGCTCGAGGACGCCGCCGGCTCGATGTTCACGGCGCTGACCGAGGCCTCCGGCGAGGAGCCCGACCGCGAGCTGGTCGAGCTGGCCGTGCGCCGCCACGACTTCTCCAAGACGGCCGGACGCACGTCCGGCGAGGAGGACCGCCGAGCCTTCCGGCGCAAGGGTGCTGCCGGTGACTGGCGCGCACACTTCACCCGCGAGGCCGGCGAGGTCTTCGACTCCTTCGCCGGGGACGAGCTGGTCGAGTTCGGCTACGAGGCCGACCGCACCTGGTTCGACGCCCTCGGTGGTTGAGCCTGTCGAAACCCTCAGTCCAGCTCGGCGAGTCTCTTGCGCAGGACCTCGGGGTCGACGGTGGCCAGGTCGATCTCGAAGAGGTCCTTGTTGGCGCGGAGCTTCTCGTCGCTCCAGTTCCACCAGTCGACCGGCGTGATCAGCTCGATGATCTCCTCGGGGTACCGGTAGCGGATCACCCGCGCCGGGTTGCCGACGGCGATCGCGTACGGCGGGACCGACTTGGTCACCACGGCGCCGGCGCCGACGATCGCGCCGTTGCCGATCTCGACGCCCTCGAGGATGGTGATGTTGTCGCCGACCCAGGTGGCGGCACCGATCCGGACCAGCTGCCGCGGCGGCTTGAGCACCGACCGCGCGCCGATGATGCGGCGCTGCGCGGTCTCCTGGATGTTGAGGTACTCGGTGTAGTGGTTGGCGCTGCGCATGACGATCCGGCCGATGATCGAGTAGGGCCCGATCTCGCACGGGTCGATGTACGCCGGCCCGGTGACCCGCACCCGGTGACCGAGGACGGCACCCTTCGCGACGAACGACCCGCGCGCGACCTCGACCTCGTCGCGGTACCACTTCACGCGCTGCCTGGTCACGACGAGCCCGCGGAGTGCAGAGGTCCAGATCGTCCGGAGAAGGCGTGGCACGGGCGTCAGATTACAGCGGTGTCCGCGGGCTCGGGCTGAGGCGTGCTCTCGTGTTGCGTGAGGTGGCGCACCAGGACGACCCACCAGATCGCAGCGGTGATCGTCTGGCCGACGACGCCGCCCCACATCGCTCCCTGTGCGTCCGCCAGTGCCGCACCGACGACGAGACCGACGATGGACAGGACGGTGCCGGTGATGTCGACGACCATGACCGACTGGATCTGGCGGCGACCCATCAGGGCGGCCCGCACACCGCTCTGCGCGGCGATCGCGGCGACATGGAAGCCCACGACGAGCAGCAGTGGCTGCACGATGTGCCAGACGTGGCCGAGCAGGATCTTGCCGACCGAGTCGGGGATCACCAGCAGCACGGCCATGTTGATCGCCGCGACCGCGATCGACGCCATCATCGTGCGGCGCTGGTGTCGCAGCAGCCCGGCGTTGTCGGAGTGCTCGCGCGCGATGTCGGTCGCGGCCGAGGTGGCGAACGCGGTCTGCACGGTCGTGCTCGGTCGCTCCAGCAGCAACGCCGCACGCACCGCGGCCACGGCGACCGGTCCACTCACGATCGCCATCAGCGAGGAGCCGACGAGCGCCACCGCGGCGCTCGAGCTCGACGCGACCAGCGAGCGCCAGGAGAAGTGCCAGCGGTGGCGCAGCCAGTCGAGCGACAGCTCCCTCGCGCGCGGGATGCCGTGCTGCACGAACACCCACGCGCCCGACACGGCGCCGCTCCCGGCCCAGGCCGCGACCAGCCACATCAAGGTGGCGTCGTGCACGATGTCGACGGCGACGAACGCGCCGACGAGCAGGACCAGCCAGATCGTGTCGAGCACGACGGCCCGGCCCGGCTTGGACTCGGCGATGCCGAGGTAGCGACCCACGTCCTGGACCCCGAGCAGCGGCATCAGCGCGCCGACCAGCAGCAGGGGCGGCCCGACGTCGCTGCCGGCCCACCAGATGCCGGCTCCGCCGACCATGCAGAAGATCCCGACCGCGAGCGAGAGCAGGGTGGCGGCGCCCAGCACGCTGCGGGGGCGCTCGTCGGCGTCCTCCGGGTGCACCATCACCGTCGAGGAGACCAGCGACCGCACGAGGCCGTTCTGGGTGAAGACCCAGACGAAGAAGACGAGGCTGAAGCGACCGAAGTCGGCGGCCGAGAGCGCGTGCGCGATCCAGATCAGCACGAGGAGGTTGGAGGCGCTGGAGATCCCCTGGTCGAAGGTCACAAGGCTCGCCCGGCGGCCCGCCGTACTGGGCCTGACGGGGACCGGCTCCTCACTCGACTGCGCCATGGGCGGCATCCTCTCAGAAGCCCGGTCACGTCGCAGGAGGTCCGCTACAGTGAGCCGCGCACCGACCCGGCGTGGGGTCGGCAGACGGTCCCCGACGCCAAGGTTGGTCATGGCTCCAGACATCACATCCCGTGTCGCTTCGAGGGTGGCGAACTCCCGTCCGGCGCAGATGGTGCTCCGCCGGGTCGAGGCTCTCCACGACGACCAGATGCTGGCGATCGGCCGTCTCGAGTGCCACCTGATGGACACCCGCCCGCCGGTGGACCGGCTCGAGGAGGTCGAGTTCTCGATCTTCTCGCAGTTCGGCGAGGACGGGATCCTGCAGTACCTCCTGCGGCATGTGAAGGTGCCGGACACGACGTTCGTCGAGGTCGGGGTCGGCTCCTACCGCGAGTCCAACACCCGCTTCCTCGTGGAGAACAACAACTGGCGCGGGATCGCGGTCAACGGCGACGACAGCCATGCGCGGTTCATCCTCGGCTCCAAGCTCGCCTGGCGCTACGACGTCGAGCCGGTGCAGGCGTTCGTCACCCGCGACAACATCGACCAGCTGATCCGCGACAACGGGTTCACCGGCGAGATCGGGCTGCTCTCGATCGACGTCGACGGGGTCGACTACTGGCTCTGGAACGCCGTGACCGAGGTGACGCCGGCGATCGTCGTGATGGAGTTCAACGCGCTGTTCGGTCCCGACGCCGCCGTGACCGTCCCCTACGATGCCAACTTCGTCGACGCCGAGGCGCACTACTCGCGCGCCTACTTCGGAGCCTCGCTCGGCGCCCTGGCGCACCTCGGCAAGGAGCGCGGCTACCGGCTCGTCGGCTGCTCGAGCAACGCCGCCAACGCCTTCTTCGTGCACAACAACCTCGCCGACTCGACTCTGCCCGAGCTCTCCTCGCAGGAGGCCTGGCGAGCGCCGCGGTTCCTGACCTCGCGCAACCCCGACGGCACGCTGTCGCGGATCCGCAGCATCGAGCAGCGCCTCGCCGCGATCCGCGACCTGCCGCTGATCGACGTCACCACCGGCGGCCAGGTGACCGTCGGCGAAGCCTGTGTCCCCGCTACCTAGGACCTGATCACCCGTGACCGACCTGTCCGACACCAGGGTCCGCCGGCTCCGGCGCACCGTCCGCCGCTACCGTGCCCGCACCCAGGGATTCCTCGGCGTCGCCCGGCTCCTGCTGTCCGCGTTCCTCGGGCGGGTCGACGAGGTGTGGATCGGCGACTCGCACGCCGTGCACATGAACTCCCCGACCATGGTCACCGCGCTCCGCCGGCTGCCGGACGGTCGCTGGGTCTGGCACGTCGGCCCGCGGGTGATGTACTCGATCGCACGCGAGGGTCTGCCGGTCGCGGCGCTCCGGGTGCTGCGGCTGGCCAGCCGCACGCGCCGCGCCCGCGACATCGTGTGGGCGTTCAGCTTCGGCGAGATCGACGTGCGCTGCCACCTGGTGCCGCGGATGAGCGACCCCGAGGCCGCCCTGGAGTTCGTCCCGCTCTACCTCGAGCGCCTTCGCCGCGCCGCGACGGCCGCCGGCGCCCGGCGAGCCCTCGTGCTGATCCCACCACCGGAGAGCGACGTGTACCCGGAGCAGATCGGGTTCCCGGTCGTCGGCTCGCTGGCCGAGCGGATCGAGGCGAGCCACGCCCTGCGCGACGCGATGGTGCGGGCCGCGAAGGATCTCCCCACGGACGGCGCATCGGTGCACCTCATCGACATCACCGAGGAGTTCTCCGACGAGCGCGGTGCGATGAGGGAGGACCTCACCTACGACGGCCTCCACGCCAACGACATCGGTCGCGGCGTCACCCGGGCACACGTCGTGGAGATCCTCGAAGCGACGGCGGACGACTAGGCCGTGGCCTCCACCTCCTGCCCGGCGTGCACGTCCGGCGCCGTCCGCGTCGGGCCGCCGTCGCGGCGTACCGGCCTGGTGGTCGCGCGCTGCAGCGACTGCCACGCCCAGTTCCTCGTCGACGACGCGCGCGAGGAGTCCGAGGTGATCGGCACCGACGAGGTGTCGGTCGAGTACGTCAGCGACTGGGTCGACAAGAAGCGCGAGGGCCTCGGGCCCGAGGTCTGGCACGAGCAGCTGGCCTGGCTGTCCGAGGCCGCGACCACCGACGGCCGCCCGGCCCGGCTGTACGACGTCGGCGCCGGCGGCGGCGAGTTCCTGGCGCTGGCCCGCGACGAGTACGGCTTCACCGTGGCCGGCAACGACATCATGGAGGGCGCCGTCGCCGTCGCCCGCGAGCGCAGCGGCATCGAGCTGGACCTCGGCGACCTCTCGAAGTTCCAGCACGAGGACGAGTACGACGCGGTCACGATGTGGTGCGTGCTGGCCCACGTCCCGCACGGCGAGCAGCTGATGCGTGAGGTGCACCAGATGCTGGCGCCCGGTGGCGTGCTCTACCTGCAGACACCGCACAACACGATCCCCGACCGCGCCTCCTTCGTCGCCAAGCGCGCGACCGGCGGTCGGGTCGCACGGCTCTCGGACCGGCGGCTCGCCGGGCACCACCGGATCCTGCACACCCCGGAGAGCATCACCCGCCTGCTCTCTCGCGTCGGGTTCACCGACATCGAGGTCGCGCCGCAGACCCGCTACTCGATGTCGTCGGTCGCCTACCTGCACTCTCTCCGGGCTCCGGAGTGGAGCCTACGGCCGGCGTCCTGGCTGATGGACAGGGCGATCTCCAGCGGTGCCGTGCCGCGGATCACCCTGGACGTGCGGGCCCGCAAGCCGCGCTGATCCCGGCACGTCGGCAGGCGCGGGCCGATAGCATCCCCGGGTGCGCCACCACCTCACGATGCTCGTCTTCCTGCTCCCCGCGAGCAGCCTGAAGAACCGCCTCCTCAACCGGCTCGGGCACGCCGTGCACCCCTCGGCCCGCGTCGGCATCTGCCTCGCGCAGCACGTCGACCGCTTCGAGCTCGCCGAGGGTGTCCGCATCGGCAACTTCAACGCCTTCCGCTACCTCGCCAGGGTGCAGCTGGGCCGCGGCTCGCGGATCGTGATGTTCAACTGGATCCTCGGTGGCTCCGGGTTCGAGCCGGGCGAGGACGAGCTCGGCGTCCGCCGGACCCTGCGGATGGGCGACCAGTCGCACATCATCAGCTTCCACTTCCTCGAGTGCGGCGGCGGGCTGCTGATGGCCGACCGGTGCTGGATCACCGGCGTGCGCAGCACGGTGCTGAGCCACGCCTTCGACCCGCGCGAGGGCGGCCTCATCCTCCAGCCGGTGACCCTCAAGGAGGGCGCCGTGGTGGCGACGAACTGCACGCTGCTGCCGGGCAGCGTCGTCGGCGAGGGCGCGCTGCTCGCCGCGGGCTCGAGCGTGTGGACCGGCCAGGAGCTCCAGGCCGCGCACCTCCACGGCGGCGTCCCGGCGCGACGGCTGGCCCCGATCGAGGTCCCCGACTCGGCGTACGAGCGCCAGGGTCCGCTGGGCTGAAATCGACTCTGGCCGACCGTCTCCTTCGGACGTAGCATCGAAAGGCTCGTCGACGACGACGCCGGCGGGTTTCCCCGTCAGGAAGGAATCGTCACGATGAGCCAACGACACGGACGACGCCGAGGAGCGGGACTCGCGGTGGCCAGTGCGGCTGCGGTGGCAGCAGCCCTGGCCCTCTCGCCCGTCGCCACGAGCGCTGCACCGCCGGCGTCGAGCCCCAAGGCTCCGGCGTGTGCCCACCGGGTCAACAACACCCCGCAGAAGCTCGTCGACTGCGTCACGACGGCCGACCTGTGGGCCCACATGGTGAAGTTCCAGCAGATCGCGGACGACAACCCCGGCGCCGACGGCCACCCGTCGCGCAACTCGGGAGAGCCCGGCTACAAGGCTTCGGCCGACTACGTCGCGGACATCATGCGAGCAGCCGGCTACGACGTGACGGAGCAGGAGTACAAGTTCGACTACTTCAGCTTCGTCGGGGACCCGGTGATGCAGGAGGAGTCGCCGACGCCACATTCGTTCGTCCTCGGCACCGACTTCGTCCCAGGACAGTCCGTCGGTACGACGACGGCGAAGGTGCAACCCGCGGGCGGCATCGTCATCCCCGCGACGCCGGACCCCAGCTCGGCCAGCGGCTGCTCGGCCGCCGACTTCGCCGGGTTCACGCCGGGCAACATCGCCTTGATCCAGCGCGGCACGTGCACGTTCGTCCAGAAGGTGGCGAACGCTGAGGCCGCCGGCGCTTCGGCCGTCGTGATCTTCAACGAGGGCAACCCCGGACGCACCGGGGTCTTCAGCGGCAGCCTCTCAGGGGACGAGACCATCCCCGTCCTGTTCACCACGTACGCCGTGGGAACGCAGCTGTACGGAGAGTACGTTCCCGACACTGGCCCGGTCCTGACGATCGACGTCCAGGCCATCGAGGACCCGAACCGCTCCGACTGGAACGTCATTGCCGACTCCAAGGGCGGCGACCCCAACAACATCCTCGTCATCGACGCCCACCTGGACGCCATCTACGGCGCCGGGATGCTCGACAACGCGTCGGGCTCGGCCACCATCCTCGACATCGCCCAGCAGCTGCAGAACACCAACACCCGCAACAAGCTGCGGTTCATCTGGTTCGGCGGCGAGGAGCTCGGGCTGCTCGGGTCGGACTACTACGTCAACAACCTGCCGGCCGACGAGCTCGCCAAGATCAAGTTCGACCTGGACGCCGACGTGACGGCCACGCCGAACTACGTCGCCGGCGTCCTCGACCCGAAGGACGGGGTCAACCTCTTCAGCCGCGATCCCGGCACCCCGATGCCGCCGAGCATCTGGGCTCCGTCGGCGATCGGGCGCGACTTCGGGATCGACTACCTCAACTCGATCGGGAAGAACCACATCCTGTTCTCGGCCGACGGGACGGATGCGTTCATGTTCCAGCAGGCGGGGATCCCTGCGAGCGGTGTCCTCACGGGCCAGGACTGCTGCAAGCTCGCCTCGGACGTCGCCCTCTTCGGCGGCACCGAGGGCAACTTCGAGGGCACGGTGCCGGGGGACGACGGCGGCTGCGTCGACAACCCGTTCCGGTGGTGCGACAACCTCAGCAACAACGATCCGGAGGTGCTGACCTGGATGTCGAAGACGTTCGCCAACATGGTCGGGCACATGGCCTATGACACCCAGGTGTTCAACTCCACCACGAGCGGCGGTCACCTCAAGAAGAACGGGGCGCGACCGAAGGTCGCGCTTCCCAAGGGCATGGTCACCAGCTGACCTGTCGGGCGGGCCGTGCGACGGGAGCCGTCGCCCTCCAGGGGGCGGCTCCCTCGCAGCCTGGCCCGCAGCGGACGCTCGACGTAGTGGTAGCTCGCCTGCGCCAGCACGATGAACATCGCGACCCAGACGACGTCACCGACGAGTGAGTGCCCGAGCACGTGGAGCACCGCGATGCGCGCCAGCACGTTCCAGAGGTAGATGGAGTAAGACCGCTCGCCGAGCCATCGCATCGGACCGCTCGCCAGGAAGACCCCGGCTGCCGCTCGCGGCTGCGACACCACGCCGATGAGGGCGACGAGCGTGAGCAAGGTCCCCGCGACGATCACGAGGGAGGGGCGGTAGGTGTCGTTTCGATGTGCGAGGGCCGGCAGGAGGGCGACGGCGACCAGAGCACCGGGCGCGAGCTCCCGCATCGCCCGCGACAGCCAGCCGTTGAGGAGCACGATCGCGAGCAGCGATCCGACGAGGATCGGTAGAGCATTCGTGTCCGTGCCGAAGTACTCGTGCGGGTCGTACTTGACCGCTCGGCTCAGCCCGAGGGTGAGGTCGAGGACCAGCGTGATCGCCACGAACCCCAGGGTGAGCGCGGCGAACAGCCGAGGGTTGCGGCGATAGCCCCAGAGCAAGGCGAACGGCCACAACAGGTAGAACTGCTCCTCGACCGAGAGCGACCAGGTGTAGTTGAGGTAGTCCCTCGTGGCGAAGGCGTGACCGCTCCAGTCGAAGAGGCTTGTCGAATAGCTCAGGGCCGCGCCGGCAGGCGCGAATACCTGCCCGGCACCGAGGTCTCGACGGTCCACGAGCAGCACCACGACGGTCGCCACGACCACGGTGACCAGCGCCGGGCCGAGGCGCGCCACACGCCGGCGGTAGAACGCCCGCACGTCGAGGCGGCCGGTCTGCAGCTCGCCGACCAGGAGGGTGGTGATGAGGAAACCCGACAGGCAGAAGAAGACTGTCACTCCGACGAAGCCGTCGATGAGCGGCCTGGTCGGCGCATGCTGACCAAGGACCAGGAGGATCGCCACGCCACGGAGACCATCGAGCCCGGGAAGGTGGCCGCGGTCGCGCACGAGCGTGTCGCGCACACTTCGAGACTAGCCCCGGCTGGAGGTGCTTCTCCAGGCCCTCAGAGGGAGAGCGAGGCGGGCACGAGCTGCGCGAGCGCGGCCAGCCCGGCGGCCGCGTCCTGGTGGACGACAGCCACGTCCCAGTAGGCGTGCGAGCGGATGCCGACCTTGTCGTCGAGCGGCCCCGTGCGAGCTCCGATGGCGTCGACGGTCGAGCGGCCGACCGGCCGGCCGCCGTTGTCCCACGCCGCGACGTCGCGGTAGCCGAGCGCCGCAAGCCGTGGCCAAAGAGCCAGCGGGTCGTTGCCGGCGACGCGCGACAAGTGGTGGTCGTACTCGAAGAACAACGCCGGCTTCGTGTCGCCCCAGGTCTCGGCGATGGCCGGCACGAGCACGACGTCGTACCCGTCGGTGTCGGACTTGATCAGGCGCAGGTCCTTGAAGTCAGGGTGCTGCGTTCTCAGGTCGGCCGGTGTGATCGAGGCCAGTGCGTCGCCCACTGTGCCCTCGGCGAAGCGGGTGGTGCCCCCGGTGCGGACCGCGGTGGTGGCCTCGGTGCTGACGTCGGGCGTGAGCAGCGCCTCGACGACCTCCACCTCGGCCTTGTCGGCGACGTTCAGGTGGAGGTACTCCAGGAAGTACGGGTCCGCCTCGACGCAGAGCACCCGAGCGTCGGTGGCGTGCAGGATCTGGAGCGTCGAGTCACCGACGTTGGCGCCCACGTCGAGCACCCGCACGGGCGGGTCGGCCTCGCCGAGGAGCTTGGCGAAGTTGACGAGGTTCTGGCCGTAGAGGGTGTCGCCGGCGTAGTCCGGGAGCCGGTGCGGCCACGGCAGCACCATCCGCACACCTTGCACGTCCCGGACCACCTTGCGGTTCGGGAACCGGTCGCGCACGGACCACTCGATGTGCTTACGGACGTTGACGACGAGGTCGCGGAGTGTGGGCACGGGCTGCAATCTAGTTGGTCATCTCGGTGTGCGGGCGGGAGTAGGTCAGAGCGACCAGCGGGAGAACGTCATGCCGGTGAGGTCGCGCAGGTCGGCCATCTCCGGTGCGAGCGCCGTGCGCAGGCGGGCGACCGTCTCGGGGCTCGGCTCGGGACGCTCGACGGGCTTGCTGATCCGGCGGCGGACGAACGCCCGGAGCCGCTCCAGGCGCTCGGTCGGCAGCCGGTGGACGGCGCGGATGAGAGCAGGCCGGCGCAAGGCGCGGTACCAGGCCGGATGGGTGCCCTTGAAGCCCCACGCGTTGCGCGGTCGCAGCGCCTCCTCGTCGAGATCGATCGCGGGCAGCTCGAGGAACTCGAAGACGGCGGCGAGCGTCTTGCCGGGCTCCTCGGAGAGGTCGGCCAGGTCGACGACCAGGATCCGGTCCGGGTCGATCCGGCGGTGGAGCTCGCGGAGCTGGGTCGCGTAGCGGCTGGGCGCGACCAGCCGGTTGTACGCCGCGTCCGCGTCGGCCAGGTGCTCGTCGATGTCGCCGGACATCACGCCCCAGGTGGCCTCCTCGACGTATTCCGCGATCGACCGCTCGACCGGGTCACGGAGCAGGTAGATCAGCCGCGCGTCGGGCGCGAGCTCGGCGATCCGGTCGGCGACACCTGGGAACAGCGGCCACTTGGTGTACTGCGGCGTGGACTCGCCTCGGTAGCGGGTGCCGGCCGCGAAGTAGTCCTGGTAGCGGCCGACCCACGACCGGCAGTCGGGATCGGTGAAGAACCGCATCTCCTTGTCGGCCGACATCGTGATGTCGGGGTGGAGGTCCAGGTAGTTGTGCAGGCTCGTCGTGCCGGCCTTCGCCGCACCGACGACGATCAGGTTGGGCAGACGGTCCGGGTCCGGCGCCACCGGCTCGGGGTCACCCCGGCGCACGCGTTCCCTCTCCGGCACGCTCAGCACGCACCACGGGCAGACGTCGACAGCGTGCCCGTCCGCGGCGAGCCGCCAACCGAGCTCGCGCATCTCCGGCTCGGTGCTCGTCGAGAGCACCGGTGGGACGCAGACGTCGCACTCCATCGAGAGCAGGTCGTCGAGCCCCTCGCGGGTGAACCGGGCGAGGACCGTCACGGCCGGACCCTCACGAACGGCCGAGGAGCCGCGACATCTGCTCGAGGTCGGCGTCGACCATGAGCTTCGCCAGGCCCTGGGCGTCGGTCTCCGGCTTCCAGCCGAGCACGTCGCGCGCCTTCGAGGCGTCACCGATCAGCGCGTCCACCTCGGTCGGGCGCTCGTAGGCGCCGTCGTACCGGACGTGCTCCTCCCAGTCCAGGCCGGCGTGGGCGAAGGCGTACTGGCACCACTCGCGCACCGTCGTGCCGATGCCGGTGGCGAGCACGTAGTCCTGCGGCTCGTCGTGCTGGAGCATCTGCCACATGCCCTCGACGTACTCCTTGGCGTAGCCCCAGTCGCGGACCGCCTCGAGGTTGCCGAGCGTGAGGTGGTCGGTGATGCCGAGCTTGATCGAGGCGACGCCGAGCGTCACCTTGCGGGTCAGGAAGCTCTCACCGCGTCGCGGCGACTCGTGGTTGAAGAGGATCCCCGAGACCGCGAACAGGTCGTAGGCCTCGCGGTAGTTCACCGTCACCCAGTGGGAGTACAGCTTCGCAGCACCGTACGGCGACCTCGGGTAGAAGAGCGTGGTCTCGTTCTGCGGCGGCGGTGTCGCGCCGAACATCTCCGACGTCGACGCCTGGTAGAAGCGGGTGTCGATGCCGGCCGCGCGGATCGCCTCGAGCAGACGGAGCGTGCCGACCGCGTCGGTCGACGCGGTGTACTCGGGCATCTCGAAGGACACCTTCACGTGGCTCTGCGCGCCGAGGTTGTAGACCTCGTCCGGCTGGATCGCGTGGATCAGGTTGACCAGGCTGACGCCGTCGGTCAGGTCGCCGTAGTGCAGGTGCAGGCGCGGGTCGTGGAGGTGGTCGATCCGGCTGCGGTTCAGGGTCGAGGCTCGGCGGACGAGGCCGTGGACCTCGTAGTCCTTGGCGAGGAGGAACTCCGCCAGGTAGGACCCGTCCTGGCCGGTGATCCCCGTGATGAAGGCGCTCTTGGTCACGGCGGTCAGAGTAGTCGCACGCGCACCCGCGCCGGGTAAGGTCCGGGATTCCGGAAGCGAAAGGCCCGAGGCCCTCAGGGCGAGGAGAGCGCATGCACCTGGTGATCGACGCCGTGGCGGTCGGGCCGGGCAGCTCGGCGATCGTCGTCGGCGGTGTGCTCCGCGCCTGGCGCGCCACCTGGCCCGACGACCGGCTCACCGTGCTCAGCGCTCCCGGCGGTCCGGCCTTCGAGGTGCCGGACGGCGTCGCCGTCGAGGTCCTGGACGGACCACCGCTCGGACCGCTCGGCGGCCTGTGGCGCCGCTCCGTGGGAGTACGCCGTGCCGCGCGGTCGCTGCAGCCCGATGCCGTCCTCTCGGGCGTGCCGGCGAGCGGCCTGCTCGGCACCGGCTGCGCGCGCGGACTGATCCTCTACGACCTGCGGCACGAGCTCCGGCCGGACCAGTTCAGCCGCGCCACCCGGCTGGCGCGCAACATCTCGTGGCGCTGGAGCATGAGCCACGTCGACGGCATCTACACGATCTCCGAGCGCACGCTCGACGACCTCCGCGAGCTCCATCCCCGGCTCGCCCGACGCGGCCGCGCCGCGGTACTGGGCTCCGACCACGCCCTCGCCTGGCGGGCCGAAGCGCCCGGCGAGCCCTACGCGATCGCGTTCGGCCACTTCGCCAACAAGAACGTCACAGCGGTGCTCGAGGGCTGGGCGGCCTTCGCCAGGGATCATCCGGAGTGGCGGCTGCGCCTGGTCGGCATGGGCGCCGCCGACCGCGCCTCCGCGACCGAGCTGGTCCAGCGCCTGGGAACGAGCGGGCAGGTCGAGCTGATGCCCTGGCTCGACGACGACGCCTTCACCTCCTGCTTCGCCGGCGCCGGGCTGGTCGTGTTTCCCTCCGACTTCGAGGGCTTCGGACTGCCCGCCGCCGAGGCCCTGCGGCTCGGCATCCCGGTCGTGGTGTCCGCCGACCCGGCCCTGCTCGAGATCACCGGTGGTCACGCCGCCGTGGCCAGGTCGACGGGCGCGGACGACCTCCGCGCCGCGATGGAGCAGGCCCTCGCGATGACACCCGAGCAGCTGGAGGCGGGCCGCCGGCACGCCGACGGGTACACCTGGGCGGGCACTGCCCGGACGATCCGTGAGTCGCTGCTGGAGCGCGCCCGTCAGATCGGCGCCGGTACGGCGAGGTAGGCCGCCGACTCGGCGACACCCGTCCGGAGCCGCTCGAGGTCGACCCGGACCATGTGCCCCAGCAGGTCCTCGAGGGTGACCGTGGCCCGCCAGCCGAGCGCGCGCTCGGCCGGACCGGGGTCGGCCACCAGCTCCGGGATGTCGGCGGGCCTGAGCAGGGCTGGGTCCTGCGCGAGATGTCGAGCCGGGTCGTCGATCTCGCCGGCGGCGAAGGCGGCGTCGACCAGCTCGGCGAGCGTGTGTCGCACACCGGTGCCGACGGGCAGGTCGACCGGCTCGGCGGTGGTCGCCATCAGGCGCAGCGCCTCGACGTACTCGCCGGCGAAGCCCCAGTCGCGCACGACGTCGAGGTTGCCGAGCGTGAGGACCGAGCGGCGGCCGAGGACGATCTCCGCGACCGCGCTGGTGATCTTGCGACTGACGAACTGCGGCCCGCGCACCGGGCTCTCGTGGATGTGCAGGCGGGCGAAGCACGCGTGCAGCCC
>Ga0136846_1216141_pt1 | contig 14041 bp, 10 predicted proteins | sample HopSoiMetagenom2_FD_96841 | JGI IMG/M metagenome (GOLD analysis project Ga0136846, IMG submission 96841) | Grasslands soil microbial communities from Hopland, California, USA - 2 Assembly 2016 (version 4) | ecosystem: Environmental > Terrestrial > Soil > Grasslands | place: USA: Hopland...
CAAGCGGCCGAAGAGCTATTGGGAAGACCTGCAGTCGTCGGAGTACGGCTTCTGGGCCAACGTCAATCCGGAGGTGCCGCATCCGCGCTGGAGCCAGGCGACCGAAGAGCTGATCGGTACCGGCGAACGGCGGCCGACGCTCTTGTTCAACGGCTACGGCGAATATGTTGCGGGACTCTACAAGGGTCTCGACGACAAAGAGCGGCTGTGGGTGTGACGGCTGCGCCGACCCGTCGCAAAATTTTTGTGAGCCAAAATAAAAGCCGGGCCCAAAAAGGGCCCGGCTCAGTCATGTCGGCGCGGGACGGCCGACAATCACCTTCCAGAGGGGAACAAGCTGCCGGCAACCGGGCTGGCTAATCTGGGGGGATGCGACAACCCAGCGCCGACAGCACAAGGAAATAATGCGGCGTGGCGTGCGCGTGTACAACGCAAAGCGCCGCATGCCAGCCATGCGACCGTCGCAAAAAGCGGTCAGCAGCATGACAGCCATGCGAACCGTGCAAGCTGAAGAATGTTTTGAAAGCGAATCCGTTGATTCCGGAAAGTTTATATCGCGCGAAACGCCAAGCGCACGCGCGATCAGAAGCTCCAGCGCTGCGCGTTGCTCACCAGGAAGTCGCGAAACGCCTGCACCCGCGCCACCGATTTGAGCTCTTCCGGATAGACGAAATACGCATCGAGCGCCGGGCCTTCCTCTTCGCCGAACAATTGCACCAGGCCGACGTTTTCCTCGACCAGATAGTCCGGCAGCAGCGCGATGCCGAGGCCGCGCTGGCACGCCCGCAACACGCCCATGATGTTGTTGATGACCAGGCGGGCGGTTCGCGGTCCTTTGCCGTTACGTGACACCTCGGTGAGCCAATTGCGGTTTTGCAGGTATGCAGGCACCGTCGAGCCGCCGAGCTGGATGATGCGGTGGTTGTCGAGTTCCTCCAGCGAGCGGGGCGTGCCGGCGCGCTTGAGGTATTCGGTCGAGGCGTAAGCGTGGAAGTGCACCGAGAACAGTTTGCGCTGGATCAGGTCGGGCTGGGTCGGCTGGCGGAGCCGGATCGCCACGTCGGCTTCACGCATGGCGAGGTCGAGCTCTTCGTCGGTGGTGATCAGGGTAATGCGGATGTCGGGGAACAGGTCCATGAATTCGCCGAGCCGCGGCGTCAGCCAATGGATGCCCATGCCGGGGGTGGTCGTCACCTTCAGCTCGCCATGGGGTTTTTCGCGGCTGTCGGTGAGCTTGGCGCGCGCTGCCTCAAGCTTCATGAACACGTCATGGGCGGTGCGGTAGAGCAGCTCGCCCTGCTCGGTCAGGATCAGGCCGCGGGCATGGCGATGGAACAGCGAGACCGACAGCTCCTGCTCGAGCGCGCTCACCTGCCGCGACACGGCGGATTGTGACAGGCCGAGCTGCTCGCCGGCATGGGTGAAGCTGCCGGCTTCCGCCGCGGCGTGGAACACTTTCAACTTGTCCCAGTCCATTCCTTTGTTTCCATTCGCCATGAGGCGCTTTCTATTCCGCAGCGTGCTGCTGCTGCACGCCGTGATGAGCGAGGAACCGCTCGGCCTCCAGCGCGGCCATGCAGCCGAGCCCGGCGGCGGTCACCGCCTGGCGGTAGATGTCATCGGTCACGTCGCCCGCGGCGAACAAGCCCGGCACCGAGGTCGCGGTCGAATAGGGTGCGGTCCAGACGTAGCCGTTCGGCTTCATCTTGATCTTGCCGGCGACGAGCTCGGTCGAGGGCGAGTGGCCGATGGCAATGAACACGCCGTCGGCGTTCATCTCCTGGATCGCGCCGGTCTTAAGGTTCTTTAGCGCGACGCCGCGGACCTTAAGCGGGCTTTCGTTGCCGAGCACGTCGTGCAGCATCGAATCCCAGATCACGTTGATCTTCGGATGCTTGAACAGGCGGTCCTGGAGAATCTTCTCGGCGCGGAAGGCGTCGCGCCGGTGCACCACCGTGACCTTGGAGGCAAAGTTCGTGAGAAACAGCGCCTCCTCGACCGCGGTGTTGCCGCCGCCGATCACGATGACTTCCTTGTTCTTGTAGAAGAAGCCGTCACAGGTGGCGCAGGCGGAGACGCCGTAGCCCTTGAACTTCTGCTCCGACGGCAGATCGAGCCAGCGCGCCTGCGCGCCGGTCGCCAGCACCACGGTGTCGGCGATGATGATTTCGCCGGAATCGCAGGTCAGCCGGAACGGCCGCTGCGTGAGGTCGAGATCGTTGACGTGGTCGGTGATGATCTTGGTGCCGACATGCTCGGCCTGCTTCTGCATCTGCTCCATCAGCCAGGGGCCCTGGATGACGTCGGCAAAGCCCGGGTAGTTCTCCACGTCGGTGGTAATGGTGAGCTGGCCGCCGGGCTGGATGCCCTGGATCAGGATCGGCTCGAGCATGGCGCGCGCGGCGTAGATCGCCGCGGTATAGCCGGCAGGACCGGAGCCAATGATGACGAGCTTGGCGTGGGTGGCTTTGGCGGTCATGTCGGCCATAGGTGTCCCTCAGGTCCGGGCAAATTCTCGGTCTGCCGCGCGGAGAGGGAGTACGGCGCCCCACCAAAGGGCCGGCCGCTGCATCCCCCGGACCCCAATTTAGGGCTTCGGCCGAGCTATGCAAGATACGCAACCCTTGATCCACACCTCGGCAGGTGGGATTTGTTGCCGCACGCGAAATAAAATTTCGCGCAACAATCTTTCGCTCCCATCGGGGGTCAGGGATAATGACCTCCCGCCGAATCCCCCGCCAGCTCTGGAGCGTCCGTTGTCCAGCACTCTCGACGCCATCGACTGGAAAATCCTGAAGGAAATGCAGGACGACGGCCGCATCACCAATGTGGAACTGGCGCGCCGGGTCGGCATTTCGGCGCCGCCGTGCCTCCGCCGGGTGCGGGCGCTGGAGGAGGCCGGCTTCATCAAGGGCTACCGCGCACTGCTCGACGAGAAGCTGCTTGGCTACGAGGTCACCGTGTTCGCCATGGTCCATCTCACCAGCCAAGCCGAACCCGACCTCAAGGCGTTCGAGGATTTCGTGCGCAAGGAGCCGCTGGTCCGCGAGTGCTGGATGCTCTCGGGCGAGATCGACTTTGTGCTGAAATGCGTGGCGCCGGATCTCAAGACTTTCCAGGCCTTCGTCGCGGAGCTGACCGGTGCGCCGCATGTGCGCAACGTCAAGACATCACTGACGCTGCGCACCTCCAAGGACGCGGCCATGGTGCCCATGGATTTGAAGGTGAAGGTCTGACTGCCGCCCACGCTTTCGTCGGCTAGGCTGTAAATGCCGGCATGATCTCTTTGGCGAACAGCTCGATCGAACGCAGCGCTTCCTTTAGCGTCATCGAACCGAACACCATCTGCGGCACGAAATAATTGCAGTTGTTGGCCGCCACCTCGGCCTCGATGAATTGTCGTACCGTCTCCGGCGAGCCGGCGATGCCGTTGTTGAGCGCCAAAAGCTCGTCGAAGGTCGGCGGATAGATGCCGATCACGCGGGGCTCGGTGCCGTGGCGGGCGAACAGCCAGCGGAAGCTCTCGCGCCAGCGTGGATAGGCCCGCCGCGCAATCGCAAGCGCCTCGGCGTCGGTGTCGGCGATGACGATGTGGCGGCTCACGCCCATCAGGGTGCCGTCCGGAGCGAGGCCATGCTTCGCCCGGGTCTCGCGGTAGGCCTTGATGATGGCCTGGGTGTTGTCGCGCAATCCCAGCGCAACGATGTTGACGTTGTTCTCGGCCGGCCATGCGGCGTTGCTCGGCAACGTCACGCCGTACCACAGCGGCGGATGGGGCTTTTGCGCCGGCTTCAGGATCATCGGCTGCTTGTCGAACTTGTAGAACTCGCCGTCGAAACTGAGCTCGTCCGACGTGAGTCCCTTGAGCAGCACCTGGAACGCCTCGTGATACATCGCCTGGGTCTTGGCGAAGTCGAGCCCGTAAGCCGCAGTCTCGTACATCGAGACGCCGCGGCCGACGCCGAGCTGGAAGCGGCCGCCGCACAGCTGATCGATCATGCAGACTTCTTCGATCAGCCGGAGCGGATGATAGAACGGCAGCAGATAGACCAGCGGCCCGAAGCGCAGTTTGGTCGTGCGCTGGGACAGCGCCGCGAAGATTAACGCCGGCGAAGCGGCGGCGCCGAGCGGCGTCGTGTGGTGCTCGGCGACGTGATAGCCGTGGAAGCCAGCGCGGTCGTAGGCCTCGGCGATGGTCAGCCGCTCGGCGTAGAGCTGGCCGAGCGGCACGCCCGCGTCGTCGATGTGGTCGAAGATGCCGAATTTCATGCGCCGCCAGTGTTCAAAACGCCGATGGCCGGGACATAGGCGAGCGTAGCGACGCCGTCCTTCGACGGCCATGCCCGGCCATCACAAATCTGTAAAAATGTCAGAGAAAAACTTCGCGCCTACTTCCACTCGATCTTGGTGATCTCATAGGCCTTGGCGCCGCCGGGCGTGACGACCTCGACGGTTTCGCCCTTCTTCTTGTTGATCAGCGCACGCGCCAGCGGCGAGGTGATCGAGATGCGGCCTTTCTTGGCGTCGGCCTCGGGTTCGCCCACGATCTGCCAGACCTGCTTCTTGTCAGTGTCCTCGTCGACCAGGGTCACGGTCGCGCCGAACTTGATGGTGTCGCCGCTGAGCTTGGAGACGTCGATCACGTCGGCACGCGCAAGCTTGTCCTCGAGCTCGGCGATGGCGCCCTCGTTGATCGACTGCTGCTCCTTGGCCGCGTGATACTCGGCGTTCTCGGAGAGGTCGCCGTGGGTGCGCGCCTCCGTGATCTGCTGGATGATCCGCGGACGCTCGACCTGCTGACGGTGCTTGAGGTCGTTCTCGAGCACGGTGTGCCCGGCAGCGGTCATGGGTATCTTTTCAACCACTTTCTCAGTCCTCCAGAGAGAGAGCGAGAGACACAAATCCAAAAGCGGGCCGAAGTTCCCTTCCGCCCGCAGTCCAGACGTGATCCTACGCGCCTTAACCTCGTCGTCGGCCGGTCAAACCGGCCCGCCGAAATAGCTCTGCAACGCTCGGACCTCGAGGTCGCCCCCAAGGTAGGCCTTGATGCCTTGCGCCGCAGCGACGGCACCGGAAAGAGTGGTGTAGTACGGCACTTTATGCAAGAGGGCGGCCCGCCGCAGCGAATGGCTGTCGGCTAGGGCGGTGGCCCCCTCGGTGGTGTTAAAAACCAGCTGAACACGGCCATTTTTGATGGCATCGACGATGTGCGGCCGGCCCTCCGCCACCTTGTTAATCTTGATCGCTGCGACGCCGTTTTCGGCCAGGAACCGCTGGGTCCCGGAGGTGGCCACCACCTCGAATCCGAGCGCCCGGAGGACCCTCAGGGCCTCCAGAATCTTCGGCTTATCGCCGTCCCGGACCGAGACGAACACGGTTCCGTCCTTGGGCAGACGGGCGCCGCCGCCGAGCTGGCTCTTGGCGAAGGCGACCGCGTAGTCGCGGTCGAGCCCCATGACCTCGCCGGTCGATTTCATCTCGGGGCCGAGCACGGTGTCGACCTTGTCGCCGAATCGGGCGAACGGGAACACTGCCTCCTTCACGCCGACATGGCGGGAGGTCTTGAGGTCGAAGCTGAGCGGCTTCAGCTTGAAGGAGGCGAGCGTCTCGCCCGCCATGACGCGGGCCGCGATCTTAGCGACTGGCAATCCCACCACCTTGGCGACGAACGGCACCGTCCGCGAGGCGCGCGGGTTCACCTCCAGGATATAGATGTCGCCGTCCTTGATGGCGTATTGCACGTTCATCAGCCCGCCGACGTTGAGCGCCAGCGCCAGCACCCGGGTCTGCCGCTCGAGCTCGGCGATCATCTTGCGGTCGAGCGAGTAGGGCGGCAGGGAGCAGGCCGAGTCGCCGGAATGGATGCCGGCCTCCTCGATGTGCTCCATGATGCCGGCGATGAAAGTGTCCTTGCCGTCGCAGATGCAATCGACGTCGACTTCGATGGCGTCGGTGAGATAGCGGTCGATCAGTAGCGGACGCTTGGCCGAGACCACGAGTTCCGACGGCCGGTCGAGGTCGCCGGCGAGACGGATCAGATAACGATCGAGCTGGGCGCCGTCGTGCACGATCTCCATGGCGCGGCCGCCGAGTACGTAGGACGGCCGGATCACGATCGGATAGCCGATCGCTTCGGCGGTGGCGCGGGCCTGCTTTGGGCTCGTTGCGATGCCGCTCTCCGGCTGGCGCAGTTTCAGCTTTTCCAGCAGTTGCTTGAAGCGGTCGCGGTCTTCGGCATGGTCGATGGCGTCGGGGGTGGTGCCGAGGATCGGCACCTTGGCCTTCTCCAGCGACTCGGCGAGCTTGAGCGGGGTCTGGCCGCCGAACTGCACGATGATGCCCTGCAATGTGCCGTTGGCGCGCTCGATGTCGACGATCTCCAGCACGTCCTCGGCGGTGAGCGGCTCGAAGTAGAGCCGATCGGAGGTGTCGTAGTCGGTCGAGACCGTCTCCGGATTGCAGTTGACCATGATGGTCTCGTAGCCCACCTCCTTCAGCGCGAAGGCGGCGTGACAGCAGCAATAGTCGAACTCGATGCCCTGGCCGATCCGGTTTGGTCCGCCGCCGAGGATGATGACCTTCTTCTTGTCGGACGGCCGAGCCTCGTTGCCGACATGGCCGCCGCCTTGGCCGGCAAACGGCGCTTCGTAGCTCGAATACATGTAGGCGGTTGGCGAGGCGAACTCGGCGGCACAGGTGTCGATCCGCTTGAACACCGGCCGCACGTTAAGGGCGTGGCGCTTTTGCGTGACGGTTTCGGCGGGGGTTCCGGTGAGCTTGCCGAGGCGGGCGTCGGAGAATCCCATCGCCTTCAGCCGCCGGAACGCGCCCGCGGTCTTCGGCAGGCCCTTGGTGCGGATTTCGGCCTCGGTGTCTATGATGCCGCGCACCTGCGCCAGGAACCAGGGATCGACCTTGCAGGCGGAATGAATCTCGGCGTCGCTGAAACCGAGCCGCATCGCCTGGGCGACCTTGAGCAGCCCGTCCTGGGTCGGGGCGCCGAGCGCGGCGCGGATGGCATTCTTGTCGTCGCCCTGGCCGAGACCTTCGAGCGTGATCTCATCGAGCCCGGTGAGCCCGGTTTCCAACGAGCGCAGCGCCTTCTGCAACGATTCCTGGAAGGTTCGGCCGATCGCCATCGCTTCGCCGACCGATTTCATCGACGTGGTCAGCGTGGCGTCGGCGCCGGGAAATTTCTCGAAGGCAAACCGCGGAATTTTCGTGACCACGTAGTCGATGGTCGGCTCGAACGACGCCGGCGTCGCACCGCCGGTGATGTCATTGGCAATCTCGTCGAGCGTGTAGCCGACTGCGAGCTTGGCCGCGACCTTGGCGATCGGGAAGCCGGTCGCCTTCGACGCCAGCGCCGAGGAGCGCGACACCCGCGGGTTCATCTCAATGATGATGAGCCGGCCGTCCTTCGGATTGACCGCGAACTGCACGTTCGAGCCGCCGGTCTCGACGCCGATCTCGCGCAGCACCGCGAGCGAGGCGTCGCGCATCATCTGGTATTCTTTGTCGGTCAAGGTCAGCGCCGGCGCGATGGTGATCGAGTCGCCGGTGTGGATGCCCATCGGATCGAGATTCTCGATCGAGCAAATGATGATGCAGTTATCCTTCTTGTCGCGGACAACCTCCATCTCATATTCTTTCCAGCCCAGCACCGATTCCTCGATCAGCACCTCGCTGGTCGGCGAGGCGTCGATGCCGCGCTCGACGATGTTGATGAACTCGTCCTTGTTGTAGGCGATGCCGCCGCCGGTGCCACCCATGGTGAAGGACGGGCGGATGATGGCGGGCAGGCCGATGTCTTCGAGCGCTTCGAGCGCCTGCGCCAAGGTCTTGATCTGGTGGGAGCGCGGCGTCTCCAGGCCGATCTTGGTCATGGCGTTGCGGAACAGCTCGCGGTCCTCGGCCTTGTCGATCGCCTCCGCTGTAGCGCCGATCATCTTGACGTTGAACTTGTCGAGCACGCCCAGCTTTTTCAAAGACAGCGCGGTGTTGAGCGCAGTCTGGCCGCCCATGGTGGGCAGCAGCGCGTCGGGGCGCTCCTTCTCGATGATCTTGGCGACGATCTCCGGCGTGATCGGCTCGATGTACGTCGCGTCCGCCAGCTCCGGGTCGGTCATGATCGTGGCCGGATTGGAATTCACCAGTACGATCCGGTAGCCCTCGGCCTTGAGGGCCTTGCAGGCCTGGGTTCCCGAATAGTCAAACTCGCAGGCCTGACCGATCACGATCGGGCCGGCGCCGATGATCAGGATCGATTTGATGTCGGTGCGCTTCGGCATCGGGCCTCGGAATCATCGCCGGGACAGCCCGGCACACAAAAAAAGGGCGCGCTGCTGCGCGTCCTTCGCCCCCGGCGGGGAGAGCCCCGCGCGGTTTGGGGATTAGACCAGAATCGAGGCTCCAACAACCCCGGAATGTGGCCAAAAGCTAGTTGTCACCGGGCGTTTTACAAGGTTCCGCCGGATTTAAGCCCTCGCGTCGTGTCACTTTGCCGGGAGACGGAGACTCGCCAGATCGGTGCCCACGATGATGTTGCCGGTAAAGCCGCTGGCCTCGACGGCTTTCCTGAAATCGTCCGCTGTCAGCGGCCCGCCCGGAACCTTGTAGGCGCCCTGCCGGGCGGCGCCGATCGAAGGTCCAAGATGCGTCAGTATGAGATGCTTGGCATGGACGCGTTGCGCCATGGCGCCGAGATCGGTGGTGCCGCTCTGGCGGTTGAATACCTCCGGCGGCATTCCACTGTCACGGTCCGGCCCCATGATCGGATGCATCGTCGAGTGCACGATGACGTCGACGCCTTTGGCGAGCAGTTCAACCTGGTCGGACGTCGAATGAGCCCGCGGCGGCGTGAGCACGTCGTTGGTGGCGTCACCACCGATCACCACGCTGCCTGCAGGCGTGTCGACCCGATACGAGGCGTGGCCCGGGATGTGGGTGGAGCGGATCGCGCTGACCTTGACGTCACCCAGCGTCCAGACCGTTTGCGGCTCGTTCTTGGGCGTGAAGGTGATGACGTTCGCCAATTCCACCGGCCCGCCGGGCAGACGAACCGAGCCGCCGCCTTCCGCGCGCCGCTGGGCGATCTCGCCGGATTGCAGGAAGACATCGCCGATATGCGCGACGAATTTTTGGCAGCTCATGGTAAAGCCGAATGTCGACACCGCATCGGCGCTGCAGACGATGTCGAGCTTTGGTCCCTTCGAATCCCAGATCCAACGATGCTGAATAATGTCGGCAAAACCTTCGGTGTGGTCGCCGTGCATGTGGGTGAAGAAAACGGCGTTCAGTTGTCCTGGCGTAACGCCCAGTTGCGAGAGCCGCATGTTGGTTCCGCGCCCGGCGTCAAATTGCAACTTCACAGCGCTGCAATCGTTGCCGTCGTCGCCAAAGCGGATCAGTGTGCCGGCGCCGGCCTGACCCTTGAAAACGGCGGGGCCGCTTTGCGTGCCGGTCAACGTGATCATGAGGCAAGGCGCTGCTTGAGCCGCCGATCCGGCGGTCGCGGCGAGAGCGAGCGACGTGACAGCTGCAAACGCGAGCTTGCCTAGCGATTTCATGTATTCTCCGTTGGACCGATCGCGCTTACTCCGCCTTCATATTGGCGGCGCGGACCACCTTGCCCCACTTCTCGGTCTCGGCGGCGATGAACTTGCCGAACTCGGCGGGCGAGCCGGGCAGCACCGTGCCGCCCAGTTCGGCCAGCCGCGCCTTCAATTTCGGATCGGCAAGACCGGCGTTGATCTCCTTGTTGAGCTTGTCGACGATATCGGGCGGCGTCTGCTTTGGCGCCGCGATGCCATACCACGAGATCGCCTCGTAGCCCGGCACGAAATCCGCCACGGTCGGCAGGTCCGGCAGCGCCTCGGCCCGCGTGAGCGTGGTCACCGCAAGGCTGCGAAACCGGCCGGCGCGGATGTGTTCGAGCGACGCCGGCGTGGTCTCGATCATGAGCTGAACCTGGCCGCCGAGCAGATCGGTGAGCGCCGGCGCCGAGCCGCGGTAGGGCACGTGCTGCATCTGGACGCCGGTCATCATCTTGAACAGCTCGGTTGAGACATGCTGCGGCGTGCCGACGCCGGCCGAGGCGTAATTGATCTTGTTGGGATTGGCCTTGGCGTAGGCGATCAATTCCGGAATCGATTTGACCGGAAGCCCCGGATAGACCTCCGCCACCAGCGGCACCTTGCTGATCGCCGCGACCGGCGCGGTGTCGGTCACGAAATTCCATTTGAGCTTGTCGTAGAGCGTGACGCCGATCGTGTTCGGCGGCCCACACAGCAACAGCGTGTAGCCGTCCGGCGGCGAATTCACCACGTACTCGGCGCCGATGGTGCCGCCGGCGCCGGGTCTGCTCTCGACCAGGAACTGCTGGCCGAGTCTATCCGACAGCCACTGTGCGATCAGACGGGCGGTGATGTCCTGCGGGCCGCCGGCCGGAAAACCGACGATGATGCGCGCCGGACGCGCTGGATAAGTCTCGGCTTGGGCGACAACCGGCGCGGCGAGTGCGGCTGCCGCGATGAGATGCAAAAAATGGCGACGAGAGCGTTTCATGGCAATCTCCCTTTGAATTGCCGTTTCTGACGAAGCTCATTCCACCTTGAAATTGCCAGCCTTGATGATCGGCCACCATTTCCCGATCTCGGACTTTTGCAACGCGCGGAGCGCCTCCGGTGTCTGTTGCTCGCGCGGGAAAATCTCTTGACCGGCGTCGGCAAGCTTGGCGCGCGTCGCCGGATCGGCAAGCGCGTCCACCGCCGCAGCGTTGATCCTCTCGATGATCGGCTTCGGCGTGCCCTTGGGCACCCAGAAGCCGTGCCATAGCGAGATGTGAAAGCCCGGGAGCCCGGCCTCGTCCACCGTCGGCACCTCAGGCGCGGAAAGCTTTTGCCGCGTCGGCGACGCGACGGCGTAGACCTTGATGGCGCCGCCTTCGCGCGCCTGCGGCATCGCGGTGATCGGATCGGAGATCATCATGTCGATCTGGCCGGCCACCAGGTCCTGCATCGCCGGACCGGTGCCGCGGTAGGGCACCGACTGCAGTTTGGTGCCGGTGGCGTCCTGGAAAACCAGGCCGGCGACATGGGTGATGCTGCCCTGGCCGGCGTTGCCGATGGTGACTTTGCCGGGGTTGGCCTTCAGCCAAGCGATCAGCTCTTGCAGATTGTTTGGCGGCACCGATTTTCGGTTGGCGGTAATCACGAACGGCGAGATGACCAGAAGCGACACCGGCTCGAAATCCGTCAGCAGGTCGTAGGAAAGATTGCTGTAGGTCGCGCCGGTGATGACGTGGGAGCCGTTCTGCCCGAGGCTGATGGTGTAACCGTCGGGCGCGGCCCGGACGGCGCGGCCGACGCCGAGCGTTCCGCCGGCGCCGGTGACATTCTCGATGATCACGGTCTGGCCGAGCGACACGCGCATCCGCTCGGCGAGGATGCGGCCGATCACGTCGGTCGAGCCGCCGGCCGCGAACGGCACCACGATCGTGATCGGTTTCAACGGATAGGTCTGTGCGAGCGCTGCGCCGGACAATGCCGGAAGCGCCAGCGCGCCGGCAGTCAGACGCAGAAAGCGACGGCGCGGAAGTCTCATCGCGTGCCCCGGATGGCCAATCAGACGCCTGAGGTAGCCGTTTGGCAATCGTCAATCCTGCCGCATCAGTCCTTCTGCAACAGCTTCGCCAGCCATACCGAAATCACCGCCGGCCTGCCTTCCTCGCGGATCGCCTTGAGGCCGCGCCGCAGCGCGCCTTCGATCTGGGCCGAGTCGGTGACGTTCTCGCCATAAGCGCCGGCGGCCTCGGCCTCCTTGGCGAAGTCGATCGGCGGATCGAAATAGCCGCCGTCGTAATCGGCCTTGGCGGCGTAGCTGTCTTTCGCGCCGTACACGGCGTTGATGCGGAGCGTGCCGGTCGAATAGCTGCGGTTCTGGTAGACGACCGCCATGAACGGGGCCTTGTAGTGCCGCGCCGCCCACAGCGCATGAACCGGCGTGCCGAACATGTAGAAGCCGTCGCCCGAAACCGCGATGACGTCCTTGTCGGGCGCCGCGAGCTTGGCGCCGAACGCTGCGCCGGTCGCCCAGCCGCCGCTCGACGCCGGATTGTGGAAGTAGGCGCCGGGCTGCGCGATGTTGAGGTAGTCGTGCAGCTGGTTCTGCGAGATCGTCTCGTCGAACACGATGCAATTGTCGTCGAGCACCTTGGCGATGCGATACGACAGCCATTTCGGATCGATCGGCGCCTTGCTGGCGCGTGACTTGGCATCCTCGGCAAGATCGTTGCGGCGCTTGGCGGAGGCGTCGGCGCATTTCTGCGCGCGGGCCTGAAAGCGCGCCTGATCCTCCGGCGTGATCAGCGCACGCACCTCGGCGGTGAGCGCCTCGATCACCGAAAGCGCATCGGCGGTCAGCCGTAGATCCGCGGTGAACTCCATGGTCGGGATGCGCCGCTTGGCCGGTTCGACGTCGGTCATCGCCACCCAGGCGCTGTCCGGCGGTGGATTGCTGTCGGCATGCCAGGGAATGTCGACGTCGAGCGCGAGCACCACATCGGCGTCCTTGAGGCTCGCGCCGCTCATGTAGAGCGGATGGTTGAGCGGGAAACACTGGTAAGCCCGTAAGCCGGATTGCGCGACTGGCAGCGCCATCAATTCGCATAACGTCACCAGCGCTGGCACGGTTGCCGGGTTGCGGCCCGAACGCGCCACCAGCACGAACGGATTGTCCGCCTTGACCAGCCGCCGTGCGATCTCGCGGATGCCTTCGGCGTCGGGCGCCGCGGGCTTGGCCACGCCGAGCTGATGCATGGTCGGAAACTTCGCGCCCTTGATCTTGTGCAGCGACACCTCGCGCGGCAGCGTCAGATACACCGGTCCGCACGGCTCGGTGCGCGCCACCTGCAGCGCTCGCGAGATCATCAGCCCGACGTTGTCCTGCAGCGCCATGCGGTGGTCCCACTTGGTGTACTGCCGCACGATGCCGTTCTGGTCGAAGCTCTGCTGCAGCCAGATGTGGCCGCCGCCGTCGCGCGCACCGCGAAAGCTGCCGGGATAGCTCGTGGGCGAGCCACCGCCGGTGATCATCACCGGCAGGCCGGAGTGGAATGCGGTGTGCACCGCGCCGCCGTAATGCTGCGTGCCGCAATCGACGTGCGCGGCGGTCACCGCGGGCTTGCCGCTGACCGCGGCGTAGCCGAGCGCGGCGTTCAGACTCGCATGCTCGTGGGTGACGGTGATCAGCTTCGGCGCGCTTCGGCCCTGGGCGTGCGCCTTAGCGACCGCCTCCTGGTAGAAGCCGATCTCCGAGCCCGAGGTGAAGAAGATGTACTCCACGCCGGCCTCGGCCATCGCTGCGATCATGGCGTCGCCGTTGTCGTCGGCCGGTACCTCGACCCAGGCCCGGCTGTCGTTGCGCAGCGTTCCGGCGTGCTTGTTCATGGCCATTCTCCCACGCGCCGAGTTTGTGAGCTTTCGCGGAGGCGGGCAAGCGCCGCCCAACACTCCGGCCCGTTTGCTACAAGGATTATCGAGGGCTACGCTTGGGACTCGGGGGAGAACGAGCCCATGACCGCGATGCGTCAAGCATGGATCGTTGGCTTGCTGATGATGCTGGCGCAGCCGGCGGCGGCGCAGCTCAACCCGTCGCGACAGATCACCGTTGTGGTGCCGATCGGCGCCGGTGGAGGTGTCGATGCCACCGGCCGGCTGATTGCCGAGAAATTGCAGGAGCGGCTGAAGCAGCCGGTGGTGGTCGAGAACCGGCCTGCCGCGGGCGGCATGGTCGGCGCCGACTCGGTCGCCAAGGCCGCTCCCGACGGCCATACCATTCTGCTGATGGAAACCTCGGCGGTGCTGCATAAGTGGCTGCACACCAACGTACCCTTCGACGTGGTCGCCGACTTTGCGCCGATCGCCCGCGTCGCTACTTCGCCGCTGATCCTGTACGCCAGTCCGGCGTTTGCCCCCAACAATGTGCGCGAGCTGATCGCACTCGCCAAAGCGGAGCCTGGCAAGCTCTCCGCCGGTACGCC
>Ga0136846_1209701_pt1 | contig 14038 bp, 11 predicted proteins | sample HopSoiMetagenom2_FD_96841 | JGI IMG/M metagenome (GOLD analysis project Ga0136846, IMG submission 96841) | Grasslands soil microbial communities from Hopland, California, USA - 2 Assembly 2016 (version 4) | ecosystem: Environmental > Terrestrial > Soil > Grasslands | place: USA: Hopland...
AGGCGTCGGGCGTGAAACCGAGGACGTACTGCGAGCGCAGGTCGGCCACGATCTCGTCGAGCACTTGCGGGAGCGCCGCCTCGCTGGGCAGCTTGAACAGGCGGCCGCCGGTGATCTGGGCCAGCCGGCCCAGCTCTTTCAGCGCCTGCTGCGGGTCCGGCCCATCCGCTCCGGGAGAGGCCGGGTAGGCCACTGGATAGATCGTGACCGCGTGGGACTGGACGGCCTTGTCGAGGGCCGTCGGGTCCGTCGCGCTCACCGTGTCGATCCCGTCCGTCAGCAGCACGATCGCCGATCGGCCGTCCGATCCCGACAGCGCGCGCAAGCTGAAGACGATCGCGTCGCGCACGGCCGTGTTGCCACCCTCGGGGAGCGTCCGCACCCGCTCGAAGAGCGCCGCCGGATGCTCGCGGTCGAAATGCTCCAGCCGCTGGGTCTGATCGAAGAAGACGACGATGATCTCCTGCGCGTTGGGCAGGCTCGACAGGAACCGCACGGCCACGTCCTGCGACCGCCGCAGCGTCGCCAGCATGCTGTCGCTCGTGTCGACGAGCAGGGCCACGTCGAGGGAGGTGGACGGGCTCCCGCCCTCCGCCATGCGTGCGCACAGCTCGATCTTCTGGCCGCGGCCGTCCTCTTGCACCACGAAGTCGCGGGCGGTGAGTCCGTCGATGGGACGGCCCTCCGCATCCTCGACGGTCACGGCCACGTTGACGAGCGCGGTCTGCGCCGAGAAGACGGGCGGGGTCGGCGCCGTGGCGGAGGACGCCGCGGGGAGTCCGGCCACGAGCGACACCGCGGCCAGCAGCGGTGAGCGCTTGGCCACCTACGGCGCGGTGGCCCCGGCCTCCGGGGCCTTTGGCGTGCTCAGGTAGCCGGTGATCCGATCCCTCTGGACGGCGTAGACGACGATCTCGTTCAACTGCCGCGAGCCCTTGCGGTAGAACTGCACGGGCTCCAGGACCGTCTTGTCCTTCTTCTCGATCTCGGTGTCGTCCACCACGAGCACCATGTTGAACCTGTGCCGCTTGGGGTCGGCGTCCTTCAAGCGCACGGCCAGGGGGCCGACCACGGCCGGCGACTTGCCCTTGGTCAGGTCGAACTCGTAGTACTCGCGGAGGCCGGCGCGCTTGAGGGCGGCGACCTCCTCCGCGTTGCGCGCGATCAGGCCGCTCTGCTCGCCGAGGTCCCCGATCGCGTGCTGGAGCCGGGCCTGGGTGTCTTCGATGGCCGCCTTGCTGGCGTCGATGGCCACCCGGCTGGCTTCGACGTCGTCCTTCACCTTGACGACCTCGCCCCCCAGCGCATCCAGGTCCGCCTGGCCCTTCCGCTGTTCCTCCCGGAGCTGCCGGGCCGCGACCGCCGTCTTCTCGAGCTCCGTGGCGGTGACGCCGGCCCGCTGCGCGATGGTCACCGTCTGGCCGCGGACGGCGGCCAGGGCCAGGTCCAGCTCCTTCGCCCGCCGGTCGGAGCTCGTGGCCTGCTCGGTCAGCCGTGCGATCTGCCCGCGCGCGTCACGCAGATCGACGAGGAGATATGCGGCCAGTCCCAGGGCGACGATGCCCAGGCCGACACCCGCCATGGCGAGCGCCTTGCCGGGACCATTTCCGGCCGTCGGCGCCTCCTCCTCCTCCTCCGGTACCTCGAGGATCGAGGTCATTCTTCCTCCTGCCCCTGGTGGGGGAAACGCGGATCCTACATGAGATCGCCAGCATCCGAAGGGAATGGCCGCCGTGAATCGAGCGATGATACCGATGTGAGCCGCGCCTTCCTTCCGTCCTTCCTTTCCCTGGCCGCGATCGTCGTCCTGGCCGCGGTCGCCTGCGCCGAGGCCAAGGCGCCCCACGCCCCGCCTTTCCCCAGCGCGAGCGCGGCGCACTGGATCGGGGCACCGCCGACCTGGGAATCCCTGCGCGGCCGTGTCGTCCTCCTCGACGTGTGGACGCTGGGTTGAATCAACTGCGCCCGCACCGTTCCCTGGGTCAGGGACGTGGCCAAGCGATACGGCGAGAGGGGACTGTCCGTCGTCGGCATCCATACCCCGGAGACCGATTCCGAGCGCGTACGGTCGAGCGTCGAGGCGGCCGTGCGCAAGGAAGGCCTGGACTTCCCACAGCTGCTCGACAACGACTACGCCTACTGGAACGCTCTCGGCAACGAGTACTGGCCGGCCCTCTACGTGGTCGACCGGTGCGGCCGCATCCGGGCCCAGGCCAAAGGCGAGGTCCACGCGGACGAGTCCAGCGGAAGGCGGCTCGAGGAGCAGATCCTGGCCCTGCTCCGCGAATCGCCGGCGGATTGCGCCGAGGCGGAGCCGGCGAAGTGATCGCTCAGGCGGGAATGCGCAGCAGCTTGTGCGCGTTGCCCCAGACGGTCTTCTGGAAGACGTTCGCGGAGGTGGCGCGCTTCAGGAGGCTCAGGGTCTCCCGGGCCACGCACTTGCCGGCCATGCGTGCCGCGGCCGGATTGTTGTTCTGGCTGACTCCGCTGCCGTGTCCGTCCGCGCAGCCGCAGTCGCTGCCGAACAGCAGCTTGTCCTGGTGCCGCTTCAGGAAATCGGCCGTGAACGCGGCATCACGCGACAGCGCGTTGTTGGCGGAATTGGCGGAGAGATCGCCGAACAGGTTGGCATGGTCGCCGAGCAGCTTGTCCGTGATGCCGCCGCGGGCGATGGGGCCGGTGGGATAGGCCGCTTCGTTCCGATAGTCCGCGCTGACGTTGGCCCAGAAGGCATCCGCGTGGCCAATGAACGTGGTCCACGGATAGGCCTTCAGGATCGACACGAACGTCCGGGCGTAGCCGGTGCTCCAGGCGCCCTCGTTCGGGAAGTGGTCGACCTCCTGGAAATGGATCAACAGCGGCACGCGCAGGTCGGCGGCGAGCGCGTACATGCGACGCAGCTCCGGGCCATCGGCGGCAACGTGGAACTTCAGCTCACCGAAGCCCTGGGCTCCATCCTTGACGGACCGGGTGAGGGCCTGTTCCGCATCCGGCCTGGTCACGTCGTCGCTCGCGAACCACGTGAAGCGGCCCGGTGCGGCCGCCTGAAGCGCCTCTACGGCTTCGAGGGCGGCCCCTCGCGTGAGCAGGTTCGCCTTGGCGATCCCCGCTCCGTCGAGATGCGCGAGGTTGGCCGCCGGCTGCGGACGCAGATGGAAGTGAAGGTCGAAGACGGGCGCTCCCCACTCGTTCGCCGGTGCGCCCTCGAACCCGCGGAGGGCCGCGACTGCGGCCGCCATCGCGGCGAGGAATTCGCGTCGGCTGGTCACCCGCCCTCCTTTGGGGGGACCCGTCCGAAGGTCGAGCCCGCCTCTCACTTCGTCTCCGCGGCGACGCGCCCGTCGAGCGCCTTGACCCCGCCCTCGGCGTAGGCGCGGCACGCGTTGGCGTCGACGAACGCGTCCTCGTCGCCCTTCTGCCGCCGCGCCACCTTCTCCTCGATCCCGACGAACCCGGCATGCGTGCTGAGCAGGACGTCACAGGGAAGACCCGCGATCACGGCGATGCTCCGGCGGAAGCTCTCCACGATCGACGGATGGCTGGCGTCGCCGGTGTAGCGGAACCCGGGAGCGGAGGCGGGAGTGATGCTGTCCGCATACACGACGTCCAGGCATCGATCGCCCTCACACGAGCGCCAGGTCCAGGTCGTGCTGCCTGGGGTATGCCCCGGCGTGAGGTGGGCGGTGACGGCGAGCGGTCCCACGCGGAGAGTCTGGCCGTCCTTCACCACGGAGACGCCCTTCACCGGCGGAAATGCCATCACCGCGCCGAGGCCGGCCTGCGGATCGTCCGGCACCGGGCGGCCACGCTCCAGCGCTTCCGCGCCTCGGGCGCTCGCCGCCACCGTGGCGCCACTCGCCCGCTGGAGGGCCCGGATGCCGCCGGCGTGGTCAAAGTGCGCGTGCGAGTTCAGGATCAGCTTGACGTCTTCGGTACGAAACCCGAGCGCGCGAATGTGCGCGTCGATGAGGGGAGCCGACTGCGGCAGCGCGCCGTCGATCAGGACGTGGCCATCCTTCGAGGTGATGAGGACGGAGGACAGCCCGGCCACTCCCACGTAGTACGTGTTGCCGAAGACGCGGAACGGTTCGCGCTCGGCGTTCCACTCGGCGCAGGAGTCGCACACTTTCGCGGGATCGGCGAGCACCGCCGGCTTCGCCGGCGCGGCCGCCGCGAGGGCGGCGAAAACGACGATGGCCATCGGCATCCCAATACTCTAAGCGGGGGGAGCCGCGAATCGTCCGTCCCGCTCTTCCCGGCACATGAGTCACGCCGGGCCCGAGAGCGCGCTCGCGAATCTCGGGCCCACGCCTCGCGGCTAGCGGGCCGGGACCGTCACCTTCAGGACGTTGCCCTCTTCGCTGAAGTCGAGGCCGTTCGTCCTCGCCACGATCTCGAAGGCCTGATCCCAGCGGACCTCGTTGAGGCGGATCGTCACCTTGCCCGAGACGGCCGGATCGAAGTCCACCGTCGCGCCGCCCAGATGCGCGATCTCGGCCAGCGTCTTCTTGAGGTCGCTGTCACGGAAGTCGACGGTGGCGCGGCGGCCTGTGAACGACCGCGCCTTGGGAAGCTGCTCGGGGGGTGCGATGAGGAGGACGTTGTCCTCCCGCTGCCAGGCCAGACCGTTCGGAGACACGGCCCGGTCGAGGATGCGCTCCCACGGCTCGTCGTGGGCCTCGAGCGTGACCTTGCCCTGCACTCCGGGGAACACGACGACGTTGAGGCGGCTGATGTCGGCCACGAGACGGAACACGTCCCCGAGGTCGGCATCGCTGAAGCTGATCGTGACGTGCTCGCCCTGCCCCTGCCGGGCGGGCGTGGAGTCGGGCCACACCACGACCATCGCGGGACGCTTCCACTCCGAGGTCTCGGTGGCGAAGGTCACACGCGGCCAGATGGCCTCCCACCGCTTGGGATCGGGCAGCCCGCCCCCCAGCGCCTGCACGAGGAGAGCCTTGCCGGAGGCGTCGAGGTCGGGCGCGTGGGCCACGCCGTCGAAGGCCTCGAACGCCGCCTTGTCGTCGCCCGCGAACCGGCGGGCCACCCCGAGGCGAACGAGCGCTTCCAGGCGCAGCGCGCTCGGAGCCTCCGGCGCGTCCACGATCGCGCTCAGCGCGCGCATGGCCGCGTCGTAGTGGCCGAGGTCCGTCTCCGTCTTCCCCTCCGCCATCAGGCCCAGCAGGTCCTGGCTCGGGGCCGCCGCCGTGGCCTGGGCCGCCGGCGTCGCGGCCAGGGTGAAGCCGGCCAGGGTGAAGCCGCCCAGGGTGAAGCCGGCCAGCACGCATGCGGTCCGCCACCGCGGTCCCGTCCACAATGACTTCATCGCGCTCCTCCTTGGCGGTTCCGCTGCGGAGCCGCGCGGAGAACGATCGCGGAAGGGCGCGTCATGTTCGTCGGGCGCGCGTCAGTCATCGTCGGCCCGGGCCAGCCGGTAGCCGTGGCCCCGCACGGTATGGATCCAGCGCGGATGGCGCGGGTCGTCGCCCAGAACGCGGCGGAGCGCCATCACGTGGTTGTCCACCTTGCGGAGCGTGGCCTCGGACTCGAGGCCGCACACCTCCTCGACGATGTCGACGCGAGGCACGACCTCTCCCCGCCGCTCGGCCAGCACCTTGAAGACGAGGATGTCGTGCGGCGTGAGGTCGAGGGTGCCGCGGGTCGAGCTGGCCGTCATTCCACGAAGATCGAAGCGGACGCGGCCCACCGTGACCTCGCCCGGCTCGCCGGCCGGAGACGCCTGCGCGCGCCGCATCAACGCGCGCACCCGCGCCAGCAGCTCGCGCAGCGCGAAGGGCTTGGCCAGGTAATCGTCGGCGCCGAGCTCCAGGCCGACCACGCGGTCCACGACCTCGCCCTTGGCCGTGAGCATCAGGACGGGCACTCGATCGCCCGCCGCCCGCAGCTCGCGCACGATCTCGAGCCCCGAGCGTCCCGGGAGCAGGACGTCCAGGACCACCAGTTGCGGACGGAAATCACGCCGGGCGGGGATGGCCTGGTCTCCCCGGCCGACCACGCGCACCTCGTAGCCTTCATCGCGAAAATGGTCGGCCAGGCCGCGCGCCAGCGCCGGCTCGTCCTCCACGATCAGGACGCGCGAGGTCATGCTTCGGGCCTCGCCGCCGTCGCGTCGGCCGCGGCGGCGGGAGGGTGGGCGGGCAGCCGCAGCGTGAACGTACAGCCGTGGCCTTCCTCGCTCACGAGGTCCACGCGGCCGCCGTGCGCGTGCGCGACCTGCTCGGCGAAATGGAGGCCCAGCCCGGTGCCGGGAGCTTCGGTGTTTCCGCGCACGAAGCGGCCGAAGAGACCCTTGCGCTCCCGGCGTGAGATCCCGGGCCCGTCGTCGGAGACGGAGAGGCAGATGGCGCCGCCCTCCGCGAAGGCGTCCGCCTGGACGTGACCACCCGGGCGGCCGTGCTTGATCGCGTTGTCGAGCAGGTTGAGCACCGCGCGCCGGACCGCCTCCTCGTCCCAGGTCACGGTGGGAAGCGGGGTGGCGGCGCGGCAGGTGAGGGTCACCTCGCGGCGCTCGGCGCGTGGCCCGATCAGGGTGAGAGCCGAGCGCATCAGGGCCTCGGGCGCCACTCGCGCGAAATGGGGCCGCTCGGTGGCACGGGTGGCGGCCAGGACACGCTCGACCAGGGCCTCCAGCCTCTGGCTCTCCTCCGCGATGAGCTCGCCGTACTCGCGCGGCTCGCCACGGCCCTGCGCGAGCCGCTCGCCGAAGAGGCGGAGGGCGGCCAGGGGCGTGCGCAGCTCGTGGGTCACGCTGGCCAGGAAGCGCTTCTCGCGCACGGTGGCGCGCGCCTCCGCCAAGAGCGCCCGCCGCATGGCCAGCAGGCACACGATGGAGCCGGCCACGGCCACCCAGAGCGCGGTCCTCAGAGCGCGCAGCCGCGACCCGTCCCTATCGACGATCGGCACTTCGATCGCGAGGGTCGGGATGTCCGGCACCTCCGCCCTCGCCGCGGCGGGGACGTTGGGCCCTTGGCCGGCGGCGATCCTCGCGGCCGGAATCCGCGCCATGTCGAGGAGCCTCGCCACCGGCACCTCGTAGCGGATGCGCTGGACGCCGTCGGCGGTCCAACCCTCGATCGTGCCCGCGCGAAGGCTCCGGCGAAAGCGGGGAGCGCGAGGCAGCGTGGTGGCATCGGGCGCGGATCGCAGCCGCTCACGCAGGCGCGCGACCCTCGGGTCGGCGCCCTTGCCCAGCGCGCGGGCGAGATAGGGCAGGTCGTCCGCATGCACCGGCAGGGCGCCGGAGAGGAGACGCGACGCGACATCGGGCGGAGGCGGCTCGCCGGCCACGGAAACGGTCGCGCCCTCGCCGAGGGCCAGCCGCGCCAGGACCGCGTCCGGTATGCCGCTCGGGCTGGTGGTGGTGGCGCGAAGCAGCTTCGCGAGCTCCGCGCGCGAGCGAGCGGCATAGGGCCGCGCGCCTGGCGGCGGCGCCGATCGCGCGGGTGCGCTCGGAAGCCTTTCCGTCACCACCTCCGCGGCGACGGTCTGGGACAGGACGTGCTCCTCGAGCGTGGCCAGCGTCGCCCCGACGGTGAGCGCGCGGGACCGAGCGGTCTCGGCGGCCGCGCTCCCGGCGTCCGCGCGGGCGCGCGCCATCTGGCCGTCCAGGGCGCGATCGGCCATCCACCCGATCGCGAGGAACATGCCGGAGACGAGCGCGAACAGCAGGTTCGCGGGACGCGCCACGGCGCTATCTTGCCCCAGCACGACCGGCGGTGTGTCAGGCCCGCGTCAGCGCGAGTAAGGAAGTCATCGCGGCGGCATGTCCAGCAGCACGATGTCGGAGCGCGCCTGCGCGCGTTCCAGGACGACTTCCCCGCCGTCCGGGGAAACGTCGAAGTCCCCGACCTCGAAGTCGGGCGGGAGGCGGGTGAGCTGACGCTCGGCGCCCGTCTCGAGGTCGATCGACCAGAGGTCCTTGTGGCGGATCTCGCCCCTGAGCACGACGAGCGCTCGACCTCCCGGCCAGAAGCGCACGTGTCGCGCGCCTCGGGTCAGGGTGAGGTCGCGAAGCGCGTAGGGTCCGCCATCCGTGCGGATCGCTCTCACCGGGAACGTCGTCCCGATGTCGGGGCCGGAGAACACGACGAATCGTCCGTCCGGAGACCAGGCGGGGGCGAGGCCCTCGTCGTGGCCCAGGACCGCGGGCGGACGGCCGTCGAGCGGCACGTTGAACAGGCGGGGCACGCCGCCGTCGAGCGCGGCCGCCGTGATCGACCGCCCGTCCGGCGTCCAGGCGGGAGCGCCCTCCCATTCGAGTGACCGCGCCACGACCCTCGTGCCGGTGCCATCGGAGTTGATGGCATAAAGCAGCGCCTGACCGCTCCGGCGGACCGTGAATGCGATGCGGCGTCCGTCGCCATCGATGGCGGGACCGCCCAGGATCTTCGCGTCCGGCGCCGTCCAGAGCTGGGTCGCGGCATCGCCCTGCTCCTTCCAGAGGCTGTCGCTCGATCCCTGGGTGGATACATACAAGAGGTAGCCGGGACCGAGCCGGGGCGAGGACCCGCGCCCGGTCGTGAGCGGAATGCGACGGGCCGCGGACGGATCGAACGTCCCGCCGCTGCCGGGCAGCCGCCACAGGGTCGTCTTCGTGGTGGCCAGCGTCGCCACCAGCCGGCGGCCGTCGGCGCTCGCGGCGAGGGACGCGAAGGTGTCCACCCCGGAGCTCACCCGGCGGGCCCTGCGCTTCTCGACGTCGATGGAATACAGCCAGGGCCCCGCGCCGGAGGACTCGGTGGCGAGATACACGAGCGTCCGCTGGTCGAGGAAGACGGGGTGGCTCACGCGCGACTCATGGTGCGTGATCCGCTCCGGAGCGCCGCCCGTGGGCTGGAGGCGCCAGATGTCCATCCGGTCCGGCAGCGAGCCCTGCACGAAGTAGATGAAGGACTGATCTGGCGACCACAGCGGGAAGTGCGCGTGGAGACCCGGAGCCGCCGCGAAGATCTGCCGGGCGGAGCCCTGGGCCTCCCGCACGAACATGGGATCACCGGGCCCAGGCGTGTGGTAGACGAGGCGCGAGCCGTCGCTCGACCAGTCGTACTCGGCCACTCCCTCCAGATACGGCCTCGGCTGTCCACCCAGGATCGGCACGGCCCAGATGGCGATGTCGCTCGACGAGGCGCCGCTGCGGTTCCGTGTCCAGAAGGTCACGAGGGCTCCGTCGGGCGAGAAGCCGAGCGTGCGAATGGACGGATTGACGAGCTCGCGGCCGGCGTCGGCGGTGAGGTTGTGGAATTGGCCGGTGCCGACCTGGGTCACCCAGACGTCCGCCCGGCCGTCGCGGTCGGCGAGAAAGGCCGCGAAACTCCCGTCGCGGGAGACCACCGCCGCCTGCTCCACGCCGTCCCAGTCCGTGACCTCCGTGAACTGCGCGCGAGCGATCGGATTCCTCCAGAGCATGTCCGTCGCTTGCAATCGCCAGAGCAGCGCGCCCGTCGCCAGTGCCACCACCGCCGCGACCGCCGCCAATACGCGCACCCGCGGCCAGCGGGCCACGGGACCGTCGGCCGTCTTCGGCTCCGGTTCGGGCCGCATCGAAGCGGGTCCGGCGGGTGGAATACGGCGGCTCCGTGCCCACTCGTCCAGCTCGGCGCGGAGCGCGTAGACCGATCCGATCCGGTCGTGCAGGTGGCGATGGACGGGCATCCCCTCCCGCTTCTCCCAGCGCTGGACGGTGGTGACGTCGCGCCGGAGATAGGCCGCGATCTCCTTCCAGGAGTCGAGCCGGTCTTCGGGCTCGATCGGGGGCGCTGGACCTGGCGAGGGCGGTTCGGGCATCACGTCGTGGGGCCGTCCTCGAGGGAGGACGGAGCCGGATTCTAGCCGCCGGCCCGAGGGGCGGCAATCGACGGCATTCGATGGCGAAGACGTCGCTCCCGAGTATGCCGCTTGCCGGCGCACCGCCGGCCACCGCATATCGCTATCACCAAGGAGGACGACATGCGACGAGGATCGAAGTGGACGTCCGTGCTCGGAGCGACGGTGGTCGGCACCGCGGCCTACGCGGCGACCGTCCTGGCCACGCCGTCAGCGGGGTTCCAGGCCACCACCCTGGCCAAGGGCCGGTTCGGCGACATCGACGTCATGAACCATGCGTTCCCGGACGGGCGGGGGAAGCCGTGGCTGTCCATCCAGAAGACCAAGGGCGACTCCGACCTCTACGTGCAGAGCAACGTCTTCGCGCCGGGCGGGACCTCCGGCTGGCACACGCACCCCGGCCACAGCCTCATCGTGGTCACGGCGGGCGAGGTGACGGCCTACGAATCGGACGATCCCGCGTGCGCGCCGCACGTGTACACCGTGGGGATGGGGTTCGTCGATCCCGGCGGCGGGCACGTCCACCTGCTGCGCAACGAGGGCTCGGTCGAGGCGCGGACGGTCACAGTGCAGCTCGTGGCCGCGGACGCGACGAGGAGGATCGACGCGCCCGCTCCCGCCAACTGTCCGCCGTTCTGACCGGGCGCGGTCACGGGTGAGCCGGACGGGAGGGGGAGCGACTCGGACTCCCCCTCCGCCCTCGGCGGTTACGGGCGGGCGACGATCGGATCCTGCCAGCCGCCCGGCGGCGTCACGTTGCGGTCCTGGGGACCCCAGGTGCCGGGCTCGTACTCCCGCGGCGGCTCCGCCTGGTCGAGTATGGGGTCCGCGATCCGCCACGCTTCCTCGACGTAGTCCTCGCGCGCGAAGAGCGTGGGGTCTCCGCTGAGCGCGTCGCCGAGCAGCCGCTCGTAGGCGTCCATCTCCTCGGGACCGGCGCGGTGAGTGGCCACCATCTCCGTCGGCGCGCTGCCCGCCTCGCCCGTGGGATCGAGCACGTTGACGCCGATGGCGATCGCCATGTCGGGGCTGATGCGCAGCCGGCAGTAGTTCGTCGCCAGCCTGGAGTCCTCGTACATGGTCGGTGGTCGTCGCAGCCGCACCACGACCTCGGTCGAGGTCACGGGCAGGCATTTGCCCGCGCGGATGTAGAAGGGGACGCCCTTCCACCGCCAGGAGTCGACCTCGAGCTTCACCGCGGCGTAGGTCTCGACCTTCGAGTCCGCGGCCACGCCCTTCTCCGAGCGGTAACCGCGGAACTGTCCGCGCACGACGTCGGAGGGCTTCAGGGGCAGCACGGCCTTGAGGAACTTCACCTTCTCGTCGCGGATGGACTCGCTGTCCGTGCGCACCGGCGGCTCCATGGCCAGGTTCGTGATCACCTGGAACAGGTGGTTCTCGACCACGTCCCGGATCGCGCCCGCCTCCTCATAGAAGCCGCCGCGGCCCTGGACGCCGAAGCTCTCCGCCATCGTGACCTGCACGCTCTCCACCGTGTTGCGGTTCCAGAGCGGCTCCAGGAGCGCGTTCGCGAAGCGGAAGAAGAGCAGGTTGTGCACGGCCGTCTTGCCCAGGTAATGGTCGATGCGGTAGATCGACCTTTCGCCGAAGGTGCCGAGCAGCGTGCGGTTGAGCTCGCGGGCGGAAGCGAGGTCACGCCCGAACGGCTTCTCGATGATGACGCGGGCGCCCTCGGCGCAGCCGGTGCAGGACAACTGCTCGACCACGACCGGGAACTGCGACGGCGGGATGGCCAGGTAGTAGGCGGGACGACGGGCTCCATCGAGCTCCCGGCGGATCGCCTTGGACGTCCCGGCATCGTTGTAGTCACCGCGCACGTACTTCAGGCGCTCGCCGAGGCGCGCGAACGCGACGGGATCGATGCCGCCGTGCGCCTCGACGCTGGCCTTGACCTTCGCCCGGAACTCCTCCGCCGGCCGCCGCCCGACCCCGACCACGGGGAGGTCGAGACGGCCACGGTTCACCATGGATTGCAGGGCGGGGATGATCTTCTTGGAGGCGAGGTCGCCGGTGGCCCCGAAGAACACCAGGGCATCCGCACGCCGTGCGTCCGCGTCGTCGGTCATGAGTGGTCCTTCCTTGCCTGCACCTGCGGACCTCGGTCCTTTTGCAGCTCGCGGCGATGGGATCGCCCGCCGACTTCGCGTTCCCGCTCACCATGCCACCTTACACCCGGGGACAGGATCGGCGACGGCGGGCGGATCGGGACGGGCAACGGTGCCTAGAATGGGTGTGCGCCGCGATGGTGACGCAGTGGGGGACGCGATGAACACCTCGGACTACAAGCAACGACTGCTCGCGCTCGAGAAGGTCCTTTCCGCACGTACGGAGCGGAAGCTCGATCGCGCGCGCGATCACGAGACCCCTTCCGTGGCCGACGTCGGCGACGCGAGTGTGGCCGACGAGACCGCGAGCGAGGATTTCACGGAGGCCGAGCTCGATTCCACCCTGCTGACCCAGGTCCGGGACGCGCTGCGCCGGATCGAGGACGGCACCTTCGGCAAGTGCCTCGTCGACGGGGGCCCGATCGACGCCACCCGCCTGCAGGCCTCGCCCTGGGCGCCCTACTGCCTGAAGCACCAGAGGCTCTTCGAGGCCGCGGCGCGCCGCGCGACCCCGACCCTCTAGGAGACTCGCCGATCAGGCGGCCCGCGCGAACGAGCGCGGCTCCAACGCGACCGCGAGCATCTCGTCCGCCGACTTGACGGGATGGAACTGCATCTGGGCGCGCACGTCCGCCGGCACGTCGTCCAGGTCGGCCGCGTTGCGCTCGGGGAGGATCACCTCCGTCAGCCCCGCCGCATGCGCGGCCAGCACCTTCTGCTTGAGACCGCCGATGGGCAGCACGCGTCCCTGCAGCGTCACCTCGCCCGTCATGCCGATCGTGCTCTTGAGGGCACGACCGGTCAGGAGCGAGGTGAGGGCCGCGACCATGGTCACCCCCGCGCTGGGCCCGTCCTTGGGAATGGCCCCCGCCGGCACGTGCACGTGGAACTCGCGCGCGTCGAAGCTGCGCTCGTCGATGCCGAGCTCGGCAGCGTGGCTCTGGACGTAGGTGAGCGCGATGCGAGCGGACTCCTTCATGACGTCGCCGAGCTGCCCCGTGAGCACGAGCCCACCCTTGCCGCCCATGGAGGCGGCCTCGACGAAGAGGACGTCCCCACCGGCGCCGGTGACCGCGAGCCCGGTGGCCACTCCCGGCACACCCGTGCGCGCCGCCACCTCCTGGTGGAACTTCGGCCGGCCGAGCGCCTCCGTCACCGCGGACGAGTCGATCGCGATCGGCGTGGACGGCGCGCCGGAGGCGACTCGCGTGGCCACCTTGCGCAGCACGGCGCCAAGCTCGCGCTCGAGCTGGCGGACGCCCGCCTCCCGGGTGTAGTTGGCGATCACGAAGCGCAGGGTGTCCGCCTCCACGGTGACGTCGGCCGGCCGGAGGCCGTTCCGCTCCACCTGCCGCGGCCAGAGGTAGTCGCGCGCGATGGCCACCTTCTCCTCGGTCGTGTAGCCGTCGAACCGGATCACCTCCATGCGGTCGAGCAGGGGGCCGGGGATGGTGTCCGCCACGTTGGCGGTCGCGATGAACAGCACGTGCGAGAGGTCGAGCTCCACGTCGAGGTAGTGGTCCTGGAAGGCGTGGTTCTGCGCGGGGTCGAGCACCTCGAGCAGCGCCGCCGAGGGGTCGCCGCGCCAGTCCGCGCCGAGCTTGTCCACCTCGTCGAGCAGGATCACGGGGTTCATCGTCCCCGCGTCCTTGAGGGCGCGTACGAGCCGGCCGGGCAGGGCGCCCACGTAGGTGCGCCGATGCCCTCGGATCTCCGCCTCGTCACGCACGCCGCCGAGCGACATGCGCACGAACTTCCGGCCGGTGGCGCGGGCGATCGACTCCCCGATCGAGGTCTTGCCGGTGCCCGGAGGCCCGATCAGGGTCAGGATCGCGCCCGACCGCCGGTCGTCCGTGAGGCCGCGCTCCGTACGCAGCTTGCGCACGGCCAGGTACTCGGTAATCCGGCGCTTCACGTCGTCGAGGCCGGCGTGATCAGCGTCGAGGACTTCCCGCGCGTGCTGCGGGTCGAGGCGCTCCTCCGAGCGCTGGCCCCAGGGCACCGCGAGCAGCCAGTCGAGGTAGGTGCGGATCATCGAGGCCTCGGCGTTGGTCTCCCCCATCCGCTCC
>Ga0136846_1216965_pt1 | contig 14038 bp, 15 predicted proteins | sample HopSoiMetagenom2_FD_96841 | JGI IMG/M metagenome (GOLD analysis project Ga0136846, IMG submission 96841) | Grasslands soil microbial communities from Hopland, California, USA - 2 Assembly 2016 (version 4) | ecosystem: Environmental > Terrestrial > Soil > Grasslands | place: USA: Hopland...
CTCCTCTTTGGTTTCTTTTTCTCGTACGCGTTGGCGTGCGGCAGCGATGGCGCGCGCCCGCGGGCATTCTGGTATTCCAGATACAGGCGCTGCTCTATCTCATACAGACGAGACCCGACCGCTCGTGCAGAAGAAATCGCAAGCAACATTACTCCGGGGCAGCATAGTTTTTCGGGAAAACCTCACTCCCGTTCACCACGCCTCAATTGCGGTGAACGGTTTGTGACCGCGTTTTACCATTTGCGACTTGAATACGCGCGCGAGGCCCGCCAAGTTAGGCCATCCGCCGCGGGGGCGCTCTTGCCGGTGCGGCGTAAACGAAAGAGGATTGGACATGAAGACCCTCAAATTTGCGCTTCTCGCCGCCGGTCTCCTGGCGGTCGCACCTGCTTTCGCCCAGACCGCGGGCGGAACGACGAATACCGGCCCGCAGGGCACCGGCAATTTCGTCGCCGGCAAGCCGGAAGGCTCGGGCAATTTCGTCGCCGGCAAGCCCGAAGGCACCGGAAATTTCGTCGCCGGCAAGCCGGAAGGCAACGGCAACTTTGTCGCCGGCAAGCCAAAGGATCCGGCGAAGTAAGGCTGGCGTCTTAGCCCGCGGACGACAGTCCGAACGCGTAAGTTCTGGAATATGTGAACCCGGCGGGACGCTTAGTCCCGCCGTTTTTGCTTCCGCCTTTTTGCTTGGAGCAAGTGCATGGGCTTCTGGCGCGGCCTTTTTCTCGCGGTTTTCTCCGGTTTTCTTTGCCCGGCGATTTCGCTAGGCGCCCAGCCCGAATCCTTCGCCGATCTCGTCACGCGCGTCGCGTCCGCCGTCGTCAACATCTCCATCAAGGGGATGGGGCAAGCGCCTATGATGAACGGTGAAGGGAAGTCCGTTGGCTATGCCCCCCACATCGTCGATCTCGTCGGCTCCGGCGTCATCGTCGATCCGACGGGCGTCATCGTCACCAACAAGCACGTGATCGACAATGCCTACGAGATCACCGTCACGCTCTCCGATCGCACCGCCGTGCAAGCGCGGCTCCTCGGCAAGGGGCTGACCTTCGACCTCGCGATCCTCAAAATTGACGTCGACCATCCGCTGCCATCGATCAAAGTCGGCGACAGCGACAAGGTGCGTGTCGGCGACCGCGTGATCGCGATCGGCAATCCGCTCGGCCTCTCGAGCACGGTCACGTCGGGCATCGTCAGCGCCCTGCACCGCGACTTGAGCGGCACGCCCTACGACGAATTCATCCAGACCGACGCCGCGATCAATCACGGCAATTCCGGTGGCCCGCTATTCAACATGAACGGCGAGGTGATCGGCATTAACAATCAGATCTTTTCCGACTCGGCGAGCAGCGGCTCGATCGGGCTCGGATTCGCGATCCCCTCGAACGACCTGCGATTCCTGGTCGAGCAGGTCCGCGACTACGGCCGTCCGCATTTGGGCTGGCTCGGCATGCGCATCCAGACCCTTACCGCGGAAATGGCCGATGCGCTGGCACTGCCATCGCGCAGCGGCGCCATCGTCTCCGAGGTCACGCCTGGCGGGCCGGCGGCCGAGGGCGGCATCCAAGTCGGCGACGTCATCGAGGGCTACGGCAACCAGCGCATCACCGATTACCGGACGCTCAACCGCCTCGTTGCGATGGCGATCGGCCGAACGCTGCAGCTGCAGGTATGGCGCAACGGCTCGAGTCTGACGACAAATGTAACGGTGAAGGAATGGCCGCAGGAGCTCTGGGTCTCCTACAAGAGCGAGATGATACGTCCGCCGCTCTTCACCAAGATGCGGGATTTCGGCTTCGACGTCGCCGAACCCTCACCCGACCTCAAAATGAAATTCAGGATGGAGAGCGATCCGACCGGGCCGGTCGTGACTAACGTCGTCGAGGACACGGCCGCGAGCGGCGCGAAGTTCCGGCCAGGTGACGTCATCCTCAAAGTGCAGCTGGAGGATGTGCATACGGTAGCCGAACTTGAGCAAAAGCTCCTCTCGCGCACCAATGGCGGCCAACGCAACGCGCTCATCTACGCCAAGAGCGCGTCCGGCACCCCGCGCTGGCTGACGCTGCCGCTGCGGCTCTGACGCCGCCGATCGCGTTTGCGCGCCCTTAACCGGGTCGGGCTAGCCTCTTCCGGTGGGCCCACATTTCAGAAGCGCCGCCGAACGATACGTCGCGCTCGACGCGTTTCGCTTTATCGCCGCGCTCGGCATCCTGCTGCATCACTGCGCGATCTACGCCGACGTCATGCGCTGGAACGTGCATGTGACGGCGTTCGACAATTTCCGTCTTTGCGTCGACTTCTTCTTCGCGCTGTCGGGTTTCGTGCTGATGCATGTTTACGGCGGCGCTATAAGAACCGGCAATGACTATGTGCGATTCTTGCAAAAGCGATTGCGCGCATTTATCCGCTGCATGCGCTGATGGTGATTGTCTTCGTCGTCCTTGCGCTTGCCGTTGCAGGCAAACCGATGGCAGAACGTATTGCGCCGGTGCTTGAACCTGCAGCGCCCTGCCCAATTTGATGCTGTTACATTCGTTCGGAATAACGCAGACCCTTTCGCTGGATTTTCCCTCCTGGTCCATTTCCGCCGAATGGTTTCTATACCTTCTGTTCCCGACGCTCGCCGCCTTCGTGCTCCGCATCGGACCGCGTGGCGCGATCATCTCGGCGATCGTCTTCGCATTGATGCTTGCAATTGCACGCGAGGCGTTCGGTCTCCGCGATTGGACGCGATCGACCTTCGATTTCGGCATGCTCCGAGCGCTCCCGAGCTTTGCCGCCGGCATGGCCGTTTGCGGTTTTATCGAACGTGCGCCGCTTCGGCGGCTGTCATGGAACTGGGTTTACGGAGCCGGACTGCTGCTCATTGCGCTCATGCTCTCCCCCACACCGGCGGCAGTTACGATTGCACTTTTTCCGGCTTTCATCGGGCTGGTCGCGCTCGCCGACCGCAGCGGCAGGCCGACCTTCTTGACGCGATCACCCTTCCCCGCTCTCGGCGATGCCTCGTATTCGGTTTACATGCTGCATGCGCTGGTGATGCTGGTCGCTGCGGAAGCGACCAATGCTGCGGGGATGAAGGGTTTGCTCGCCTTAGCTGCGCTCACATCGGCAACAATCGCAATGACCATTCCCCTCGCGCTGATCAGCTTCCGCTTCTACGAAGCGCCGATGCGGCGATGGCTGTCGCCGTCAGCGACGCCGACTTACCGGTTGCGCCCTGCCGCGAGGCGCCGCTCCATCGCCAGCGAATAGCGCGACATCCCGAAGCAGAAGACGAAATAAAACATCGCCGCGAAGAGATAACCCGTGGTGGAGATCGTCGGGCCTGCCCATTCCGGATCGAGACGTGCCGTATCGACTGTTCGCAGGAAATCGAAAATCCCGACGATCGCTACAAGGGTGGTGTCTTTGAAGAGACCGATGAACGTGTTGACGATGCCGGGAATGACGATCGTCAGTGCCTGCGGCAATACGATCAGCCGTATCATCTGCGGATAGCGAAGGCCGAGCGCCTGCGCGGCTTCCACCTGCCCGCGCGGAATGGCGTTGAGCCCGCCGCGCACGACCTCCGCCATATAGGCGGATGCAAACAGCGCGACGCCGATCAGCGGCCGCACCAGCCGGTCGGGCGAGAACTGCTCCGGCACGAAGAGCGGCAGCATCGTGTTCGCCATGAAAAGCACGGTAATCAGCGGCACGCCACGCACGAATTCGATGAAACCGATCGAGGCGATACGCACCGCCGGCAAGCGCGAACGGCGGCCGAGGGCGAGAAGCACGCCACCCGGAAGCGAAAAGACCATGCCGACCAACGCAACGAGAAGGCTTACGAAAATGCCGCCCCAGAGATGCGTCGGCACTTGCGGCAGACCGAGTGCCGGTACGCCGTAAAGCAGCACAAACGCGACGATCGGGAAGACGACAAAGAACAGCAGCGCGCCGAGGCCTTTGCGCGGCGAAGCCGGCCACAAAAGCCATGCGATCAATATGGCGCCGATCGCGAGGGTGATATCGACGCGCCAGCGCGCCTCGACCGGATACGAGCCGTAGATGAAGTACGGCAGCTTACGTCCGACATAAGCCCAGCAGGCGCCGGCACCGGGCGCACGACAGGCGGCCCCATCGGGCGCCGACCATACCGCATCGATAATCGTGTAACGCACGAGATCGATGCCGAGCCAGATCGCAATTGCCGCGCCGACCAGCGTCAGGATACTGGTCCACACATCGCGGAAAAGATTGCCGCGCACCCAGCCGATCACGCCGCCGACCGCCACCGGCGGCGGTTGCTCGGGCGCCGCCTCGGTGCGCACGAAGAAAGTGTCGTCGAGCGAGTCTTGAATGGCGCTCATGGGATCCGGCGCATCGTTCTAGCGCTCCCGGATCGCGGTGTGGCGTGCGTAAAGATTCATCACTGTCGAAGTCGCCAGCGAAATCACCAGATACACGGCCATGGTGATGAAAATGACCTGCACGGCCGCGCCGGTCTGGTTCAGCACGGTGCCGGCGAAAATCTGCACGAGATCGGGATAGCCGATGAAAACGGCGAGCGACGAGTTCTTGGTGAGGTTCAGATATTGGTTGGTCAACGGCGGGATGATGACTCGCATAGCCTGCGGCATGATGACGAGCCGCCGCACTGGACCGGGCCGCAGCCCCAAGGCAAGCGACGCCTCGGCTTGGCCGCGCGGCACCGACTGGATGCCGGCGCGTACGATCTCGGCAATGAACGAGGCAGTGTACAGGATAAGGCTCAGAAGCAGCGCCACAAGTTCCGGTGAAAGCCGGATGCCGCCGACGAAGTTGAAGCCGCGCAATTGCGGCGCGGCGAAATCGAGCGGCCGCCCCGTCAGAAAATAGACCAGGATCGGCAGACCGAGAACGAGGGCGAGGCTGACGCGAAAAACGGGCCATTGTGCGCCGGTCTCCGTCTGCCGGTGCCGGGCGAAGAACGAGAAGACAAGTGAGCCGAGGATGCCGATCGCGAACGCGATCAGCACATAATCGAATCCGGCGCGCGCGACCGGCTCCGGGACGAACAGACCCCGATTGTTGAGGAATGCGGCTCCGAAGAGGTCAACCGATTGCCTCGGCCCGGGCAGCGGTTTTAGGACGGCGTTGTACCAGAACAGAAGCTGCAGCAGGAGCGGGATGTTGCGGATGACCTCGACATACATCGTGGCGAGACGCGCCAAGAGCCAACTCTTCGACAAGCGCGCGGCGCCGACCGCAAATCCGACGATCGTCGCGAAAAACACGCCAACAATGGCGACGAATAACGTGTTGAGGAGGCCGACAACAAACGCGCGGCCATAAGGCGAAAGCGCCGAATACGAGACGAAGGACTGATTGATATCGAAACCCGCCGGCATGTTCCAAAAGGACAGATCGGTCGGGATGCCGCGCGCATGCATGTTGTCGCGCGCATTGATCGTCGCCTCTATCACGAGAAGCGCGACGACGCCGGCAAGCAGGATCTGACTGGCAAGGCCCCGCCAGAAAGGATCGTTCCAGATCGGCGGGCGTTCGGTGGCGAGCGGTGTGGCGGGAGCGCTCATGTCCCTGGCTTTATCTCGCTCGCCGCTGCGCGATAGGGCCTACCGGATCGGCGGCGCGTATTGGATGCCGCCCTTTGTATAGAGCGCGTTGAGACCGCGTTTCAGCTTCAGGCGCGAGCCCTCGCCGAGATTGCGGTCGAACACCTCGCCGTAATTGCCGACATTCTTGATGATGCGAAGCGCCCAGTCCTGCGTGAGGCCCAGATTGCTGCCGTAATTGCCTTCGGCGCCAAGCAGGCGGCGCACTTCCGGGTTGGTCCCTTTCGCCTGCTCATCGGCGTTCTTCTGGGTCACACCGAGCTCTTCCGCGTCGAGCATGGCGAATGCGGTCCAGCGCACGAGATTGAACCATTGATCGTCGCCTTGGCGAACCGTCGGGCCGAGCGGCTCTTTCGAGATGACTTCGGGCAGAATGATGTGGTCGTCGGGCGTGCCGAGTTTCAGGCGTTCCGAGACGAGCTGTGAGCCATCTGTCGTAAACGAGTCGCAGCGCCCGCTATCATAGGCTTTGATCGCCTCGTCAGCGGTCGCGAACACGACGGGTTCGTACTTCTTGTTGTGAGTGCGGAAAAAATCGGCGAGGTTCAGCTCGGTCGTCGTGCCTTGCTGCACGCAGATGGACGCGCCGTCCAATTCCGTCGCCGAGTTCACACCCAGCTTCTTGCGGACCATAAAACCCTGACCGTCGTAGTAGGTGATCGCCGGAAAGAGGAAGCCCTGCGCGACCTCCCGTGATTGCGTCCAGGTCGTGTTGCGCGCCAGCACGTCGATCTCGCCCGACTGCAGCGCGGTGAACCGGTCCTTCGCCGTCAGCGGCACGAACCGCACTTTATTGGGGTCATTGAAAATCGTTGCCGCGACCGCGCGGCAGAAGTCGATATCAAAGCCGGTCCAGTTGCCTTTGTCGTCCGGCAAGCCGAATCCCGGCAGGCCGGGATTTGAGCCGCAGACGAGATAGCCCCGGCTCTTCACCTGATCCACCGTGGCGGCAAAGGACGGCGCGGAGAGGCAGGCAGCGCCCACAAAGGCAATCAAGGCAAGCGAACGTTTCATGGAAAGCCCTAACTGGTTATAGCGGCAGCGGTGACGGTTCGAGCCGCATCGAACTGAGTTTCACCGAGGGCGTCAAGCGGGACGCCGGAGCCGCATAGGAACGGGTGATGACGAAGTCGACTAGGGAAAGCCGCGCCGGGATGGGCAAGCGCACCCGCCTGGTCCATGCGGGGCGTCAGCCGTTCGAGAATTTCGGTTTCGTCAATACGCCGATCTATCGCGGCTCGACCGTGCTTTCGCCGGACATGGAGGCGCTTTATGCGCGCAAGGCGCGCTTCATCTACGGCACCAAGGGCACCCCGACGACAGAGGCGCTGGAGAATGCCTGGAGCGAGATTGCCGGAGCCGCGGGAACGGTGCTTACCCCCTCGGGCCTTTCTGCGATCACAGTCGCCATTCTCAGCGTCGTCAAAGTCGGCGACCACATTCTGGTGACGGATTCCGTGTATCGGCCGACGCGCAATTTCTGCGACACGGTGTTGTCGCGGCTCGGGGTCGAGACAACTTACTACGATCCGCTCGTCGGTGCCGCGATCGGCAGCCTCATGGGCCCGAATACCCGCGTGGTTTTTGTCGAGGCGCCGGGCTCGCAGAGCTTCGAGATGCAGGACATTCCGGCAATCGCTGAAGTGGCGCATGCGCGCGGCGCCTGTGTCATCATGGATAATACCTGGGCAACCCCACTGTTCTTCCCCCCGCATGAACGTGGTATCGACCTCGCGGTCGAGGCAGGCACGAAATACCTCTCCGGCCATTCCGATCTGCTTCTTGGCATGGTCTCGGCCACCGCCGATTATTGGCCGCGACTACGCGAGACCTTCGACGCCTTCGCCATCTGCGCCGGCGCGGAAGATGTATTTCTCGGGTTGCGCGGTCTGCGCACAATGGAGCTTCGTTTGTGCGAGGCAGAGCGTCAGGGTCTCGCGCTCGCCGATTGGCTGGCGAGCCGTCCCGAAATCTCCCGGGTTCTGCACCCTGCGCTCGCCGACGACCCGGGACACGCCATCTGGCAGCGGGATTTCCTCGGCGCGTCGGGTCTGTTCTCGATCATCCTGAAGCCGGCATCCCGCGCGGCGGTCGGGGCGATGCTCGATCATCTGGAGCTGTTCGGCCTCGGTTATTCCTGGGGCGGCTATGAGAGCCTGATCATTCCATTCGATTGCCGAACCTACAGGACGGCGACCCAGTGGAATCCGGAAGGCCCGGCGCTGCGGTTTGCCGTGGGTTTGGAAGACATCGAGGATCTCAAGGCCGATCTCGACCGCGGCTTCGCACGGCTGCGGGCAGCTGACGGCTCCTGAGACGGAGTCTATTCGTTGCAGTTCGAGCAGATGTTCGGCGTCTTCATGATCACCTCCATTTCGCTGCGCGCGCGCCCGGCACGCGCGCGCTTCGTTGAGGTGGGCTTCGTTGCAGGTTCACCGCTGAGATTGGCGTCACCCCGCACCGAGTCATTGGCCGGAACATCGACGGCGCTTGGCTGACGATGGCCGATCGGTGCCTGCTGTTGAGCTGCAGCGCTTCCGATCGTCAGCATCCAGCCGAGGGAAAGACCGAGGGCGGCAGCTAGCGTTGGCTTCTTACCCATTTCGTGATCCAGCGCTCCACGCGAGGTGCGAAGAGACCACCCCGCCTCTCCCTTGGCAACCCGAGGAGTTCAGCCACCGCAAAGCCCTTTCGGGTTGACAGACCTCCCGCGGGAGAACCAACTCAGGCAGCGAATTCGAGACCCCCGCCGAAAATGGCGTCTGACGGCAAGATATCACTCCTCCACCCCGCCAGAGGGAGCCGGAGGACCCGGCTGAGGACGAGGAGAAGGCCCCCCGCCGCCGCACGGCGTGCGCGCTCAAAATCGACGGCAGAAGCTTTTCTTTCTGATTGCTACTATCATTCTCACCATCCTGATCGTCGGCGGCGGGCGCTACTACCTGCACTCGGTGCGTCCGATCCGCATCGCTGCGGGACCTGCCGGAACGGTCGAGTACCGGTTCGCCGCAAAATTCGCCGAGCTTGTCACCGCGAAGGCGAGCGACGTGCGGGTGAGCATCATCACCGATGAGAGCGCTGCCGCGGCCACGTCACGCTTCGCGCGCGGCGATGCGGATCTCGGCTTCGTGCGCACCGATCAAAAGTTTCCGGGCTCGGCCCGGGCGCTCGCGCTCATTGAGCATTTCGCCTTTATTCTTGTCGTACCCAAAGGCAGCAAGATCGGGAGCCTCGGCGATCTTCGTGGCAAGAAAGTCGCATTCGTCACGTCAGAAAGTGGCGCGGAGGCGCTGTTTCGCTCCATACTCACCGCCTCACAGGTGGAGCCTGACCGCGTCACGTTGCAACCGCTGCCCGGCGGGACGGCGATCGAGGTCTGTTCGCTCATCGATCCGTTTCAGGCGGCGATTTTATTCGCGTCGCTTTCCGCCCTTGCCGAAACGAAGCGCTTCGACCGGATGACGAAGATCGAGGTCAAGGCGATCGAAGGCAGCAAGGCGCTGGAGTGCAAGGTGGCCGGCACGACGGGTGAAACGATCGAGGCCGGGCTTCTCTCAAGCAGTCCGAAACTCCCGGATGAGGATCTCGAAACCGTCGGCGTCCAGGAATTCATCACCGTTCGCCGGCGCCTGTCGAACACGATCGTCGCCGAGCTCGCCGGCGTCATACTGGAGAACAAGAACGCCCTGGCGATCGGCAACACGTTCGCCACGCGTATCGAACCGCCGGATACCGACGAGGACGCCTTCATCGTCGCCCATCAAGGTGTCTCGGATTATACCGACAATGAGGTGAAAAGCTTGCTCGACTGCTACAGCAACCTCTTCTATATCAGGACATCGGTCGCAGGTATTCTTCGCTCACTCAGCGCGGCGATTTATACCGCAATCACTCGCGTGAAGCCGCTCGAGCCGGCGGAATAAGCCGATCAGGTTTTGGACCTCAACGACCGGGTCGCGAAGGCGACCACCAACGTTGAGCTCGACGAGGCGGAGAAGGAGCTCGATATCGTGCTGCGCCAGGTTCTGATCGGACTAAAATACGGGAACGTTTCGACGCGGGGACTCGACGGGTTCCGTCTGGCATATGATCACGCGCATTCCGCGATCATGACCCGCCGTCAGCGGATCGCCGAGGCGCCAGTCATCTCGCGGGTTAACGAAGCGTGATGCATTCCGGGCTGGCTGACACGGATGTGAGGGCGGCGTCACGCTTTGCACGGGACGTGATCGGCACGATCGGCCGAACGCCGCTGATCAATTGCGTCGCGCCTCCGACACGACGCTGCACGATTCTTGGCAAGGCCGAGTTCCTCAATTCCGGCGGCTCGGTGAAGGATCGCGCGGGCCTTGCCATCATCGGGGATGCGGTTGCGCGCGGCCAGCTGAAGCCGGGCGGCCTCGTTGTCGAAGGCACGGCCGGCAATACCGGAATTGGCCTCGCGCTCGTGGCCAATGCGCTTGGTTTTCGCGCGGTCATCGTCATTCCCGACACGCAGAGCGAAGAAAAAAAGCAGATGCTGCGGCTGCACGGCGCGGAACTCATCGAAGTGCCGGCCGTGCCATATGCAAATCCGAACAATTACGTGAAGCTTTCGGGCCGACTCGCCGAGCGTCTGGCGCGCGAACATCCACAGGGCGCGATCTGGGCCAATCAGTTCGACAACGTCGCCAATTGTGAAGGTCACCGCACGACGACCGGCCCGGAAATCTGGGATGATACCGGCGGCGAAATCGACGGCTTCACCTGTTCCGTCGGCATCGGCGGCACCACGCTGGCGGGGGTCGGCCTTGCGTTGAAAGCGCGCAATCCGAACGTGAAGATCGCGATCACCGATCCGCTCGGGTCGGCGCTTTATTCATATTATGCGACCGGCGAACTCAAGGCGACCGGCAACTCGATCACCGAGGGGATCGGACAGGGCCGCGGCACCAAGAATCTCGAAGGCGGGCCGATCGATTTCGCTTACCAGGTAAGCGATGAAGAAGCGCTGCCGATTCTGTTTGACCTCGCGGAAAATGAAGGCCTGCTGCTTGGCGGCTCCTCCGCAATCAATGTCGCCGGCGCGATCCGGCTGGCGCGCGAACTTGGACCGGGACACACGATCGTCACGGTGCTTTGCGATTCGGGGTCACGCTATGCGTCTAAACTGTTCAACCCGGAGTTCTTGAAGTCGAAGAACCTGCCGGCGCCAGGCTGGATGGAGCGCCGCTCAAGAATCGATCCGGGTTTCATCGGTCCATAATAACAACGTGGAGATCGAGGGAGAGATGGCTTTTCCCAAAGGAGAGCACGCATATTTCGTCACCACGGATTGGCTTGACGAAAATCTGACAACCCCCGATCTCGTGGTTATCGACGGCTCTTGGTATCTGCCGCCGGAGAAGCGCGATCCACACGCCGAGTACCTCGCCGGCCACATACAAGGCGCAGTGTTCTTCGACATCGATGCGATCGCCGATCATTCCAGCGGCCTCCCGCACATGCTGCCGGACCCTGTCGCGTTCTCCAGCTTGATGCGCAAGCTCGGCATCGGCGACGGGATGCGTGCAGTCGTCTATGACGGCGCCGGCCTGTTCTCCGCCCCGCGTGTTTGGTGGACCTTGCGCGCCTTCGGCATGCAGGAGGTCGCGGTGCTCGAGGGCGGCCTACCGCAATGGAAGGCGGAAGGGCGGCCGCTGGAAGAAGGGCAGGTTCAGCGCCAGCCCCGGCACTTTACGGCGCGCTTCGATCACGGTGCGGTCGCCTCGCTCAGTGACGTGCAACGCCAGCTCAAAGAAGGCGTGCAAGTCGTCGACACGCGCTCCCCCACCCGCTTCAGCGGCGAGGAGCCGGAGCCGCGTCCGGGCGTCAGGTCCGGGCACATCCCCGGCAGCCTCAATCTGCCCTATCGCGACATCGCCAGGGATGGCCGGCTACCTTCGCGGGCTGAGCTTGAGAGAAAGATCGCCGAAGCCGGAATCGATCTCGGCCGGCCGATCACTGCGACCTGCGGCTCCGGGGTGACCGCACCGATGCTGGCGCTCGCGTTGGAGTCGCTCGGCCGCGCGTCGGTGCCTGTTTACGATGGCTCATGGACGGAGTGGGGGACGCGGCAAGACCTGCCTCTGGAGACGGGAAAAGCGCGGAAATCTGCCTAATTCCTATTCGATTTGCTAACGGGCTAGGCTGAAATGGCTGCATGAGCCGCAGGCAAGAATACGATTCCGCATAGAAGCGTGGCACGTCACCTGCTATAGCTCGACCATACTCCAGTGCCGCTTTCCGACGCGGCGAACTACCGCCGGGGCCCGAAGCGGAATGAAAAAAATCGAAGCAATTATCAAGCCGTTTAAGCTCGACGAGGTGAAGGAAGCGCTCCAGGACGCCGGGTTACAAGGAATCACCGTCACCGAAGCCAAAGGGTTCGGCCGTCAGAAGGGGCACACCGAGCTCTATCGCGGCGCCGAATATGTCGTCGACTTCCTGCCGAAAGTGAAAATCGAAATCGTGCTTGCTGACGATTCCGTCGACCGCGCTGTCGACGCGATCCGCAAGGCCGCGCAGACCGGCCGCATCGGCGATGGCAAGATTTTTGTATCGAATATCGAAGGCGCGATCCGCATCAGAACCGGCGAAACTGGCGCGGACGCCATTTGACGGCCAAAACCGCCTCACTTAACCCTGCCCAACCAAAGCTCGACCAAGAAAGGCTGTGACATGCAGACCGCCAAGGATGTTCTCAAGGCGATCAAAGATAACGACGTCAAATATGTCGATCTCCGTTTTACCGACCCGCGCGGCAAGTGGCAGCACGTCACCTTCGACGTCTCGCTCATCGACGACGACGCCTTCGCCGAGGGACTGATGTTCGACGGCTCGTCGATCGCGGGCTGGAAGGTGATCAATGAATCCGACATGACTCTCATGCCCGATCCGACATCGGCCTGCATGGACCCGTTCTATGCGGCCGCGACGATGGTGATCGTTTGCGACGTTCTCGAGCCGACGACGGGCGAGCCTTACGGCCGCGATCCGCGCGGCATCGCCAAGAAGGCCGAAGCTTATGCAAATTCGCTTGGTATCGGCGACACCGTCTATTTCGGCCCGGAAGCCGAGTTCTTCGTCTTCGACGACGTGCGCTTCAAGGCCGATCCTTACAACACCTGTTTCGAACTCGACTCGATGGAACTGCCGTCCAACATGGACACCTCCTACGAAGGCGGCAATCTCGGTCACCGCATCCGCACCAAAGGCGGCTATTTCCCCGTTCCGCCGCAAGATTCGGCGCAGGACATGCGCGGCGAAATGCTAGCGGCGATGGCTTCGATGGGCGCCAAGGTCGAGAAGCACCACCATGAAGTTGCCGCCGCCCAGCACGAACTCGGGCTAAAATTCGGGCCGCTGACGACGATGGCGGACCATCTGCAGATCTACAAGTACTGCATCCATCAGGTGGCGCAGAGCTACGGCAAGACCGCGACCTTCATGCCGAAGCCGGTCTTCGGCGATAACGGCTCGGGCATGCACGTTCATCAGTCGATCTGGAAGGGCGGCAAGCCGGTCTTCGCGGGCAACAAGTACTCCGATCTCTCCGACGAGTGCCTCTGGTATATCGGCGGCATCATCCGGCATGCGAAGGCGCTGAACGCATTCACCAATCCCTCTACCAACAGCTACAAGCGCCTCGTGCCGGGCTATGAGGCGCCGGTTCTGCTCGCCTATTCCGCGCGCAACCGTTCGGCGTCGTGCCGCATTCCCTATACGTCGAATCCGAAGGCGAAGCGCGTCGAAGTACGCTTCCCCGATCCTGCGGCGAACCCGTATCTGGCCTTCGCGGCGATGCTGATGGCCGGTCTCGACGGCATCACCAACAAAATCGATCCGGGTCAGGCGATGGACAAGGACCTCTACGATCTGCCGCCGAAGGAATTGAAGAAAATTCCAACGGTCTGCGGCTCATTGCGCGAGGCCCTCTCAAATCTTGACAAGGACCGCAACTTCTTGAAGTCCGGCGGCGTCTTCAACGATGACTTTATCGACAGCTATATCGAGCTGAAGATGACCGAAGTGATGCGTTTCGAGATGACGCCGCATCCGGTCGAGTTCGATATGTATTATTCCTGCTGAGCCACACGCAGCGCGTCGTAAAGAAGGGCGGCTTCGGCCGCCCTTTTTGTTTGCCTGGCTTTTCCGATGTGCAGGCGTGATTGCCGACAAGGTACGCCTGCACAGGTTCGCTCGACATGACCTCCCCCTCCCCAATCATGATGAGCACGGAGGCGACCGCCGAGAACTTCGATGAAAAGGCTTATCTCGTACAGAACGGCGACGTCGCGCACGCCATCAAGGCCGGCATGTTTGCCTCCGCCTGGGATCATTTTATCAGGACTGGACAGCAGGAGCACAGGCGCCAGCGGCTACTGCCTCGGTAGCGGACACGCGTGCGCGGAAACTGGAAA
>Ga0136846_1225198_pt1 | contig 14038 bp, 15 predicted proteins | sample HopSoiMetagenom2_FD_96841 | JGI IMG/M metagenome (GOLD analysis project Ga0136846, IMG submission 96841) | Grasslands soil microbial communities from Hopland, California, USA - 2 Assembly 2016 (version 4) | ecosystem: Environmental > Terrestrial > Soil > Grasslands | place: USA: Hopland...
AGCTCGTCGATCCGCAGCCTGCCTTCGCGTCCGCGGTACATGTTGTGCACGCGCAATGGCTCGGCGACGATCTCGCGCACGGTCATGCGCGGGTTCAGCGATGCGTACGGGTCCTGGAAGACGATCTGCAGCTCGCGGCGAACCTCGCGCATCTGCCGCCGGCTGAACCTGGTGATGTCCTGGCCGTTGAAGAGGACTCGTCCCTCGGTCGGCTCGAGGAGCTTGATGATCGTGCGGCCGAGCGTCGTCTTGCCGCAACCCGATTCACCGACGAGGCCGAGCGTCTCGCCGGTGCGAACGGCGAGATCGACGCCGTCGACGGCGTGCACGTGACCAACTACGTGCTTGAAGATGCCGGCGCGAATCGGGAAATGCTTGTAGAGCCCCTCGATCCGCAGAATCTCCGCGCCCTCGTCGGCGCGTTCGTGGACGGTCTCGAGCTTTTCGTCGGTCGCGCTCATCCGGCGGCTCCGGCCGGGGTCTCGACGAGCTTGCCCTGTTGCCCCTCGAGCTCTTCGGCGAAATGACATGCGGTCAGGTGGCCCTCGCCCTCGATCGGTCGCAGCGGGGGCTCTTCCTCGCGGCAGACGGCGCGACCACGCGACAGGAAGCAACGCGGATGGAACGGGCAGCCGGGCGGACGGTTGATCAGGCTCGGCGGCTGACCCGGGATCGGCCGGAGCCAGTCCTCGTCGACGGTGAGGCGCGGCAGGCTGTCCATCAGACCGACGGTGTACGGATGCCGCGGCGCCGAGAAGGTCTTCCCCACGTCCGCGAGCTCGACCACTTTGCCCGCGTACATGACGACGACCCGGTCCGCCATCTCTGCGATCAGGCCGAGGTCGTGCGTGATCAGAATCGTGGCGGCGTGGGTCTCGTCCTGCGCCTTCTTCAGGACCTCCAGGATCTGCGCCTGGATCGTCACGTCGAGCGCGGTCGTCGGCTCGTCGGCGATCAGCACCTTCGGCTCGTTGGCGATCGCCATCGCGATCATTGCTCGCTGGCGCATGCCGCCCGAGAACTCGTGCGGATACTGATCGAAGCGTCGCTCGGGGTTCGGCACGCCGACGACGGAGAGCAGGCGAATCGTCTGTTCGCGCGCCGCCTTGCGGTCGACGTCGCGATGGGCACGGATGGCCTCGCCGATCTGATCGCCGACCTTCAGCACCGGGTTGAGCGAGGTCATCGGGTCCTGGAAGACCATCGCGATGTTGTCGCCGCGGAGCCGCCGTAGCGTCTTCTTCGATTGCTTGAGCAGGTCCTGGCCCTCGAAGATCGCCTCACCGCTCGCGATCCTTCCCGGCGGCTGCGGAATCAGGCCGAGAATCGCGAGCTGGCTGACGCTCTTGCCCGATCCGGACTCCCCCACGATCCCGAGCGTCTCGCCGGGATAGAGGTCGTACGAGACGCCGTCCACCGCCTGGACGACGCCGTCCTCGGTCGCGAACTCGACGACGAGATCGCGGATCGAAAGGATCGGTTCAGGCACGCAGGCGTCGCTGGGTCGGATCGAGTGCGTCGCGCAGACCGTCGCCGATGAAGTTGATGCAGAGGACGATCAGCACGATTGTCAAGCCGGGGAAGGTCACGAGCCACCACATGGTCGAGGACACGTTCTGGCCTTCGTTGATCAGGCTCCCGAGCGCGGGCGTCGGCGGCTGGACGCCGAAACCGAGGAACGACAGCGCCGCCTCCGTCAGGATCGCGACGCCCACGATCAGCGTGGCATTGACGACGATCGGGCCGATCGCGTTCGGGAGCATGTGCCGCAACATGATCCGCACGTCGCCCGACCCTGCAGCCTTCGCAGCCTCGACGTACTCCTTCTCACGAAGCGAGAGGAAGGTGCCGCGCACGATACGCGCGAGTCCCGTCCAGAACAGGAACGCCAGGATGAAGGCGACCCTCGTCGGCTTGCCGTTGCCCATGAAGGCAGCGGCGGTGAGGAGGACCGCAAGCCCGGGTAACGTCAACACCAAGTCCGTGAGGCGCATCAGCAGGTTGTCCGTCGCGCCTCCGTAGTAGCCGGCGAACGCCCCGATCAGGGTGCCGATCAGCGTCGAGAGGAAGGCAACGAGGAACGCCACCCTCTCCGAGGTCTGAATGCCGTAGACGACTCGCGAGAAGTAGTCGCGTCCGAGCACGTCGGTTCCGAAGAAGTGGTGGCCCTCCAGCGTCGGCCCCTGGCCCGAGTGCGCGAAGTCCTGCTGGTCGTACGCATACGGCGCGACCTGCTTCGCGAAGACACCGGCGCCGAGAATCACGATCAGCACGATCAGGCTCGCCATTGCCAGGCGGTGACGGAAGAAGCGCTTGCGCGCGTACGCCCACTGGCTCCGCGCCTTCAGCTCCAGCCCGTGCTCGTGGACGAGCGCGAACTCGTCGGCCTGGATCGAGCCGGAGCTCATCGGGGTCGCGGGCCCGAGTGACGCCGGATCGGCGCCCGCGTCGAGCGTCGGGATGCCGCCGGAGCTGTGGCGATCGAACTCAGTCATATCTGATCCGCGGGTCGATGTAGGCGTACGCCACGTCGGCAATGAGGTTGAAGATGATCACTGCGGTCGCCGTGATCATCAACCAGGCCATGACCGCGTACGCGTCCTGATTGAACAGGTTCGAGATGAAGTACGGGCCCATTCCGTCGAGCTGGAAGATCGTCTCCGTGATGACGGCGCCGCCGATCAGAGCGCCGAAGTTCAGCGCGCTGACGGTGACGAGCGGGATCAGCGCGTTCCGCAATGCGTGCCTGAGCGTCACGCTGCGCTCGGGGAGGCCCTTCGCTCGCGCGGTGCGCACGTAGTCCGAGTTGATCACCTCGAGCATGGAGGCGCGCATGAAGCGGCTGTACTGCGCGATCGAGAGGATGCACAGCGTCATCGCCGGGATCGCGAGATGCTGCAGGCGATCGACCACGAAATGCAAGCCGGAGCCGGCGTTCTCCCCACTCAACCCCGACGTGTAGAAGATCCGCACGTTCCACTTGATGAAGATGTTCGTGAAGAGGATCTGGAGCATGAGCGCCAGCCAGAACACCGGCATGGCGAAACCCAGGAAACTTAAGCTCGTCGCGGTGTAGTCGAAGACGGAGTACTGGCGTACCGCCGAGTAGACGCCGATTCCGACCGCCACGATCAGCGCGAAGATCTCCGACAGGAGCACGAGCTGCAAGGTGTGCGGAATGACGCGCTTGAGGTCATCCCAGATCTTGGTACCGGGCTGGAGCAGCGGCGTGCCGAACTTGTTCGTGACCGCGTCCTTGACCCAGTAGCCGTACTGGGCCGGGAGCGAGTCGTTCAGGTGTTTCCGATCCTCGATCTTCTGGATCGTGACCTTCGAGACCAGCGGGTTCTGGTGCAGCGCGGCGAGCGGATCCCCGATCGTCGAGACCGAGACGAAGATCAAGACGCTGGCGGCGAAGAGGACCGGAATGCTGTAGAGCAACCGCCGAATGATGTAGGTGACCATGGAACGCTCCTCTTCCGCGAGTACGCCTCGTCACCAAGGGGGGTCGGGGGCGTCTCTCAGGCTGTGTTTCAGTCTACTACCGGGCCTTTCGTCCTACTGTCGAATCGTGTGCCCCAATCTGCCCCTTGTCGAACGTGTCCCAATTTGGAAGTGAGTCCCGCCGGTGACCCGGCGGGACTCACTTCGAGCTACTGCTCCCAGCTCACTTCCTGCCTAGCTGGTCTTCCAGTTCTCCGTGTTCCACGTCGGGCCCTGGAGAGTGGAGTTGTCCTTCAGCCCCTTGACCTTCGTCTTGTAGACGAAGTAGGTGGGCTTCTGGTACAGCGGGATCGTGATCACGTCGTTCGACAGGATCGCGTCCGCCTGGTTGTTCTCCTTCGTGCGCAGCTTGGGATTCAGCTGTGCGTCGGATGCCTTCAGCAACGACGTCACGCGTGCGTTGCAGTAGGCCTTCCAGTTCGAGCCACCAGCACCGGTCGGGTTATCCGCCGACTTGGGCTCGCCACAACCGTAGATGTCGACCTGGCCGGCGGGATCACCCGTGCCGACCCACGCGAACAGCGCGAGGTCGTAGTCCTGGTTGGACACGGCCGGGAAGAACAGCCGTGACGGCGAGTTCGCCGGCTTGAACTCGATGCCGGCCGACTTCGCCTGAGCCTGCAGGATCTCCACCGCGAGCTCGCGGAGGCGGTTGCCTGCAGTGGTGCCGAGCTTGACGGACGCGCGCTGACCGCCGCACGAGTAGATGCCGTCCCCGCCCTTGGTGCAGTTGTGTGCACGGAAGAGCTGGTTCACCTTCGTCAGGCTGCGCACGTACTTCTTGAAGTGCGGCACGTAGCCCTTCTGCTGGTTCGTGTAGGTCAGGTTGTTCAGCACCTTCAGACGCGGGTTGAGCGTCCGGAAGAGCTGCGTGACCATGCCCTGGCGGTCCAGGGAGTAGGCGATCGCCTGGCGGAACCACTTCTGCCGGAGCAGCGGGTTGCTCGACTTCGAGCCCGTGTTGATGTCGATGTGCTCGAGCGTCGAACCAGCGTTGGTCTGGATGCCCAGACCGGACTGGCCGCGCAGACCTGCGAGCTGGAGCTGCGGCTGCGGGTAGATCATGTCGACCTCACCGCCGCGGATCGCCTGGATCTCGGAGTCCGTCACGGTGATGAACCGGAACGTGATCTTGTCCAGTGAAGGCCGCTTGCCGAAGAACGAGCTGTTGCGGACCATCGTCAGGCTCTGGCCCTTCGTGTAGTTGGAGAGCTTGAAAGGACCGCTCGCCATCGACACGCCTTGCTTGTTGTTGTAGTTCGTGTTCCAGACCTCGTTGAAGTTCTCGCCGGCGAGCGCATGTGCGGGAAGCACAGAGGTCGCGAGCATGATCTTCCACGGGGCGTACGGCTTCTTGAAGACGAAGCGGACCGTCTTCGAGTTGATCTTCTTCGCCGAAGAGATCGAGTCCCAACCCGAGCGACCTGCGAGCTCGTAGTTCGGGTTGATGATCGTCTTCCAGGTGAAGATCAGGTCGTCAGCCGTGACCTGCTTGCCGTCGCTCCACTTCGCCTTCTTCTTGAGGTTGACGAGAAGCGTGAACGGCTTCTTCTTCAGAACCTTGCCCGACCCCATGTACGGAGCGAGCGAGAAGTTCGGCCAGACGATGTAGACCGACGCCAGTGAAACCCCGGCGGTCCACGACGTCCAGGTGTTGTTGCACCCCTCGAGGAAGCCGTTGAGACAGGGCGGCTCCTGCTCGGCGCCGAAGGTGACCGACCCCGCCGAGGCCTTCTGGGCTGCACCACCGGCAGTGCCGGCGGCCATAAGGCTCATGGCGACGATGAACGCCCCCAGGACGAGCCAGAGTTTACTTCGATGCATCTTCCCTCCGTTCTCTTGGGCTGCGAAGCCCGTCTCCGCAGACCCTCGTTCCCTCCACCGCTTCCCGCTGCTGAGCACGCGGGACGCGACAGTCTAACCGAGGAATTCGCGATTCCTCGTGCGACCTCAGACGCCTTTCGCGTCGTTTTGTTAGGCGCCCGTGAGGGCGTCCGCGCCGGCGACGACCTCCAGGATTTCCTGCGTGATCTCGGCCTGCCTGGCCCGGTTCATCGCCAGGGTGAGGCTGTCGATCAGCTCGTTCGCGTTCTTCGAGGCGTTGCGCATGGCCGTCATCCTCGCGCCGTGTTCCGAGGCGGCCGACTCGAGCAGGGCGCGATACAGCTCGGTTTCCAGGTAGACAGGCAGCAGGCGTTCCAGGATCTGCTCCGGCTCGGGCTCGAAGATGAAGTCGCCGCGGAGCGCGTCCTCCTCCCGCTCGTCTTCCGAGCTCTCCAGCAGGTCGCCCGAGAGCGGGAGGATGTCCTGGACGGTGACGCGCTGGACGAGTGGTGATTCGAATGCGTTATAGACCACCGTGACGCGGTCGACCTCGTCGTTCGTGTACAGCTCGGCGACCCGGTGGGCGATCGCCTGCGCATCGGCGTAGTGCGGCTCGTCCGTGAAGCCGGTGAACTCGCCCGCGAGCTCGAGACGCCGAAAGCGAAGCGAGCCGACGCCGCGGCGGCCGACCCCGACCCACTGCACCTGCTTCCCCTCAGCCTGCAACTCGCGCTGCAACGCGAGCGCGCGCCGCAGGATCTGCGAGTTGAAGGCGCCCGCGAGCCCGCGGTCGCCGCTGAGAGGCACTATTGCCACGCGGTCCTCTTGCTCGTGCTGCTGGAGAAGCGGCAGCCCGCGCACGGACGCACTCGCCCGCGCGGTGCCCGCCATCAGCTCCAGCATGCGGTCCGCGTAGGGCCGCATCGCCTCGATACGGGTCTGCGCCTTCCGCAGCTTCGCAGCGGCCACCAGCTCCATCGCGCGCGTGATCTTGCTCGTGTTGCGAACGGAGCGGATGCGCCGCCTGATGTCCTGAACCGAAGCCACTACGAGACCAGCGCTTCCTCTTCCTTGACGTTGAACATGCCGTTGAACTTGTCCAGCTCGGCGACGAGCTTCTGCTCGGTCTCCTCGGAGAGATCGCCGCTGTCACGAATCTCGTTCAGGACGGAGCTCTCGCCGCGCATGTGCTCGCGCAGCTCGTCCTGGAAGCGTGCAACCTGCTCGACGGGGATCTCGTCGAGGAAGCCGTTCACTCCGGCGTAGAGGGCGACGACCTGCTCCTCCATCGGCCACGGGTCGTACTGCGGCTGGTTCAGCGTCGCGACCATCCGCTCACCGCGCGCCAGCGCCTGCTGCGTTGTCTGGTCGAGCTCCGAGCCGAACTGGGCGAACGCCTCGAGCTCCCGGTACTGGGAGAGGTCGAGGCGCAGGCGACCGGCGACCTTCTTCATCGCCTTCGTCTGCGCCGAGCCGCCGACGCGGGAGACCGAGACGCCAACGTTCACAGCCGGGCGGACGCCGGAGAAGAAGAGGTCCGACTCGAGGTAGATCTGCCCGTCGGTGATCGAGATCACGTTGGTGGGGATGTACGCGGCCACGTCACCGGCCTGCGTCTCGATCACCGGCAGCGCCGTCAGCGACCCGCCCTTGTTCGCGTCCGACAGCTTGCAGGCGCGCTCGAGGAGGCGCGAGTGGAGATAGAACACGTCACCCGGAAAGGCCTCACGGCCCGGCGGGCGGCGCAGCAGCAGCGAGAGCTGCCGATAGGCGTCCGCATGTTTGGAGAGGTCGTCGTACATGACGACCGCGTGCTTGCCGTTGTAGAGGAAGTACTCGCCCATTGCCGCGCCGGCGAAGGGAGCCATCCACTTGATCGGCGCCGCCTCCTGCGCTGCGGCCGCGACGATCGTCGTGTACTCCATCGCGCCTTCGTCACGCAGCTTCTCGTAGACCTGCGCGACGGTCGAGGCCTTCTGCCCGATCGCAACGTAGATGCACACGACATCCGTGTTCTTCTGGTTCAGGATCGTGTCGATCAGGATCGCCGTCTTGCCGGTCTGGCGGTCGCCGATGATCAGCTCGCGCTGGCCGCGGCCGACGTTCGTCATCGAGTCGATCGCCTTGATGCCGGTCTGCAGCGGTTCCTTGACGGGCTGGCGTGCGACGACACCGGGCGCCTTGAACTCGAGCGGTCGCCGCTCGTCGGTCTCGATCGGCCCCGCGCCGTCGAGCGGATTGCCGAGCGGATCGACGACGCGGCCGAGCAGCGCCTCGCCGACGGGAACGCTGGCGACGTGGCCGGTGCGCTTGACCGGCTCGCCCTCCTTGACGTGCTGCCATTCGCCGAAGAGCGCGGCGCCGACGTCGTCCTCCTCCAGGTTGAACGCGAGACCGACGACGTCGTGCTCGAGCTCGAGCATTTCCATCGCGACCGCGTTCTCGAGGCCGTAGACGCGGGCGATGCCGTCGCCGACCTGCAGCACCGTGCCGACCTCCGCGAGGTCGGTCTCGACGTCGTAGTGCTCGATCCGCTCCTTGAGGATGGAGGTGATCTCTTCCGGGCGTAGCTTCACGTGGCGTCCTTTCCCTACACGGATGGCTGGAGGCCGGCACGCCTGAACGGGGCCAGCGTTTGGGCGATCTTGATTCCTGCGCTCAGAGACTGGGCGGCCGTGCGCGATGGCTTTCCCGCGCTGGCCTGGAGCTTCTCGCCCTCGATCACCTGCGCGTCCTTGCCGCTGCCAAGCAGGTCGGTCGCCTTCAGGAGCTTGTCCGCGACGTCCTCGTACGAGGCGCATGCGGTGCGCAGGCGGTCGTCGACGCGTTGCAGCGCAGGATTCCCCTCGGGCGGCTTGCCGATGACGTCGAGCTTCTGCGTGCACTTCCGCAAGTCGCCGAGCCGCGCGTGGATCGTCTGCAAGGCCTGTTCGTTCTGCGTGACGATGTACGCGCGGACCTGCGCGCTCGGGAAGTTCGTGATCACGATCAGATCCTGGTTCAGCGGCCGCAGGAGCCTGTTCACGACGCGCTGCGCCCATTCGTCGGACGTGCCCGCAGGCGGGAGCAAACCGGGGACCTTGACGTCACCCTCGTCCTTTTTCGAGCCGCAGCCGGCGAGCAGCAGCGTAAGCGACAAAAGCATGAGCACAACACGCATCATCTCGTTGAGACGAGCTCGCGACGCAAACGTTCGAGCCGCCCGCGCACGCTCGCGTCAACGCGCATCGAGCCGGCCTGCAGGACGAAGCCGCCGATCAGGTTCGGGTCGACGGCGCGCCTCGCCTCGATCTTGCGACCGGACGCTTCCTCGATCTGGCGCAGCAGATCGCGAGCTTCCTCGTCGGAGAGCTCGCGCGCGGTCGTGAGCTCGACGTTCAGCCGCCGCTCCTCGCGTGCCATCAACCGGTCGAACTCGCGCGCCATCTCCTCGATCTGGCCGATGCGGCCCTTTTCCGCCACCAGGCGGAGGAAGTTGCGTATCAGGACGTCGGCATCGCCGACCAGGTCATCGATGACCGCGACCTTCGTCCGCGGCTCGAGCTGAGGATTTCGCAGCGCGGAGCGGAGCTCGGGCACGTCGCGCACGGCCGCAGCGAAATCGGCGAGCTCTTCGCTCACCTGCCGCAGCCGCCCGTTGTCCTTCGCCGCGTCGAACAACGCCTGCGCATAAGTTCGATGGACGACGGCTATTGCCGCGTCTCCTCAAGAACGGAAAAGTCCAGGTCCTTGATCGCGTCCTCGATCAGCCGCCGGTGGTCGTCGTCGTCCAGGACCTTGCCGGTCACCTTCGCGGTCGCGACGAGCGTGAGCTCCGCCACCTCCGCGCGGATCTGCTGGAGCGCGCGATGGGTCTCGGCCTCGATCTGCCGCTTCGTCTCCTCGAGACGGCGCTGCCGGTCGGCCTCCGTCTCGTCCTTGACGCGCTGGCGCTGGGCGTCGGCGGTCTTGCGCGCCTCCACGAGGATGTCCTCGGCCTGGCCGCGGGCCTGGCCGATCAGCGCACGGTGCTCTTCCAGCAGCTTGCGCGCCTCCGTGCGCGCGTTCTCGGCCTCCTCGATCGAGCGCCGGATGCGATCGCGCCGCTCGTCGAGCATCTTCTGGATCGGGCCGAACGCGAACCGTTTCAGGACGAACAGCGTGATCAGGAAGCAGACGATCGTCCAGATCATGAGACCCGGGACGACCTTGATCAGGCCGGAGCTTGCAAGCACCGTGCTCAAATCAGGACGTAGGCGAGCAGGCCGCCGATGAGGCCGTAGAACACGACGGCTTCGGTGAGCGCGAAGCCGAGCCACTGGATGCCCTGCAGCTCACCGCGGAGCTCGGGCTGCCGAGCGACCGCCTGGATCATCGAGCCGAAGATGTTGCCGATGCCGATGCCGGCTCCCAGCGAGCCGAGGCCGATGCCGAGGGCGAGTGCGATCGCCTTCCCGGCGTCGACGTTCCCCGCGGTCGCGGCGATGAGGGAAAGAACCACGTGAACCTCCTAATGCTCCGGCTCGATCGCCGAGCCGATGTAGATGGCGGACAGGGCGGCGAAGATGAAGGCCTGGATGCCGACGACGATGATGACCTCGAAGAGATAGAACGCTGTTGCCGCCGGAATCGCGACGATCGCGAGCACGGTCGACTCGAGCACGAACATCAGGCCGATGAACGTCAGGATCAGCATGTGGCCGGCGAGCATGTTCGCGAAGAGTCGGACGCTCAACGAGATCAGGCGCATGAACTGGCCCAGCACCTCCAGCGGGATGATCAAAGGCAAGAGTGCCTTCGGCACTTCCGGAATCCAGCTCTTGAAGTAGCGCACGGGCCCGTTCCAGCGGATGCCCTCGAAGTGCGTGAAGAAGAACGTCAGCAGCGCCAGCGCGAGCGTCACCGAGAGCGACGACGTCGCGGCATAGATGCCGAGCGTCGGCAGGCCGTGCCACTTCTCGTCGGAGAGTGGCAGCGGGATGAAGCCGATCAGGTTGACGACGAAGATGAACAGCATCAGCGTCGCGACGTACGGGAACCAACGGGCGATGCCCTTCGACGGCAACCCCTGCTCCGCGACCTGCGTCTGGGCGACCTCGTAGATCTGCTCGCCGAGCGCCTGGGCGCGACCGGCGCGCGCGCGCATCAGCGTCACGCCGATCAACATCGTCAGCACGGACCCGAGCATCAGGTACGCGACGGCCTTCGTGATCGAGAGGTCGAGGCTGCCGATGTGGATCGAGACCCAGGCATGCTGTTCGAACTCCTCGGAAGGGTCGAACTCGCCCTTTGCGAACGCGGCCTGCGGCAGCGCGAGCGCGAGCATCGACGCGGTGACGAGCGCACGCCTCATGCCTTCGCACCGAAGTACGTGACGAGGGAGATGCCGAGCTCGAACGTGTACGCAAGCACGTAGACGATCGCCGCGGCGGCAGCGAGGTGCGGATGCGTCGCGGCCGCGGCGATCAGCACCGCGAGCACGACCACAGCCTTGAACGTCAAACCGAAGGCCAGCACTGCAGAGGCGGCGACGTTACCGGTTCGCTCGCGCAATCGCGTCAGCACGAGGTCGATCGCCTCGAGCCCGAACCAGAGCACGGCGCCGAGCGCCCAGCCGGCGACGTCCAGGTCCGCGAGCAGGAAGACGGGGAGCGCGAGCAGGATCACGAGTGCGCCTCCGAGGGCCGGCAGGAGACGGCCGGGCACGGGACGCGGCGTGGCGAAGAGGCCCGCCCGCATCAGAACGCCCCTCGATAGCGCCGATAGACCGAGTACACGGCGAGGGGGATGCCGGCCACGGCTCCGATCAGGATGCCGATGCCCGTCGACCCGACTGCCCAGCCGATCAGGGCGCCGAGTGCGATCGCGGCGAGCAGGACTCCGACAAGGACGCCGCCGGCCCCGGCGGGCTCGAACGAACGGCGGGCGGAGGGCTCCATCCGCCCGGAGCATAACAACTTTGTGACAGCGCGAAGCCGCTTTTCAGGCCGAAAACGGCGGACTTTGTGGGTCTACGCGCTGCGTCGCTCGACGCGGGCCTGCTCTTCCCGGCGCCGGATGATCGGGTTGGCGAGCTTCACGATCTCGAGCAGGTAGACCATGTAGACCGAGGCAGCGAAGGCCACGAAGCCGAAGGCGCCGACGATCACCGTCCGCCAGGGATGCCAGTCGCCGTGCTGATGCGGCTTGATGAAACGGAGGGCCAGGGCCGTGGCGGCGAGCGTGCAGCACCACAGCCAGATGTACGTCGCGGCGCGGCGCTGGGAGAACCCGATGTTGACGAAGCGGTGGTGCAGGTGGGTGCGGTCGGCCACGTAGACGGGCTGCCGGTACTTCAGCCGCTTCGCGACGACGAACGACGTGTCGATGATCGGCACGGCGAGAACGAGCAGCGGGAAGAAGAGCGTGACGACGGACGCCGTCTTGAGCAGGCCCTGCAGTGGCACGGCCGCCAGGACGAATCCGAGTAACAAAGCCCCGGAGTCCCCCATGAAGATCCTGGCCGGGTAGAGGTTGTGACGGAGGAACCCGAGCGCGGCACCGAGCACGACGGCCGACAGGATCGCCGCCTGGATCTCCGGACGCGGGAGCGACAACGCGATCAGCGTGAAGGTGAACGCCGAGATTGCGGACACGCCGGCGGCCAGCCCGTCGAGCCCGTCGAGGAAGTTGAACATGTTCATGATCGCGACGATCCAGAGCACGGACAGGGGCATGCCGACCCACTTCGGCAGCGTGTGGATGCCGACGATCGGGAACGTGAAGCGGTGCACCCAGATCCCGAACCCCACCGGGATGCAGGCAGCGGCCAGCTGCCCGCCGAACTTCTCCCACCAGCGCAGCCCGCGGAAATCGTCGATCGCGCCGACAGTCGTCGCGACCGCGGCGCCGAGCAGCAGCCCGCGCGTCTCCCCGGAGAGGTCGAGGAAGGCGAGAGCGGGAACGAAGATCCCGAAGAAGAGCGCGAGCCCCCCGAGCCTCGGGACCGTGCGTCGGTTGAGACGCCGTCCCTCGGGACGGTCGACGACGCCGAGCAGCCGCGCCATCCCGCCGACGGCGGGCGTCAACAGCACGACGATCGCCGCCGCGAGCAGCAGTCCCCAGATGACTTCGAGGTGGTCGGCGAGCGTGTGCAGCATCAGGACGGAGCGCGGGCGCGCAGGCTACTTCGTGCCGTAGAGCCGGTCTCCCGCATCTCCGAGACCCGGGACGATGAAGCCGCGCTCGTTCAGGCCGCGGTCGATTGCGGCGACGACGATCTGCACGTCGGGATGCTCGCGATGGATTCGCTCGATGCCTTCGGGCGCCGCGATGATCGCGATGAGGCGCACCGAGCTCGCACCGGCCTTCTTGACGGTGTCGACCGCGGCAGCGGTCGAGTTACCGGTCGCGAGCATCGGGTCGAGCAGAATCACGTCGCGATCCGCGATGTCGGCGGGGAGCTTCGCGTAGTACTCGACGGGAAGGAGCGTCTCCTCGTCGCGGTACATCCCGATGAACCCGACGCGCGCGCTCGAGATCAGGGAGAGGACGCCGTCGAGCATCCCGACCCCGGCTCGCAAGATCGGGCAGACCGCAACCTTCTTGCCGCTGATGCGCGGAAAGCGACCGAGCTCGAGCGGCGTCTCGACCTCTACGTCCTCGGTCGGCAGGTCCTTCGTCGCCTCGTACGTGAGCAGCAACGTCACCTCGTTGACGAGCTTGCGGAAGTGCACCGTCGGGGTGTTCTTGTCGCGCAGGTAGGCGAGCTTGTGCTGGACGAGCGGGTGCTTGACCTCGACGACGACGCCCGTGCGCGCTTCCGCCACGCTCACTGCGTCACGTAGGTCGTCCACCCGCGGAAGCCCGGGTAGAGCGGATGCTGCTCGCAGAGCTTCTCGATCCGCGAGCGCAGGCCGCCGGTGTCGGGCGACTCGCCAAGCGCGTCGACGATGACGCGCCCGATCTCACGGAAGTCCTCCTCGCCCATGCCCCGCATCGTCGCCGCCGGCGTGCCGATGCGAACGCCGCTCGCAACTGTGGGCGGGCGCTCGTCGAACGGCACGGTGTTGCGGTTGACGGTCAGCTTGACCTCGTCGAGCCGCTCCTCGGCCGCCTTGCCGGTCCAGTCCGTACTGCGCAGGTCCAGCTGCAGCAGGTGCGTATCGGTGCCACCGGTGAGCACATCGAGCCCGCCCTCCACCAGTGTTTCCGACAGCGTGTTCGCGTTTTTCCTGACCTGACCCTGGTAGTCGCGGAACGGCTCGGTCGCCGCGATCCTGAAGCACGCAGCCTTCGCGGCGATCGTGTGCTCGAGCGGGCCGCCCTGCAGGCCGGGGAAGATCGCGCGATCGACGGACTGCGCGTGCTCGGAGCGGCAGAGGATGAAGCCCGAGCGCGGGCCCGCGAGGGTCTTGTGCGTCGTCGACGTGACGAAGTCGCAATGCTCGACCGGGTTCGGGTGCAGCCCCGCGGCGACGAGCCCCGCGAAGTGGGCCATGTCACAGAGCAGCAGTGCACCGACCTCGTCGGCGATCTCGCGGAACTTCGCGGTGTCGACGGTGCGCGGATACGCCGAGCCGCCACACACGATCAGACGGGGCCGCACCTCGCGTGCCTTCGCGAGCACGACGTCGTAGTCGACGACGTTCGTCTCGCGTGACACCCCGTAGTGGGCGATCGTGTAGAGCTTTCCCGAGAAGTTGACCTTGAGCCCGTGCGTGAGGTGGCCGCCGTGCGCGAGCTCGAGCGA
>Ga0136846_1239509_pt1 | contig 14035 bp, 15 predicted proteins | sample HopSoiMetagenom2_FD_96841 | JGI IMG/M metagenome (GOLD analysis project Ga0136846, IMG submission 96841) | Grasslands soil microbial communities from Hopland, California, USA - 2 Assembly 2016 (version 4) | ecosystem: Environmental > Terrestrial > Soil > Grasslands | place: USA: Hopland...
GTCGTCCATGCGTGCGAAATACACGTCGCCCGTCAACCGGCCGATCTCCTGGCCCTTGTACTGCGTCTGCTGGTAGAGGACGCGCTGCTGCGTGCGAACCCTCGAGGACAGGGCCAGCACACAAAGGATTGAAACGACGGCGACGTCTTTACGGTTCACGTCCGATCCTTTCCGGCGCGTTTATGGGTTTGTTGAAGGAGCCGAACTTTTTCCGCGGACACCGGGCCCGTTCGCCCGCCGTCGCAGGCGGCGCCCCGGACACCCGCGATGTCCGCGCCCGCATCCCGGATGGCCGGCAGATCGCCAGCCGACAAACGCCCCGCGAGGGCGACGAACAAACCGGTCTCGTGCACGCTGCTCACGAAAAGGCCCAGCGCGTTCGCGTCCAGCAGGCTGCGCAGCGCCGGGCCGGTCTTGTCGGCGGTATCGAGCAGCATGCCCGCCGCTCCGGCTTGCGCGGCCGCCGCCACGAGGGCAAACGGGGCAAGCCCGAGCGTTCGGTCCGCGTCCGCGTACGCGACTGCCACCACTTCGCACGTCCGGCCTCCGGATCCGGCGGCGCGCGCGCCGCGAACTGCCGCCTTTGTCAGCACGCCGACCCGTTCGGCCGTCCCGATGCCGGCAAACCCGACTTTGACGTAACGGGCCCCCGCCAACCCGAAGACGCGGGCGGCCTCTTCAATGGCGCCTTCGTCCAGGGCATTGCCAATCGCCGCCGTCACCGGGCGCGCGCCGGCGACCGACGCATGAATCTCGCCGAACACATCGGCCGCCACGGGGGTGAGCATACCCGTCGCCGGGTCCTTGGCGTCGATCAGATCGGCGCCCCCCGCCAGCGCGGCTGACGCCTCTGCCGCGTTCGCCACGCTCACCAGCAGTCGCACGGGCGCTACTGTATCATTTGGTCATCTCGGCATCTCGTCATCTGGTCATTCGGTCATTTCCTTTTCGATTTCTGAGATCCCTTTTCCAAGCCGCACAGATGACGACCTGAGAGATGACCACACAGACGGACGTCATGGGAACACCGCTGACCGGCCAGCGCGTGCTGGTGACCGGCGCCTCGAGCGGCATCGGCCGCGCCATCGCGCTTGCCGCCGCCCGCGCCGGGGCGGATGTGGCGCTCACCTATCGGACGAACATCGACGGCGCGCGCGACACGGAACGCGCGATTGTGTCGCTCGGGCGCCGGGCCACCGTGCTGCAGTTCGATGCATTGGACGATCCCTCGCTCGCGGCGCTCGGTCCGGCCGCCCGCAATGCGCTCGGACGCATCGATGTCTGGGTGAACAACGCGGGCGCCGACATCCTCACGGGATCCGCGGCTGCGCTCACGCCGTCGGCGAAACTCGATCTTCTGCTCGGCGTCGATCTGCGCGGGACGGTGCTCGCATCGTGGCAGGCGGTCGAGATTCTCGGCGCGCAGCAGGGCGGCGGCGTCATCATCAACATGAGCTGGGATCACGTGCTCACGGGCATGGCCGGACGCAATCCGCAGATGTTCGCGGCGGTCAAGGGAGGCGTTCTCGCCTTCAGCAAGTCGCTCGCCCGTTCCGTCGCCCCGAAGGTCCGCGTCAATATCGTCGCGCCGGGCTGGGTCGAAACCTCCTTCGGCGTCGGCCTGGACGAGACGACGCGGCGGGAAGTCGCCGAGTCGACACCCCTCAAACGCTGGGGCACACCGGAGGACATCGCCGACGCGGTCGTGTTTCTCGCGTCGCCAGCCGCGGCGTTCATTACAGGACACACCCTGCTCGTCGGCGGCGGGATAGTAATGTGAAGGACGGAGGCTTATGTCGCAGAAAGAAAAGACCTACGACGAAGCGGAGATCACCAAGCGGCTCGAGGAACTCCCAGGGTGGTACTACGAGAACGAGTGGATCCGGCGGAATTACAAGACAGACGGCTGGCCGACGACCCTGATGCTCGTCAACACGATTGGATATCTGGCCGAAGCCGCCTATCACCACCCCGATCTCGCGGTAACGTGGGGACGCGTGCAGGTAAAGCTCTCCACGCATAGCGCCGGCGGCATCACGGAAAAGGACTTCGCCCTGGCGCGCCAGATCGAGGATCACGTCCTGTGGCATCCTGCGCCGGGCACGACCCTCACCGGTACACCGAATAAATGGGTGCGGAGCGGCGATCCCCGCGGATGACCGACGCGACGGTTCGCGCCAGCGCCGCACCGCGGAGGGTGCTGTTCGTCACCGGCCGCCTCGCCGAACCGGCGCTGCGCCGCGTGCTCACGAATACGGCGCTCCCGTTCGCGTACGAGGTGGCCGTGCTGAAGATCACGGTGGCCGCATTGATGACCACCCCGTGGATCGCGCGCAACCTCGACCTGCCGGACGGTACCGATCTCGTGATGATTCCCGGGTTGTGTGAAGGCGATCCGCAGGTAATTGTCGACAAGGTGGGCGTGCGGGTGGAAAAGGGCCCCAGGGATCTTCGTGAGCTGCCCGTTCATTTCGGGCGGCCTGCCGCATCCGCCGCCTACGGCGCGTGGGACATCGAAATCGTCGCCGAAATCAACAACGCACCCAGGATGACACGGCACGAGATCCAGAAAACCGCCGACTACTTTCACGAGTCTGGCGCCGACATCATCGATATCGGCTGCACGCCCGGACTCGCGTTCCCTGCACTCGCCGATGTGGTCCGCGAATGCAAGGGTGGCGGCCGGCGTGTCAGCGTGGACACATTTGATTCCCACGAGATTCTGACAGCTGTCGAAGCCGGCGCCGAGCTCGTGCTGAGCGTCAACGGCTCGAATGTCGACGTCGTCTCCGCGCTCGCCGGCACGGGCGCGCGCGTGGTGGCCGTGCCCGATCTCGGCGGCGGACTCGAGACGCTCGAGCCGACGCTCGAGGCGCTGGCGCGGCACGGCGTCCCATATCTGATCGATCCGGTGCTCGAGCCGATCGGGCACGGGTTCACGGCCTCGATCGCGCGATACGCGGAAACGCGGCGGCGCCATCCCGAAGCGGAAATGCTCATGGGCATCGGCAACCTCACCGAGTTGACCGCCGCCGACTCGACCGGCGTCCACGCCGTGCTCGTCGCGATCTGCCAGGAGCTCGGGATCCGCGCAGTGCTGACGACCGAGGTGATCCCCTGGGCGCGCGGCGCCGTGAAGGAAGTGGACGTGGCGCGCCGGCTCATGCACTACGCTGTCACGCAGCGCACGATCCCGAAAGGTGTGGACAATCGCCTGGTGACGATCAAGGACCCGGCGGTGCTTGAATATTCCGAGGACGAGCTCCGCGCGCTGCAACAGGGAATTACGGACCCGAACTTCCGCATCTTCGCCGATCGCGACGGCATCACCGTCCTCAACAACGAGCGCTACGTCCACAGCGCGGAGGTCGGCCGTCTCGACAGTCTCTTTGCCCGCCTCGGCGTCGACGAAGCGACCCATGCGTTCTATCTCGGGACCGAGCTGGCGAAGGCCGGCCTGGCCGTGACGCTCGGAAAGAATTACCGCCAGGATGCACCTCTCTCGTGGGGTTACCTGACGCCGCCCGACGATCAGCGGCCCGGACACACGCGCCTGACGGGTCGCCCGAGCCGGCCGCACCGTCCGCCTCCCGGCGCTCGCGAGGATTGAGCGGCGCTCGTGGGTGAGGATCGCTTCGTCCCGCTGGTCGAGGAACTCGTCCCCCCGCCGGACCCTGTGCACTGCTGCGAGCGCCTCGCTGCGCTGCCGTATCGCGTGTTCCTCGACAGCGCGGCACGAGGCGCACGTCTCGGGCGCTACTCGTTCCTGACCGCCGACCCCGTCGCGATCGTGCGAAGCAAAGGCGCGTCCACTGAGTGCGATGGCCACCCGGTCACCGGCAACGCGCTCGACACGTTACGCGCGCTGCTGAGACCCTTCACCGCCGATCCTTTGCCAGGACTTCCGCCTTTTCAGGGCGGCGCGGCCGGCTATCTCGCGTACGACTGGGCACGCGTCCTCGAGCGCCTGCCGTCTCCGCGATACGAAGACCTGGACGTTCCGGACGTCGTTCTCGGCGTCTACGACTGGGTGCTGGCGTGGGACCACGAAGCGGCCAGGGCGTGGCTGATCTCGACGGGACTCCTCGAACGATCGCCGATCGCTCGCCGCCGCCGTGCGGCCGAGCGGGCGGCCGCCGTCCTCGACCGGCTGGATGCGGATCTCCCGCCGTTGTCGACACTCGAGCCTGACACGCGGCCCCGCAACATCCGAACGGACGCGCGCCCGGCACCGACGTTTCTGGTCGGAGGCGACGCCTTTGATCCTCGCCTCGAGCTGCGCTCGACGTTCACGTACGACGGCTATCTCGAAGCCGTCGCCCGGGTCCGGGAGTACATCTTCGCTGGCGACATCTTTCAGGCCAATCTGTCCCAGCGCTTTGATGCGCCGCTCGTCGAACCGCCGTGGTCCCTCTACCGTCGGCTGCGCACGCAGAACGCCGCCCCGTTCGCCGCGTACCTCGATTTTCCCGAGGCCCTCGTTCTCAGCGCCTCTCCCGAGCGGTTCCTGTCGGTCACCGTCGGCGGGCAGGTAGAAACACGGCCCATCAAGGGCACGCGTCCGCGTGGGGTCGGCCCCGAGCACGATGCGGCCCTCGGCATGGCGCTGACGGCCAGCGCCAAGGATCGGGCCGAGAACCTCATGATCGTGGATCTGCTACGCAACGATCTGTCGCGCGTCTGTTCGTCGGGCAGCGTCCATGTGCCCGAGCTGTTTGCCCTGGAGCACTACGCCACAGTCCACCATCTCGTCTCCACGGTCGTGGGCGACCTCGCGCCTGGCGAGGATGCGCTCAGCCTCCTGCGTGCGGCGTTTCCGGGCGGATCCATCACCGGCGCGCCCAAAGTGCGCGCGATGGAAATCATCGCCGAGCTGGAGCCGACCGAGCGTGGTGTGTATTGCGGCGCGATCGGCTACTTGAGCCTCAGCGGCGCGCTCGACTGCAGCATCGCGATCCGTACTGCCGTGGCCCGCGCCGGTCGGGTATATTTCAATGCAGGAGGCGGGATCGTGGCCGATTCGGAGCCCGAACAGGAGTACCGCGAGACGCTCGACAAGGCCCGCGGCATGATCGACGCCCTGCAAACGCCAGAATGATTCTCGTCATCGACAACTACGATTCGTTCGTCCACAACCTCGCGCGGTACGTCCGCGAGCTGGGCGGCGACGCGGTCGTCCGCCGCAACGACGCAGTGACTGCCGAGGAGGTCGAGACGCTTGCGCCGACACACATCATCCTGTCGCCGGGCCCGTGCTCGCCCGCCGAAGCCGGCATGTCGGTAGACCTGATCCGGCGGTTCGGCCCGACGATTCCGATCCTCGGTGTCTGCCTCGGGCACCAATGCGTCGGCGCGGCATACGGGGCCCCTATCGTGCGCGCCGGACGGCCTGTTCACGGCCGGACCTCACCGATCGTTCACGACGGCACCGGCATTTTCTCTGGCCTGCCATCGCCCTTTCGCGCAGCGCGGTACCACTCCCTGGTCATCGCCCGCGCATCCATGCCCGCCTCGCTGCACGTCATCGCGTCGTCTGGTGACGATGGCGAGATCATGGCGGTGGCGCACGACACCCACCCGGTCGTCGGCGTGCAGTTTCACCCCGAGTCGGCAGCGAGCCAGTACGGGTACGCGATGCTCGACTGGTTTCTCCACAACGATCGAGCGCGTCACGCCGGCCTCCCCACCGGCGCGGACGGAGTCGACGGGACAGAGAGCGCGCTGCGCGCGGCCGAGGCGTCTGCGGCGCCCGTTCTGCCGTGGGGACCACCGGACGCAGGGTTCGTACCGCCGCCGGTCGAGCTGGTGCGCTGACGTGATACTGGAAACGATTGTCACGACCATGGCCGGCGACGGCGCCGTCAACTGCGCGCCCATGGGAGTCGAGTGGGGCGAGGACGCCATCGTGCTCAAGCCGTTTCTCGAGACGGCCACGTACCGCAACGCGCTGGCCACGCGCGCGGCTGTCGTCAATCTCGTGGACGATGTCCGCGTGTTCGCGCGGGCGGTCATCGAGAATCCCCCCTACGCGACCCTGCCAGCCGCGGTCGTGCGGGGCGCGGTGCTGGCGGATTGCTGTTCGTGGCGGGAAGTGGAAATCCGATCGATCGACAGCACGCCGCCGCGCTCGAGGCTGGAAGGATCCGTGGTCCATCACGGAATCCGCCGTGAATTCATCGGCTTCAACCGGGCGCGGAACGCTGTGCTCGAAGCGGCGATCTATGCGACCCGCCTCCACCTGCTGCCGCGTGACTTCGTGGAGAGCGAGCTGCAGCGCCTGCAGGTGATCGTGGACAAGACGGCCGGCGCGCAGGAATTCGAGGCGATGGCGCTGTTGACCGAGCACGTGCGGAGCAGGCCTGCCGGAGCATGAAGCCGGACTCAGCAGATACCAGCGTCTTCGTCGAGACCTCGGCGCGTCTCCATTTCGGGCTGCTCGATCTCGGCGGTGTTCTGGGCCGCCGGTTTGGCGGCATCGGCACCTCGGCGCCCGGGCCAACGCTGCTCGTCTCCGCTCGTCACGCCGGCACGCTCGAGGTCGCCGGGGACGACAGTGGACGCGCCGAGCAGTTCGCGCGCCGCTTTCTTGCGGGGATGGGATCGGGTGAACAGAGTGGCGCGCACATCGCCGTTCATCGCAGCCTGCCTGCCCACGCCGGCCTGGGCTCTGGCACACAGCTCGCCCTGGCCGTGGGACGGGCGCTCGCCGAGCTGCGCGGCCTGACGATCGGCGCGCCGGAGCTTGCGAAGGCTGTCGGGCGGGCCCGGAGGTCGGCGATCGGCACATGGACGTTTGCCGGCGGCGGACTCGTCGTCGAAGGCGGCCACGGCGCCAGCGGAGAGTGCGTCGCTCCCCTTCTTGCCCGATTGCCGTTTCCGCCAGGGTGGCACTGCGTGGTCGCTGTCCCGGATTCGGAGGCGGGGATCAATGGCGGCGCGGAAGACGCGGCGTTCGCGACGCTTCCTCCGCCGCCGGCGTCCGACGCGGAGCGCGTCGCGCATCTGGTCCTGATGGCGCTGCTGCCCGCATTGGCCGAAGCGGACCTCGGCACCTTCGGCTCGGCGCTGACGGCGATCCAGGCGATCAACGGACGGTGGTTCGCCTCTGTACAGGGCGGCACGTTCGCGCCCGGGCCCAGCGAGGAGCTCGTGCATCGCATGACCGAGTGGGGCGCGGCCGGCGTGGGCCAGAGTTCGTGGGGTCCGACGGTCTACGGGATTATCGACGGCAAGGACGCGTCGGCGCGGCTCGCCGACCGTGTTCGCGCAATGCTCGCGACGGCGGGTGTGGGCGGGCACGTCTACGACGGACCGTTTCGCGCCGACGGCGCGCGCGTGTGGCGCGAACCCGTGCGCGACTGAGGAGCTGAGATGCCCGAGCTGGGAGAAACGATGTCCGAAGCCGTCGAGCGGGCTGGAGAATCGCGATTGAACTCCTTCATCGCCCTGCTCGTCGCGCTGTCCGCGACGTTCATCGCGCTTGCGAGCGTGAAGGATCGCAACCTCACGCTTGGCATGATGAAGGCACAGGCGAACGCGGTGGACACCTGGAACTACTACCAGGCGAAGAGCATGAAACAGAATCTCGCAGAGGCCACGCTTGACGAGCTGGAGGCGATGACGAGCTCATCGGCGCCCGCGGCTTCCGCCCAAGCGAACAAGCGCGTTGAAGCCTACCGCAGCCAGGTAGGACGGTACGAGCGCGAGAAGGAAGACGTCAAGAAAGAGGCGGAGGGCTACGAACATCAGTACGAAGCCCTCAACATCCGGCACGACCAGTTCGACCTCTCGGATGCGGCGATGTCGGTGGCGATCGCGCTGCTGGGCGTCACGGCGTTGACGCGGAAACGCTGGCTGCTCGGGGTGGTCGCCGTGTTTCTCGCCGTGGGCGTCCTCTTTGGCCTCGCCGGGTTCCTCAACTGGAACCTTCACTCGGATGCATTGACGTCCTGGCTGGCGTAGAACCGCCGAGTCTGTTACATTCTTCGCGCATTCCCCTCGCTATTACCGCAATTCTTGTCGGAGGACCGAATGAAGAAAGCCCTGTTCCTCACAGTCTGCATGGGGCTCGCCCTTGCCACAGCCGCCGCCGCGCAGGCTCCGAATGCCGGCCGCAAGAAGCGCGTGGCCGTGTTCGACTTCGATTACGCGACGGTCCACGCCAACGCGCGCGCCATTTTCGGCAGCGACATCGACGTCGGCAGGGGCGTCACCGACCTGCTCGTGACGATGCTGGTCAAGGACGGGACGTACTCGGTCATCGAGCGGAAGAATCTCGACAAGATTCTGGGAGAACAGAATTTCTCGAACAGCGATCGTGCGAACCCCGCGTCGGCGGCCAAGATCGGCAAGCTGCTGGGCGTCGACGCCATCATCGTGGGCAGCATCACGCAGTTCGGAAACGACACGAAGAATACCGGCGTGGGCGGTGTGGGCGCCGGTCTCGGCAAAGTCGGGCTCGGCGGCTTCAGCCGCAAGGAGAGCAAGGCCATCGTCGGAATCGATGCCCGGCTCGTCGACATCGACACCGCCGAAATCCTCGCCGTAGCCGAAGGCAAGGGCGAATCGAAACGCACGAGCACCTCGATGACCGGCGGCGGCGGCGGATGGGGCGGTTTCGGGGCCGGTGGCGTGAACTTCGGCGCGAGCGACTTCCAGAACACCATCATCGGCGAAGCGACCAAAGCCGCGACCGAGCAGCTGAGCACGAATGTCATCGCGGGCAACGCCAAGCTGGCTATCCGCACGGTCGTCGTGGAGGGACTGGTGGCCGCGGCTGATGGCAACCAGATCGTCATCAACGTCGGCGGCAAGGCCGGATTGAAAATCGGCGATCAGATGAACGTCGAACGCGTGTCGCGCGAGATCAAGGATCCGGCGAGCGGCAAGGTCATTCGCCGCATGACTGCGCCCGTCGGCGTGATCAGGATCACCGACGTCGACGACGGGTCGGCGGTTGGAGCGGTCGTTTCCGGAACGGGATTCAAGGTGGGCGACGCCGTCAAGAGCCTCACCCAGTAAGAGCCGCAGGCACGATGGGCAATCCTCGAGGCGGCGTTCTGCGGTCCGTCGGATTGCTGGTGGCCCTTGCGTTGACGTCCTTCCCGATCGCGGGAAGCACAACGCGGGCCGCTGCGGCCCAGGCGGGTCGCGAAGACGCGCTGCTGGCCGGCACGATCGATATCCATGTTCACACTGACCCCGACAACACGCCACGATCCGTTGACGCGATCGACGCTGCGAAGCTCGCCCGCATGCACGGCATGCGCGGGATCGTCCTCAAGAACCACTACGACCCGACCGGCGGCCTGGCCGCGATTGTCCGGAAGGAAGTGCCGGGCATCGAGGTATTCGGCGGCATCGACCTGAACCTGACCGTCGGCGGCATGAACCCCGCGGCGGTCGAGCACATGACGCAGGTCTCGGGCGGGTGGGGACGAATCGTGTGGATGTCCACGTTCGACGCGGAGAATCAGGTCCGTTACTCGAAAGAGAACCGCCCGTTCGTGCGCACCTCGCGTAACGGCGAGCTGCTTCCGGAGGTCAAGCAGGTCATTGGCGTGATTGCAGCCCGCAATCTCGTGCTCGAGACGGGACATGTTTCACCGGATGAAGCGCTCCTGCTGCTGCGCGAGGGACGGCGCCAGGGCGTCCAGCACATGGCGGTCACGCACGCGATGAACGCGCCGGTGCTGATGGACGTGCCGAAGATGCAGGAAGCGACGAAGCTGGGGGCGTTCATCGAATTCGTCGCCGGATCGCTGACCACGCCGGACGCCGCAGCGCGTCTCGATCGATACGTGTCGGCCATCAGGGCGATCGGACCGGAGTCCTGCATCCTGTCGTCAGACCTTGGCCAGAAGGCCAACGCCCTGCCGGCCGACGGCTTCGCCGCCTTCCTGTCGGCGATGCTGGCCAGAGGGCTCAGCGAACAGGATGTCGCGCGGATGTCGAAGCAGAACCCTGCGCGGCTGCTGGGGCTTCCGTAGCTCGTAGCTCGTAGCTCGTTTCCGTTCTCCGTTCTCGGTTCTCCGTTCTCCGTTTTGCGTTTTGCGTTTTACCTTCCCTGTCTAATCGCCCGCGCCAGCGCGTCGGCAGCGACGCGGTGGCCGTCAGCGGTCCAATGGCCGTCATAGCGAAAGTGAAGGCTGAGTGGATTTGCGCGCCGTTCGAACTGCGCGCGAACGTCCACGACCTGCAATCCGGCCTCGCGCAAGAGCGCGACGAACGTCTCGTGCGTTCGCGCGGTCAGGCGACGGTGCTCGACGGTGCCGACCCATAAGGCACGCGAGGGTACGATCAGCACGATCGCGCGGCGGCCAGCTGCCAGTTCGCGGAGGCGCACCACCGATGACCTCACCTCGTCTTCGTTTGCATCGGACCCGGCAATCGCGGCGAGGTTGGGAACGAGCAATCCGGTTCGCGCCGCCACAGCCTCGAGGCGTGGTGAAACGTGTATCGCTGTCGCAATCAGTCCGTACACCGCGGAGTGTTCGGTCAGGACGGCCTTGAGGCCCGACACGAACCCGCCGCCCCGCGGCCGGTAATCGCCGGGTCCGTAGTCCCGCAGGTCGTTCTCCATGCAGACCGTGACAATGAGCGTGCCGATCCGGGCGCCGTGCGATTCGGCATAGCGCAGCAGTCGGCCGTACCCGTCGAGGTCCGCTGACCCCTGGGCGATATTGAACACGGGCCGGCCAAGGATGCCCTGCAGCACGTCCGAGAACCGCTCAGGCTCGGCGACGCCCCACCCGAACGCGAACGAATCGCCGAGAACGAAAATCGAATCGCTGGTCGATGTGCCGATCGGTTTCGCGTCGCGGAAACCAATCGCGTTGAACCGTACGGCGACGTCGTAGTCGCCCGTATTTCTGACCTGCCTCAACACGGTATTCGGACGCCCCATCGGCGTGCCGTCCGGCAGGGACGTGAACGCGACCCGACCTGCCGGGTTGTAGGCAGGCGCGACGATGCGTGCGATGCCTTCGGTAGTGGCGATCGCGAGGATCCCGGCGAGAAGCCCAACGGCGAGTTTCACCGCGGCATCACGACTTCACTTGAGCTCGGTGATGATGGCTCGCGATTCGCCCTCGACGACGGTCTCCGTGTGCACGCGGTCGCGGGCATTGAACGTCGTCTTGCCGACCGCCAGCGGATTGACGACGGATTTGCCGTCCGGCGTCGTGGACTTCAGCGCGCCGTTCCTGAGGTAGACAACCAGCGCGTCCTTGTCGTGAAAATGCATCGGAGTCGCCTGCCCGGACGTCCACGTGTAGTCCCAGATGATCACGCGATCGTTCTCGAGGATCTTTTTCGAGCCGGGCCGTGGGAAGGCATTCGGGTAGCCTGACTTGTTCTCCATCGTCGCCGGCGGAGAATCCTTGAGACTGACCACGATCACCCGTGACGTCCCGTTTTGCGAGGCTGCCGCGCGGCGAACGGCCCCGCGGGGCCAGTACAGCACCTGGCCTTCGTTGGGCGCCACCGACACCCAGATGGCATTGGTCGTCGTCCGTTCGATCGCCTCGGGCACACCCCGCGCCCACGTGAAATCCCAGACCGTCACGCGGGGATTGTCCATGATGGGACGTACGCCATCGAGTGTCAGGTCATCGAACCCGCGGGGCCGCTCCTGCTGCTGAGCGGGCGCCACCAGAAACAGGATCAGGCTGAGAAGAAGGGCCATGCCGGGATTGTAGCGCTGGTCCGCTCATGAACACCGGCAGTTCCGCCTGCGGCCGTTCGACAGCCATCGTGTAGACTGACTGGCATCCTGAAACCCGTGAGCAAGGAGACTTCATGAAGCGTTCATTCGTGTCCACTGCCCTCGCCGTCCTCGCGCTGGCGACCCTCGCGCCGTCTGCGGCGCGGGCGCAAATCCTCGTCGCCAACGAAGGCCCGGTGGTGTACGGCCATCACCACCTGAACACGACGAACATGGAGGCCCAGAAGAAGTTCTACGTCGACACGCTTGGCGGCAAGCTCGTCAAGTTCGGCCAGAACGGACAGGAAATCATCGCGTTTCCGAACGTGCTGATGTTCTTCCGGCCGATGCAGGCGCCGACGGGCGGAACCATCGGCACGACGGTGAATCACATCGGCTTCTCGGCGCCGGATCTTCGCCCGCTCGTCGCGAAGATCAAGGCCAACGGCTTCAAGATGATTACGACCGAGTCGGTGGCCGCCAATGTGAAGGTCACCGACGACATCGCCGCCGCGAGCCCGACCACGAACATCGCATATGCCCTGGGGCCCGAAGACACGAAAGTCGAGTTCGTCGAAGTGAAGGGGCAGACCGCGCCGATCCAGCTGCACCACGTGCACTTCTTCGGCCAGCAGAACGCCGAAATGCAGGCGTGGTACGCCAAGACGTTCGGTGCGAAACCGCGGCCGGCGAATCCCGCCCAGGCGTTCGTGGTTGACGATCTACCCGGCGTCGCGCTCAACTTCTCGCCCTCCCCGACGCCCACCGTCGGCACGACCGGCCGGGCCCTCGATCACATCGGTTTCGAGGTGAAAAATCTCGAAGCGTTTACCAAGAAACTCGAGGCCGACGGCATCAAGCTGGACCGCCCGTACACCAAAGTGGCTGCGCTCGGCATCGCCATCGCGTTCATCAAAGATCCGTGGGGCACCAACATCGAGATGACGGAAGGGCTGGATGCGGTCAAGTAAGAGGTTGGAGGTTGGAGGTTGGAGGTTGGAAGTTAGGGTCAGGACGTATCGATGCGACTGACGCTTGATTACGGGACGGACGGGCTCGAGGTCGACCTGCCTGACGAGCGGGTAACGGTCATCGAGCCGGTCTTCCGGGACGCGGTGCCGGATGCGCACGCAGCGTTGGTACAGGCGCTGCGCGCACCGATCGGACGCCCTCCCCTGCGCGACCTCGTCAAGCCTGGCCAGCGCGTGGCGATCTCGGTATGCGACATCACCCGCGCGCAGCCGCGGGCCGAGACGCTGCGCGCGCTCCTCGAAGAAATGCCCGGCATCCGGCCGGAAGACGTCACCATCCTCATTGCCACCGGCACACACCGCGTCAACACTCCCGCCGAGCTCGAACGGATGCTCGGCGCCGATATCCTCCGGCAGTTCGCGGTCGTGAACCACAACAGCCGCGACGACGCCACGCTGACGCGCGTAGACGACACGAAGACCGGCGTGCCCGTGTACCTCAACACACGCTGGCTCGCCGCGGACATACGCATCACCACAGGATTCGTCGAACCGCACTTTTTCGCAGGCTTCAGCGGTGGCCCGAAGATGGTCGCACCCGGCCTGGCGGGATTGAAGACGGTGATGGTCCTGCACGGTGCCCGGCGCATCGGCAGTCCGAACGCGACATGGGGTGTCATCGAAGGCAATCCCATCCAGGACGACGTCCGCGAGATCGCCCGGATGACGGGCGTGACGTTCTCGGTTGATGTCACCCTGAACCGCGATCAGCAGATCACCGCGGTTTTCGCCGGGGAGCTGTTCGCCGAACATGCGCGCGCGTGCGCCGCCGCCAAGGGCAGTGTCATGCGCGCGGTCGACAAGCCCTTCGACGTCGTGCTCACCACCAACTCCGGGTATCCGCTCGATCAGAACCTTTATCAGGCCGTGAAAGGCATGTCGGCGGCCGCCAAGGTCGTCAAACCTGCAGGCACGATCATCTGCGCGGCGGAGTGCCGGGACGGCCTGCCGAATCACGGGTCTTACGGCGAGGTGCTCGCCTCCCAGCCGTCGCCCCAGGCACTCCTCGAGATGATCCACTCACCGGGTTACGGGGTGCCCGATGCGTGGCAGGTGCAGATTCAGGCGCAAATCCAGATGAAGGCGAGGGTGCTGATGAAGAACAGCTTCATGCCGCCCGCGGTCATCCGCGCCGCGCACCTCGAGCCCATCGACGACGTGGCCGCCAGCGCGCGAAAGGCATTGGCCGCCGCCGGGCCCGCGGCGACGCTGTGCGTTCTTCCCCAAGGGCCTCAGACAATCCCCTATCTGCGTTAATTCGACGTCCTGTTTGTCACGAAATTCCTCATCTGTACAAGAA
>Ga0136846_1233538_pt1 | contig 14033 bp, 14 predicted proteins | sample HopSoiMetagenom2_FD_96841 | JGI IMG/M metagenome (GOLD analysis project Ga0136846, IMG submission 96841) | Grasslands soil microbial communities from Hopland, California, USA - 2 Assembly 2016 (version 4) | ecosystem: Environmental > Terrestrial > Soil > Grasslands | place: USA: Hopland...
AACGACGGCGATTTTTGCCGCTACCACCGTATCAGCCGCCGCGCAGTCCACCTCAACCCCGTCCGCCACTCCAGCTCCGAACACACCAGGGACACAAGCAGAGGCCCCTTCGACGACCGCGCCTGCTTCCGACTCCGTGGGCCGCGCCGACGCGTATTACAACTTCACGATGGGGCATATCTACGAACAGCAGTACGAAAACACCAGTCGCGCCGAGTACGCCACGCAAGCTATCGATTTCTATAAAAAGGCTTACGCTCTCGACCCAAAGTCCGCGGTCATCGGTGAACGGCTTGCGGAGATGTATTGGAAAGCGCAGCGCGTGCACGATGCCATCGCCGGAGCGCAGGAAATTCTCAAGCGCGATCCCAACGATGTGCAGACTCGTCGGCTGTTGGCGCGAATCTATCTTCGCAGCCTCGGCGATCTGAATTCGAACGGGGCAGGGCAGTCCGAAGTTTCCGCACGAGCGATTGAGCAATACAAGGAAATTCTCCGGCTTGATCCTTCCGACACTGAGTCGGCATTGTGGCTCGCGAGGCTGTACCGGCTGCGCAATGAGCATGACAAAGCTGAGGACGTGCTTCGCGGGATCATGAAGACCGATCCCGACAATGAAGCGGCAATCGAGCAGCTCACACAGCTTCTGCTCGATGAAGGAAAATCAGCCGAAGCCGTTTCCTTGCTCGAGGGCATGGCCAACCGGTCGCCTTCGCCGGTCCTGCTGGATCTTCTTGGCGATGCCTACACACAGACCAAGGATCTTGCTAAGGCGGAGCTGGCGTACAAAAAAGCTACCGATGTCGATCCTACGGAGTTGAGTCACCTTCGCGGCCTCGGCCAGACATTGATGGCCGAAGAGAAATATCAAGACGCCTTAACTGTGTATCAGAAGTTGATCGATCTGATGCCGGATGATGGCGACAATTATCTGCATATCGCGCGGATTTACCGCGAACTGCATCAGCTCGATAAAGCCGAAGAAAATTTGCTGAAGGCTCGGCAGTATGAACCCGGAAGCCTGGAAGTCATGTACAACGAAGCCATGCTGTATCAGGCGCAGGGCCGCTATGACGATGCCATCCGCGTGCTGGCCGATGCGGTGACGGGAGTGAAGGGCCAATCGCCGGTGCTGCCATCCCGGCGCCGCTCTTTGGCGATTTTGTATCAGCAACTTGGCCAGACCTATCAGCAAAAGCAGAATTATGCAGCCGCGATTTATACCTACGAAGAGCTTGCGCACCTTGGGGATGAAGAAGATCGTCGCGCGCGGCTGCTGATCATTTCCGCATACCGAGAAGCCAAGGATTTGCCGAAGGCGCTGCAGGCCACCAGGGAAGCACTGGCGAAGTATCCCACTGATCCTGCTATTAAAACGCGCCTGGCCATGCTGCTTGGCGAAAATGGGCAGCCCGACGAAGCCGCGAAATTGTTGCGCGCTCAGCTCACCAGCAACAATCCCGACGCCGATCGCGAGACCTATCTGAACGTGGCGCAAGTTTATGAACGCGCGCGACGATACAAGGAAGCGGAAGAAGCTGCGCACGCCGCCGAGGTGTTGCCTGGGCAGCTGCGAGATAACGAACAGGTGTATTTCGCGCTTGGGGCCATCTACGAGAAGCAGAAGTTTTACGATCGCGCTGAAGAACAGTTTAAGAAAGTAATCGACCTAGACCCCACAAACGCGATCGCACTGAATTATTACGGCTACATGCTGGGCGATCTTGGTCAGCGCCTGGATGAGGCCGAATCTTTTCTGCATCGCGCCCTGAAGGAAGATCCATACAATGGCGCATACCTGGACAGCCTTGGTTGGATCTACTACAAAGAGAACAAGCTCGCCGATGCGGAAACGACGTTGCGGCAGGCCGTCGAACGCGAAAGCCACGATCCCACGATCCATTCGCATCTTGGCGATGTGTATTCAAAACTCGGACGCACTGAGTTGGCCGCTACCGAATGGGAAAAGTCGATGTCGGAGTGGCGCCGCTCGCTGCCTGCGGACATCGAAACCGAAAAAATTGCCGAGCTGGAGAAGAAGCTTTCCCAGACCAAGCATCGCGTGGCGCAAAAGTCTTCCAATCAAGACGCCAAGCCTCGATAAGCCGAATGCGTGAAGTTAAAGTCCCCGCCTTCGCAAAAATCAATCTGCGCCTCGACATTCTGGGTAAGCGGCCCGACGGCTATCACGAACTGCGGACTATTTTTCAATCGATTTCGCTACGTGATGAGCTGCTATTGCGCACCTCGCGCAACTCGAACATCACGCTTACGATCCGGGGCAACGCTCAGCTTTCTGAGGAACCTGTAGGCAAGAATCTTGTCTATCGAGCGGTAGACGCCCTGCGCCACGAGCTCAAGATCCGCACCGGCGTCGAAATTGAGTTGCGCAAGAACATCCCTGCTGGCGGCGGCCTAGGTGGGGGCTCCAGCGATGCTGCAGCCGCTCTGCTGGGCTACTTGCAGCTGAATGGTAAGAAGTTGCCGGCGCCGCGTTTGATTGAGATCGCAGTTTCGCTCGGCGCGGATGTCCCGTTCTTTCTCTTCGGTGGGCGAGCGTTAGGGGTCAATCGCGGCGACGAAATCTATCCTCTGCCCGGGATACCCAAGCACACACTTCTCGTCGTAGTGCCGAGAGGTATTCGCGTGCCCACCCCAGACGCGTTTCGATGGGTGAAGGCGGCTCAATTGACAAAATTGGCTGCAACCCCTAAACTTTGGGAGTTCTGCGCTCTGTGCTGGAGCACGCAGGGGATTGGCCTCTCCAACGATTTTGAGCAGGCTGTTTTCCAGCGTCACCCTCGATTGGCAACAATCAAAAGGGCTTTGCTTCGAGTAGGAGCCGCAGAAGCCTCGCTGGCGGGTAGCGGTTCGGCGGTGTTTGGAGTTTTCCCGAGCCCAGCGTTGGCGCGCCGAGCCGCTGTTGGGTTTCCGGACGACCAGACCTTCGTTTGCGAAATAATTTCGCGCGACAGGTATGCTCGCATGGTTAAAGGAGCGTTGTAGTCCCGCGCACCTTCCACCCCGCAGCGTTTCCGTGTGCAAACCAGGTGCCCTGAGTTCATTTTCGTTCGCCTTGTGCGTTTGCAAGGAACGGAGTAGCGCTTCGTGCATGACGACCGCTTCAAGATTTTTTCGGGCACCGCAAACGTCCCGCTTGCCGAAAGTATCTGCAAGCACCTGGACGTTCCGCTGGGGCAGGCCAAACTAGGCCGGTTCAGCGATGGTGAGATTTATTTTCAGATTCTCGAAAACGTTCGCGGGGCGGACGTTTTCGTGGTGCAGCCGTGCTGTTATCCGGTGGACAACCACCTGCTCGAGCTGCTGCTGATGATCGACGCATTCAAGCGGGCGTCTGCGTGGCGAATCACCGCGGTGCTGCCGTACTACTGTTACGCACGGCAGGATCGCAAAGACAAGCCGCGCGTTCCGATCTCAGCGAAACTCGTTGCGGACTTGCTGGAAACGGCAGGCGCCAGCCGCGCGCTCACGCTGGATTTACACGCGGCGCAGATTCATGGGTACTTCGACGTGCCGGTAGACCATCTGTTCGGTTCACCGGTGCTGGTCGATCACTTTCGGCAATTGAAGCTGCCGAACGTTACCGTGGTTTCGCCAGATGCGGGCGGTGTGGAGCGGGCGCGATTTTTTGCGAAAAAGATGGATGCGCCGCTGGCCATCGTCGATAAGCGGCGAGTGGATGTGGATGTCAGCGAAGTGATGAACTTGATCGGCGATGTTCGCGGGCGTACGGCGCTGATCATCGACGATATTATCGACACGGCGGGAACTCTGGTGAAGACCGCGGATGCGTTGATTCGCGAAGGCGCCATGGATGTTTACGCCGCCTGCACTCACGCGGTGCTTTCGGGTCCGGCGGTCGAGCGCATCGAGAAGTCGCGCATCAAGCAGGTGCTGGCAACCGATTCGGTTCCGATCACGGAAGCCGCGCTGAAGATGGGCAAGATCAAGGTTTTGAGCGTCGCGGATTTGCTGGCCCGCGGCATTCGTTCGATTCACGAAGAGACGTCGATCAGCGAGTTGTTTATTTGAGCTCCAGATTTTCAAAGCGATTTGAACGCAAGAAGGGAAACACAGCATGGCTCAGCAGAACAAAATCGTAGTGGAAGCAGCACCCCGCGCCGAACGCGGCAAGAACGAGGCGCGCCGACTCCGTCAGACCGGTAGGGTTCCTGCCGTGTTGTATGGCGGCAAAGGCGAAGCGATCGCACTGGCGGTCAACACCAAGCAGGTAAGCGCCATCTTACGTTCGGAAAGCGGCCACAACACGCTGTTCCAGGTAGATCTCGGCGGAAAGCATGAGCCGGCCATCGTCAAGGAGTGGGCCACCGATCCGATCACCGGCAAGTTGCTGCATGTCGATCTGATTCGCGTGGCCATGGACGTACGCATGCGCGTCGAAGTTCCGGTGCACACCTTCGGCGATCCCGCCGGTGTGAAGGTACAGGGCGGCGTCTTCGAGGTCGTCGAGCGCGAAGTGGAAGTCGAGTGCTTGCCGGCGGACATCCCTACGGAGTTCCGCGTCGATGTCAGCGGCCTGATGCTGAACCAGGCGCTGCGAGCGAAAGACCTGCCGATGGATACTACCAAGATCAAGTTGATCACCGATCCTGAGCGGGTTCTGGTGCACGTCGTCACTCTGAAGGTCGAAGAAGAGAAGCCCGTCGAAGCCGTGGCCGCTGACGCTGCAGCGCCGGCTGAGCCTGAGGTCATCAAGAAGGGCAAGAAGGAAGAAGAGGGCGAAGAAGGCGCCGAGGCCAAGCCCGAAAAAACAGAAAAGAAGAAGTAATTGTGTCCGCCTGCGGCTTGGGCGGCGCGTGTCTGAGGGTTTGGTGGAAGCGAATTTATGCGGCTCATTGTGGGGCTTGGGAATCCAGACCCGGAATATCAGTGGACGCCGCACAATCTGGGTTTTATGGCGGTCGATGAACTTGCGAACCGCGGCGCGATTCGCGTCGAGCGCCCTGAAGGTAAGGCGTTAGTGGGTCGCGGCAAGCTGGCCGGTGAGGAAATTGTGCTGGCAAAGCCGCAAACGTACATGAATCTCAGCGGCGTTTCCGTACGAGAGTTGCTGAGCAAGTACGAACTGGAACCTGGCGATCTGCTCGTGATGTGGGACGAAGTGCAGTTGCCCCTCGGCACGATCAAGATCAACGGCGACGGTAGCGCCGGCAGCCACAACGGTGCGAAGTCGGTGATCGGCTCGATCGGCACGCAGCAATTCGCGAGGCTCAGGTTGGGCGCCGGCTCCGAGCGCCAGATTGGCAGCCGCAGGGAATATGTGCTCCGGCCGATGAGGAAGGCGGAGCTGGAAGTAGCGGCCGAGATGCTTGGTGAAGCAGGCGATGCGGTCGAGCTGCTTCTCACGCAAGGTATGGACGCGGCGATGACGAAATACAACCGCCGCAAGCCGTTCGACGCAGAGGACGAAACTTAGTGCGATTCTTTGGACTCGCTGTTTGACGACGTAAAGATTTTCTCGGGCCACGCGCCCGCGACAGAAGGAAGAGGTCATCATGGAAGAGCGTTTGTACGATCTGATTTTTATCGCGCGTCCGGCGACTCCGGAAGACGAAGTTAAGAAAGTGATCTCCGGTATCGAGCATACCTGTGCCGAAAAAGGCGCCAAGATCGAAAAGACGGAGCACTGGGGTACGCGCAAGCTCGCGTATCGTGTCGCCAAACATCGCGAGGGCATTTACGTGTATCAGCAGATTCGTTGCTCGAGCAACGAACTGATCCACGAACTCGAGCGCCGGCTTGGCGTGCAGGACGTGGTGATCAAGTATCTGACCGTGCGCCTGGACGAGGATCTGAAGCGGCAGAAGAAGCTCCAGCATAAGCGCGAGTTGCGTGCCGCACGTCGTCCTCGCCGTACGCCCGCGCCCGCTGCCGCAGCACCGGCACAGGCTGCAGCATCCGAGCAGACGGCGGCCAGCTGATTTCGTGGTGACGGTTCACGGTCGATCATAGCCGCCCCTTTTGAGGGTGAATCGGCCTGACGGTGGAAGAAATTTGATGGATTGAGGCAATTCCGAAAGGTAGGCAGGTATGGCAGAGGAACAGAAGCAAGCACAAGGACCGGGCGGTCCACCGCGCAGTGAAGGTGGACATCGTCCCGGCGGTGGGCATGGGGGCCCAGGCGGCGGTCACGGTGGTCCGCGGCGTGAAGGCGGCCCAGGCGGCGGTCCGGGAGGTCCCGGAGGACCGCGCCGTGGCAAGCGGCAATACTTTCGCAAGAAGAAGGTCTGCAAGTTCTGTGTCGAGAAGATGGATTTCATCGACTACAAGCGCGCGGACATTTTGTCGCAGTTCGTGCAGGAGCGCGGGAAGATACTTCCGCGCCGCATGACAGGCGTTTGCGCGCGGCATCAGCGCTGGCTCGGTGAAGCGATCAAGCGGGCGCGTAACATCGCGTTGCTGCCGTTCGCAGGCAGCGCCGCGGGCACGCAGGCACCGCGACCGGTAGTTCCCGGCGCTCATGGTTCGCCAGGGCATGCGCCGGCCGCCGCCGCACCACCGACGGTAGCCAGCACAACGCCACCGGCGAGCACAGCACCGCCGGCAAGTACAACGCCTGCTGCGCCCGAAGCACCGAAGGCTTAGTCAGAGGGTCAGTTTTTGGTGCTGCTTACGATTGAGCTTGGGGCCGCACATGAGGCGTGTCTAAACTTTTGAGTAGCGGCAAGTTCGCTGTTTTTTTCGTCGGGTATGGCGGCGTAACCTCAAGCCGCAGAGCGTCAATGTTTTAAAGCAATGAAAGGGAATCGCAATGCACAAAGTAATCCTTCAGGAAGACATCGATAAACTTGGCCATCGGGGCGACGTCGTCACGGTGAAGCCCGGTTATGCGCGGAATTTTCTGCTGCCACAGAAGTTGGCTATCGAAGCCACGCTCGGAAACATGAAGGCGCTGGAGCGCATTCGCACATCGCTGGCGAAGAAAACCGCCACCGAACTGGACGCTGCGCAAAAACAGGCCGCACTGCTCAATGGAGTTGAATTGCGCTTCACGCGCAAGACCGGCGAGAACGAACAGATGTTCGGCTCGGTCACCACCGCGGACGTAGCTGAGTCGCTCGCGGCGCAAAACTTCAAAGTCGACAAGCGCCAGGTCCAGCTTCCGGAAGCAATCAAGGCGCTCGGCGAGTATCCCGTGACCATCAAAGTTTTCCGGGACGTGACCGCACAGGTCAAGGTTTACGTCAGCAAAGAAGAATAATTTTTGCGAGTCCTTTGGCGCCGCTATCTTCGGATGGCGGCGTTTTTTTATTTTCAACAAAATGTTTCAGAAATATCCACCATTTTCCGCAGACGTTCACAGCCCAGCACACAAACCGCATTGACGCGCACATGCGACTCCCGCACACTGCGCTCACCAGTCTTCATGTTGGTCGGAATCAGGGGAACAATCGACGTCTTCTGTAATCTGCCATACCTGTACTTTTCCTGGTCTTGCCGGTGATTGCACGCGCCGCCGCGGCATGATACAAATAGGCGAATAGAAAGCGAAAGCCGGCGTGAGTCGCGCCAATATTGCTATGCCCGTTGACACTACTCTCGAGCGCCCCCTACCCAACAATCTGGACGCCGAACGCTACGTCCTCGGCGCCGTCCTGCTCGACAACAATGCTTTGAACGCGGCGATCGAGCATCTGCGCCCGGAGGATTTCTTTCTCGATCAGCACCGCCGCGTTTTCACGCAGATGATTGCGCTCAGCGAAGCGCAGCAGGCCATCGACCTCATCACCCTCACGGAAGAATTGCACCGCCGTGGTGATCTGGAGGCATCCGGAGGCGCTCCCTATCTCGCTTCACTGGCCGACGGCATGCCGCGCGTCTCAAACATCGAGCATTACGCGCGCATCGTCAAAGAAAAAGCCGTTCTCCGGAATTTGATCCATGCCACGCATGGCATTCAGCAGCGAGCTTTTGAGGGCGAGGATGGCGCCGACGCCGTTCTCGACAACGCGGAATCGACGATCTTCGCGATCGCCGAAGACCGCGTGCGCGCCGGGCTCATCCCGGTAAAGGACATCGTCCGCGACAACTTCGAGCGCCTGGAAAAAATTTTTCGCGAAGGCAAGAGCATCACGGGCGTCTCCACAGGCTACACCGAACTGGACAAGCTAACATCGGGACTACAGCCATCAGAGTTACTGATTCTCGCTGCCCGGCCTTCACAGGGCAAGACTGCGCTGGCGCTGAATCTGGCGGAAAACATCGCCATTCGCGCCGGCCATCCGATGGCGTTTTTCAGCCTGGAAATGTCCAAGGAATCGCTGCTTCAGCGCCTGGTTGCGTCGGTAGCGCAAATCGATGCGCACAAATTCCGCACCGGCCATCTGAGTCGAGAGGATTGGCGCCGCATGACCGAAGCGTTGGGCACGATCGCCTCCTCCCCGATCTGGATCGACGACGCTGGCTCGACTTCGGTACTGGAGATCGGAGCAAAATCGCGCCGGCTCAAGCGTGACAAAGGCCTTTCCATGGTTGTTGTGGACTATCTGCAATTGATCACGGCGCGGGGCCGCTTTGGTAATCGCCAGGAAGAAGTCGCCAGCATCTCTCGCGGTTTGAAGGGCCTCGCGAAAGAATTGCAAATTCCGGTGCTCGTCTTAAGCCAGCTTACCCGCGCTCCCGAGCGCGATGAGCGCGGCCCGCAACTCTCGGACTTGCGCGAATCGGGCGCCATTGAGCAGGACGCCGACGTGGTCATGTTTATCTATCGTCCGAATTTCTTTAAAGCCGGCGCCAGCCCGGAAGAGCGTGAGGAAACCGAGCTGCGTATCGCCAAGCAGCGGAATGGCCCGACGGAAAATGTAAAATTCGTCTTCCGCAGCCGCTTCACACGCTTCGAAGAAGCCGCTCCCGACGCGTTTTCGAACCTTTCTCCTGACGATTTGTAGCGGGAGCTCGGTCAGCCAGCGGAAGACTTCGGATTCACAGCTTCTTTCGATAGTTCACGCAACGATCAACGATTTCATACCCCATCGCTTCATGGGCCCGCTGAGATTTTTCACTATCAATCCACGTGTCGGAAGCCATTTCTTTGCAGCCTTTACTCCTCGCCCACTCTTCCGCTGCCGCGACTAGCATTCGCCCAATTCCGCGCCCGCGCCTATCCTTGCTGACAAACCAGCCTTCGAGAAATCCCACTGCATGTGATTCATCGCATCCGTCTGCATGCGAACGTAGGCCTACTTCCACGAAACCGATTAAAGAGTGTGCGTCGCTTCTGGTCTCTGCATGCACCCTTATGGCCACAAACAATGCAACAGGCAATAGCCTTGCTGAGGTCCCATCAACCTTCGGCGCCAATTCGCGCAGGTGCTCTTCGGCCGACGTATCGGGCCACAACTCTGCGCACATGTCTGCAATTTGTTCAGAATCTTCGGGCTTCGCGCGCCGCAAGGAAATTTGTGTCGTGCTGGGCCCGGCCGTTCTCTGCATTATTCATGCCGTCGTTGCTGTTGTTTCTTGAGCAAATCCAGCTGTCGCGTTAGGCATCGGTTGTAGGATGCCGGCCCCTCGATCAATTTTGCGCTGGAGCAAACCAGTTCCACAGCATCCCGGTCCCGTTCATTTAATCCCGACAGGTCCGGCATCTTCGGCGCTTTCCGCAAGGCGTCGAGTTGGATCTTCACGCATTGCGTATATTGCGCGGGTCCTTGCAGCAACTTCTCGGAAGCGCAAGATGTCTCGAGCGACTGTCTTTCCACCTCGTTGAGATCAGATAAGTCTGGTTCTGTTTCTCCGGCCGTGCCTTGCGAGCCGCTGCCAACTTGAGCCTCCGGGACCGCCACCATCAGAAATTCCGGGATGTTCTCGGTGCTGCCTTCCAGCTGCGTATTGGACAGAGTTTTGACTTCCGCGGACGAATAGTGCGTGCTGCGATTTTGTGGATCGCGCTCGGCGCAAACGCCCTTCCAGAGCTGCTTATTGTTGTCACCAGTTCGATGGAACTCGCAGTGGATGATTTCACCCGTGGCCTTTTCCCGGCCTTCCACCGGCTCCAGAAACAGCAAGCTGCGCCCGGCACGCGTACGATAATTCTCTCCATCGCGCACGTTCTTCCACACACGTGTGACAAACCCCGGAACGTCTGCGCCGTTCTCGTCCACGGTGACGACCGTCCCTCCGGGCCCCGTTCCGTGAGCGCCCGCTGATTTTTTTGTGCTCTTGCTGGGCTGCATCGCTGCGTCGGCAGCGCCCTCCCCGGGACTGGTCGGTAGCACCACGCTCGATGCCGACGGAAACCAGATGGTGAAGTACACAAACGCCACTGCAAATCCGCCGATGAGCACCGGAACGATTCCGGTGCGAAATCTGGGGTTAGTGCTGGGTTTCAGGCCGTGACGAACGGACAGAGCGCCCAAGGTGGCTGTCAGCAGTGTGATCAACGGCGGCGGCGAAGACTCCGTCAGAATCAGCCACCCAATAAAGAAGATCGCGGCGAGCCCCATGACCACGAACGCAAAGCTGAAAAGGCTTGCGCGTGCGGGTTTCCACACGATGCGCATAGGCGGGCGTGCATTAGCGCTGCGTGCCGCAGGTCCTTGCGCGCGTCGCGGACCTCTTCCATCCGGCGCTGTTCGCGCGTTTGCCGCACCGTGGGGCGAAGGCGGCGAGTCCGCCTTGCTTTTATCCGACGCTCGCGCGAATCCCAGCTTGGTGTCGTACTTGTCTCGTTCTATCGGATTCAGCAGGATCGCTTTCGCTTCGGACAAATCCTTGAAAGCTTCCGCGGCGACTTGACGCAAGTACGCATTGCCGGGCGCAACGGTGTCCGGGTGAACGTCTCTTGCCCTCTTTTTGAATGCGGCCTCGATTTCCTCGGACGTAGCCTTCTCTGTGACGCCCAGGATCTCGTAGTAGTTCTGTGCCATTGCGATTCCGCAGCAGCTCCCCAAGGCCTGCTACTTCTGTTATAGCCTGACGAGGCCCCGGAAAGCGATGCGCTTGTTACTAGAAGCCGTGTGGGTGTGTCCAACCCTGAGTGGCTCGAAATGTCAGCCTTTATTGCGGCCCGGCAGCCAATTGTTTCAGCTTGCCTTCGGCACTGTCCTGAATTGCCTTGAGCTGAGCGTCTCCAGCCCCGCTGTCGGCCGCCAGCAGGTCCAGTGCTTTCTGGGCATGTTCTCTCGCCGCCTCTTTTTGACCATCGGCAAGGTACGCGTCCGACAAGCTATCATACGCGTTCGCTGAGTTGGGATTCGCGGCCACATTAAGCTTCAAGATTTCCAATGCGCCCTTGTTATCTCCCATTCGCAAATGTTCATACCCCACAATGTTTACGATTCCTTCCGGGAAGAGGGTGGCTTTAGGATCGCGATTGCGGGCATCGGTGAGCTGTTGCGATACTTTATGGGCGCCGCCGGGCGTATCGATGACTTCCAAAATTCCTGGTGCGTGCGCCGCGCGTCCGGCAGCGCTCTGCGCCGGCGCGCCATCCGGCGTTTTCACTAGAGTTTGCAGGTAAGTAAGAATCTGCGCTTTTGATCCGGTCAGCACGCGCCGATAGATGTGTGCCGGGAGACGCGCTCGTGTCAACCGGCGCTCAATATTTTGCCGCCGATTTCTCGATCGCCGCAACAAAACAAAGGACTTACTTGATCGTTTTACAGAATTCCCGGTTAAACAAGCTGGCCTGAAGATTGCTCTCTTTACTGTTGTCTTTCACGTGCCATCCACGCGGTCCTTCGGCCCGGGCTTCGCGGATGTCGTACACTATTTTTCTCTTTGGGGACGATATCATGGGACATACGCTCACAATGCCGGAGAAAGCCACTCCGCCAGCTCAGGACGCTCCAAGCCCGGTCGCTTCCAAGCGCGGCAGCCAAAATCGTGATCTGAAGGTTCAAGGCCGCCAGGTCTGGGCCGAAGTCTCGGCCTCTGCACTCACCTATAACCTTCGGGCAATTCGCGGGCATGTGAATCCGCCACAGGAGCAGCGCGAATCACCGCGTCTTGTTCTTTCCATCGTTAAGGGGAACGGATACGGCCATGGCGGACCGCAAGTGGCCAAGATCCTCGAAAAGGCTGGTTCCGACTGGTTTGGTGTGACTTCTGCTTCCGAGGGCGTTGAGGTCCGCAAGGCGGGCATTTGCAAGCCAATCCTGGTGCTCACCAGTTTCTGGCCCGGCGAAGAGTCCGCGCTGTTCAAGCACGATCTCACTCCGGTCGTTCACCGTTGTGAGCAGCTCGAGCAACTCGAACGCGCCGCCGCTCGTCACCGCGGCAAGCAGCTTTCGTTTCACTTGAAAATCGACACCGGGATGAATCGCATCGGCATCCCAGTTCAGGATGTCGAGTGCTTCGCGCAGCGCTATGCGAAATGCAAGCACCTGCGGCTCGGCGGCGTTATGACTCATTTGGCCTCATCGGAAGCGTTCGCCGGGTCAGCGCAAGGGCAGCAGACGCGCGAGCAGGAAGAGCACTTCTATATCGCGCTGGACCGTCTGCGCGGGCTGGGTATCCAGCCCGGGATCGTGCATCTGGCCAATAGCGCAGCCATCGCTTCGCGGCCCGAAACGTGGGCGGACATGGTTCGGCCGGGCGTGATCCTGTACGGCTACCATCCCGGCTACGATCCCGTCGAGCAGCGCGCCGAGGCCGAACGCGTGCTACCCCTCAAGCCGACCATGAGCCTGCGCACACGCATCATGAGCTTGCGAAACGTACCGGCAGGCACCAGCGTGGGTTATGGCGGAAAATTTGTTACTCAGCGCCCGTCCGTAATTGGCGTTCTTGCAGCGGGCTATGCCGACGGCGTACACCGCTCTCTTGGCAACAAGGGCAGCGTGCTGATCCACGGGCAGCTCGCACCAATAATCGGAATCGTATCGATGGACGTAACCATGATCGATGTGACGGACGTGCAAGCCGTCGAAACCGGCGACGTGTGTACGATATATGGTGTAGACGGCGAGAACGTTCATCCCGCCAATCTCGTGGCTCGCAGCATCGGCACGGTGACGTCGGATCTGCTGTGCGCCGTCAGTGCACGAGTCCCAAGGGTCTACGTTTCTTAAAAGCGGCGTGTCCAGTCGCCACCTTCATTGATAAACAACGCAACCGCGGGACTCCATCCGAGCTATCCAGTCCTTGTCCAACTCCAAGGTGGTCACCCAACGCAAATCGATTTTTTCCAGCCGTGGCAGCGCTACGGTGCTTTCGGGCAAACTCCTGATGGGTTCCCGCGCAAATCAATTTGGCGCAACTCCTTCAGCGTGCCAATCGATTCCGGCAAGGCTGTCAGCTGATTGTTCCGCAGGTGCAATTCCCGCAAACGGGCAAGTCGTCCAATCGATTCCGGCAGCGCGGTTAACAAATTGTCGCTGGCCCGCAATTCGATCAACCCAATCATGGCGCAGACGCACTGGGGTAGCGCTTCGAATTTATTCTCGCTGACATTTAGATAGCGCAATGCAGTCAGGTTCTGGAGTCTTGCCGGCAACTGCGTTAGTTGGTTGTCATGAAGATAGAGAAAATCGGTGAGCGCTTCGAGTTCGCCAAGCGCCGAAGGCACCTGGGTAAGCTGGTTGTGGCCAAGATCCAGCATTCGCAACCGCTTCAGTGCTCCAATTTCGTCTGAGATACTCGTGAGGCTGTTATCCGCCAGCACTAGCGCTTCCACGTCCGTTCGCTCCCACACCCAAGCGGGCGCCGTGCCAAGTTGCTTCTTCCAAAGATTGAGCGTCGCATCAGGTCGCATGACGTAATCTTATGCTAAGGATGCGGTGCAATGTGTCTGGCCGCTCTTCGCCTCCCGCCTCGCGTTGTTGTACACTCGTTTGCTCGCAAAACGCATAAACCAGCCAGCCGCGAGTCACCGATTCCACTGAGGTGCTTCGGGTTATACACATGAGCCGCATCGTCGCCATTCTGCCCGCCGCGGGTCTGGGAACGCGCATGGGCGCCGAAACTCCCAAGCAATTTCTGGAACTCGACGGCGTCGCGATCGTCGTCCTTAGTGTGCGACGTGTCGCGGCGTGCGAGCTGATCACGGA
>Ga0136846_1238133_pt1 | contig 14033 bp, 11 predicted proteins | sample HopSoiMetagenom2_FD_96841 | JGI IMG/M metagenome (GOLD analysis project Ga0136846, IMG submission 96841) | Grasslands soil microbial communities from Hopland, California, USA - 2 Assembly 2016 (version 4) | ecosystem: Environmental > Terrestrial > Soil > Grasslands | place: USA: Hopland...
ATCCACGGTGCCGAGCGCGCCGTTCGCAAACCGCAGCATCACTACCGCGCTGTCTTCGCTCGCGTAGGCATGAACGGTGTTGCTCGTGAAGCAACTAACGGTTTTTACCGGACCGAAAAACAGCTCGAGCAAATCAATGCAATGGTTGCCCATGTCAATCAGCGAACCGCCGCCGCTTTTTTCCAGGTATTGCCGCCAGGCGGTAGCGGAGGGCGGGTACCAGCAGGAAAGCTGCGCGCGAGCATAGACCGGTTGGCCCAGTTTGTTTTCCTGCACCAGCTTCGCCGCCGCCTGGTGTTGCGCCTGAAAACGCATCATAAACGCGGTCCCGAAATGAACGCCCGCCTTCCTGCAGAGCGCGGCCATCTCCTCCGCTTCGGCGACGTTCATGCCGAGCGGTTTCTCACAGAAAACGTGTTTGCCGGCGCGAGCGCACGCGCGCACTTGTTCCAGGTGCGCATGCACCGGGCTGGCGATATAGACCGCCGAAACATCACTGGCCAGCAGCGCGTCGAGGCTCTCCATCGCCAGCGCGCCGAATTGCCGCGCGACCTCCTTATTCGTTTGAGGGTTGGTGCCATAAACCGCGACGAGGTGCGCGTTGTGCGCGGGCACGAATCCTTCCGGAATTGTTCGTCGTCGGGCAATGCCGCCCGAACCGACAATGCCCCATTTAAGTTTGCTCATGCTAGGGGGAGAGTTGGGGTGATGGAGTGATGGATTATTGGAGTGGTGGAATCGAACGAAAGCGGCTGTCCTCGCTTTGTCTTTCGTGGCGCGTTCATCAAAACTGTGAGTGCCAACATTATCCAGCGCAACGTTACGCCTCGTACGCCTCGATCACTTTCAAAATGGCTTCGCCGATTTGTTCCATATCCGATTCCGAATAAGTGGGATACGCGAAGCAGGTGAATGTGTGCGCTTCATGCCAGCGCGCGTTCGGCACATCCACATTTCTATAGTTCACGCTGGCGGGATTTGCGTACTCCTTCGATTTGAAAGGGAACCCCGTGCGCCCAAACGCATTTCCCTCCTGGAAAGCCCGTTCCGTATGGCATTGCGGCCAAAACACTTTCCAGACCGGTGCGCCTTCGGCGGCAGCCGCGGCGACGAACTGTTTGATGTCGCATTTCATATTTTCCACATTCAACGAAAACGCCAGCACGTACCAGCCATTTTGCCGCTCGCGGGTATCTACCGGGAAATATTTGATTCGTTTCGAGCTCTTCAGCGCGTCCAGCAGGATGCGAGCGTTGCGTTTGCGCCGCGGCATATTCCATGAATCCATCCGGTCGAGCTCGGCCAGCCCAATCGCCGATTGCATTTCGGTCATGCGATAATTCCAACCCACCAGGTTGTGGATGTAAGGCAATTTTTGTTCGAGTTCGAGCAGGCTCAGCCGCTGCTTTACGTCATAGCCGTGGTCGCGAAAACTGCGCGCTTTCCAGGCCAGGTCCTCGTCATCCGTCGTCACCATGCCGCCTTCACCACCGGTGGTGAAAGTTTTGTTCTGGCAAAAGCTGCACCCCGCGATCTCCGTCAACGTGCCGGTCTTTTTTCCTTTGTAAGCGCCGCCAAACGCCTCGGCATTGTCTTCAATCACCAACAGCTTGTGCTTCTTCGCGAAGGCGCGGATTTTGTCCATGTCGCAGACGTTGCCGTAAAGGTGGACCGGCATCACCGCTTTGGTGCGTTCATTGACCAGCTTCTCAGCGGACTCGACGCTCAGGCAATGGTCCTCCAGGTTCACATCCGCGAAGCGTGGAATCGCCCCGGCTTGCACCACCGAAAAACTCGTCGCGATGAAAGTGTAACTGGGCACGATGACTTCGTCGCCGGGACCAATGCCGAGCGACGTCAGCGCCACATGCAACGCCGCCGTGCCGGTCGCGACGCTGATGGCGTATTTGCTGCCTTGCCACTCGGCGAAGCGGCGCTCGAACTCCATGCCTCGCTTCCCGGTCCAGTAATTTACTTTGCCGGAACGCAGAACCGCCTCGACAGCGTTGATGGCCGGCTCATCAAATTGCGGCCAGCCTTGAAGTTTGTTGCTGACCGCTTTTGGACCACCATCAATCGCCAATTTTGGCGCGCTGGGAGTTTTCGCCGGAGAGGCGGAGGAATTGTGTTTGGAAGACTTTTTTACCGCTGCTTGCATGCCAGTATCGCACCGCAACTCACCGGCCATCGTCAAGACAGAAGTGGCCATCGAAGCTCGAGCGCCTTGGCCTCAGTTCAATGTCTCCAGGAGTTCGAGTCGGCGGCCAGAGTCGCCGAAAGGGAAAAAGGAGCAATGTGGTGGTCGAGTCTTGAACCCGAACTGTTGAGGGTAGCCGGCGGTCAGCAGGGCAGAAACGGCTGACCACCGGGTTGAGCAGTTTTCACACATCTATCGCCACGATTTCATGATCGAGCACGGAGGGCACCGACAGCGAGACGTGTCGTCCGTCCCAATTGAACTTCGCCGCTTTATTGGCGGCCAACAAATGAACTCGGCGCGGCTTTGAACCTTTCGGCAATCGGATCTGGATATGTTGCCGGCCGATGGGAATCAACTCGCGGACTGGTCCTTTCATCATCATTGGATTGGTCAGATTTACCAAGTGAACGGTGACGGAATTTGCCTGATGCCATACAGTCACATCCAACACCCCCGGCCCGGTCACTCGCACGGGCGGTTCCTCATTGACGGCCCACTCTACAGCATTGCGCAGCAACTTGCCGTGGTCCACCGACAGCACCTCCCAGAAAGTCCGATCGATGTCCCATGGAAAATAGACGAGCCGCCCCTGGCCGATCTCGCGCAGAAAAACTTGTGCGGTGTCCGTTTTGGGCACGCGGGGGTAAACCATTTCCATAGGCAAATCCGGATAGCTTGGAATCAACGTCAAAGGGGCGGGGGCAAACGGCGCGCGTGGCGTGACCTCGACGCACGCGGTGCCATGAATGATCCGCGGTGCATCCTCCAAGCCACGCAACAAGGGGTGATGCGTCTCATGTTCCAGTCGCAGATAAGCGTTTTGCATTCGGGACTCGATTTGCCCACCGAAACTCACGCCGAACAATTTTGCCAAACCGAAATCGTTTCGCTTCACGCCCCATTCATCGCGCAGGCTGGTTTCATGCGTGGCGATCAGGCTTCCGCCTCGCTCGACAAAAAGTTCGAGCTGCCGGCATTGGGCGTCCGAAAGCGCCGCCACATTGGGCAGGATCAGCAACTTGAATCGGCTCAGGTGCTCCGCGTCCAGCAACCGATCATGGACGAACTCGAAGGGAATGCGTGCCTCGATCAACGCCTGGTACCAGCCGTGAATATGGTCCTCGCTGCGGTTGCCAACAAACCAGGACGTCTGCTGCGAATAGACAATTCCCACCCTCGCCAGCGGTTCCGTGTTTCGCAAATATTTCTCCCATCCCGCAAGCCGGCGATAAATGTCCTCGACCGGTTTGAGCCAGCGTTCGTCCCTCAGCACGCCGCCAAATTTCGTGAACCAGGGCCGCATCCCATTCGCCACCAGGTCCGCCACCCACAACTGCAATTCTGCCCCGTTTGTCACCGAATCCTTCCAGCGATACGGCTCCTCCACGCCGACGCTGAAAATGCCGACAATCGGTTTCGAGCCCATGGCGGCGCGGTACTCCTTCGCATTCATCCCGATGGCCCACGGCGCCATGAGGCCGCGTCGCCCCTGACGGTCGGCCATGAGCGTGGGTGCAAGCTCCCCGATCTTTTTCATGTCGAGCGTGCTGCCAGCGCCGCCGCCAGTGTTCGGGATCACGCACGAATCGGGATTAATCTCGCGAACCGCCCGGTCCCAGGTTTGCCACAGCGCGAAAAGCCGCTCCTGTCGCCAAAGGATATAGGCCCGCCGCGCCGGGTCTTGCGCGTCGGTTGTGCGCGGGAGTTCGTGATCCGTGGCCGATTTGAAATTCTTCCGGCAATGTTCGCAATAGCACATGCCTGAGCCATCCCACCTGTTAATGAAGATTCCATCCATGCGATAGCGGGACATCAACTCCTTCTTCACCTCGGTCATGAACTCGAAGTTGTACGGACCCAGGCCGCACGTTACCCACATGTCGGGCGACGCCCAATGTCGGCGTGGCTTTCCGTTGGCTTCGACCGCAATCCAATCCGGATGCGCCACCTGCGCATCGTCCCAGGTCGCATGTGGATCAGTCCGGACGATGACCACCATGCCCAACTTCCGGCAGCCGGCAATCAATTCGCCCAGGACATCGCGGTCGCCCAGCCATCGGCTGCGATGATGGAAAGGAATTTTTGTCGGGTAATAGGCGACGCAACCGCCGCCACTAAGGCACACGGCATCGGATTTGGTCCGGCGGAAATATTCGAGCCAGAAAGGGATATCGAGGTTGGGCGGGTCATCCTCCACCAGCGTTAATTGCGCCCAGCGCATTGGCCGGTCCACCCATGATGGTTTCGCGGGGTTCGCTACCGAGTTCAGTGCTCCAGACGCGGCAGTCGCTACGCGGATACGCCCCAACACCGTCGCGCTCGCCAGGAGTGTGTTGTGGAGAAAGACCCTGCGAGTCAGATAGGATTCGCGGGGGATTCTGTTCAGTGGTGGGGTGCTCATGAAAGCCGAGGTTATCCGCCGGTCGAGCGGTGGCGCAAGCCTTCGGCGCACGGTTGCCAAAGCCACGGCGGCCTTGCCTTTGTCAGGCGACCGTTTGTGCCCAAACCTAATCCGCGGCAAGCAGCCGAAGATTCTGAGACGCTCCGGGCGTGTTCGGTGCGCGCGGCCGGGCAGGCATTCTTTGCGGCTTCACCGAACCCATCACCGTGATAGCCGAACCATCCCCTCCGGTCAGATGTACGACAGCCATGTGAATGCCCAGAGAATCTGGTGAGTATTCAACGGTGATAATCTGGGTTTGTGAGTTCTGTAGGGAGTATGAATTTCCTGTGAGAATGCTGAACGGCGCCGAAACGGTGGCGGCTCCCGTCAGCAAGCCACCACCAAGGTTCTGTACCGTGAACGAAAACTTTCTCACCCGCCCAAAAGGAACGGACCCAAAATCGAGAACCCGATTAGAGACCGCAATTTCGGGAGCGGTTCGCTCCTGGCGCGCAAGCATGGATTGGTTAGTGTTGCTGAGAAGGAGCGGCTCCTGCTTTGGCTTGGAGACTGGGGCCGTCTGCGCAGCGGCGACCCACGTCCCGACTAAAAGAAAAGCCGTCAAAAGGCCAAATGAGGGCCACTTGATCGCCAATTCACTTCTGCACTCGCTCATCTCTAGCTACGACTGCCTCGATCGTAGCAATAGGAGGTAGCACTGCAATTCCGGCCATTACGCAGGTCCGTCCAGAAAGTTACGGACGTCCCTGAGGTAGCGCACACCGGGGAGGATTCCGAGCCGTCGACGAGAGCCTGGATGAAGTCTGTTTACTGTGATTCTTACGAAGATATTCGCAAGACCGATTGGAGCCTCGCAATTCCAACGTCTGACCTACGCCAGCTTATCAAGGTTGCGTGACCGTGAGGGCCTGTGACTGGCCGAGATTACGGGCCAACTTTCAATCCCACTCCGGTTGCCAGTGTCCGCTGCCGGGTATCGAACGAAATGAAATCAGTGGCCCGAAGCGTCTTCGCAGTGGCAACATGCAAAATATCCAGGCTGCGGGCACCGGTTGTAGCTGAATGGCGTCTGCTTAAGATTAATGCATAACGGAAGATTAAGGGCCAATTTATCACGGTCCTCAGCAGGCGGCCGCTTTGGACGTCGTGTTGCAGGTTGGTAAAGGCCGATGCCGCGTCGGCCGCTGAGAACAAACCACGGAAGACACCTAACTCGAACGCGTTGCGCACCTCCAGTGCCTGCAGAGCGTTAAAGGCCAGCGGAACGGTGAGAGCCAACAAATAAGCCTTCGCAGTCGGCGTGTTTGCATCCGGAAGATAACACGAAACCAGGAAGCTGCTGTCCGGGTAGTGACTCATTCCGGCTTAAGAATTTTCTTCCTGGCGCTCCAAAAGCACGACATTAGGGAAAATTCGTTCACCGAAAACCGATTTCGCACGCGCTTCCACGTCGGGCCAGTTGACTTGCCCTGGCTTGTGATCGGAGTGGAGTTTTTGTGTATCGAGCTTGAGGAGGGCGAGCAGCAATCTTTTCCGCTCACGTGCGGGCAAGGCTTTCGCTTCATCCAGTAAATCAAGAGCGCTCACATTGAAATATTAAGCTGTTTTGCCAAACAGACAAGTCGGTTCTGAGCCAATTAAACGCCAACCGAAATCCCAAGGCTGTGCTGTCGAACTCCGCGCGCTTCCCAATCTGCTGATTCCCGCTTAGGTTTACGCATGGCGCGGTTGCCCATTTATGCACTGGAAGACGAAATCGTTGCGGCGGTTAAATCCGATCGACGACTGATCCTTTCCGCGCCAACGGGTTCCGGTAAATCAACTCAGGTCCCGCAAATCCTCCTCAACCACGGACTGCTGGGCGAAGGGGAAGTCGTCATTCTGCAGCCGCGACGGCTCGCGACACGGTTGTTGGCGGCGCGCGTGGCATCGGAACGAAAGGTCGAGCTGGGCCGCGAGGTGGGTTATCAAATTCGATTCGAAAACGTCACGAGCGCGCAAACCAGGATTCGGTTCGTCACGGAAGGCGTATTGCTGCGACAAATGACGCAGGACTCAAAGTTACCGGGAATTTCGACGATCGTTTTCGACGAATTCCACGAGCGGCATTTGTATGGCGATATCACCTTGGCTCGGGCGCTTGATTTGCAGGAGGGACAACGCCCCGATTTGAAGTTGCTGGTGATGTCGGCCACGCTCGATGCCGCGCGGCTCGAGGATTTTCTCAAACCATGCCGCGTGCTGGAGTCGGAAGGCCGCACATTTCCGGTGCAGATCGAATTCGCCTCGACACCCAGTTATGTGGACAAACGGCCGGTTTGGGAACAGGCGGCCGGAGCATTCAGCGATTTTGTCGGGTCGGGCGGGGAAGGGGACGTTCTGGTATTCATGCCCGGCAGTTTCGAAATCCATCAAACGATGGAAGCGATTCGACGCACCGACGAATCGAAGGGATTCATCCTGCTGCCGCTGCATGGTGAACTGCCGCCGCGCGAACAGGACGCGGCAGTGGCGCGCTATGAGAAGCGCAAGGTTGTCGTTGCAACCAATGTCGCTGAGACGTCGCTGACGATTGATGGTGTGCGCTGCGTGATAGATAGCGGGCTGGCGCGGATTCCCCGTTACGATCCGAATCGTGGCATCAATACGCTGCTAATCGACCGTATCAGCCGCGCGTCGGCGGACCAGCGCGCCGGTCGAGCCGGGCGAACGGCACCGGGAGTTTGCCTGCGGCTGTGGTCCCAGGAAGAACATTCGCACCGCCCACAACAGGAAATGCCCGAGGTAAAGCGGCTCGATCTGGCAGAGGTCGCGCTCACATTGAAAGCCGCAGGCGTGGATAACCTGCGGAAGTTCAGATGGCTTGAACCGCCTGAGGAACAGGCGCTGGCCCATGCGGAGGAATTGCTGCTGGATTTGGGCGCTCTGCAGAAGGTTCCGCCAAATTTTCCGATAAGCCCGCTCGGTCGGAAGATGCTCGCGTTCCCGCTTCACCCTCGCTACGCGCGGATGCTGCTTGCCGCGAGGGGTTATGGCTGTGTGAATCAGGCTTGCCTCGTCGCCGCGCTCACACAAGGACGGGACTTGCTGCTGCGCAACGTGGACCGGGATGTGGCCAAATTCCGCGAGGATTTGCTCGACGAAAAGGCAACGAGCGATTTTTGGATATTGATGAGGGCGTGGAATTACGCCGCCAAAAACGATTTCAACCTCGAGCGCTGCCGCCGACTGGGCATTCACATGGTGACGGCGCGTCAGGTTGGCCCTCTTTATCAACAATTCCTGGATATCGCCAGGCGCGAGGGTCTCGACATTGCACCGAAGGAAGTCCCGGATGAAGCATTGCAAAAGTGCATTCTTATAGGCTTTAGCGACTGGGTTGCACGTCGGTTGGATTCAGGGACGTTGCGTTGCGACCTGGTTCACGGTCGTCGTGGTGTGCTGGCGCGGGAAAGCGCGGTGCATCACACTCCGCTGCTGGTCGTGGGTGAAATTCGCGAGGTCGAAGGCAAAGATAAGAGCGTCACTACCTTGTTGAGCCTGGCAACGGGAATCGAGGAAGCATGGCTGCGCGAACTTTTTCCGGATGAGATCAACTCCACGCAACGTGTTACCTTCCATGCGACCACGAAACGTGTCACCGCCGAGGAGCAACTCCGTTTTCGGGATTTGGCAATAGGGACGCGGCGCGTTGACCCGCCTCCCGTGGATGAAGCCGCAAGGTTGCTGGCGGAGGAAGTCGCCACCGGACGGCTGGTGCTCAAGGAATGGGACCACGAAGTCGAGCAGTGGATTCTCCGTTTGAACCTGCTGAGTCAATGGTGCCCGGAATTGGAGTTGCCTCCGTTGATGCCAACAGACCGCCGGCATATTTATGAACAGCTTTGCCATGGGGCCTTTGGTTACAAAGATATCAAAGATAAACCGGTAAAGCCGGTGGTCCGCGGTTGGCTGAGTCCCACCCAGCAGGCCTTGCTGGACAAACATGCGCCGGAGCGGCTGACGCTTTCTAACGGAAAAACACCGAAGGTCACCTACGCAGCCGGAGCCTCACCATTTATCGCCATACGAATCCAGGAACTATATGAAGTGAATGCGACGCCAAAAATTGCGATGGGCCGCACGCCGGTGCTAGTACATATCCTCGCGCCGAACATGCGGCCAGTGCAGATCACACAGGACCTGGCGGGCTTTTGGCGAGACCAATATCCGAAAGTGAAGCAAGAGCTGCAGCGCAAGTATCCGAAGCATCAGTGGAGGTGAGCCTCGTACAAACAGAAAGGCCGAGTTTGTTCAACTCGGCCTTTCCGACACACTCTACAAAGAGAACGAAATTCTTTTTTCACTGGCAATCCGACCTCGGACCACCGTTAACACGCTATAAACATACCTGAATCGTAGTTTGGCGGTAGTCACCAGTACTGGTGACACCGGGGAACGTCGTGCGCCAGGTTAAATAGTCCCGCTCGTTGGCTTTTTCCCTCATTTTGGCGCTTGCTGGCCACCGGCGAGCCTTTCGTTTCTCCGACGGTTGCGGCGATAATCCTGATATTGACTGTGCAAAAAATCCAAGACTTGTTCGACAGTGAAGGGATTGCTGCCGATATATTCCAGGATCGTCGCGTCCCTTTGCTTTCGCTTCTCGGCTCGCTGCCCTGGTGGACAGTTATCCGATTCGAACCATTCCTCAAGAATGCGCTCTATTTTGACATTCCGGCTCAAGCCGTCTCGAGCATCGCTCGGATGCTTTCGTTAATCTGAGGATGGTTATGTGGACCATGTACACCCCTGAAAGTTTCCCTTAACGAATCGATCGCGGCGCGAAGATCATCAGCCGTAAAATCGGCCTGCTGAAGCAAACCGTGTTTTTTGATCTCATTCGTTAACAACTCTCCCTGAGCAATAAGAGTTGCTACCATGAACCGATGAGTATCAAGAAGTTGATCGAACAGCCCGGTTTCGAGAAAATCAGCTTCTTCATTCCTGAACTGGATAACCTAATTGAACCAATCAATAGCCAAGAAAGTCACTGCCATTTTGGGATCAATGTCCTTAATTCTCCCCACCGAGGTTCGATTTGCTTCGGTGCGTTGCGCAACTCCGCGCCAGACGTCTCTGGCGACGAATTCAGGGTCGAGGGTTGGGGCATTCATGGCAATTCAGACAATTGGATCCTGCAACAATCCGGGGTTTTTGCAAATGGATTTTGCTTCCCGCTCTTAAACAGAAAGGCCGAGTTTTTTCAACTCGGCCTTTCCGACACACTCTACAAAGAGAACGAAATTCTTTTTTTCACCAGCAGCCATACTCGGACCACCGTTAACACGCTATAAACATACCTGAATCGTAGTTTAGCGGTAGTCACCAGTACTGGTGACATTGGGGACATGCTGGTGGCAGGTCAAAAATGCCGTTCCGAGGCAATTACAGTCAAAAACCGCTGAAAATCAGGAAATGCGAGACTTAGCTGACAGGGACGAGGGAAACGCGTTCGTTCTTGTCGTTGCGCGTGATGCCCTGGGCCCGGGGATCGAGCGTCAGCACCCCATCCACAAGAAAGGCGTAGCGATGATGCCCATGTTTTAATTCGATGGTGACCAGCCAGGAGCGATCCGGCATTTGCTTCATCGGATGCGAGGAAGGGTTCCAGTTATTGAAATCGCCGACCAGGCTGACGGCTTGCGCCTGGGGCGCATTACAGATGAAATTGATCGCCCGAAGCGTCTTTTGATACCCATACGAACTCATAAAAGAAGAGACAAAGTAGCCGCAAAACGGCTCACGCCAATAAATTCTGTAAAATCCCCAGAGCCGTGCGGCGCACCTGATCTGATTGCACTTCGAGGTGCCGATACTGGCTCAGCCAATCGGGATTCGTGTGGTGCCGTTCGCGCCATAGAGATTTGACGACGCGTTCGGTGCGTTCGACCTGCTGCATGGCCGACGGCAGCAAGTCGCGGCCGGTGGGCAGATCCGAGATATGGCCGACATCAAAGCGGCTGATGCGTTTCTTGTTCAAAACAGCAAGCAACAACATGACGACAGTTTGCTCATACGGATACCAGCGATGAGTCAGCACTTCGCGCAGAAACCCGTGCCGAATCGCGAAAAATTCTGAGCGCGGGCGTTCGGTGAATTGGCGAATTTCCTGCGCCTCATCCGGAAACCAGTTGTAAAGCAGCGCGAACGTGCCGTAGGTGTCGATGTGCTGCTTGGAATTATTGTGGTCGGTGGCAATTTCACCGATGCACAGATCCTGGTCCAACTCCTCGATGATTTCGGGCAGGTCATGCAATCGCCCGAGCACCTCCTGGCCAACTGCGGTGCCGTAATTGAAGTCGCCGGGGATGAGCCAATAAATATCGTTCTCTCCGCCGGACTCGAAGGCGCGGCCCAGACCGGTGTACCACATCTGGCAGGTGTCCACGCACCAGGCATCAATGATATCCGAATGTTTCGCCATGACCTGGTTGCGGAAACGTTCGAAAGCCTGGTCGCGTTCCAATTGATAATGCGTCTTGCGGTCAACCACCGTAAGCGGGCGGGCGTAGCGGGATTTGTCCGCGGCGAGGCGTGCGACCATTTGGTAGAGCGACTCGAGGTCCTCGAAATGCCCGGCATGTTTAAAGGGATAGATGATGACAGGATGAATTTTTCCGCTGGGGGCACGGTCGCGAGCGGCCCTGGTCGGTCGCGGGTTGGCATTTGCGGCTGTGGGCTTCTTCATGACTCCCAGATTAATCCCGCTCGAGGTAACGGCGCGACTCTTTTTTGGAAGACCTTTTTGCTTTGTCCGCGAGCATGCGAGCTTTGGCACCGGCGCTGCGAGGCCGCTTTTGACGCCGCTCTTTTTCGACGCGTTGCCTTTGCGCCAATTCGCGATTTCGCCGCTGCGCCTCGATTTTTTCGAGCAGCAGGTTGCGGGCGAGAAACCGGTTCATGCCTTGTTGCCGGGTTTGCTGGCATTTGACTTGGATGCCGGTGGGACGATGGCGCAATTGCACACACGTGGAGGTCTTATTCACGTTCTGGCCGCCGTGGCCCCCGGAGCGGACAAAAGTTTCTTCGATGTCCGCTTCGCGCACGTTGGCCCTGGCCATGCGCGCGGCGAGCTGATTTTCTTTTTCGAGACCTACGGAAAAAGAGCTCATGCGGACGGTTTGCGCGCGATGCAATCAATCTCGACTTTGATGGCGTTCCAAAGCACAGACTGCACCGTGGTGCGCGCGGGAAGCACGGATGCATCCTTGAAGAAGTTCCGGTAAACGGCGTTGTAGCGATCGAAATCTTCGATGTCAGCCAGATGAGCGGTGCACTTGACCACATCGTTGAGGGTGCAACCGGCGGCCTTGAGGATTTTTTCGATATGCCGCAACGTAAGTTCGGTTTCTTCTTCGATGGTGCCGCGAACCGGCTGGGCGGTCTTCAGATCCAACGGGCCCTGGCCACTCACGTAAACCCAGCCGTCAATCTCGACAGCTGCGGAATAGGCGCCGGTGCTCTTTTCTTTGTCAGGATGTTTGATTTCTCGTTTGGCCATGCGCGGAAATAGTCGAAGCGATTCAGGGAGTTGTCAATTTGTCTCGGATGGAGCGCGGACATTCTTGTCCGCCAAGCCTCTCAAAGCCCACCGCATTTCAAGGAACGAGGTCACGGGAAAAAATTCTACCGATTCGGGGATTACATCGGCGGACAAGAATGTCCGCGCTCCATATGCGTAATCTCAAGGCTCTTAAGCATCGCCTCCACGAGAGCCGTCCCTGCTGCTTCCGTGAATGGAAACTGCCCCGTGAATTTCGGCGATTGCAGCGCGGCATAACCTCCACGCTGAACCTCCGCGGCATCCGGCAGGTAACCAATCGATCCATTCGAGTAGCCGAGAACGAACAGGTCCGGAGATTTGGAGCGCTGCCGCAGTACCAGACCGAGGCTCGTGAACAATTCGGCGGGATGCGCGGCGAACCAGACATCGCCCAGCCTGATGGCCTGCACTTCGGCGGTTTCGTGTCGCGGCCGAGTTGCCAACGTAGGCAATATGTCGTCCGTCCATTCGAGCGCGAACCGGCAAAGTGCTTTCACGGCCGCTTCCTCACTGCCGCCATAGCGCGATGGCAGGCGCTCGGGTTGATTCACACACACTCGCGCGAAACCTTGTTGCCGGCCGGCGATATCGGCTGTCTCGAGCCGATAGCGGGCTTCCTCCCGCTCGGCATTGATCTCTCCTGGTGTCCACGGACGCGTGGGCAAGAGCGCGGAGTTGCTAAAGGAAGCAATCCCAGAGGATTCGATTGGCCGCGCATTGGCAAAGGCTTGCAATGCGGTGCGTGTGACGGCCGGTGCGGGTTCGAAACGCCTTTCGGTGCCGTTGAATTCCCGCCGAAAATTCACATCGCCGCAGGTGCCTTGCAGATAAAGCGCGGTGACACCCGGTAGCGCGCTTTCGACCTGGTCCACAACTTCCCCCGGCCAATCGCGTGCCACTGCGAGCAGGTCCACTTCCATGTGGGCGGTGCAATGCGAATGGAAATTGATTGCGACTGCGAGAGGTCGGCCATTTTCAGCATCCACGCGCAGGACGCTTAATTTGTTATCTGTGGGTCCATTGGCGGTCGCGCGATTGAAGGTCATTCCACTGAGTTCGGCCTGCCCCACATACAGTCGAGTTGGTATTTGCCTTTCCAAAGCCTCCACGATTGCTGCCGCTGATTGCTGCGCTGCGAATTCCAGGTATGCGGGCGAACGCTCACCTGCGCCACGAATGAACCCCGCTGTCGGCGCGTTGTGGGTGTGCGAGAAGTTGACGCAGATCGATTCGGCAGCGAAACCGGTTTTCGCTTTTGCCAAACTCCGCACGCGCGCGGTGAACGCCGCGTCGTTATACATCAGGTCAAGCGCGACGCATGCGATGGACTTGGAGGAGCGTGCCTCAGTGACGACCAAAGCGGTTGCGTTGAGATTGTCGTGGATGCGTTCCCAGGTGCGGCCTAGATAATATCCCAGCCCCGCCAATTCGACGCCGGGCGGCGGGTTAATGACACGCCGAGCAATGCCGGCCAGCCACCGTGGCGGCGTCATAAGCGCCTTCCAGCAACCGTTATCGCCCACCCTTTCCCAGAAAGCCGTGCGGCAGAACCAGAAACGTCCGAATGCTGAAAAACCTGACTGCGGTCCTCCCTCGCCCCTTCATAAGGGGAGAGGGTTGGGGTGAGGGGTTGCTCCTTGGAAGCCAGCAAGTTGACCATCCCATCGAAGTTACGGCGCGGCTTTCGGCACGATGATTATTTTGCCGTCCTTGACCTGAATATCCTGCAAACGTTCGAGAGCAATAGAGACGCGGGGATTTTCGTTCAGTTTGCGCGCCAGATTCTGCTTTTGGATCTTTTCAAAAAAGACCCCGGGCAAAGCCTTGCCTTTCACCAGCAATTCCTC
>Ga0136846_1235613_pt1 | contig 14028 bp, 17 predicted proteins | sample HopSoiMetagenom2_FD_96841 | JGI IMG/M metagenome (GOLD analysis project Ga0136846, IMG submission 96841) | Grasslands soil microbial communities from Hopland, California, USA - 2 Assembly 2016 (version 4) | ecosystem: Environmental > Terrestrial > Soil > Grasslands | place: USA: Hopland...
AGCTGGTCGCCGAACTCGGCGAACTGGGGCATCTCCTTCAGCTTGCTGAGGCCCTGCGACATGAGCTGACCTGGCTCAAGGCCGAAACGCCGGCCAGCGAGGTACGTCGCAGCGGTGAATGCGAGGCGGCCCTTCTTGGCGCGTCCCAGTACGTAGCCCCCGGCCACGGCGGCCGCGAGCGCGATCTTGGTCGTGTCCTGCATGAGCCTGCTCTCCCTTCACCGGAGTGCATGTGGTGCCGCGGTTGTAGTGCTGCGCTACACCGGCTACCCCCAATTTTGAAGAAATCCCTCTATATGGTGAAATTGTATTTTCAGCGAGCGGTGTCCCCCAGTGGAGTGACCACATGGCCGCACCAGAACCGACACGTCCGAGGAGAGCCCGCCCCCGCCCGGCGAAGCCGGAGAACGCCGAGGAACAGGAAGAGCAGCCGACGCGCCGCGCTTCCGCCAAGCGGCGGGCAGAGGTTCCCGACGCGCCCACGGCGATGCGCTCCGCAGCCGGGCAACTGGCCCAACTGCTCGGCAGGCCCCCCGACTCCGTCTCGTCGCTCAAGCCGACCGACGACGGCTGGGAGGCACAGGTGGAGGTGGTGGAACTGGAACGCGTCCCGGACACGACCAGCGTGATGGCCAGCTACAAGGTCACCCTGGATCCGCGGGGGCGGCTGGTCGCCTATGAACGGACCCGCCGGTACAGCCGAGGCATGATCGACCGGCCGACCTGAAGAGAGGTTGCCCAGGGAAGGAGGCGCCATGACCATGGTGCCGCAGAGCGGCGGCAGCGTAAGCCGAAGCGGAGGCACAGGCGGCAGCAGCCTCTACGACGTGTTGGAGCTCATCCTCGACCGAGGTCTGGTCATCGACGTCTTCGTCCGTATCTCGGTGGTGGGCATCGAACTCATCAAGATCGACGCCCGCATAGTGGTGGCCAGCGTCGACACCTACCTGCGGTTCGCCGAAGCGTGCAACCGGCTCGATCTCGAAGCGGGCCGGAAGGAGCCCGCCCAGCTCCCCGAGGTCGTCGGAGACATGATGGAAGGCGGCGCCCGAGGTAAATCCAAGGGCGCGCTGAGCGGGGCGGTCGACGCGGTGTCCGAATCCCTCACCGGCCGCTCCTCCAAGCGGGAGGAGCCGGAGGAGGAGGAAGAAGCCGAAGAAGAGGCTGCCCCCAGGAAGAGGCGTCCCGCCCGGCGCCCGGCCCGCCGGGAGAGGGAGTAACCGATGGCGCTCTATGTGTACGCGATCACGGGCAAGGACCACCCCCTCCGCCTGGACGGCCTCACGGGAGTGGGTTCCCACCCCACACCCGTGCGTACGGTCACCGCCGGCCCCCTGAGCGCGGTGGTCAGCGAGATCTCCGAGGAGATCCGGCCCAAGCGCAGGGACCTCCAGACGCATCGGGAGGTGCTGGACAAGCTCATGTCCGACGCCGCGATCCTGCCTCTGCAGTTCGGCTACTTCGCCTCCGACGACCAGACCGTCCAGCAGGCCCTGGAAGCAGACGTCGACCGCTATCTCGCCACGCTCGCGCGCCTTGACGGCTGTGCCGAGTACCACGTGAGGGTGTCCCAGACGGACGAGGACGAGCTGCTGCGCCAGGTCCTGCACGACTCACCTGAGGCGAGGGAACTCAACGAGCGGATCCGGGCCGGCGAACAGGATCCGCAGCTGCCCCTCGCGCTCGGGGAACTCGTCGCCCGCGAAGTGCAGGGACGCCAGGACTCGCTGGCGGCGGGACTCGTTCAGGCGCTGATCCCCTACGCCCGGGAGCACACCACCCACCCTCCCTCCAGCCCTGACTTCCTCAACCTGTCGCTGCTCGTGGCCCACGACCGGACAGAGGACTTCCTGGCGGCGCAGGCCAGCCTCGCTCGACAGATCGAGGGCGGCGTCGACTTCCGGCTCACCGGGCCCCTGCCCCCGTACAGCTTCGTCGACTGATCCGGTGCGATGACCGCGCACCCGGAAAGGAGGAACCAGCGCCATGGGACTGCTGACCAGCCTGCTCACCCTTCCCGCCGCCCCTGTGCGGGCCGTCGTCTGGGCCGCCCAGCGGGTCGAGGAGAAGGCCGAGGAGGAGTACTACGACCCGGCCCCGGTCTGGCGCGAGCTCGCCGACCTGGAGCGGCGCCTGCTGGAGGGGGAGATCGACGAGGACACCTTCGACCGCCGGGAGGACGAACTGATCGATCGGCTCGCAGAGATCGAAGAGTTCCGCCGGCGGAGTCCCTGACAGGGAAGCGAGGCCGACATCGTGTCCGAGCCACTACCCGGCCGACTCGGGTCCTTCCCGTCCCGGGCCGCTCCTATGCCGTACGGGCAAAGCACCTCCAGCCTCGCCGACATCCTGGAAAGAGTCCTGGACAAGGGCATCGTCATCGCCGGCGACATCCGCATCAACCTTCTCGACATCGAACTGCTGACGATCAAACTCCGGATTCTGGTCGCCTCCGTGGACAAGGCGAAGGAGATGGGCATCGACTGGTGGGAGCACGACCCCTCGCTCTCCTCACGTCACACCGGCAGCCCCCTCGAGCAGGAGAACCGCCGGCTGCGCGCCGAGTTGGAGGCCCTGCGCCGCGAACGCTCCGACGGCCAGGAGATCTCCCCGGGCACCACCGGTGAGGAACCGGAAGAGGACACGGGCGGCGGGACCGCACGGGAGCGCCGGCCATGACCACAGCCGACGACGCCCTCACCTACGTCTACGCCGCAGCCCCCCTCACGGAGGCCCTCCGCGACGCCCTGAAGGGCCTCCGAGGCATCCACGGATCCCCTGTCCTGTGCGTCACCGCACGACCCGCCAACGGCACCGGCGTCCTGTCGCCGCCGCTGGCCTTCGCCACCAGCCACGTACCGGAGCGTGAGTTCAACGAAAGCGCCCTGAAGAAGCACTTCGAGGACCTGGAGTGGCTCGAGGAGGTCGCCCGCGCCCACCACGATGTCGTACAGGCGCTCTCGAACCGCACCACGGTCCTTCCCCTGCGCATGGCCACCGTCTACCAGGACGACGACCGCGCCGCCCAGGCTCTCGCCGAGCAGCACCACGCGTTCGCCGACAGACTCGCCCAGCTCACCGCCCACACCGAATTCGGCGTGAAAATCTATCTGGCACCCACCGCCGCCCCGGCCGGCACCGAACCTGCCACCGACGCTTCCCTCACTCCCGGCAAGGCATATCTCCAGCGCCGCAGGGCCCAGCACGACGCGCAGGAAGCCGTGTACGGCCAAGCGCAGCAGGCAGCCGAAGTCGTCGGAGCCGTCGCCTCCCGATACGCCACGCAGCATGTGCGCCACCCCGCCCAGAGCGGCGCCCTGACGGGGCCCGCCGAGAACGTGCTCAACGACGCCTACCTCATCCCCGACGGGTACGCGGAGTCCTTCCGGGCCGCCCTCCAAGAGGCCGTCGCTCAGTTCGACGGTATTCGTGTCGAGGTGACCGGACCTTGGGCGCCGTACTCCTTCGCCATGCCGCCGGCCGAGCGCCGGCACGCGGCCGACGAGGGTGAGGAGCGCGGCTGATGACCCTCGCGGAGCACGGAGAACCGCTGCCCGAGCGCCAAGTGGCGCTGGTGGACCTCCTCGACCGGCTGCTCAGCGGCGGCGTGGTCGTCACCGGCGACATCGTTCTGTCGATCGCCGACATCGATCTCGTCCGCATCTCGCTGCGCGCCCTCATCGTGTCCGTCGGTTCCGAGAACCGCCCGGCCACGGGCGGCCCAGGAGTCCGGCCAGGAGTCCGGCCATGAGTGCGGAACATCCCGAGCGGCACCCCGGTCCGCCGCCGAGCCCTGATCCGGGACTGGGCGACGTCAGCGACTCGATGGCGCGGGCCTTCCGCCTCGTTCAGGCGCCGCCCACCCCGGACGAAGCACTCCCGCGCGCGGCCCACCGGATGTACACCGACCGCGACACGGTCGAAGAGGACCTCCTCAAACTCGTCCTCACCCTGGTCGAACTCCTGCGTCAGCTCATCGAGCGCCAGGCACTGCGCCGCGTGGACGCGGGAGACCTCACGGACGAACAGGAGGAGGAACTGGGAGCCACGCTCCTGGCACTCCATGACCGACTGGCCGACCTGTGCGCCCAGCACGGCTACGCGCTGGAGGACCTCAATCTCGACCTCGGCCCGCTGGGACCCCTTCTTCCGCCCCGGACCTGAACAACATCCAGGTCGAACCGGACCGGAAAAGGAGACCCGCCAGGCCGAGTTCCGCACCACGTACGCCCCGGAGGACTACCTGCGGGGGAGCGAGGTGTTGACGATCGGGAGCTTCTTGGTCACGCCCGCCACGTAGAGGTCCCGCGGCGCCGTGCGCAGCACGAACTTGTCGTCGTAGCCCCGGACGCGTACGGACATCACGAAGAAGCCGTCCTCCTCGGTGGTCGTCTTCACGCGGTCCTCGTTCTCCCAGTAGGTCTGCAGGAAGACCTCCGTGCCCTCGCGCTCGACACCCCTGGGGAGGGTGACCTTGCCCTGGATGGTGAAGATGGTTCCCTTCTTCACCCTCTTCTTGTTGACGGTGTAACTGACGGAGCTTGTTTTGGCCTTGGCGGTCACTCTGGTGTCCGTGTAGTAGCCGTCCTGCGGGGTGTTGGGGTTGCCGTCCTCGTCGTAGAAGGCGGTGATGTCCACCTGGTGCTGGATGTTGAGCAGGCTGCTGCCGGTCACGTGGTCGATGTTGACGTTGCGGATGCTGAACTTCCCGTTGGCGTCGGTGACCGGCGTGCCCAGGTCACGCGGCTCGTAGTACGTGGGGTCGATCGGGTCACTCCACGGATTCCAGGTGGTGAAGCGGACGACTTCCTGGATGGTCACCGGGATGCTGGGCGCCGGAGTGCCGTCGGCCTTGGTGACGGTGCCGGTGACGTCGACATGGCGGCTGCCGTAGGTGGTGCTGGTCGGGTTGGTGGTCACGGTCAGCTTGTAGGCACGGACCGGAGCGGCGTCCGCGGGCTTCGCCGAGGCGGAGGCGGGTACGGCGAGGGCGCCTGCGGCGAGCAGGAGCGCGGCGGTGGCGGCAAGCCGCGTCGACATGGAATTCCTGGACATGGTTCAACTCCAAGTGCGGTCGGGACTGGAGGAGTTGCGGCAGGCGGCACCGGTTCCGCCGAGACGCAGGTGTGTGACACACAGGTTCGACCGGCGAGGGGACGCGGGAGTTGTCCTTGCCCTGGGCTCTGTTACACGTCTGTGGCAGAGGCAGTTCTACGGCGTCGGGCTGGTCGGCGACGACGGTCGGCCGGTCGTGGTGGGGGGACCTCCGAGGCGCCCGGACAACGCTCGTCGTCGGCCGTGGAACGGCACTTGATCCGTGCCATGCGTGGTCGCGGCCCTCATGTGAGGATGACGCGATGGGGTGGCTGAGGAAGCGCGGGCGGCGGCGGGTCGAGCTCGTGGGCGTGGCGATCACTGCGCTCGCGCTGACCGCCTGCGGCGCGGACGGCGCGGGCGGCGCCGTCAAGGGGGAGTCCGGAAGCCGCGAGGCGACGTACAAGCGGGTCATCGAAGACCCGCACCCGAGTCCCGACGACGTCATCGACGCGGCCGGTGCGCCCAGCGGCGTGGTGCGCGCGGACGACGGTTCCCTGCTCCTGACGTACGACGCCGGCAACGTCGAGGACGACGAGGGGCCGGCCGCCACCGCGTGGCGCATCGTCGGCCCCGACGGCCGTACGGTGGCCGAAGACGCGGAACACGCCGACGCCGAGGCGGTGCCGCCCGCGTTCAAGGGGGTGCGCGGGGGCTTCGTGCGGGTGCCGCCGCCGGATGAGCCCGCAGGCACGTACGGCCTCGACGGACGCGGCAAGCGGCACAGGATCGTCGTCACCGGGACCCCCTTGCGCTCCCGCCCCGGCGACATCCTGCTCGCCGGACCGGAGCCCGCTCTCCTCTACCGCCCCGCCACGCGCACGGTGGCACCCCCGGCCGGGCTACCGGACGGCGCTGTCCGCCTCGCCGTCGACGAGCGGGGCACCGTCTGGAGCCTGGACCAGCCCCTGACCGAACGCCCCGACCGCGTCGTGTGGCAGCGGGAGGGTCGCACTCTCGGTTCGACGGCCGTCCCCGAGCCGTACCTCGGAGGACTCCTTGCCGCGAGGGCCGGCACCGCTGCGCTGGCCCTCGTCCGGGGCGACGGCGTGCGGGGCCTGTTGGTGACGACGGACGGCGGCGAGCACTGGCGGACGGTCCTCGCCGGCGGCATCGTCTGGACGGACCTGAAGCCCGACCCGGATGCGCTGGTCCTGGAGGTGCTGGCGGACGGGCGGGTGCTCGTCGGTGAGGAGGGCGGCCGTTACTGGCTCGCCGACGACCGCGCCAACCGTGCCTTCCACGAGCTGAGGACGCCGGTGGCATTCACGTCGTTCACCGTCGACGGCACGACTCTGTACGGCATCGCGGACGCGACGACGGCGACGTACGACCTGGTGAAGGGCGAAGGGCTGTGGATCTCTCGCGACGGGGGTCGCGAGTGGCGGCGTGAAGAGCAGCGCGGACAACCGCTGAACGGGCGCGGACAGGCAGCGGATCGGCATGCGCGGCATTCGCGAGTCAGCGCGGGCGGCCAGAGGCGTGCCGGGGGGATACGGGGGCACACGGCTCTCACCCTGTCGAGAGGAGCCGCTCATGCTCGGGATAGCCGCGGCTGTACTGTTTTTCATCGCCTTCCTGATCAACGCTGCCGAGATCACGACGAACGACGCCTTCTCCTCCACGAACGTCATGCTCCTCGGCCTGACGCTCCTGGCTCTGCACGTCGCGGGCATCGGGAGCGGGTGGTCCGGGCGCAGGCGCTGAGGCCGGGCGCACTCGGACTGAGATCGGTGAAGGGTTCGAAACATTCGAGAAAATGGGCCTAGAGCATTTGCTTCGCACTTCCGGGGCCCAACAATTCCACCTGTCGCCGCTTCGCTCTGTCGAGCGTAAAGCGTCATTGAGCAGGGCGAATGTTCGTCGGGTATTACCGTCGCCGCCATCGAATGTTTCGAAGCGGTTACCGAAACCATTGACACCTGACGTGACCCGGCCAACACTGTCGCGTGTTCTGCTGCCCCCATCGGTCCCATGAGGACGAGGAGGAAACACGCACATGAACAACGCACCCGCACGCGTATCCCGGCTCAGGCTGCTCATCAGTGGCGTCTGCACCCTGCTGATGGTCGCCGTGGCCGCACTGGGCCTGCCCGGCACCGCTCAGGCGGCCACGGTCATCACCTCGAACCAGACCGGCACCAACGGCGGTTACTACTACTCGTTCTGGACCGACTCGCCGGGCAGCGTCTCCATGACCCTGAACAACGGCGGCAACTACAGCACTTCATGGCGCAACACCGGAAACTTCGTGGCCGGCAAGGGCTGGAGCAACGGCGCACGCAGGACCGTGAACTACTCGGGCAGCTTCAACCCGTCCGGGAACGCCTACCTGGCGCTGTACGGCTGGACGGCCAACCCGCTGGTCGAGTACTACATCGTCGACAACTGGGGCAGCTGGCGGCCGACGGGACAGTACAAGGGCACCGTCACCAGCGACGGCGGCAAGTACGACATCTACATGACCACCCGCTACAACGCCCCGTCCGTGGAAGGCAATCGCACCTTCAACCAGTACTGGAGCGTCCGGCAGACGAAGCGGACCGGCGGCACCATCACGACCGGCAACCACTTCGATGCCTGGGCCCGCGCGGGAATGCCCATGGGCAGCTTCAACTACTACATGATCCTCGCCACCGAGGGTTACCAGAGCAGCGGCAACTCCAACATCACGGTGGGCTAGCCGTGCCCATCCTGAAGGCGAGGCGTCTGCCGCTGCTTGCCGCCGCCGCTGTGGCCGCCGCCACCGTCCTCGCCGGGCCCACCGTGGCCCCGGCGCAGGCCGCTGCCTGCAACGGGTATGTCGGGCTCACCTTCGACGACGGCCCGTCCACCAGTACGACGGCCCTGCTGGGCGCCCTCACGCGAAACGGACTGCGGGCCACGATGTTCAACGAGGGCCAGTACGCCGCCGCCAACCCGGGCCTGGTCCGCGCCCAGGTGAACGCGGGCATGTGGGTCGGCAACCACAGTTACACCCACCCGCATCTCACCCAGCTCGGCCAGTCCCAGATCGACTCGGAGACATCCCGGACTCAGCAGGCCATCGCCGACGCGGGCGGCGGCACCCCGGTGCTGTTCCGCCCGCCGTACGGCGAGACCAACGCGACGGTGAAAGCGGTCGCCGCCAGGTACGGGCTGACCCAGATCATCTGGGACGTCGACTCGCAGGACTGGAACGGCGCCAGTACCGACGCGATCGTGCGGGCCGCGGCCCGGCTCACCAGCGGGCAGGTCATCCTGATGCACGACTGGCCCGCCAACACGGTCGCCGCAGTTCCACGCATCGCGCAGGGCCTGGCCGGCCGCGGTCTGTGCGCCGGGAAGATCTCCCCGGTGACCGGACGAGCCGTGGCACCTTAGCCTGCGCTGCCTGGCGCGGTGGTACCCCGCAACACCGCACCGTTGGCGCGGCGGCCCCCAGCCGTCGCGCCATCTCCTGTCCGGCCGGACAGGAGATCCGCCGGCCACGCCCGTCAGGATCCGGCCTCTCGGCGGCGCCCGGTCTCCGCGGTGAAGTCGTCGAGCAGAGCGAAGGTGCGCGCCGGCTGTTCGAGGTGGGGCAAGTGGCCCGCTTCCGCCACGACTTCGAACCGGGCGTCCGCGAACGACGCGGCGTACTCCTTGCCATAGGCCGGCGTCGCGATGCGGTCGCTCTCCCCCCACAGGACGAGGGTGGGGACGGTGACGGCCGCGAGACGGGGGCGGAGGGTCGGTTCGCTCATCGCGGGGCCGCCGGAGAAGACGCGCAGGGCTGCCATGTTGGCCTGGATGACGGCGCGCCGCTCGGCCGGGACGGTTGCCGGGTCGACGTAGAACCGCTCGGAGTCGTGGAAGGCGTACTCGGCCACGCCTCGTGCGTCGAGCGCGAAGAAGTCCCGGAGCGGTTCGCCGTCGACCTCGATGCCGACCGAGTTCAGCAGGGCGATCCCGCTGATCAGGCCCTCCGTGTCGGCCGTGGCCAGCTCGGCGGCGATCCAGCCGCCCAGCGAGGAGCCGATGACCAGGACGTCGGACAGGTCGCGCTCGCGGAGAAGGCGCAGGTAGGCGGCGGCGAGGTCGGCCACGGTGGCGAGGTCGGCGGGCCTGGGGGTGCCGTTCCAGCCCGGGTGGGTGGGCAGCAGGGTGTGCGCGGACGTGGCGAAGTGTTCGGCGATCGGGGCGACGGTGGCGGGACCACCCCCGCCGTGCAGGACGAGAACGGGGCGGCCGGCAGCGGGGCCGGATTCGACGAGTGTCAGGTCTGAAGTCATGGCCAGGAACATAACTAAGGATGTTTATATAAGCAAGTTTAGTCCTCGTGTTAGCCTGGTCGGCATGGCCGTTGAACCACAGATCCTCGGAAGGGCCGTGAAGGCCGCCCAGTACCGCCAGCACCGAGCGCTCGACAGTCGACTCGCGTCGGTCGGCAGCACGCTCGCGCAGTGGGACGCGCTACGTGCGATCGCCCGCACACCCGGCGCCAGCGCTCGGGAGCTCGCGGCGGCGACCTTCCAGAGCGAGCAGGCGTTCGGCACACTCGCGGGACGGCTGGTGGCGCTGGGGCAGGTGGACCGGCGTCCCGGGCACGGCCGGCGGTTCGAGCATCACCTCACTCCTGATGGCGAGCGGGTACTGAAGGCGGGCCACGAGGTGGCGGACTCGGTACTCGCGCAGTGCTTCGAAGGCCTGACCGAGTCGGAGCGGGAGACGTTGCTCGGACTGCTGCGGAAGCTCGAGGGACAGCCCGAAGCCGAAACCGGCCGCTAGCCCGACCGGTCTCATCTCACCTGCTCCCCGGCCCGCCCTCGCCCGTCCACTCGCCGTCCGTCGGACGTGCGGCTGCCGGATGGATCCGGATCTCCATGTACGTCTCGCCGTCCTTCGGCGGCCGTGTCCAGGAGCGGGTGGTGAAAGTGTGCAGCCGCCCCTTCGCGAGGGCGTGACGCGGCAAGGACGCACCGAACTCCCCGGTCACCGCTTCCAGCCGCCGGATGACCGACCGCTTCGGCCGTAAGAAGCTGTTCATGATCACCCTGGCGGTCTATCTGGCCGCCACCGCGCTGACCGCGGTGTCCTTCTCGACGTGGTGGTTCTTCGCGTTCCGCTTCCTCACCGGCTTCGGCATCGGAGGCGAGTACGCGGCCATCAACTCCGCGATCGACGAGCTCATCCCGTCGTTCTACCGCGGCCGGGTCGACCTCATCATCAACGGCAGCTTCTGGATCGGCGCGGTCGGCGGCTCGCTGCTGTCGATCGTCGCGCTGAACACGGACATCCTGCCGAAGGACGTGGGCTGGCGGCTCACCTTCGGCCTGGGCGTGGTCCTCGGCCTGGTCATTCTCGTCGTACGACGGCATGTTCCCGAGAGTCCACGCTGGCTGCTGATCCACGGCAGGGAACGGGAAGCGGAGGAGATCGTCTCCGCCATCGAGCGGAAGGTCGAGTCGGAGAAGGGTGAACCGCTGCCGGAGTCCGAGAGCGAGATCAGCATCCAGCAGCGCAAGGCGGTCGGCTTCGGCGAGATCGCCCGCACGGTCTTCGCGACCTACCGCAGGCGCAGCGTTCTCGGCTTCTCCCTCTTCATCGGTCAGGCGTTCCTCTACAACGCGGTCACCTTCGGCTTCGGCGCGATTCTGACGACCTTCTTCGACGTCCCGACCGGCAACACGGGCTACTACTTCGCCGTGATCGCGGTCGGCAACTTCTTCGGCCCGCTGCTGCTCGGCAAACTGTTCGACACGGTCGGTCGCCGGGTGATGATCTCCTCGACCTACCTGCTCTCCGGCGTACTGTTGTTCGGCACGGCCTGGCTGTTCGACCGCGGCTCGCTGACCGCGACCACCCTGACGGCCTGCTGGTGCGTGGTGCTGTTCTTCGCCTCGGCGGGCGCCTCCAGCGCCTACCTGACGGTCTCCGAGATCTTCCCGATGGAGACACGGGCCATGTCCATCGCCTTCTTCTACGCCCTCGGCACCGCCGCCGGTGGCATCACCGGTCCGCTGGTCTTCGCCGACCTCACGTCGTCCGGCGTGGTCGGCGACACGGTGCTCGCCTTCCAGATCGGCGCCGCTCTGATGTGCGCGGCCGGACTCGTCGCCGCGTTCCTCGCGGTGAACGCCGAGCGCCGCTCACTGGAGGACATCGCAAGGCCCCTGTCGGCGCTGGCGTCGGCCTCGGCGAAGGCCAAGGGCAAGGGCAAGGTGACGGGTAAGGCGAGGGGCAGGGCCGCGGCAGGCGTGACGGGCGAGGGGCCGAGTTCGGCTCCGGTGTAGGGGGCGCGGCGCCGGGCGCTTTTCAGCGTCCTTTTTGGTGCCGTCCCTCCTGGCCGGAGCGGGGGCGACGGTAGCGCCGGGGTGACGAAGGCGGTGCCGCGTGTCAGGAGCCGGCGATCATCGTGGAGAATCAATGTCATGAGTGAGAACGTCTACTTCCAGGTTTCCGCCAACGGTGAGGACCTCGGCCGCATCGTCTTCCGGCTGTTCGACGATGTCGTGCCGAAGACCGCCCGTAACTTCCGCGAGCTGGCCACCGGCCAGAACGGGTTCGGCTACAAGGGTGCCCCCTTCCACCGCGTCATCCCCGAGTTCATGCTGCAGGGCGGTGACTTCACCAACGGCAACGGCACGGGCGGCAAGAGCATCTACGGTGAGAAGTTCGCCGACGAGAACTTCCAGCTCAAGCACGACCGGCCGTTCCTGCTGAGCATGGCCAACGCGGGTCCGAACTCCAACGGTTCCCAGTTCTTCATCACCACCGTGGTGACCTCGTGGCTCGACGGCAAGCACGTCGTCTTCGGCGAGGTCGTCGAGGGCGCGGACGTCGTCAAGACGATCGAGGCCCTCGGCAACCGCTCCGGCACCACCACGAAGAAGATCGTCATCGAGGAGAGCGGCATCGTCCCCGCCGTCTGATCGTCGTACGCCCGGGGTGCCTGTTCAGCGCCCCGACGGCCCACGTGTGTGGGCACCCCGGCGGCCCGGGAACCGTCCTTCGAGGCGGACCCGGGCCGCCGTGGTGCGCTAGACCTGAAAATCGTGGACGCGACGCGTACGCCATTGGTACGTGATCCGTACGCTTCACGTCACTGTTGCGCACTGGTCGCGTCCCGGTCCCCGCTGCCGCCGCCGACAGAGCGCAAGCGGCTGCGCAACGCGCATGGCCTGACCCTGGACGAGGTGGCCGAAGCCCTCGCGGTGGGGCGGGCCACCGTCAGCGGCTGGGAGTCGGGCAGGACCGAGCCGAGGCCGCCCGAGCGTGACGCGTACGCCCGACTGCTCAGGCAACTCGCCTTTACCCCGCTGATGCCGGCACCGTGGCGCCCGCCCAGGACACGGCCACTCCCACGACAACCGAGACTGCTCCCGCCCCGGCCCCGGAAGCACGGCCTGTGCCCCCCGGACCCGGCGCCCGAGGCGGCGGACACGACGACCGGACACAGCACCCCGCCCAGCCCCGCCGCTCCGGCCGCCGCGTCCCGTCCGGCGCGCACCACCAGGCCGTCGTCGACGCCGTGGCGCTCGGGCACAGGGCAGGCCGCGAAGAACGCGAAGGCCACCGCTTCGGCAGCGGACGAGGCCGACCCGCGTTTCGCCAACGGCCCGTTGGCGGTCGTCGACTGCGAGGACGGGCACGTGTCGGCGTACTGCGTCGGCGGTCTGGTCCTGGACGTGCAGGAACAACAACACCCGCGCCAACGGCCTGGGCGTGGAGTTCACCGACGTGGAGCACATCCAGATCGACCTGTAGTCCGCGCCCCGCGCTGCTGCCGCACAACCTTCGGGCGGGGTGAACGGTCTCATGACTGACCGGGCAGCAACCGGGGGGCGTACAAGGCCCTCGCGGTACCCACGTAGACAACGGGGGAGCAGTCATGAAGACAGGGAAGACCGGGCAGACAGGTACGTACCTCAGGGTCGCGATCGTCGCGGCGCTCACGGCAGCCACCGTGACTGTCGCTCCAGCCGCGGTCTCCGCGGCGGACGGTGCGGCTTTCGCCGCGTCGGTCCCGGGGCGGGTCTCGGCCCCGGCCTGGCACACCTCGTCGGCGGGGACCCTCGGGGGCAACTCCTCGCTCTTCGACATCGCGTCGGTCGGCCCCGACGCCGCCTGGGCGGTGGGAGCCCAGTCCCTCGCCGGCGTCAACAAGGGCGTCATCCTGCGCTGGAACGGCACCACATGGCAGCAGGAGTCCGCCCCAGGGGTGCCGGAGACCGGCGTGTGGCACGCCGTGGACGGGGTGTCCGCGCACGACGTCTGGGCGTACGGCTGGGACGAAGTGGGCGAGACTCTGGCCCACTTCGACGGCAAGCGGTGGACGCAGGCTCCGCTGCCCGCGGAGAAGGGTTACGGCTTCGCGAAGCTCGCCGCCGTTCCCGGCCGGGTCTGGCTGGTGAGCGACACCGCGATCAACACCTACGCCCACGGCGGCTGGCAGAGCACGCCCATCCCGCACGGCGTCTTCATCAGCGCCATCGAGGCGCGAAACTCCCACGATGCCTGGGCGGTCGGGCAGTTCGCGTACGCGGGCCAACCGAGCCGGTCCGTGCTCCTGCACTGGGACGGCCGTTCGTGGACGGAGACCGCGCCGGCCGGCGGCGATCTCCTGGCCACCGCCGTGTACCAGGAGTCCGCCCGCAGCGTCTGGGTCACCGCTCTCGCCCCGTACGTCGAGGACGAGCCGCAGAAGACCAAGGTGCTGCACTGGAACGGCCGCACATGGCGCGACGTCACCGGGCCGGTCGACGGACTGCGGGCCAGTTCCGTCACCGGTGACGGCAAGGGCACCGTCTGGGTCTCGGGCGACCCCTACGGCTACGAGGGCACCGCCCTGTACTGGCGCCTGCGGGACCGTGTCTGGACCTCGGTGGAGGGCGACGCGGTCCCCGGCGGCCAAACCCAGGCGTACGACATCGAGGCCCTCGCGCCCACCGGCCGCGCGGGTAAGTTCTGGTC
>Ga0136846_1221214_pt1 | contig 14026 bp, 6 predicted proteins | sample HopSoiMetagenom2_FD_96841 | JGI IMG/M metagenome (GOLD analysis project Ga0136846, IMG submission 96841) | Grasslands soil microbial communities from Hopland, California, USA - 2 Assembly 2016 (version 4) | ecosystem: Environmental > Terrestrial > Soil > Grasslands | place: USA: Hopland...
GGGACGCCGGTCGCCAACCGCCGCCGTCCCGAGCTCGAAGGGCTGATCGGCTTCTTCGCCAACACCCTGGCGTTGCGCGCCCAGATCCCGGGCCTTCCGGCGGGAGAGCCGACCTTCGCCGGCCTGCTCGCCGTGGTGCGCGAGGCGGCGCTCTCCGCCTACGCCCACCAGGACCTGCCGTTCGAGCGCCTGGTCGAAGAGCTGGCGCCCGAGCGGAGCCTCGCGCGCACGCCGCTCTTCCAGGTGATGTTCCTGCTGCACGGCACGCCGGTCGAGGAGGGCGAGCTGGCGGGTCTCACGCTCGCTCCGTTCGGCAGCCTGGCCACGGCCGAGCGTGCGGCCAAGTTCGACCTCACCCTGGAGCTGATCGAGGGCGGGCCGGATCTCGCGGTCCTCCTGGAATTCCGCCGCGACCTGTTCGACGCGGTGACCGCGGTCCGCCTGCTCGGCCATTTCACGGCACTGGCCGGCGCCCTGGCCGCGGCGCCGGAGGCGCGGCTCGCCGAGCTGCCGCTCCTCACCGCCGCGGAGCGGCAGCAGCTGGTCGGGGAATGGAGCCAGGCGGAGACGGTGCCGCGGCTTTCGGGCACGCTCCATGGGGTGTTCGCGGCGCAGGCGGCGCGGACGCCGGCGGCGACGGCGGTGATCGCAGGCACCGAGCGGCTGAGCTACGGCGAGCTCGCCGAACGGGTGCGGCGTCTGGCCGGGCGGTTGTCGCAACTCGGCATGGGGCCGGAGCGGATCGTCGGCGTGCGCCTGGGGCGGACCGCGGAGCTGGTGGTGACGCTGCTGGCGGTGCTCGAGAGCGGTGCGGCGTATCTGCCGCTCGATCCGGCGCTTCCGGCCGAGCGGCTGCGCTTCCTGCTGGCGGACACCGGGGCGGCGCTGGTGGTGGCGGAGCGCTCGCTGGCATGGCCGGCAGGCTTCACCGCCGACATCCCCGCGCTCTACGTCGACGAGGCGACTCCCGGGACGGCGGCGGCGCCCGCTTCCACGCCGGTTTCCGCGCTGGTTTCCGGAAGTGCCGCGGAAGAAAACCTGGCGTACCTGATCTACACGTCGGGATCGACCGGGGTTCCCAAGGGGGTGGCGATCCCGCACGGCAGCGCTCTCCGTCTGGTCGAGTGGGCGCTCGCCCGGTACTCCGCGGCGGAGCTCGCGGGGGTGCTGTTCTCGACCTCGACCAGCTTCGACCTGTCGATCTTCGAGCTCTTCGTGCCGCTGTCGTCGGGGGGCGCGGTGATCGTGGCGGACGACGCGCTGGCGCTCGCCGGGCTGCCGGCGGCGTCGGAGGTGACGCTGGTCAACACGGTGCCGTCGGCGCTGGCGGGCTTGCTCGACCTCGGCCCGCTGCCGGCGGCGGTACGGACGGTGAACCTGGCGGGCGAGCCGCTGCGCGGCGCCTTGGCGGAGCGGATCCACGGGGCTTCTGTGGCGCGGCTGTGGAATCTCTATGGACCGTCGGAGGACACGACGTACTCGACGGGAACGGAGGTGGCGCCGGGGATCCCGGGGACGGCGCGCGAGCCGGACATCGGCCGGCCCCTGGCGGGCTCGACGGCGTTCGTGCTGGACGGGGGCCTCGGCATGCTGCCGGTGGGGGTGCCGGGCGAGCTCTGCCTGGGGGGCGAGGCGCTGGCCCGGGGCTATCTCAACCGGCCGGAGCTGACCGCAGAGCGCTTCGTGCCGGACCCGTCCGGCGGCAGCGGCTCCCGTCTCTACCGCACGGGAGACCGGGCGCGTTGGCGCCCCGACGGGGCGCTCGAGCTCCTGGGGCGGATGGACCGCCAGGTGAAGGTGCGGGGCTTCCGCATCGAGCTGGGCGAGATCGAGGCCGTGCTGTCGGGGCATCCGGCGGTGCGGGAGGCGGCGGTGACCGCCCCGGCCAGCGCGTCGGGGGACCGGCGGCTGGTGGCGTACGTGTCGGCCGCGGAAGGGGGCGGACCGCTCGACGTGGCGGCGCTCGGCGTCCATCTCGGTTCGCGTCTGCCGTCGTTCATGGTGCCGTCGACGTGGGTGGAGCTGGCGGCGCTGCCGCTGACGCGGACGGGGAAGGTGGACCGCAAGGCGCTGCCCGCACCGGGGGAGGCGGCGGCGGGCGCGGCGTACGAGGCACCGCGCACGGCGGCGGAGGAGATGCTGGCGGGGATCTGGGGCGACCTGCTCCGCCGCGAGCGGGTGGGGGTGCACGACAACTTCTTCGCCCTGGGGGGGCACTCGCTGCTCGCCACCCAGGTGGTCTCCCGGCTGCGCGACCGGCTGGGGGTCGAGCTGCCGGTGCGCGCGCTCTTCGAGCAGCCCACGGTCGCCGGTCTGGCGGGGCTCCTCGCCGGCATCGCCACGCGAGGGGGCGAGGGGGTTGCCCCGGGGCCGATTGTTCCCCTGCCGCGGGACGCGGAGGGCGGCGGCACGTTCCCGGCGTCGTTCGCGCAGAGACGTCTGTGGCTCCTCGATCGGCTCGAGCCGGGGAGCGCGGCGTACAACATGCCGCTCGCCCTGTCGCTCGCGGGCGAGCTGGCCGAAGAGCAGCTCGCGGCGGTGTTCGGCGAGCTGGCGCGGCGTCACGAGACGCTGCGCACGACGTTCGTTGCGGGGACCGACGGACCGCTGCAGGTGGTGCACCCGGCCGCCGCGCGGCCGTTCGCGCTCGCGTCGATCGACCTGTCGGCGCTGGGTGAAGAGGAGCGCCGGCGGGAGCTGACGCGGCGGGTGGCGGAGGATTCGCTGCGCTCGTTCGATCTGGCTCGCGGTCCCTTGCTGCGGGGGACGCTGGTGCGGCTGGCCGCCCGGGAAAACGCGTTGCTGCTCAACCTGCACCACGTGATCTCAGACGGGTGGTCGATGGGAGTGCTGGTGCGGGAGGTGACGGCGCTCTACGCGGCGGCGGTCGCGGGACGGCCGCTGGGCGAAGCGCTGCCGCCGCTGCCGGTGCAGTACGCGGACTTCTCGGTGTGGCAGAGCCGCCGGCTGTCGGGGGAGACGTTGCGGCGCGAGCTCGAGCACTGGCGGGAGAAGCTCGCGGGAGTGCCGCCGTTCCTCGAGCTGCCGACGGACCGGCCGCGTCCGCCGGTGCAGACGTTCGGTGGACGGAGCCTGCCGCTGTGGCTCGAGCCGGCGCTGACGGGCCGTCTGTCGGCGCTGGCGCTCGCGACGGGGACGACGCTGTTCATGGTGCTGCTGGCGGGCTTCGAGACGCTCCTGGGGATCTATTCGGGGGCGCAGGACCTGGCGGTGGGGACGCCGATCGCGGGCCGCAACCGGGCGGAGCTCGAGGGATTGATCGGGTTTTTCGTCAACTCGCTGGTGCTGCGCGGCGATCTGTCGGGGGATCCGTCGTTCGTCGATCTCCTGGGCCGGGTCCGCGAGGACACGCTGTCGGGTTACACGCACCAGGACCTGCCGTTCGAGAAGCTGGTGGAGGAGGTCAAGCCGGAGCGCAGCCGGGCGCACTCGCCGATCTTCCAGGTGATGTTCGCGTTGCAGAACGCGCCGATGGGCGGGGGCAGCGACTTGCCGGGCCTGACGATGCGGCCGATGCCGCCGACACCGGGGAGCGAGACGGCGGCGAAGTACGACCTGACGCTGGCGTTGACCGAAGGGAGCGGCGGGATCGGCGGCACCCTCGAGTACAACGTCGATCTGTTCGACGCGCCGACGATGGTCCGGATGCTCGATCATTGGCGGGCGTTGCTCGCGGGGGTGGTGGCGGACTCCGGATCACGGCTGTCGGCGCTCTCCCTGCTGGGGGCGGTGGAGCGGCAGCAGCTTCTCCGCGAGTGGAGCGACGCGGCGCCCGTCGCCGGCGGGGCAACCCCCGTGCACGAGCTCTTCGCGGCGCAGGCGGCGCGGCGTCCGGACGCGGTGGCGCTGGTTTGCGGTCACCAGGCTCTGACCTACGGCGAGCTCGCGCGCAGGTCGAGCCGGATGGCGCGCCGGCTGGCGGATCTCGGGGTCGGGCCGGGCATGCTGGTCGGGCTCTGCGCCGAGCGCTCCCCCGAGCTCGTCTTGGGGGTGCTGGCGATCCTCGCGGCCGGCGGGGCCTATCTGCCGCTCGACCCCTCCCATCCCATGGAGCGCCTGGCGTACACGCTCGCCGACGCGGGGGCGCCGATCCTCCTGGCCGACGAGTCTCTGCACGAGCGCCTGCCGGCGGGCGCCGCGCGGGTGGTCGGTCTGCACGCGCTCGCCGGCCAGGAGGTCGCCGGCGAGGTCCCACCTCCCGCCGCCCGCGTCGTTCCGGGCGACCCCGGCGACCTCGCCTACGTCATCTACACCTCGGGATCGACCGGCCGGCCGAAGGGGGTCGAGGTCAGCCACGCGAACGCCGCGCGTCTCTTCGCCGTCATCCGCCAGGCCTTCGCCTTCGGACCCGACGACGTCTGGACACTCTTTCACTCGATCGCCTTCGACTTCTCGGTGTGGGAGCTGTGGGGGGCGCTCGCCTTCGGTGGGCGGCTCGTCGTCGTGCCGGGAGAGACGGTCCGCTCGCCCGAGGTGTTCTACGAGCTGCTGCGACGGGAGCGGGTGACGGTGCTCAGCCAGACCCCCTCGGCCTTCCGGCAGCTCCTCTGGGCCGAGGAGTCGGCCCTCGCGCGCGGCGAGGCGATGGTCTCGGACCTGCGCCTGGTGGTTTTCGGCGGCGAGGCGCTGGATCCTGCGTCGCTCGCCCCGTGGCTCGAGCGCCACGGCGAGGAGCGGCCGCTGCTGGTCAACATGTACGGCATCACGGAGACGACGGTGCACACGACCTGGCGACGGCTGCGGCAGAGCGACCTGGCGCAGCCGGGGAGCGCCATCGGCCGGCCGCTGTCCGACCTCTCGCTCCACCTGCTCGACGGCGGCGGCCGGCCGGTGCCGATCGGCGTGCCGGGGGAGATCCACGTCGGCGGCGCCGGGGTGGCGCGGGGGTATCTCGCCCGCCCCGCCCTCACCGCGGAGCGGTTCGTGCCCGATCCGTTCGTCGGCGGAACGGCCGGCGAGGTGGGCGGGCAGCGGCTCTACCGCTCCGGCGACCTGGCGCGCTGGCGCCGGGACGGCGATCTCGAATACCTCGGGCGGATCGACCGCCAGGTGAAGGTGCGCGGCTTCCGCATCGAGCTCGGCGAGATCGAGGCGGCGCTCGCCGAGCACCCGGGGGTGCGGGAGGCGGCGGTGGTGGTGCGCGAGGACCGCCCGGGCGACGTGCGGCTGGTCGGCTACGTAAGCTCGGCGGCCGGGCCCGATCCTGCGCCGCAGGCGCTCGCCGCCTTCCTCGCCGAGCGGCTGCCCGGCTACATGGTGCCGGCGGCCTGGGTGCTGCTCGATCGGCTGCCGCTCACCGCCAACGGCAAGGCGGACCGCGCGGCCCTGCCGGCCCCCGCGGAGCGCGGGGAGGGCGGCGCGTACGTTGCGCCGCGGAGCCCGGTCGAGGAGGTGCTCGCCGGGATCTGGGAGGAGGTGCTCGAGCTCGAGCGGGTGGGAGTCGAGGACGACTTCTTCGCCCTGGGCGGCCACTCGCTGGGCGCGGCCCAGGTGATCTCGCGAGTGCTCAAGGCGTTCTCCGTCGAGCTGCCGCTGCGCCTCCTCTTCGAGCACCCGACCGTGGCGGCGTTGGCCGCGGAGGTCGAGCGGCTGCGGGGGAGCGGCGCGGCCGCCGCGGCACCGCCGCTCGTGCGGGCGCCCCGCGGCACCGAGGCGCCGCTGTCGTTCCGCCAGGAGTGGCGGTGGCTGATCGACCAGCTCTCGCCGGACAGCATTGGCAACAGGGGCCACAACGTGCCGCTCGCGCTGGCGCTCCGCGGCGCGGTGTCGGCGCCGGCGATCGCGGCGGCGCTCGCCGCGGAGGTCGAGCGCCACGAGTCTCTCCGCACGCGCTTCGTCTCGGTCGGGGGGAAGCCCGTGCAGCGGATCGACCCGCCCTGGCGGCCCCCCCTGCCCGTCGTGGACCTGGGCGGCCTGCCGCCCGCCGCGGCGGAGCGCGAGGCGGCACGCCTCGGCGAGGCGGAGTGGACCTTCCCCTTCGACATCGCGCGCGGGCCCCTCCTGCACTCGCTCCTCCTGCGCCTCAAGGAGGAGGTCTTCGTCCTCCTCCTGACCCTCCACCACATCATCTCGGACGGCTGGTCGATGCTCGTCCTGGGGCGCGAGCTGCCGGCGCTCTACGGGGCTGCGCAGGCCGGCCTCCCCTCGCCGCTCCCCGAGCTGCCCATCCAGTTTCGCGACTTCGCCATCTGGCAGCGCGGGTGGCTCCAGGGCGAGGCGCTCGAGCGTCTCCTCGGCGCTGCGGTCGCGCGGCTCGCCGGCATGCCGCGCCTCGACCTGCCCCTCGACCGGCCGTATTCCGCGCAACACTACTCCTCCAACTCGGGCCTCCTGCCGTTCGGGCTCGACGTCGCCCTGACCGCCAGCCTGAGCGCCCTCTCGCGCCGCCAGGGGGCGAGCCTCTTCATGACGGTCCTCGCCGCCTTCACGGGCCTCCTGCGCCGGCACACCGGCCGGGGCGACTTCCCCGTAGCGATCATCAGCGCCGGCCGGACCCGCGCCGAGCTCGAGCCGCTGGTCGGCTACTTCACCAACACCCTGGTCATCCGCGCCGCGGCGGAGGGCGACCCCAGCTTCGGCGAGCTCCTCGCACGGACACGCGGGGCGACCCTCGCCGCCTACGACCACCAGGACCTGCCGTTCTCCTTCCTCGTCGAGGCGTTGCGCGCGCAGCCGGGTGGACTGCCTCGCTTCGAGGTCCTCTTCCTCTTGCAACCGCAGGGGGCGGAGGTCGCGGCCCTCGACGCCGACGCCGAGATCGAGGCGTTCCCGGTCGTGGGGACCCAGGCCCAGGACTTCCCCCTCGTCCTCGACCTGGTCGAAGCCGGCGGCGGCCTGACCGGGACCTTTTCCCACAACCAGGAGCTCATCGACTCCACGACGGCCCTGCGCTGGCGGGGCCATCTCGAGGCGCTCCTCGCGGGCGTGGCGGCGGACCCGGCGCGGCCGCTCACCGAGCTGCCGCTGCTCTCGGCAGGCGAGCGCCATCAGGTGACGTTCGAGTGGGGCGAGGCCATGCACGTCGACGGCGGCCCGGCGCCGATCGGGATCTGGGGCGAATTGGCGGGCGCGCCGGCAGGCCGGCGCGCCCGCCGCCTCGCCGACGGAACCCTGGAGGTGAGCGCGCCGGCCCCCGCCGGTCTTGCCGAGCCCGCAGAGGCGAAAGCCGCGCCCGCCTTCGTGGCTCCCGCGCCGACCGCGCCCTCCGAGCCGGCCCGGAGCCTCGATTCCCTCTCGGCCGCCAAACGGAAGCTCCTCGCGAAGCGCATCCGCGGCGAGAGATGAAACACCCCGGGGTGGTCTCACTTCCTCCAAAGGATCGTGGCGATGTCGTGCTTGTCCAGCGTGAGGTTCGCCGCCGCCACGATCGGTCCGACCTGTTCAGGGCGCACCACCCCGCGCTCCTTCAGCTCGACGAGCGTCGACCAGCCCTCCTCGATCTCCTCCTCGGGGACCGGCCAGTGGATCTGGTAGAGGTCGATGGCCTCGACGCCGAGGCGCCCGCGGCTGCCCTCCACCTCGCGCAGGAGCTAGTCGCGCCGGAGGCTCCGTATGTTGCACGTCCTCCTTCAAGGTGCCCAACGTTCGAGCTAAGCGGGCGTCGATGGCAGGACGCCAGGCTAGCGAAAATGTACCGTGTACCGTCAGGCCGGGCTTGGTGGCCTGCAGTTGGCGCTCCGCTTGAGCGAGGGGTTATACCCGCCTCGGCGATCTTCAATGCTCATGGTTATGGCGCCAGTCTGGCAAGTTCAAGCTGAATGGCGCGAATGAGTTCGTCGAGGCAGCGCTGAAGCAATGCCCAATATTTCTGGTCTGAGGCTGCAAGAGCGTCATCCAGATCTCGCTGCAAGTACTCGCGAAGGGATGCTTCTACGCCTGGGGTCAGTTCCAAGTGATGCTCGTTGTTTCGGTAGACACGAATGCGATGCAGGGCACCAAAAAGCGACGGATAAGATGCCTTGATCTTGGTAAAGAAATACTTGTTCTCAAGGATTGAATTTCCGAATCTGTCGATGCTCTCAATGAAGCATCGATTCAGGATGCTGAGAGTTGCACCAAGAGTCTGCGCGTCCTTTGCCACCGGTGCATCACGCAGGCGATCCGCCTCCGGAAAGGAGTTCGGTCCGAATAGGGGAGGGTGATTCGCAGTCTTGGCGACTCGCTCGAGCTCTCGCATGTCTTCGGCGATTTCTCGAAGCCTGACTGCTAGAAACGTTGGTCTATCCTCAAGGGCGGCGAGCCGCATTCGCCATGGGCGGCCTTCGCGCCTGGCGTTCTCGCTTGCGACATAGTCTGCCAAAACTGAATACGTGACGTATGGGTAGTCAGGAGCAGAAACCACTCCGTAGCGAAAGAGGTGAGTGCAGGATTGCCCCTGAGAGGCGGCAAGCTGAAATGCTTGTATGTCTCCGACTGAGAGCGTTTCAAGAGAGCGGTACTCCTCCGGATAGAAGCGTTCCAATTCATCGACAACGTGCCTTACATAGAAAACAAGCTCATCATCGCGAAGAGTGCGCTGTTTCTCCAGACGACCCTTTGCGACTTTGAGTGGAAACGGCTCGCCCGCCACCTGCGCGATTTGCGCAACATGGCTGCAAGCCAGACGCGTTAGAAGCGGATGGCCTGCATATTGCTCGAATAGTGATGCCAGTGCCGCCGGGTCGTAGCGCATTCCGACGATCTTGCCGATCTTCTGTACCAGTTCGTTGGACTCAGGTTCCGAGAGCCCTCGCAGGAAGATCGTAGTAACGATTCCGAAGAGCGGATTCTGAAAGTCTCCAAACCGACTCTCTTCTGCGATCGCTGGGTTGACTCCCGCGATTACAATGTTGAAGCGGGGAAACGTCGACTGCGTCGTGCGAATCGCTTGCCAGAATTCTAGGAACTCGGTCTCCCAGTGCTTGTCCGCAGCGGTCTTGGGGGTAATCCATTCAATCTCATCGATAATGATCGTCATCCGTTCCACATTGGTTACTTGCACCAATCTTCGCATGACCGACAGAAAGTCGTCTGCCGCATCTAGTTCAGTAAAGCCGGGAAGAGGTGCGTCCAACTGATCACGGGCAAGGCGCTTTGCTATGTACTCCAGCGCCTGGTTCCAGTGTCTCTTTCTCAGCGAAGGCGACTGACCATCAAATACTTCGACCCTGTGCTTCGAGTCCTTTTCGAGAAGACGTTGAAGCTTCCAGAGGAAAGAGGTTTTTCCTGTCTTTCGGAGTCCAAAGACGGCGGCATTCTCGCTGCGCCGACAAAAATCGAGTATCTGACCAAGCTCATGGCCTCGACCAAAAAAGTATGTGTCTTCGCGAAGCGGGAGGGTGTACTTGTATCTGTCAAGTAGGAGGAAGTGCTTTTGGAGTTGATTGCGAACAGTCCACGCGTTTGTTCCCTTGGCAAGTAGAGTCGCTGCTGTGAACGGCACGACAATTCTGGATTCCTTATTCTCCAGAAGATAGGATGAAACCCATGCGTCAGCGTTCGTCGCCTCGGATATCAAGAAGCACAGAAGCGGTTCAACTCGCCCCTTTGCTGGGTCAGTGGTAAAGACGTGCTCTATGGCACGTATCGTTCTGGGCTCGACTGCATCAAATCGGGAGTATGCGAGGACTAGCTCGTACTCAAATCCGTATGACTCTGCTAGGTCAGGCGAAGCACGCAGCAGGAAGACAGTGATCGTGGTGCGCTCATATGTTCTGGTATTTGCCCATGAGACGTCAAAGCCTGCCTCAAGAAACGGACGTAGCAGGTCAGCCTCTCTGCGATGGCTGGAGAGAAAGGGACGGGCACTGTCATGGACTTCACCTGGCATGCTGGGACCTCAGTGTGGTGGGTTTCGGGTATAACCTAGCTTCGACGCCTCAGCCGCCTCACCGCCAGCCCGCGATGCCTCCCCCTCGGGAGTAGCAGCGGCGAACGTGGAGCCCCTAAAGCGTCATAGGGCCGCAACTTACGTCTTTTCAGAATCCGTGTCAATCATGTCGGCCAACGAGCTCCGGAGAGGTGTCGGCTTACCTGCCGGAGGTGTTCCTTTCAGGGGCCTGGAATGCTTAGGACCAACGCTATGCATTCCGGCCGGGTGGCGGCTTAGGCGGCCACGAAGGATTCTCGGCCCGCCGCCTCGCCGACGGCACCCTGGAGGTGAGCGCGCCGGCGCCCGCCGGTCTTGCGAGCCCGCCGAGGCGAAGGCCGCGCCCGCCTTTGCGGCCCCCGCGCCGATCGCGTCGAGGGGACTCGGCGAGCCGGCCCGGAGCCTCGATTCCCTCTCGGCCGCCAAACGGAAGCTCCTCGCGAAGCGCATCCGCGGCGAGAGGTGAAAGCTCCCGCCGGAGCGGCGATCGGCCTGTCACCCCGGTGGTATCACTTCCTCCGAAGGATCGTGGCGATGTCGTGCTTATCCAGCGTGAGGTTCGCCGCCGCCACGATCGGATCGACCTGTTCAGGGCGCCGGAAGCCGACGATGGCCCCGTTCACGGCCGGGTTGCGGAGGGTCCAGGCCACCGCGACCGCCCCCCTCGCCGGGATCGATCTGATTCTCGGCGGCATTATGAAATAGTATCGCCCGTATGGGCCTCCTCACCTTCGGCATCAACATCACCCTCGACGGCTGCATCGATCATCGCGAGGGCCTCGCGGACGACGAGCTTCACCGGTACTGGACGGCGCTGATGGATGGCGGAGCGGCGATGCTCTGGGGCCGAGTCACGTACGAGATGATGGAGGGCGCATGGCCCGCCGTCGCCCGCGACACCCAGGCACCCGCCGCGATGCGCGAGTGGGCGGTCAAGCTCGACGCCAAACCGAAGTACGTCGTGTCGACCTCGCGCCGCGACTATTCGTGGTCCAACACGCACCTCGTCGAAGGCGATCTCCGCGAGGCGGTGACGAAGATCAAAGAACGGACGCCTGGCGGCATTCTTCTCGGCGGACACAAGCTCGCCGGCGCGCTCGAGGCCCTCGACCTGATCGACGAATATCGCTTCCTCGTTCATCCCGTCATGGCCGGCCACGGTCCCACTTTGTTCGAGGGAGTGACGCGCTCGAAGCGCCTCGAGCTCCTATCGACCGAGCGCCTGGCGTCGGGCGCAATCTCCCAGCACTACCGGCGCAAGCCGGAGAAGGCGTGAAGCGCGCTCCCGCGACCCACCCCGGCGGTATCACTTCCTCCGCAGGATCGTGGCGATGTCGTGCTTATCCAGCGTGAGGTTCGCCGCCGCCACGATCGGATCGACCTGTTCAGGGCGCCGGAAGCCGGCGATGGCCCCGGTCACGGCCGGGTTGCGAAGGGTCCAGGCCACCGCGACCGCCCCCGGCGTGGTGTCGTGGCGGGCGGCGACCCGCCGCAGCCGCTCCACCAGCTCGAGGTTCTGGGTGAGCTGGGGCTCGCGGAACTCCTCGCTGTGCCGGCGCCAGTCGTCCGCGGGCAGCGCCGCGATCCGCTCCCGCGTCATCGCGCCGGAGAGCAGGCCGGAGGCCATCGGCGAGTACACGATCATCCCGATCCCTTCCCGCTCGGCGACGGGGAGGAGCTCCACTTCGATCCGGCGGTCGATCAGCGAGTACGGCGGCTGCAGGGTCTCCACCGGCGCGATGGCCTGCGCTCGCCGAAGCTGTCTGACGTTGAAGTTCGACACGCCGATGTGGCGCACCACCCCGCGCTCCTTCAGCTCGGCGAGCGTCGACCAGCCCTCCTCGATCTCCTCATCGGGGACCGGCCAGTGGATCTGGTAGAGGTCGATGGCCTCGACGCCGAGGCGCTCGCGGCTGCCCTCCACCTCGCGCAGCAGCGAGTCGCGCCGGAGGCTCCGTGTCTTGGTCCTCCCCGGTCCCTCGGGCAGCCCGCCTTTGGTGAAGACGTAGGGGCGCGGTTCGACACCGGCCAGGGCGCGCCCGATGACCCGTTCCGAGTGCCCGAAGCCATAATGCGCCGCGGTGTCGATCCAGTTCACCCCAAGAGCCAGCGCGTGGCGGATCGCCGCGATCGAGTCCTCGTCATCCTGCGGTCCCCAGCCCCCCTCGTAGCCACCGCCTCCAATCGCCCAGGCGCCGAAGCCGACGCGGGTGATCTTGAGACCGGTGGCGCCCAGCTCAGCTTTCCTCAGAGCCGTGGACGTCATGGCGTCTCCTGTCAAACCGCGGTTTCATCGGGTGATGATGGCACAAGAATCCGGCCCGCCGCGAGGCGCCGAAGGAGGAGGGAAGGCCCTCTGGCGACGCCGGTTTTGTCAGGCACTCTAAGGAACTGTCCACGCCCAAGCCCTCCGCTGCACTTCTATATACTGACCTTACGCGGGGGGCCGTGGAGACTTTGAGTTTTTCGCGTAAGGGTTTAAAGGTTTTAAAAGCGAGATGAAATCCCCCCTGACCACCGGCCCGGCCGAGCCGCAGGCCGCCCCGGCGCCCGCGGCGGCCGCGCCGAAGGGGCCCGGCGAGCCGGCCCGGGGCCTGGAATCCCTCTCCGCCGCCAAGCGGAAGCTCCTCGCCAAGCGCATCCGTGGCGAGGCCGGCTCCGGCGGCGCGCCGACCGGCGCCCGGCGCGAGCCCTCGCTCCTCGTCGACCTGCAGCCGGAGCGCCCGGCGGCCGCTGCCTTGAGGCCGCCGTTCTTCTGCGTCCACGCCATCGGCGGCGGGGTGCTCTCCTATCGCGATCTCGCCCTCCGGCTGGGCGGGGAGCAGCCGTTCTATGGCATCCAGGCGGCGGGCCTCGCGGGGGGGCACGCGGTCGACGACCTGCCGGCGATGGCCGCCCAGTACGCCGCCGCGGTCGAGGCCGCCGCGCCGCACGGCCCCTACCTGCTGGGCGGCTGGTCGTTCGGCGGCGTCGTGGCGTTCGAGATGGCGCGCCAGATGCGGCAGCGCGGCCGGCCGGTGGCGCTCGTGGCGCTCCTCGACGGCTGGGCGCCGGGGCTCGTGCCGCTGCCCGCGGCCGCGCGCGAGGACGACGTCGTCCGCCTCTACCTGCGCGACCAGGCGGGGCTCCAGGGGCTGGACGCCTCCTGGCTCGATGGGGAGCCGGCGGGGATGGACGAGGCGGCTGCCCTCGACTGGCTCCTCGCCCGGGCGCACGAGACCGGCCTGCTCCGGGCCAGCGTGCGCCTGGCGCAGGTCCGGCCGATCCTCGACGTCTACCGCGCCAACGTGCGTGCCCACGCCGCCTACCGGCCCCGGCCCGGCGGCGTCCGCCTGACCCTCTTCCGCCCTCGTACATCCCCGGAGCCCACCAACGGCTGGTCGTCGCTCGCCGGCGAGCCCGTCGAGGTTCATGAAATGGCCGCAGACCACTACTCCATGCTGGTGCCCCCCGCGGTCGCCGGCCTGGCGGATCGCCTCCGCTCCTGTATCGAACGTTCGCTCGCCGCGGCGCCGAGGGCTCTGGACGGCCCGCCGGTCGCCTTCGTGCCGCAGGCCCCGGAGGCCCGCTCGTGAGCGAGCCGGCCGAGGCACCGAGCGGGCTGGAGCTGCCGGCGGACCGGCCGCGCCCTCCCGTCGCGAGCTTGCGCGGCGCGACCCGCGCGCTGCGCCTGCCGGCGGCTGTGACGGCGAGCCTGCGGCAGGTGGCGGGGCGAGAGGGGGTCTCGCTCGACGTGCTCCTCCTCGCCGGCCTCGCCGCCCTCCTGGCGCGCTACAGCGGCGCCGAGGATCTCGTCATCGGGGCCGCCGGCCTCACGAGCCTCCTGCCGCTACGCATCCAGTGGACCGGCGATCCGCCTTTCGAGCGGCTGGTGGCATCGGCGAACGGCGCCCTGCGTGCGGCGCTCGCGAATGCCGATCTGCCGTTCGAGGCCCCGCTCCAGGTGCTCTTCGCCGGGCCGGGTGCCGGGCTGACAACGGTGCCGCCGGCCGAGGGACTGGAGCGCCTCCCCTCCGGCGAGCGGAAGCTCTCGGTGGACCTCGCCCTCTCCGCCCGCACGGTCGAGGGTGGAGAAGGGGAGCCGCAGCTCCTCGTCACGCTCGACTACGCTGTCGACCTTTTCGACGCTACGACCGCGGCGCGCCTTCTCGAGCACTA
>Ga0136846_1235205_pt1 | contig 14023 bp, 10 predicted proteins | sample HopSoiMetagenom2_FD_96841 | JGI IMG/M metagenome (GOLD analysis project Ga0136846, IMG submission 96841) | Grasslands soil microbial communities from Hopland, California, USA - 2 Assembly 2016 (version 4) | ecosystem: Environmental > Terrestrial > Soil > Grasslands | place: USA: Hopland...
CATCAGGATCCCGTTCGTCTGCTCCACGATCCACCGCTTGGCCTGCGGAACGAAGCCCTTGTCGTCCGGGTTGCGCTCGACGATCTCGACGTCGATGCCCACGTTCTTGCCGTGCTCGACGACCTTCTTCTTGAAGCCCTGGTCGACCAGGGCCTTCTTCACCGTGTCGCACTGCCCGGCGACACCGTCCAGCAGGGCGATGCCGGCGGTGTTCTCGTGCGCGGAGGCGGGCAGGACAACGCAGTCAACGACGAGCCCCAACACGTCCACGGCCAGGCATCTCTTCCTGCCTGGCACCTTCTTCGCGGCATCCCGGCCCGTCGTCGTGGCCGGGACGCCAACCGCGACGTGGATGCTCTGCGTGTCCAGGACCACCAGGCTCGGGTCGGCTAATCGCTTCCGCTTCTCCCGCGACTGCCAGCGCAGCAGGTCGTGAATGTCCTGGTCGGTGCCCTCGTCACGCCAGAGGTAGAAGTAGTACTTCACCGCTCCGGGCGGGGGCATGTCGTGGGGCAGGAACTCCCACTGACAACCCGTGCGGTTCTGGTAGAGGATCGCGTTCACGATCTCCCGCATCGCGTACTTCCCCTGATGCCCGCTGACCGACGGATGCCGGGCCTTCCATGCCGTGATCACGGGTTCGACGAGCTCCCACTGCTCATCGGTGAGATCGCTCGGGTAACGATTTGCGCATGCTCATGCCATAACTCAAGCGAACCCCGAACGCCTGACCGGCGACGATGCCCCAACGTCACACCATCGAGCGATGACAAGCCGGGCGTAACCCCGCATCCCGCACTCTCAGTCACACCCCGGGCAAACGGCGTTCAAGTGGCTTACACAAAAGCCGACTTGCTCGGCATCCTGCTATTGGCGCGCCTGTAGCGCCTGACCAACCCCAGCCTCCCCGCGTGCGAAGCGTCAGGGCAAGTACTGCGGGGCCCGCCCTCTTCATCGTCACGTCGCCTCCGCGCCTTACATGCCATCGATGCACCCAAGGCGAGAACGAGGGCGGCTGCGACGCTACCAATGAACTCGGGCAGGGCTGCGCGCAGTACCTCGCACACGAAAGCGCCCACGCGGTTGACTCCCGGGCCTCACCGGCGACGATCTCCTGGGATGCCCGTCGACGTTCCTGTTCGGCAACCGAGCGCCGAACCTTGCGGCGGACACGCTCGCCAGCGGCTGTCGGATCGTCGGCGCCGGCGTGGCTGGCAGCTTCCCTCCAGGTACGGACAGATGGATCTGCCCATGCCGTCCAGGCCACAGCGCGCTCGGCTGCGTCGAGTGTCGGCGACGGGTGAGACCCGCTAAGCCTGGGTTCTCAAGTTCGGGCTCCAGCGTCGGCAATTGTTCGGAGTCCGGGCGATCGGCCACGAGGTCGTACAGCGTCAGCCCATCACCCAAGGGAGTATCAAGTAGCAGGAGCCGCGACCTATTATGACTCCACAGCCGTATCCAGCCATATTTGGTCGGATTGAGACAGGGTCATCGTGCACTGCTACCGCTTGAACTGGCGTTTTGGCAGGGAGAGTTGCACGGTGGCCCGCCTTTGACCAGGGAGCGGCCACCCGCATCAGGTGTCCGCCCCGGGCAAACGCCCGCGCACTCCCACACCTTGATCGGCCACACCACCGCAAGGGGCACGATCGACGTGCGCGAAGTCGGCGACCCGGGTCCGGTTCGGCGCCAGTGCGAGGAACTCGCGGTCGAGCAGGTCCGGGGCCCTGATCACCGCCAGGCGTCGAGCCCGAGACGCTTGGCAAGTCGGGCGCAGACCGGGAAAGGCCCGCGCGGACCGACCCCCGCACGCCGCGCAAGACGAGGGCACACCCCTCCCCTGACCTTCCCTCTGCCTTCCCTGGGCCTTCCCTCGACCTTTCTCCGATGCGACACGCGCCCGATTTGCGTATGTATGGGATTCTGTTTGTGCTGGCCTGCGGCATGGCGGAAGGTAGTGCGGAAATGCCCCATTACAGCAGTGCCCGGGCCGCGGTCCCGGGGCTGTGGGCATTCGGGGCCGGGGCGTCGGAGACCGGCCCGGCCCCTCCTGCGTCGGAGCCCACCGCGAGCGAACGGGTCCTGACGTTCGCCGGAGCGGCACTGGCGGCCGTCTACGTACTGGACGACAGAGGTGAGGAGCTGCGGCTCGTCGAGACAGCCGGAGTCGGCCGGAGACGGTACGGACTGCCAGAGCGCTTCCCTCTCTCCGGCGACTCGCCCGTCGCCGAGGTCTTCCGGTCCGGTGGGCCGCTGTGGCCGCACCCCGCCGCTCTCGCCGCTCACCACGAGGGTGAGCGGGCGACCCTGTGGGCCGGGGTGTCGCTGGGAGCGCTGCCGATCGAGGGCGCTGGCGGCCGGCTGGGCTGCCTCGTCGTCATGGGCGACAGCGCCGAGGGCTTCGAGGGCGAGCAGCGGGACTTCCTGGAGGTGTACGCCGACGCGATCGCCGGCCAGCTCCGGGGCGAGACCGTCCGCTCGGCGCCCGCACCACTGCTGGACCCCGCCCTGCGCAGTCTGCGCGTCGGCTCGTTCGTCCTGGACCCCGGCACCGGAATGATCGACGTGGACGCGACCGTACTGGAACTGCTCGGCATCGCCGAGGACACGTACGACGGCAAGGCGGACACCCTGCTCGCGCACATCGTCCCGGAGGACCTGCCCGCGCTGATGTCGGTCGTGGAGCCCTCCGCCCGCGCCCACGGCCACCGTCGGCTGGAGTTCCGTGTCCGTTGTCCCACCGGGGAACTGCGTTGGCTGCGGCTGGGCTGCCGAGTGCTGCTCGGTCACGACGGCGGACCGGAGCAATTGCTGGGCGTGGTGAACGAGGCCTCCGCGCTGCGCCGCAGCAGCAACGACGTCTCCAGGGTCCAGTGGCTGACGTGCGCGCTGGACGAGACCACCACGGTCCGGGACGTCAGCCGGGTGGTGGTCGCCGCGCTGCGTGAGCCCCTGGGCGCCGACCGGGTGGCACTCGCCGAGCTGCAGGAAGACCTGCTGACGGTCACCGTGCTCGATCCGCCGCCGGCCGGCGCGTGGCCGGAGCTGTGGCGTGCGCAGGGGCGTTCGGAGTGGCCCGAAGCGCCGGTCGGTGCCCTGCCCACCCTGCAGACGGCCGTGAATGAGAGCCGGACGAGCCTGTTCCCCTGCGGCGCCGAGCTGGAACCCGGTCTTGCGGGCATCGGCCCCGGAGGGCTCGCCGTACTCCCGCTGCCCGCCAAGGGCCGGATCGTGGGTGTCTGCCTGGTCGGCTGGGACCTGCCGCACGAGTTCACCCCCGACGAGCGCTCCCTGCTCACCACCACCGCTGGCCTGGTCGGGCAGGCCCTGAAGCGGGCGCACGAGTACGACGCCGAGCAGGAACTCGCCACGATGCTGCAGCGCAGTCTGCTGCCGCGCCGCCTGCCCGAACTGCCCGGCGGGACGGCCGTCGCCCGCTATCTGCCCGCCAAACGCGGACTACAGGTGGGCGGCGACTGGTACGACGTGATCTCGCTCTCCGAGAGACAGGTGGCCCTCGTCATCGGAGATGTACAGGGGCACAGCGCCGGCGCCGCGACGATCATGGGGCAGATGCGCACCGCCGTCAGGGCCTACGCGGTGGAGGGCCATCCACCGGACGTGGTCGTCTCGCACGCCAACCGGCTGCTCGTCGGCATGGAGACCGATCTCTTCGCCACCTGCCTCTATGTCCAGCTGGACATGGAGGAGGGCAACGCGCTGTTCGTGCGGGCGGGCCATCTATCGCCGCTGCTGCGCCATCCCGACGGCAGCGCCGAGGAGATCGCGGTCGAGGGCGGCCTTCCGCTGGGCATCCTCGCCGACGCGGACTTCCCCATGACCGCGGTCGCCCTCTCCCCCGGCTCGGTCCTGGCGCTGGTGACCGACGGTCTGGTCGAGTCCGCCGGACTACCGCTGGACGAGGGCATGGGCCGTACGCGGGAGGCGCTCGCCGCGGCCGACCCGTCGGATCCCGGGCGCATGGTGGACGAACTGCTCGGCGACGCCGGCCGCCGTGAGGACGACGTGGCACTGCTGCTCCTGCGCTACGACGGGATGAAGGTCCGTCCGGTCCGGGCCGGCTACGCGGTGTGGCGGCTGCCCGACGCGGTCATGCACGCCCGCCGCTTCACCGGGCGCACCCTGCGCAACTGGCAGCTGTCCGAAGCTGCCGACGCCGTTCTGCTGATCGTGTCGGAGCTGGTCACCAACGCCCTGGTGCACACCCAGGGCGCCGTCCGGGTCGAGCTCACCCTCACCGCGGACCGGGTGCGGGTCACCGTGACCGACTCCTCGCCGCGTGCGCCCGCCAAACCCGTGATCGTGGACTGGGAGGCAACCGGGGGCCGGGGCCTGCTCCTGGTCGAGGCGATGTCGGCCTCCTGGGGCTCGGTGCCGGTGGGCGGCGGCAAACAGGTGTGGAGCGAGGTCGTCGTACCCACGCGCGAGCCGGCCCCGGAAGAGGGCGAGCCCCGGACAGAGTCCCGCGCGCCCGGTCCGGCGGATGCCGCCCCCTGGACGGACGGGCACGATCTCGACCGCGGGGTCAGGCCGCCCCGTACCGACCGGACAGACCATCCCGGGCCCGGTAGCCTGGATCACACGCCGCTGACCGTGCCCCGCACCCCCGCCGGGCCCGTACCCCCGGCCGACTCCCACTCGCCCGGCACCACGGACGCCACACCTCTGGCCGAGACGGGCGAACCCCCAGGTCCCGCGCCCCGGACGCAGAAACGGTCCAGGCACTGGAGAGTGACGAGGAGGGGTCCGCGATGGGGCTCATGAGTGTCCTGAGGTCCCGTGCGCCGAGCGTCCTCGCCGCCGCCTGCGCCATGGTCATGGCGGTCTCCCTCGCCGGCTGCGGAGAGAACGGGACGGCGGGCGGGAAGGGCGTCACGGTAGGACTGCTGATGCCGAACCGGCAGACCCCGCGCTGGGAGGCGTTCGACCGGCCCTTGATCGAGAAGAGGGTGAAGGAGCTGTGCGCCGAGTGCTCCATCCGGTACGCCAACGCCGAGAACGACACGACGAGCCAGCAGCGCCAGATGACCTCCATGATCACCGGGGGTGTCGACGTCCTGATCCTGGATGTCACCGACCCCAAGGCGCTCCGCTCGTCGGTGCAGTCGGCGGACAGGGAGGGCGTCCCGGTCGTGGCCTATGACCGGCTCGCCGAAGGCCCGGTCTCGGGCTATGTCACCTTCGACGGCACGCAGGTCGGCAAGCTCCAGGGCCAGGCGCTGCTCGACGCCCTGGGGGACAAGGCGGTCGGCGGCGAGATCGTCATGATGAACGGCGATCCGTCCAGCTCCAACTACGCCTGGTTCAAGGCCGGCGCGCTGTCCGTCATCCAGGGCAGGGTGAAGATCGGCAGGTCGTACAACACCCTGGACTGGAGGGCGGAGAGCGCCTACGACAACATGTCCGCCGCCATCAACGCCCTGGGCCCGGACCGGATCGACGGCGTCCTGGCGGCCAACGACACCATCGCCTCCGGTGTCATCTCCGCGATGAAGAGCGCCCAGGTATCGTCGCTGCCCCCGGTCACCGGCCAGGACGCAGACCTCGACGCGGTGCGGCGGATCGTCAAGGGCGAGCAGACCATGACGGTCTACAAGTCCTTCCAGAAGGAGGCCGACTCGGCTGCCGCCATGGCCGTGGCCCTGGGCCACGGCGAGTCGGTCGACTCCGTCGCCACGACGACGGTGGACAGCCCGACCACCAAGAACGTCCCGGCCGTGCTGCTCACCCCGGTCGGCGTCACCGTCGACACCATCGAGCAGACGCTCGTCAAGGACGGCGTCTACACGGTCGACGAGATCTGCACCCCGAAGCTCCGGGCCGCCTGCGACCGGGCCGGGCTCACCGGATGAGGGAGGTGGTCCCTGTGTCGTTCCCGCCCGTGCTGGCGTTGCGTGGCATCTCCAAGCGGTTCGGCGGTGTCCAGGCCCTCGTGGACGTGGAGCTGAAGTTGAGGGCCGGCGAGGTGGTCGCCCTGGCCGGGGACAACGGCGCCGGTAAGTCCACGCTCATCAAGGTGATCTCGGGGGTGATCCCCGCCGACCGGGGCGTCATCGAGTGGGAGGGCGGGCTCGTCCAGATCAAGCAGCCCCACGACGCCCACGCGCTGGGCATCGCGACCGTCTACCAGGACCTCGCGATGTGCGACAACCTCGACATCGTGGGCAATCTCTTCCTCGGCCGCGAGATCGACCGGGTGGGCATCCTGGACGAGGTGGAGATGGAGCGCCGTGCCCGTGAGCTGATGCATACGCTGTCCATCCGTATCCCCGATGTGCGCATGCCGGTCGCCGCGCTGTCCGCGGGGCAGCGGCAGGCCGTCTCGATCGCCCACTCACTGATGGATTCACCGAAGGTCCTGCTCCTCGACGAGCCCACCGCCGCTCTGGGCGTCGAGCAGACCAGCCACCTCTTCGATCTCATCGAACAAGTGCGCGACCGCGGTATGGCGATCCTCCTGATCAGCCACAACATGGGGGACATCAAGGCCGTCGCGGACCGTGTCGCCGTACTGCGCCTCGGCCGCAACAACGGCCTCTTCGACGTGAACACCACTCCGCAGGAACAGGTCATCTCCTCCATCACCGGCGCGGCGGACAACGCCAAGGCCCCTCGCGCCACCAGTGACGACGAGGTCTGGCCATGAGGAGCGAGGAACCGTCCGGGGACACGGAGCCCGCCGGGGCCGACGGCCGCGCAGGAGCGGGCGACAAGTCGTCCAAGGCCGACAGGCACGGGCGCACCCGTGGGCCGGGACTGCGGCCAGGACTGGGCGTCGGGGGATTCGCCGACGCGGTCCGTACGCGGCTGCGCGGTCCCGAACGCGGCCCGGCGCTGGTGGTGATCGGGCTGATCATGATCTGGATCCTCTTCCAGGCCCTCAACGACAGGTTCCTCTCACCTCGCAACCTGTCCAACCTCAGTGTGGACGTCGTGAGCACCGGCCTCGTGGCCGTCGGCATCGTCTTCGTGCTGCTGATCGGCGAGATCGACCTGTCGGTGGGGTCCGTCAGCGGTCTGGCGGGGGCCGCGTTCGCCGTGCTGAACGTGAACCTGGGTGTGCCGGAGTGGCTCGCCATAATCGTGGCGGTGGCGTCGGGGATGGCGGCGGGCGCCGTGCACGGGTTCTTCTTCGCATGGGTGGGCGTGCCCTCGTTCGTGGTCACCCTCGCCGGGCTGCTGGCCTGGAACGGCATGGCCCTGTACCTCCTGGGCGCGAGCGGCACCGTCAACCTGGACGAGGAGGGCCTCGTCGCATCGCTGACCAGCAGCTACTTCGGGCAACCAGTTGTCGCGTACGGGCTGGCCGCGGTGGGTACGGCCGCGTACGTGCTGGCCTGTCTGCGCACCCGGAACCGGCTGGCGTCCGCCGGGATGCCGTACCGGCCGCTCGGCGAGATCGGGGTGCGCTCCGGTCTGCTGGCGCTGGTCGCCTTCGGCGCCGCGCACACGCTCAACCGGTTCCGGGGGCTGCCGCTCGCGCTGCTGATCCTCCTGGTGGTCATCGTGGTCTCGGACTATGTGCTCCGCCGCACCCGCTACGGGCGGCGGGTGTACGCGTTGGGCGGCGGTGCCGTGGCGGCACGGCGGGCCGGTGTCCGTGTGCTGCGGGTACGGCTGGTGATGTTCATGACGTCGGGGACGCTGGCCGCGATCGGCGGCCTTTTCGTGGCCTCCGAGCTCACCGCGGCGAGCCCGACGACGGCCCGCGCCGCCGGGTCCGGAATGCTCCTGATCAACGCCATCGCGGCGGCGGTCATCGGGGGTACGAGTCTGTTCGGCGGACGCGGTTCCACCTGGTCCGCGCTGCTCGGGGCGCTGATCATCCAGTCGATCGCCTCCGGCATGGCGCTGCTGGGAGTCGAGGACGCCCTCCAGTTCATCATCACCGGCGGGGTGCTGCTCGCCGCCGTCACCGCGGACTCGCTGGCGCGGCGGACGGAGCGGATGCACGTCCAGGTCTGAACCCGGCCGGTGGGCCGGCCATGGAACACAGGTCCGCCTCATTGCTCTTCGCGGTGCGATGAGCACCCAAAGCGGTAATTTCTGTGACATATTTATCAACAAAGAAACAAAGCGATCAAAGGGATACGGGAGTGTCATGACAGGACCGCGCATCGCAGTCAGGGCAGCCGTCGCCCTGACGCTGGCCGGGACCCTGGTCACGGCGTGCGGCGTCAGCGGTGACGACGTGGGCCAACCGAGAACGCTGACCTGGTCCATGTGGGCCGCCGTCGGTGAGGAGCGAGTGCTCTGGCGGGAGCTCGCAGAGCGCGTCTCCACCGAAGATCCGCAGCTGAGGATCAAGCTGGAGACCTGGCCGTGGAAGGACTACTTCACCAAGATCGGCGCCCGCCTCGGCGGCGACGGCGCCCCCTGCATCGTCTCCGTACAGTCGCTCCGTACCGCGGGCTTCGCCAAGGGCATGCTGCCTCTCGACGATCTGATCACCAAGAACAAGTTCGACGTGTCGGACTTCGACAAGTCGATCATGGACGGGCTGAGCATCGGCGGGAAGCGGTACGCGCTGCCGTACGACCTCGGCCCGACGATCCTCACCTACAACAAGAACCTGTTCCGGAAGGCGGGGGTGCCGGAGCCCGAGCCGGGGTGGACTCTGTCCGAGTTCGAGTCGGCCGCCCGCAAGCTGACCGGAGACGGGACGTACGGGTTCGCGGCGTCGCCGGAGGATCTGTGGATGTTCCCCATGGTGCTGACGAAGACCGGGGCACAGCCCACCGACGGGAAGGGCAACCTGCGGCTCACCTCTCCCGCCATGACGAAGGGCGTGCAGTGGTACGCCGACCTGGTGGCCAAGCAGAAGGTGGCCCCCCGTGCGCCCTCGGTCGATCCGCCGTTCGCCGAAAAGGCGTTCCTCGACGGCAAGGTGGCCATGGCCACCAACGGGCCGTGGGCGCTGTCGGTCCTGAAGGAGCGGGCCGCCTTCCCGGTGGGTCTGACCACGATTCCCGCCGGCCCGAACGGCAGCAGGACCTTCTCGTCCGGTTCCGGATTCGGCATCTCCAAGTCCTGCCCGGAGCCGGAGCTGGCGTTCGAGGCGATCACGCGGATGACTTCCAAGAAGCAATTGGAATGGCTCGCCGAACAAGGGCGCGCCTATCCGTCACGTGAGTCGGCACAGCACGCGTGGTACGAGAACGCCGGCCTCGCAGACGCCCGACAGGCCCTCGAAGCCGCGAACGCCACGGCGTATCCGTTGCGTACGACGAAGAACTGGGACCAGGTCGACCAGCTGCTCCACCGGTACGGGGTCAGCGCATTCAATGGGAAAAGCTCCGCGAAGCAGTTCATGGAGCAGGTGCAAAGAGAGGCCGGGCAGGGCTGATCCGCGGGCTGATCTGGGGGGTGCCCCTATCTGTTTCGTCAACCCCGGTGGGGTCGGCTTGTAGGGGTTGATCCTGGTTTTCGGGAACGTCCCGCGAAGCGGGACGTTCCCGGCGGATCGGGTGGCTGATGGGCAGCCCGGTGGCCGGCAAGGCCGAAGTGGCCGTGCCGGTGCGCGGGCGTGATGGGGCCTGGAGGGCAGGGGCGGTGGAGTCGTCAGGCGGCGAGGCCGACGTCGCTGGGGGTGCGTGCTTCGTAGAGGGCCCCGGTGCGGAGCATGGCGTGGATGACGTTGATGCGCTGGCGGGCGAGGCGGAGGAGTGCCTGGGTGTGGGTTTTGTTCGCGGCGCGTTGTTTGTCGTAGTAGGCGCGGGAGGCGGGGTCGTGCAGGGCGGCGAAGGCGGAGAGGAACATGGCGCGCTTCAGCTGCCGGTTGCCGCGGTGGGGTGCGTGTTCGCCGCGGATGCTGCTGCCGGAGGATTTCGTGACGGGGGCGAGTCCGGCGTAGGAGGCGAGGTGCCCGGCGGTGGCGAAGGACTGGCCGTCGCCGATGGTGATGAGCAGGGTGGCTCCGGTCCTGATGCCCACGCCGGGCAGCGACATCAGGAGCTTCGAAAGAGGGTGGGCCTCCAGCAGGGCGCTGATCTGTGCTTCGAGTTCCCGGCGCTGGTCCAGGACGCGGTTCAGGTTCTGAGCGAGTTTGGGCACGATGGTCGTGGCGGCTCCGGTGCCGGTCACGACCACGGTCTGCTCGTCGAGCGCGGTGAAGATGTCATCGACCAGGCGTTGGTGCGTGCGGGGCGCGTGGGGTCTGAGGCGTTCGACGAGCTGGCGGCGTCCGGCCTTGCGAATCGCGGCGGGTGTGCCGTAGCGCTCGAGGAGCCAGAGCACGGCCGGGTGGTGGATGCGCGGGCCCAGGACGCGTTCCAGGGCGGGGTGGATTTGGGGTCCGCATCGCCCAGATCATCGATCAGGGCGGACCCAATGTGCAGGACAAGGGCCGGGCAGCCCTGAACGGTACGGCCGAACAGCGCCAGGCGTTCCTCGACAAGGACCAGTACGTCCAGCACGAGCAGGACGAGCGCGTCCAGGTCGCTCAGATCCTCAGCACCGGTGGCGCGAACGTCATCGCCGCGGCCCGTCTCGCACTCCGGGGCACGGCCGCCGACATCCACGAGTTCCTCGTCAACGGCCAGTTCGTGGCACGCGCCCGCGACCAGGAACAGGCCGCCGTGAGCCAGTTGGCCGACCAGGCGGCCGCGGCGGGTCGTCAGGCCGCCGCGGAGACCAAGAAGGCGAAGAACGCCGGGGCTCGCGCCGCGGCGGCTGCGCAACTGGCCAAGGAGGCGGCGAGAAAGGCCGCCGCCGAGACTGAGGCAGCCAAGAACGACTCCCTCCATGCGGCTTCGGCAGCCGCGCGTGCCGCCTCGGCCGCCAAGCAGGCCGCAGAAGCGGCGCAGCAGGCCATCACCGCCGCCCGTGCCGCCAACGTCTCGTCCCGGGTCGCGGCCAACGCCGCTGCTCAGGCTGCGGCTGCGGCTGCGGGCGCCGCTCAGGCCGCGTCCCGTGCCCGTAACGCCGCCGCCGACGCGGCGGGCGACGCGACCAAGGCATCTGCCGCGCGCAAGGCCGCGGAGGAAGCACGCAACGCCGCCAAGGGCGCCCGGTGGGCGGCCGGCGCCGCAGAGCAGGCCGGAGTCGCGGCGACCGAGGCGGGGGCGGCGGCCCGGGCCGCGTCCGGGGCGGGAGCGAGCGCCGATGCCGCCGCCGACGCGGCGGACGAGGCGAACGCCTACGCGGACCAGGCAGGAGTGCACTCCGGTGAGGCGGCGCGGGCGGCGGCCGAGACGCGCCGTCACGCACGCGAGGCAACCCGCGCCGCCAACGCAGCGGAGGCGCTGGCCAACAAGGCGGCGACCGCCGCGCGTGAGTCCCGCGATGCGGCGAACTCCGCGGCCACGCACGCCGACAACGCCGCGAAGGCGGCCGACGCGGCAGCGGATCATGCGGGCGACGCGGCCACCGCAGCGAAGGAAGCCACTGCGCACGCGGTGGCCGCCAAGGAGGCGGCGAACGCGGCCACCGCTGCCTCAAGAAGGCCAAGGACACCTACGCGTTGGCACGTGACGTCAAGGCGGAGGAACTCACCGCTCGCACCAATGACGGCGTCGTCCAGGCGCACGACCTCAAGGCGCAGGAGAAACAGCGCCAGACGGCGCAGACGGCCGTACGGCAGCGGTCCAAGGCACTCGCCACGACCGCCGCGCGCCTGGTCTCCGAACTGGCCCAGCCCGGTGCCGACATGACCTCCCTCGCGCATGCGGGACGGGTCATGGCCGTCGAGGTCATGAAGGTCCGGGGCCCCTGGAGCCGAGGCGCCGCCGCAACCGCGCTCGCGGGAAGAGACGGCGAGATCATCACCTATCTCCGTACCGGGTGGACGGAGGCGGAACGCCAGGACATGCGCGTGGAGGCAGAGAACCTGTGGATCAACTCGCCCTCGGCGAAGCTGCCACGCATGTGGCCCAGGTGCAGAGCCTGATCTCCGGGGCCGCGCGCATCGCCGCGACCGCGCAGACCAACGCCTCGCTCGCCGCGAAGGTCGCCGCCGAGGCCCGGAAGTCCGCCCAGGAGGCGCTGGACGCGGCCAAGGCCGCGGAGGCTTCGGCGAAGCAGGCGGACGGCTATGCGGCCGACGCCAAACGGTCCGCCGACGAGGCCGCCACGTCTGCGGCGCAGGCGGCGGAGTCCGCCAAGAAGGCCCGCAAGGCACAGGCCGAAGCCAGCCAGGCCGTGACTCGTGCGGTCAACTCCGCGGCGCACGCGCAGCGTTCGGCCGGCGCCGCCCAGGCGTCAGCGAGCCAGGCAGGTGCGGCCGCCGAGCAGGCCCGGGCCTCCGCTCAGGCAGCTGGCAAGGACTCCGCCGCGGCCACCAAGGCGTACGCCGACGCATTCAAGATCGCGGTACAGAAGGAGAACGAGGAGACCGCCCGCTGGGAGAAGATCAAGAGGGACTACCTCAAGGAACACCCGATAGAGGAGGAAGACGAAGAGGACTGGATCCCCGACTGGCTCGAGGACACCGGAGACACCATCCTCAACTATGGCGAGGCCATCTTCACCAGCCCCGATCTCTGGATCGGAGCGGCGGAGACCGGTGGGTCGATCTTCCTGATGGGGTTCGGGGCGAGTGAGGATCTCGCGGGCGGCGCCGTCTGCCTGACCGGCGTCGGTTGTCTCGCGGGCGCACCCGCCATCGCCATGGGTACCGGCCTGATCGTCACCGGCGCCTACGGTGTCGGCGACGGCGTATCGCGCATGGACGACGGCCTGCGTACGGCCCTGCGTAACGCGGAGGAGTCCACCGGCCGCACTTCGGCGGGCGGCAGCAACGAACAGCGCGCGATGGACCTGATCCGGGAGAATCCGGAGTATGGAAACGAGTTGCCGATAGTGATGAAGGATCCGCGCTGGCCTGCCTCCGACGGGTGGGTCAAGATGGAGCAGACCGTCGACGGCGTCGAGGTCCACTACGTGTGGAACAAGCAGACCCGGACGGCAGCCGACTTCAAGTACAAGGATCGCGCCAACTAGGCGGTCCATCGGAAACCTCCTCGGCACGATCCCCCACGAAATGAGGCACATGATGAACAAGGAGGCCAACCGGCCTTCCTCTGACTGGCCGGCGAACGCCTGGCCGGTGGGCACGCGCGTCCGTGTCATTCAGGATCCCGCCTGGGCCGGCCCGTGGCCGGTGGAGTTCTGGGGAACGGTGGACGATTTGCGTCCACCGTTCCTGGTGGACCACGCCTCGGCACGGGAAGGCGAGCTTGTTTACTGGGTCCGCTTCGACGAGCCCCAGGTCGACAGCGACGGCTCCGGTCCCTACCGCGGTGCGGAGGTCTGGGACCGCTACCTGACCAGGGAGACGACGGAGCCGGTCGGGTGACCCTCCGTCCGTACGCACCACACGTCGGCCCCTTCGCTCCGAAGGGGCCGACCGGGTCCGGGACATGATCAGGGGGGGCGAGCCCGGCGCACCAGGACACTCCAAGCAAGACCGCCGAGGCCGCCGGACGGCTGATCAACAAGCTCGGCACCTACCTGCGTCCGAGCGTTCTCGTGGTCGACGAAGTCGGCTACCAGCCCCTCGAACGTGCCGAAGCGAACCTGGTGTTCCAGGTGATCTCCAAGCGTTACGAAAAGGGCTCGATCATCCTGACGTCGAACAAGACCTTCAGTGAGTGGGGCCAGGTCTTCGGCGACGAAGTCCTCGCCACCGCGATCCTCGACCGGCTCCTGCACCACTGCGAGGTCGTCGCCATCAACGGCCCCAGCTACCGGCTGAAGAACCGACTCAAGGCCATCGAGCGAGAGACCGAAGTCGCCTGACACCTCTGCACGTTCAAACGTACACAGCTATGCACTTCGACTCGTACGCCGACACCCTGGTCGGTGGTGACGCTGGGTGCCGTCAGGGCAGGAGGATGCGGTGGCGGAGGAGGTCGAATCCGACGCGTCCGTGCATCTGTCTCATGATCCTCTTGGTGCGGGTGTGCAGGGCTGTGATCAGCCGCGATAGCGGCCTGCTATGGGAGATCAGGCCCCGGCGGACGGGGAGCCCGTCTGCTGAAGCCTGCGCGCCAGCACGGGGCGG
>Ga0136846_1223890_pt1 | contig 14021 bp, 17 predicted proteins | sample HopSoiMetagenom2_FD_96841 | JGI IMG/M metagenome (GOLD analysis project Ga0136846, IMG submission 96841) | Grasslands soil microbial communities from Hopland, California, USA - 2 Assembly 2016 (version 4) | ecosystem: Environmental > Terrestrial > Soil > Grasslands | place: USA: Hopland...
CGGCGCCAGGGCATAGACCGCCGGGCGCGTCGTCGTGCTCATGCGCGGCGGCCCCACGTGACGATCCCGCCGCCGAGGCTGAGGCGACGGGACTGGACGTCGCGTATGCCGGCTTCGCGCCATAGCCGGAGCAACGTCTGCTCCGGATACTGCTCGTAGAACCCGCGGATGCTCGGCCCGAGGAAGCGGCCGACCTCTGCCCAGCCCGGCGACAGCAGCCGCCCGGCGGCAGGAAGCCCGACCCGCACGTAGAGCTCCCACAACGCGCGCCACGGCCCGCGCGGAACGGCGAACTCGAGCCCGGCGAGCGTCCCGCCTGGGCGCACGACGCGCGCGAGCTCACGGAGCACGGCGGCGGGGTCGTCGACATAGCGCAGGAGGTACGTGAACGTGAGCGCGTCGAACGCCGCGTCCGGAAACGGCAGCTTCTCGGCGCTGCTCTCCATCAGCTTCACGGCGGGGGGCAGGCGACGGCGCGCCTCGGCGAGCATCTCACGGCTCTGGTCGACGCCGACGACGGTGCAGCCGTTCTGCGCGAGAAGCTCCCGGGCGACGGCCCCGGTTCCGGTCGCGACATCGAGCACGGTCGCCTGCGGGCCGACGTCCACGCGCGACACGAGGAAGCGGCGCCAGCGCGGATCCTGCCCGAACGACAGCAGCGCGGCGTAGCGGTCGTACGTCGGCCCGAGCGGCGCGAAGAGCGTCTTCGCGGAGACGGCTCCTGCCACCGGCCGAGTTTATGCTCGTGCGGTGGCGCTGAGCGAGGACGTCAGTCGGATCGCCAGCTGTGCGGCACACCACCGGACGCCGGGGCAGCAGGTGGTCGCGGTGCTGGCGGTCGAGAATGCGGCCGGCGAACGCCTCTATCTCTCGGCCTTCGAGGACGCGGCGGGGAACCAGGAGTGGCTCGCGCTGGACCACGACGGCGTGCCCGTCACGAGCCGCGAGCGCGTCCGGGAGGCGGCCTCGATCGCCGCGCTCGTCGAGGTCGCCGAGGAGGCGCTCGAGCAGGTCGCCGACGGTCCGCGTGTCGCCTCACTGCCGTATCTCGACTCGATCGGCGGGGACAGCAGCATCGCCGCCGCGCTCCCCGCGATCGAGGAATTGACGCGCGACGTCGAGCAGCGCTACAAGCTCGAGCTGACCTGATGCTGGCCGACGGATCCCTTGCAGGGCGCGTCGCGCTGGTGACGGGAGGCGGCAGCGGCCTCGGCCGTGCGATGGCGCTCGAGCTCGGCCGCCTCGGCGCGAAGGTCGCCGTCCTCGGCCGGCGTCGTCACGTGCTCGAGGAAACCGTCGCGCAGCTACGCGACGGTGTGGCGGTGCCGGCCGACGTGCGCGAGCCCAACGCGGTGGCCGAGGCGTTCGACGTTGCGGAAGCGGAGCTGGGCCCGATCACGACGCTCGTCAACAACGCCGCCGGTAACTTCCACGTGCAGGCGGCGGAGTTGTCCCCGAACGGGTGGCGGGCGGTCGTCGGAATCGTCCTCGACGGCACGTACTACTGCTCGCGCGAGCTCGCCCGGCGCGTGATCGAGCGCGGCGGCGACAACGCGCAGATCGTCAACATCGTCGCGAGCTACGCGTGGACAGGCGGCCCCGGGACGGTGCACTCTGCGGCGGCGAAAGCGGGCGTGGTCAATCTGACGCGAACGCTCGCCGTCGAATGGGCACCGCACGGCATTCGCGTCAACGCAATCTCGCCCGGTCCGGTCGACACGCCGGAGACGCGCGAGCGGCTGTGGCCGAACGAGGAGATCCGCGAGCACATCGTGCGGCGCATCCCGCTCCGCCGCTTCGGTGCGGAGCAGGAAATCGCGCACGCATGCTCGTACCTCGTCAGCGACTACAGCGCGTACGTCACCGGCGAAGTCCTCACCGTGGACGGCGGCGCGTGGCTCGAGCAGGGAATGTTCGCTAGGGAGTGACCTCGGGCGGTGGCCGGCGGACGAACCGCTGCGCCACCGTCCGCCCGTAGCGGTGCTGCGCCATTCCTGCAACGAAAATCAGCAGCGCGAGCGCGACGAGCAGCAACGCGGACGGCCAGCGCCGCTCGTCCAGCTCCCGAACGAGGTAGTGCACGACGGTCGCATAGACGCCGAGCACGCCGTAGACCGCCCACGACGCGCGGCGGATCGGCCCGGCCGCGACGACGAGGACGACGCCGCCGATCAGCATCGGGATCCACCCCCGTTCCGGGTTCCCACCCGGCTCGACGGCGAGGAAGACGAGCCCCGCCGCGACGCTGAACAGCCCGAGCACCTCGAACCAGAAAGCCTCACGCCGGCGGCCGAACGTGTCGACGAACACGCCCACGACGAAGAGGACGGCGCCGATGACGAGCGCCATGGCCGCGCGCTCGCCGCCGCTGGGGCTCTCGTCGAAGCACGGCGTCAGCAGCTGTGCCGACGCGAGGATCGCGCCGATCGCGACGGCGAGGACGAACGAGAACCGGGTCAGCCACCACGCGAGCAGACCGACGAGCGCGGTCACCAGCCCGACACCGAACGTCCAGCCGCTGAAGTCGTCGAACGGCCGGAAGAAAGGATCGCCGGGCCAGACGTCGATCAGCTTCAGGAATGCGACGGCGACCGCCGGAAAGACGCCGACGGCGAGGGCTGCGGCCAGTCCGCCGGGGACCCACCAGCCGCGGCGCAGCAGGATCGCGGCTGCGCTCCCGAAGCCGACGCAGAACCCGAGCGCGGCGACCAGGATCCACAGGCCGCTCTGGTCGTCGGGCATCGCCTCGATCAGGTCGTACACGGCGAACTCGAGCGTGAACGCGCCGAAGAACCAGAGCACGTTCGGCGGATCCATGCGGGGCCAGTCGCGCTCCGTGGGTTGCGGCGAGGAAAGGACGGCGCCTGCCGGCTCCATCGGCCGCACCCTAGTACCTATGCTTGACGGCATGGAGGGCGGCTTTCCGTTCGGCGGCGATCCCGAGGATCTGCTGCGCGGCCTGCGTGAGTTCGCGGAACAGCAGGCAGAGTCCGTGCAGGAGGCGCAGCGCGAGCAGTTCGCGACGCTGACGCTGAACACGGCTGTCGAGCTGACCGCGGCGGCGCTGTCGCAGATGAACGTGGAGGGTGGCAGCGAGGCGCAGGCCCATGCGCTGCGCGACGCCATGCGCGTCCTCTTTCCCGAGGCGGTTGCGCTCGTGAGCGCGGCGCGCCAGGGTTTCATGCGCGAGGGCTGATGCGTCACCCGATCCGCGAGTGGCGGATCGACCGCATGACCGATCGCGTCGCGCGCAAGCCGCGGGGACGAGCCGCCCGCAAGACATACGGCGCTGACGACGTGCACTCGTTTGCCTGGGAGCCGGTGCTGGAGGCGTTGCAGCTGACGTCGGACGACGAGCTGCTCGACGTCGGGTGCGGCGGCGGAGTCTTCCTGCGGCGCGCGCTCGAGACCGGGTGCGATGGCGTCGGCGTCGACCACAGCGCCGACATGGTGCAGCTCGCCCGCCAGATCACGGCCGGACGTGTGCCGATCGTTCATGCATCCGCCGACCGTCTGCCGTTCGAGCCGGGAGCGTTCACGGCGGTCTCGTCGATCGTCGCGTTCTTCTTTTTTCCGGACCCCGTCGCCGCGCTGCGCGAATTCCGGCGCGTCCTGGATCCGGCGCGCGGCCGGCTCGCCGTCTTCACGACGCCGCCCGAGCTGAAGGGGACGCCGGCGGCGCCGTACCCGCTGGCGACGCGCGGCAACTTCTTCGACGACGAAGAGCTGGGGGCTCACGCGCGCTCGGCCGGATTCGGGAAGGTCGAGGTGCGGCGGCCACTCGACGGCGCACAGCTGCTCTTCGCGCGCCCGTAGAATCGCGGCCCGTGGCGATCTTCGACCGCGCGATCGTCCGACTGCTCCCGGCCGTCCCGCGGCCGGTCGTGCAACGGCTCTCGGAGCGGTACATCGCCGGGCCGGAGCTGAAAGACGCGCGTGAAACCGTCCGCCGCCTCAACGGCGAGGGGAAGCTTGCGACGATCGACGTGCTGGGCGAGGAGATCACGACCGAGGAGGAGGCGGCCGCGATCGTGCGCGCCTACCTCGACGTCTTCGCCGACATCGAGCGCTGCGGCCTCGATTCCGGCGTCAGCGTCAAGCTGACGGGGCTCGGCCTGAAGCTCGGCTACGAACTGTGTCGCGCGAACCTCACCACCGTCGTGCGCGACGCGGCGTCGCGCGGGAACTTCGTGCGCATCGACATGGAGGATTCGTCGACGACAGACGACACCCTGCGGATCTACCGCGAGCTACGCGAGGACGGTCACGAGAACGTCGGCGTGGTGCTGCAGGCGATGCTCAGGCGCACGCTGGCCGACATCGCCGCTCTCGCAGAGCTGAAGCCGAGCGTGCGGCTCTGCAAGGGCATCTACGTGGAGCCGCCCGAGCTCGCATACCAGGAGTTCGAAGCGGTGCGCGCGTCGTACGTGCGCGCACTCGACGCTTTGCTCGACGCGGGCTGCTACGTCGGCATCGCGACGCACGACGAGTGGTTGCTATCCGAAGCGCGGCGGCTCGTCGCCGAGCGCGAATTGCGCCGTGAGGACTACGAGTTCCAGATGCTGCTCGGCGTGCAGCCGCGCCGCGGAGACGCGCTCGTGGCCGAAGGGCACCAGCTCCGCGTCTACGTCCCGTTCGGGCGCCACTGGTACGCGTACTCGCTGCGCCGCCTGCAGGAGAACCCGCGCATCGCCGGCTACATCGCTTCGGACACGGTCGGCCGTATGCTCGGCCGCAACGGGGCGTGATCTGGGCGCGGGCCGACGGCTGCCGCGTCTGGGACGAGCACGGCCGCGAGTACATCGACCTGACGGGTGGCTTCGGGGTCGCGGCGCTCGGGCACGGCAACGCGAAGATCAGGGAGGCTGTCGCGAACGCTCCCGTCGTCCACGCGCTCGGCGACCTCGCCGAGGCCGAGGCGACCCAGCGCCTGCGCGCTGCGCTGCCCTGGCCGGCGAAGCTCGGCGTCACCGGCGAGGACGCCGTCGAGATTGCGCTGCGCACGGCGCTGCTCGCGACCGGCCGGCCGGGGATCGTCGCCTTCGACGGGGCGTACCACGGCACCGGTCTGCTCGCGCTCGCGGCGACGGGGCTCGAGCGGTTCCGCCAGCCGTTCGCGCCGTGGCTCCCCGGGCCGGTGCACCGACGTGCCTACGGCGACGACCCCGGAGAGCTGCCGGCCGACACCGCCGCGGTCATCGTCGAGCCGGTCCAGGGCCGCGGCGGCTCGCGCGTTCCGCCGGACGACTTTCTCGCCACGCTGCGCCGGCGCTGCGACGAGTCGGGCGCGCTGCTGGTCGTCGACGCGATCTTCACTGCCCTTGGACGACTCGGGGAGATGTGGCCGGGCTCGGACGTCGCGGACATCCTGTGTATCGGGAAGGCGCTTGGCGGCGGACTGCCGCTTTCGGCGGCTCTGTTCGTCCGCAGCCAGCTCGAAGCCGTCTGGCACCTCGGCGTCGAGGACGTCTACACGCACACGCACACCGGGAACCCGCTCGCGAGCGCCGGCGCGCTCGTCGTCCTCGCCGAGGTTCCACCGCTGCTGCCGCGCATCGACGAGCTGTCACGCCGTTTCGACGCCGCGGACTGGCGCGGCCGAGGCCTGCTGCGCGTCAGCGACGGGGACGCGGCCGCCGCGGCGGAGGCCGGCGTGCTGGTGATCCCCGTCGGCGACCTCGTGCAGGCGGCGCCGCCGTTCACGATCACCGACGACGAGCTGGACGAGGCGTTCGCGCGGCTGAAGCGCTAGGGCGGCGGCGGGCCCGGCGGCCCGGGAGGAGGATCTTCCTCGACGACCGTCCGCCGGCGACCGTAACCCGCTCCTGGGCCGTACGGGCCGGGGCCACGGTGCCAGCCCCAGGATCCAGGCCCGAGGCGCTCCCACAGGAGCAGCGACAGCAGCAGGCCGACGAGCCCGACGATCATCAGGATCCAGCCGACGACGTCGACGTCGACCGACGCGCCCGGCTTCTGGTTGACGGCGAACGCGAGGATCGCGCCGACGGCGATCAGGATCAGGCTGACGGGGATGCCCACGGCGTCCCTATGCCCGCTGGGCGTAAAGGAGGAACGTCCCCGGCACTCGAGCGTCGTGCCGCCGCCAGCTGTCGCCACGAGCGGGGTACTCCTCCAGGGCGCGAACGGCGAAGCCGCTGCGCGCGGCCGTCGTCACGATCTGCCCGAGCCGTCGCGAACCGGAATCGAAGTAGCTCTCGCGCCAGTGCATCAGCCCGTCGACGACGAGCGCGACGGGATGCTCCTCGTACAGGAGCAGATCTCCGCCGTCGCGAAGCGTGGCTGCGACGCCGCGGAGCCACGAGTCGAGCTCGCGCACCGCGGCGAGCGAGCCAAGCCCCGCGTAGACCAGGTCGAAGCGGCCGCGCCGGAGCTCGCCGGGCAGCACCTGCGAGTCGGCCTGCACCCACAGGATCGCCGGCCAGCGCTCGCGCGCCGCCTCGAGGGCTGCGCCCGAAGCGTCTACTCCGGTGACGATGCCCCCGAGCTCTGCGAGCTCCGCGGTCGCCTCGCCGGTGCCGCATTGCAGATGGAGCACGCGCTTCTCGCTCAGGTCAGCGAGAGCGCGCCGCACCTGGCCGGGGAGCCCGCGCTCGCCCGCCAGCGCTTCCGCTCGCCGCCGGTGGATCTCATCCCACGCGCGGCGGTTGTGCTCGGTCGGCTCCATCAGGCGAGGAGCGAATAGCCGCCGTCGATGACGAGCGTCTGTCCGCGCACCATCTCGGCATCCGCGGAGCAGAGAAACGCGACGGCAGCGGCCACGTCCTCGGGCTCGACCATTCGCCCGGCCGGTGTCCGCGCCTGCGCCGCCTTGACCATCTGCTCGCGGTTCGGGAAGTGGTTGAGCGCCTCGGTCTCGACGACGCCGGCGGAGACGGCGTTGACTCGGAGGCCGCGCGGCGCGAGCTCGACAGCGAGGTAGCGCACGACCGACTCGAGCGCCGCCTTCGACGTGCCGACGAGCACGTAGTTGTCGAGGACGCGCGTGGAGCCGAGTGACGACACGCCGACGAACGACGACCCCGGCTTCATGTCGGGCGCGCACGCGCGCGCGAGTGACAGTAGAGCGCGTGCGTTCGCACCGAGCGTCCAGTCCCAGTGTCTGTCCTCGGTCTCGAGCGCCGGGCGGATGACACCGGTTGCGGCGTTGTGGACGACGGCGTCGAACGGCCCGTGCGACGCGAGCTCGGCGACGACGCGTTCGGAGGCGACATTGCCGCGGACGAGAATCGGCTCCGCCCCGGCCGCGCGGATCTCCTCGGCTGCCGCTTCCGCCGCGCTGTCGTTGCGCATGTAGCCGAGCACGATCCTGGCTGCTCCGAGCGCCGCGAAGCGCAGAGCTATCGCCTTGCCGATCCCTCGCGTTCCGCCGGTCACGACGACCGCGCGGCCGTCGAACGTCACGACCGCGGCGGGAGCGGATCGTACGCGGGTGCGGAGCTGGGCATTTCGTCCCAGCCCGGCCGCGAGCGCGGCTCGCGCTCTCCTTCCTCGGCTTTCGACGACGAATAGCCGAGGCGGTCGAGCAGCTCCATGCGTTCGATCCCGTACTCCTTGACCGGATCGCCGTCGGGGAGGGTGGAGATGAGCTCCTCGACCCTCGCGCGCAGCTGGTACGCGAAGTGCGGCGCCGCCGGCCCCACGAGCGCGTCGATGTCCTCCCTGGTCGGCTCCGGCATCGGCGGGAAGCCTAACGCGGCCTAGTTCGTCGGCGCGGCGATGTAGATGCGCGCTTCGAGCGGCGCGAGCGAGACGTCGAAGGCGCCGCCGCTTGCTGCGGCCTTGTACTGGCCGTCGAGCGTCACGAGTGTGCGGTCGACGAGTGCGGGGACGGTGATCGTGGCCGACGCCGGCGCCCGGCTCGCATTGACCACGATGACGTAGACGGCGCCGTTGTGGTCGCGTGCGCCGACCTTCACCATGCTCCCGAGCGATGCGCTTGCGGCGATCGCCGGCTCGACGAGCACGGGCGCGAGCGTCGAGATCTCGTGGTCCACCTGCGCGATCTCGGCGCCGACGGTCGCGCTCCAGTTGTTCGGGAAATAGCCGATCGCGTGCGCGCCGCCGGCGACGGAGAGCCACGCCTCCGCGCGGAGAGTCTCCGGAGTCGGCTCGAGCTCGCGGCCGGGACAGTCCATCTGGCGCGCCTCGATCCACTGGAACGTCGGCTTGCCGCGGGCGAGCGCTACGAGGTCGAGCTGCGAGTCGAACACGTCGCCGAAACTGTCGAAGCGGCACCAGTTCTGCAGCGGATAGAGGTCGAAGCCGAGGACGTCGGCCGTCGCCGCGAGCGCCGGATACATGCCGCGGCCCTGGGGGAGCGGGGCGGCGCGGCTGTAGAAGTGGTTCGTCAGCGTGAGGAAGCGCGGGCCGGAGCCGGGAGACGGGGGGATCAGCCTCGTCGCGTCGGCTGCGCTGAAGTCGTTGGGCAGGTGCGTGTCCCACTCGTCGGGCAGGAACGTGCCGACCGTGCCCGCGCGCGCGGACGCGGTCTCGTTCGCATCGCCGACGGCGAAGGCGCTGCCGCTCAGCCACGTCGCGAGCTGCGCGCTGCTGCCGCAGCCGTTGCCCATGAAGAAGTCGATGCCGACCGCGAGATTCCCCGAGACGGCGTCGGGACACTGGTTCCACACGATCTTGGGGAACGAGGCCTGGCCGTCGAGCAGAATGGCTCCGCCGGCGGTCGAGACGCGCACCGGCGCGAACAGGCTGGGTGTCGTCAGCAGGAACTCCGAGACGGCGGCGCGACCGTCGGCGGTCGTGGCAGTGACGTCGAGGTGGTACGTGGCGGCCGGGGTCAGCGCCGGGACCGTCAACTGGTGCGTCGTGCCGGCGGCCGTCGGTGCGCTCCACACGACGGGCGTGTCGAGGCCGTAGGCGACGCGCGACGTCGCGGCCTCGCTCGTGCGCCACGAAAGCGTTGCGGAGAAGGGTGTGATCGCAACGGTGCGGACGTCGGAGATCGTCGGAGGCGGGCCGCTCGGCGCTGCGGGCGCTGCCGAGGTCGTCGTGGTCGGCGCGGCGGCCGGAGCTGCGCCGACCGGCGCACTCGCACCGGTCGGGAACGCGAGGAACGTCAGGTCGCGGGCATAGGGGGCGCCGGCCGGGGCGGTGCCGTCACCCACAGGGCCCTCGCTGACGACACGCGACTCGCCGTCGACGGCGGAGAGCTTCTGCAGGCCGATCGGTGCGTCGCGGCCGGTGTAGAGGCCGACCGGCTTGACCGGGCGGCGGCCGGTCGCCGGCGCGAAGGCCATCCCCGCTGCCGCTTCCTGCTGCGCGCTCGACGGAGCCGCCGACACGGTGCCGCCGGAGCCCGGGAGCCCGATCTTGAAGCCGATCGCAGCGCCGGCAACGACCGCAAGCAGCAGCCAGCAGATGTGTCGCAGGGGCACCTAGTAGAAGTCGGCGCTAGAGGGCTGCTCCTCTCACTCGATCGAGTGATCTGAACCGCTTAGATACGGCGAATGCGGCGCCGGCCGCAGGCCTGCGCGCGGGCTCTGCCTGCGCGCGCTTCCGACGAACGAGCTTTGGATCGGAGCGAGTTGAAGAAACCCAGGCTCACGAGCGCAGCGGATCTGATGCTGCTCGGGACTGTCACGCTCTGGGCGTTCAACTTCACCGTGTCGAAGTACATCCTCGACCACGGTCTCCGCCCGCTCGCCTACTCATCGACCCGGTACGCGTGCGCCGCCGCGATCTTCGTCGCGATCACGCTGATCCGCGAGCGCTCGCTGCGCATCGGGCGCGGCCAGCTGCCGCTGATCGCCGTGTGCACCGTTCTGCTCTTCGCCAATCAGTTGAGCTTCGTCTACGCACTGCGGTTCACGACGGCGACGACGGTCGCGCTGCTGTTCGGGACGCTTCCGATCTTCACCGCGATCCTGGCGAGAGGCTCGGGCGTCGAGCGGCTGAGCACGCGTTTCTGGGCCGCCGCGCTCGTCTCGTTCGCAGGCGTCGCTCTCGTGGCCGTCGGTTCGGGCGGCAGTCTGTCGGCGGACCTCAAAGGCGACGGCCTCGCCATCGCCGGTGCGCTCACCTGGGCCGGCTACTCCGTCGCGATCTCGCCGCTGATGCGCACGTACTCCCCCTTTCGCTTGAGCGCCGTGTTCCTCGCGGCCGTGACGGTGCCGCTCATGCTCGCCGGTTCGCAGCAGCTCCGCGACCAGAGCTTCGACCTCGGCGCGCTCGTCTGGATCGGCTTCGCGTTCGCGGTGGTGGGCCCGCTCGTGACGACGAACTTCCTCTGGTTCACCGCGATCGACCGCGTGGGCCCGTCCCGCGCGTCGCTCTTCGCGAACCTGCAGCCGTTCCTCGCGGCGATCATCGCGCTGCTGCTCCTCTCCGAGAAGATCACGGCCGTCCAGGTCATCGGCGGGATCGCGATCGGCGCCGGTATCGCGCTGGCGCCTCGCGGAGCCCCGGCGCCCGAGCCTCCGGCTGAGTAACCTTCGCGGGCGATGGGGCAAGCCGCCGACTCCTTTCCGATCGAGGGTTGGGATCACCTCGAGCTCTACGTCGGCAACGCCAAGCAGGCGGCCTTCTACTACCAGCACGCCTTCGGGTTCACGCCGACCGCGTACGCGGGGCCGGAGACCGGCGTCCGCGACCGCGCGTCGTACGTGCTCGAACAGGAGGACATCCGTTTCGTCCTGACCAGCGGCCTGCGCGGCGACAGCGAGCTGGCTCGGTTCCCGTGCGCGCACGGCGACGGCGTCAAGGACGTGGCGCTCACGGTGCCGGATGCGGCGGCCGCGTACCACCACACGGTGGAACGCGGCGCGCGCGGCGTCGTCGAGCCCCACTGGATCGAGGACGACTGGGGCCGCGTGCAGCTGGCGACGATCGCGACGTACGGCGAGAACGTGCACACGTTCGTCACCCGGAGCGACTACTCAGGCCCGTACCTGCCCGGGTTCCACGAGCTCCCGCGCACGAACGGACACGTTGCGACGGGCGTCGGCCTGAAGGCGATCGACCACGTCGTCGGCAACGTCGAGCTCGGTCGCATGAACTACTGGGTCGAGTTCTACGAGCGGACGATGGGGTTCACCAACATCATCCATTTCGGCGACGAACAGATCCACACCGAATACTCGGCGCTGATGTCGAAGGTGATGGCGGACGGCGAGGGCAAGATCAAGTTCCCGATCAACGAGCCGGCGGAGGGCAAGCGCAAGAGCCAGATCGACGAGTACCTCGAGTACTTCGGCGGCCCGGGGGTGCAGCACGTCGCGCTGCAGAGCGACGACATCGTGCGCACGATCGAGACGCTGCAGGAGCGCGGCGTGATGTTCCTGTCGACGCCCGAGGCGTACTACGTAGACGCGGAGAGCCGGGTCGGCGAGATCGGCGAGGACTGGGACGACCTGAAGCGCCTCCGCATCCTCGTCGACCGCGACGAGGACGGCTACCTGCTGCAGATCTTCAGCAAGACCGCGCAGGACCGGCCGACGTTGTTCTTCGAGGTGATCGAGCGGCACGGCGCGCGCGGCTTCGGCGAAGGCAACTTCAAGGCCCTCTTCGAAGCAATCGAGCGCGAGCAGGCGCTCCGCGGAAACCTCTGAGCCGCCGCCTGCGCCGCCCAGGCTACGTCCGCGATGAATAGTCGAAGCTTCAAAGACATCTTCGATGCACCAGTGCGCCAGGCGTCGACCCTCGAGGAGGTCGAGCACCGGCCGTGGCCCGTGCCCGACCGCTCCTGGGTGATGGGCCAGACGTGGGACGACCTCCTCTTCATCCACTACCGCATCCCCGTCGAGCAGCTCCGCGCGCTCGTCCCGGAGGGGCTCGAGGTCGAGCAGCACGCCGGCAGCGGCTGGCTCGGCGTCACCCCGTTCGTCGTCACGGGTCTGCGCGCCCGCGGCCTGCTGCCGTTGCCGTTCGCCTCGAGCTTCCGCGAGCTCAACGTGCGCACGTACGTCACGCGTGACGGCAAGCCGGGCATCTGGTTCTTCTCGCTCGACGCGTCGAGCCAGCTCGCGGTCGAAGCTGCGCGGCGGCTCTATCGGCTCCCTTACTTCCGGGCGGACATCGTCGTCCGCCGGCGCGGCACGGAGATCCTCTACGACTGCAGCCGCGACGACGGGAAGGCGTTCAGCGCCGCATACCGTCCTGATGGGGACGTGTTCAATGCCGAGCCCGGCTCGCTCGAGCAGTTCCTGACGGAGCGGTATTGCCTCTATGCGGAGCACAGAGGAAAGCTCTGCCGGGCCGAGATCCACCACCGTCCGTGGCCGCTCCAGCCTGCCGACGCGCACGTCGACCTGAACACGATGCCGCCGCTGAAGGTGCCCGACGGCGACCCCCTGGTGCACTACTCGGCGCGCCAGGACGTCGTGATCTGGCCGCTGACCGCGGCCTAGCGCACCGCAAGAAACCGCTGCACGAGGCATCTTCTGAGAGAGCCACAGAAGGGGTGAAAACGTATGCGTCGCATCGCCATTCCAGTTCTCCTGCTCGTGGGCGTCCTCGTGCTCGCGGCCGCCGCGCTCGCCGATCCGGGCGACAAGGGCAAGGGGAAGGCACAGGGCAAGAACAAGTTCAGCTTCAAGCTCGTCAACACCGACAACCGCTGTGACGGCAGCGGTGCGTGGGCGACGTTGAACGAGACGCGCACGTACCAGGTGCACGACAACGGCAACGGCACGTTCCGTCTGCGTCGGGTCGACAAGGGGACGTTCACGACGCTCGCCGGCCCGAGCCCGGGTAACTGCCCCGCGAACAAGTCGAAGCACGGCCACCTCGTGCGCGCCGGCGTGACCGGCCGGTTCGGTGGCTATCTCGAAGGCACGATCACCGGCGGCACGTTCAACAAGCAGGCAACCTGCGCCGCCGCGTGCTTCACCGACGAGTTCATCACGGCGTTCTTCGGTGCCGGGGCAACGTTCTCGTGCAACTCGAACAGCTCCGACTGCAAGTTCAACTTCAACTACACCGCGTCGAATCGCGGAGCGAACCGGCCTCGCCTGCTCGTGCGCCACTGGCAGGACCGGGGCAAGGGCGCCGGCTCGATGTTGCAAGAAGTCTTCCACGGCGACATCGCCAACTCGTAGCTCGAACGGGCCGCCTCGGCGGCCCGTTCTGTTTCACTAGCCGCGTGGACCCTCAGCGGCGAACAGCGCTCGTCTCCGTCGGCGCGGCAGTCGCGCTGATCGCGCTCAAGCTGGGCGCCGGACTGGCGTCGCACAGCCTCGGCCTCGTGTCCGAAGCGGCCCACTCCGGGACCGATCTGATCGCCGCTTTGTTGACCTTCTTCGCGATCGGCGTCGCCGTCCGGCCGGCTGACGTCGCGCACCAGTACGGCCACGGCAAGGCGGAGCATCTCGGCGCGCTCGCCGAGGCGGCGATCCTCGTCGTCGCCAGTTGCTTCATCGCGTGGCGCGCGATCACGCATCTCACCGGCACGACGCAGGCGACCGTCGACGCGACGTGGTACGCGTTGGCGGTGATCGTGCTCGTGATCGCGATCGACATCAGCCGCACGAGCGTCAGCTTGCGCGCATCACGCCGATACCACAGCGCTGCGTTGGCCGCGAATGCGCTGCATTTCGGGAGCGACCTTGCAGGGTCCGGCGCGGTGCTGCTCGGGCTGCTCCTCGTCCGCGCAGGACATCCGCGGGCGGACTCCGCTGCCGCTCTCTTCGTCGCCGTGCTCGTGCTGTTCGCGGCGGCTCGGCTGATGAAGCGGAATGTGGACGTCCTGATGGACCGCGCGCCGGCCGACGCCGAGGATGCGGCCAGGGCCGCGATCGCCGCGATCGAGCCCGCCGTGACCGTCGACCGGCTGCGGATGCGCCAGGCGGGCGCGCGTCAGTTCGCCGACGTCGTGATCACGGTTGCTCCAGGCGCGGCGGTCGGACAGGGCCACGCGGCTGCCGATGCGGTCGAGAGCGCGCTGCACGACGCCCTTCCGGGCAGCGACGTCGTCGTCCACGTCGAGCCCGCACGGGACGACGAGGCCATCCGCGACCGCGCGCACTCCGCGGCGCTCGGCGTTCCGC
>Ga0136846_1243058_pt1 | contig 14021 bp, 13 predicted proteins | sample HopSoiMetagenom2_FD_96841 | JGI IMG/M metagenome (GOLD analysis project Ga0136846, IMG submission 96841) | Grasslands soil microbial communities from Hopland, California, USA - 2 Assembly 2016 (version 4) | ecosystem: Environmental > Terrestrial > Soil > Grasslands | place: USA: Hopland...
GCTGTCACCTCGCTGGGATCGCCCGCTAAGTTCTGAGAAGGGCTTGGCATCGGGGCGCTCTCAGCCCTGGACCAGCGAGCAAGAAATCGGGCGCGACGGGGTCTCCCCGCCGCGCCTTTTTCGTGAGCGGCGCCGCTTAGGCGGCCCGGTCGCCCGCAAGCACCTCGCGAATCTTCTGCGACAGCTCCGATTTCCGGTACGGCTTCTGAAGCAGCGCCACGCCGGGGTCGAGATGTCCTTCGTGGACGATGGTGTCGTCGGTGTAGCCTGATGTGTAGAGCACCCTCACCCCTGGCCGGCGCAGCCGGACGGCTTCGGCCAATTCCCGCCCATTGATGCCGCCGGGCATGATGATATCCGTGAACAGGAGATCGAAGCTGGCGCCCTGGTCGACCAGCGCGAGCGCGGCCGCGCCGTCGCCGGCCACCAGCGTGCGATAGCCGAGGCTGCCGAGCTGGGCGATGACATAGCCCTGCACCAGCGGATCGTCCTCGACCACCAGGATCGTCTCATGCCCGCGCGTCGCGGCGGACGCTTGAACGGGTGTGGTCCTGGCCGGCGCCTCGCCCTTCGATCGCGGCAGAAACAACTGCATCACCGTGCCGCGTCCCGCCTCGCTCTCGATCGCGATATTGCCGCCGGTCTGCCGGACAAAGCCGTAGACCATGCTGAGCCCGAGCCCGGTGCCGCGGCCGACCCCCTTGGTCGTGAAGAACGGCTCGAACACGCGCTCGCGGATGTCGGCCGGAATGCCGTGACCGGTATCGGTCACCGCAATCATCACGAAGGCGCCGCGCATGACGTCGCCGTCGCCGGCGCAGCGCATGCCGTCGAGCTCGCGGTTCGCGGTCTCGAGCGTCAGCCTGCCGCCGCCCGGCATCGCGTCACGCGCGTTGACGGCGAGATTGACGATCGCGGCGGAGAGCTGCGACGGATCTGCCGTCGCGGACCAGGCGTCGTCCGCGAGCCGGGTCACGATCTCGATATGCTCGCCCAGCATCGGCTTCAGCAGCTTCGCCGTCTCCACCACCAGGGCGTTGACGTCGACTTCGCGCGGCTCCAGCGGCTGGCGGCGCGCGAAGGTCAGGAGCTGCGAGGTGATCTCGGCGCCGCGCGCAGCCGCATCGTCGATCAGCTGCGCGATCGCAGCGAGCTCCGGCCGGTCCGCAAGCCCCTCCTGGATGATCTCGATGGTCCCGGTGATGACGGTGAGCACGTTGTTGAAGTCGTGCGCGACGCCGCCGGTCAACTGGCCGATCGCGTCCATCTTCTGGGATTGGCGAAGCCGTTCCTCGGTTTCGTGCTGCTCGGTGAGGTCGGTGGCGGAGCCGCGATAACCCATGAAGCGGCCATCCGCGGCGAACACCGGCTGGCCGTTGACGCTGAAATAGCGCACGCGTCCGGCCAGATCGCGGCCGCGATATTCAAATTTCCGGAACGGCTCGCGGCGGTCCAGCACCGCGATGTGCTCACGCCATTTCTCAGGCTCGGACTCGCGATCGAGCGCGGCGTCGAAGCGCCGCCGACCGATCGTGGCCTCCCGATTCATGCCGAAGGCGTCGAACCGTTCCGAAACATAAGTGAAGACGTGGTCCGGCCCGGTCTCCCAGAACCAGTCGGACGCGGTCTCGGCATAATCGCGGAACCGTTGCTCGCTCGCGCGCGCGTCGTCTTCGGCGCGCCGGCGAATCCCGAGGTCGCGCTCGAGACTGGCATTGGCTTCGCGCAGCTCGCCATAGGCGCGCTCGAGATTGCCGCACATGGCGTTGAAGGCGTCGATCACCTTGTCAAGCTCATCGGGATCGTAGGGCGGCCGGCGCTCCAGGCGCAAAGGCGGCGGCGGCCGCGTCAGGCTGTATCTGCTGACGAAGTCGGCGATGGCGACCAGGTGCCGCGTCACCAGCAGGTGGAACATGTAGATGATGAACAGCGAGACCAGAAACGTCTTGGCCGCCTGGCTTGCCAGGATGACCAGGGCACGGTTGAGCAATTGCTGATAGACGTCGCTCAGCGTCGCCTCGACGTGGAGCACGCCGATCGGGCGCACGGTCCCCTGCACGTTGGTGTGCAGCGGATAGTCGCGCGTCACGATCGAACGAGTGCTGTTCTCGCCGACCGCGACACGGATCGGGTTGGGACGATCGGCGATCTCGCGCACCTCGGCGGCGCGGATATCCGGCAGCCGCAGGATGCCGTCGAGCTGGAGCTTGAGCTGGTTCTGGTCGAGATTCCACAGGCTCTCGCCGAGGCTGCCAGTGGTGCTGCGGCCAATCTCGTCGAGCCGTGTCTCGATCACGCCGACTTCGCGGTCGTAATCGAGATAGAGCTGAAGCGCGGTCAGCATCAGCGTAACGATCGAGGAGAACAGCAGCACTGCGGCCAGCAGGCGCGGCCCGACGCCGCTGCGCGACCAGTTGAAGATCCGCGACAGCAGCGCTCCTGACATCGCCGGCGCAAACGCAACGCCGATCCCGCTCAAATCCGGTTTCGCCGCCACCGGGGCTGCGGCGCGGCTTCGCTTGGAATTCTCATCTCCTGCGTTGCCCATGCACCACGTCCTGGGAATGGCGGCACCCTGCTCCGGCCGGCCGGTCGTGGCCGCGAGCAATTCGATCGTTGAGACTTTTCCTTCACGCGATCTGCGTGGCGATCCTGTCGGCCCATGGGCGGCTTGAGGTCGGCGGGTCATATCTTGCGCCCAGCAGCAGGATTCTCGCGTAAACTATCACTTCGCGTGTTAGAATGACATCGGTTAAACTCCGGAGTTGCGAGCGAGCAGTGGCCGGCGCGCAGGCGCCACTCCCGGTAGACCGCGCAGGCTTCCGAATCCAGTGGTAGCAATGCACGACCAAGGAGACATGTGATGTGGCGGATAGCCGTCACCTGCCTGTCGTTGCTCGCAGCCGCTCCAACGCAGGCCCAGGAGCTGATCCGGCTGGCGCGCATCGCCGACATCCCCGATCAATATGTCGGCGGCGAGATGCTGCGGGCGGTCTATGCCAAGCTCAACATCAGGCTCGAATTCGAGGACGTCCCGGGCAAGCGGGCGCTCGCGCTGTCGAGCGCCGGCGAGGTCGACGGCGAGATCCAGCGGATCGGAACGCTCTCGCGCGACTACCCGACGCTGGTCCAGGTCACGCCGGCGATCAACTACATCGAGCCTGCCGTGTTCACGACGAAGCTGCATTTCGACGTCGCCGGCTGGAATTCGATCAGGGACTACAGCATCGGCATCGTGCGCGGCGTCGGCTCCTCGGAAGCCGGCACGCGCGGCATGGCCCAGGTCACGGCGACCACCAGCCTGGAGAGCATGGTCAAGATGCTCGACGCCGACCGGTTCGACGTGATGGTCACCGACCTCTTCAGCGGGCGCGTCGCGGTGAGAAAGCTCAACCTGGAGGCCAGGATCTATCCGCTCTCACCGCCGCTCGAGCGCATCCACATCTATCACTACCTGCATGAACGTCATCGCGATCTGGTGCCCAAGGTCGGCAACGTGATCGCGCAGATGGAGGCGAACGGCGAGCTGGCCACGCTGCGGGAGGCCCTCGTCAAGCAGGTCCTGAGCGCGCCGTGATGGCAGTGGCCTAAATCGTACGAAGACGTTCGCGCAACGCCACGGCGGCGATCAGAACGCCGACGCACCAGGCGACGACCGCCCGGTGAGGCTCCTGGCCGAGCAGCACGGTGAAGATGCTCGCGACCAGGCATGGCGCGATCGCGTTGCTGCTGCGGCTCGCAAGCGACAGCAGGAACGGCAGCGAGGCGATCGAAATTTGGAGGACGCTCATCGGGGCGTGTCGGTGCGGCGCTTGGCTTCAGAAGCCGCAGACATTGAACGCGCGCGGGCGTTTGCCGCGGCGGCTTTCGACGACACGCTCGCCGCCGTTCTCGACCGAGCTGCCGTAATAGCGGTGATGACCACTCTGGTCGTGCAGATCGGCAGGCTCCGATTGTGCCGCCCGCCGCGCATCGCAGATGATCTTGATGGTGTGACCCGACATTGCCGCCTCCGCGTTCCTCAGCCTTCTCAGTGGTCATCAGTCGCATCGGCGTCAGGCGGCGTTCACCCCGGCGGTTCGCAATCAGGTTTCAGGATGGTTTCGTCGAGGTCCGCAACACGCAATATTTTGTGCCCGGGGCTTGTCGGCATAGTCCGTGGTGATACGTCCTACGGACGCGCGCAGCAAAAAATCAACGAGGTGACGATGCTCTACGCCATCCTGGCCTATCACGTGGAAGACGAGATCTTGTCCTGGACACCCGAGAAGGACGCCGCGGTCGTCGCCAAAGTCATCGAGGTTCAGGCACCGCTGCGGGCGAGCGGGCATTTCGGGCCGGCCGCCCGTCTGGACGGGACCGGCAAGGCCCGCACCTTGCGTGGCCCCGGCGCGGGCGTTGTGCTGGACGGCCCGTTTGCCGAGACCAAGGAGCAGCTTCTGGGCTTCCACCTCGTGGACTACGACACGGAGGACGAGGCCATCGCGGCGGCGCGGAAACTGCGCGAGGTCAATCCGTCGGCGGTTTACGAAATCCGTCCGGTGAAGCTTTACGTGCCGGCCGATGGGTTCGGCGCGACGCAAGGCTGATCCGCGGCCTTACGTGTCCGTCCCGGCCGGCGAGGCATAAAAGCGCCGGATCACGAGCCCGCCAAAGGCGATGAACCACACGAACGGCGCGACTTGGGGCGCAAACGCCGCCACGATCGTGCCCGGAATGAACACGAGCAGCGGAAACAGCGAGGCCATGATCTCCTGGCGCCAGCCGCCCAGGACCGTCCACCACAGCCAAGCGTTAAGGCCGGCGATCACCATCAAGTGCAGGCCGTAGAGCACGGCGACGGCGCTGGCCATGGGATAGTTGGCATAGAGGCCGTTGGTCACCGGCAGCAGCACGATCGAGAGCAGGAAGAACAGATTGAGGATCACCGCGCCGCGGCTGCCGACCGGCTGGCGCGCCAGCCGCCGGTGATGGCTGATCCAGAACACGCCGGCGATGATGAAGCTGAGTGCAAGACCGGCAAGCTTGCCGGAATAGATTTGGGCCAGATCGCTCCAGCCCGGTGCACTGCTGAACACGGCAGCCCTGGGCAGGTCGTAGGCAAGCAGCGTCATGGCGACGCCGAAAATGGTGTTACTGAGCGATTCCAGCCGCCGCATCTCGAACTGGTCGGGCTTGAGCTCGGTCATTCCGGGCGCGCTCTGCTTGGGCTGGAACCTCGGGCCGTCTTTTCCCTAGGTGTTAAATCCGGTTCCGTCCAGCCGCATTGCGATTCGCGAGGAGATCGCCGATTCTCATCGTTTCACCGGGGCGATTCGTGGCAACATATCTGGACACGCTCAATGCGGAGCAGCGCCGCGCGGTCGAGCATGGCGTGGCCGAAGGCACGACCGTGGGCGCTCCCCTGCTCGTCATTGCCGGTGCCGGCTCCGGCAAGACCAACACGCTGGCCCATCGCGTTGCGCACCTGATCGTCGCGGGCGCCGATCCGCGCCGCCTGTTGCTGATGACGTTCTCCCGCCGCGCCGCGGCCGAAATGGCGGGCCGGGTCGAGCGCATCGCCCGAAAAGTGCTGGGGGAGAACAATGCCGCGATCATGCGCGATGCGCTTACCTGGGCCGGCACCTTCCACGGCATCGGCGCCCGGCTGCTACGTGAATATGCCGAGCGGATCGGCATCGATCCCGCCTTCACCATCCATGACCGCGAGGATTCCGCCGACCTGATGAACCTGGTCCGGCACGAACGCGGCCTGTCCAAGACCGAGAGCCGGTTTCCCGCCAAAGGCACCTGCCTGTCGATCTACTCCCGCTGCGTCAATGCCGAGATGGAGATCGAAAAGGTGTTGGGCGCGCACTATCCGTGGTGTGCGGGCTGGGCGGCCGAGCTGAAGGGCCTGTTCGCCGCCTATGTCGAGGCCAAGCAGGCCCAGCACGTGCTCGACTACGACGACCTCCTGCTCTACTGGTCGCAGATGATGGGCGATGCGCTGATCGCGGACGAGATCGGCGGCCGCTTCGATCATTTGCTGGTCGACGAATACCAGGACACCAACCGCCTGCAAGCCTCGATCCTGCTGGCGCTGAAGCCCGACGGCCGCGGCCTCACCGTGGTCGGCGACGACGCGCAGTCGATCTATTCCTTCCGCGCCGCCACCGTGCGCAACATCCTCGACTTCCCGCAAAGCTTTTCGCCGCGCGCCGAGCTCATCACGCTCGACCGCAATTACCGCTCGACGCAGCCCGTGCTGGCGGCGGCCAACGGCGTCATTGGTCTCGCCCGCGAGCGCTTCACCAAGAATCTCTGGACCGACCGCTCGTCCGCGCAAAAGCCGCAGCTCGTCACCGTGCATGACGAGGCCGACCAGGCCCGCTACATCGTCGAAGCGGTGCTGGCCAATCGCGAGCAAGGCGCGCTGCTCAAGCATCAGGCGGTGCTGTTCCGGACGTCATCGCATTCCGGGCCGCTCGAGATCGAGCTGACCCGCCGCAACATCCCCTTCGTGAAATTCGGCGGGCTGAAATTCCTCGATGCCGCGCATGTCAAGGACGTGCTGGCGCTGCTGCGCTTTGCCGAGAACCCGCGCGATCGCGTCGCCGGCTTCCGCATCCTGCATCTGTTGCCGGGCATCGGCCCCGCGACTGCGCAGCGCGTGCTCGACCAGATGGCCGAGAGCAGCGATCCGCTGACTGCGCTCGGCCAGCTCCCGGTGCCGGCGCGCACCGGCGACGACTGGACCGGCTTCGTCCGCACGGTGGCGAACTTGCGCTACTCGGAATGGCCTGTCGATCTCGAGCGCGTGCGGCTGTGGTACGAGCCGCATCTCGATCGCATCCACGAGGATTCCGAGACCCGCCGCGCCGATCTGATGCAGCTCGAGCAGATCGCGAGCGGCTATGCCTCGCGTGAAAAATTCCTGACCGAGCTGACGCTCGATCCGCCGGATGCGACCAGCGACAAATCCGGGCCACCTCTGCGCGACGAGGACTATCTGATCCTCTCCACCATCCATTCCGCCAAGGGTCAGGAGTGGAAGTCCGTGTTCGTGCTGAACGTCGTCGACGGCTGCATGCCGTCCGATCTCGGTGCGGGCACCTCCGCCGAGCTCGAGGAGGAGCGGCGCCTGCTCTATGTCGCGATGACCCGCGCCAAGGACGATCTCCACCTCGTCGTGCCGCAGCGCTTCTTCGTCCATGGGCAGGCCGCCCGGGGCGACCGCCACGTCTACGCCTCGCGCACCCGCTTCATCCCGGAATCCCTCGTCTATCTATTCGAGCGCACCGCCTGGCCGAAGGCAGCGGCTGGCGCGGCACGCACCGCGGCGCAAGGCCCGAAGATCGACATCGGGGCGAAGATGCGCGGGATGTGGCGGTAGACGCAAGAGACCGGTCCAGGGACCTGTTAGAATAGCTGGAACAACAGGGATCCGACATGAAAGCCGTCGTTGTCGAACAATACGCGCCCATCGACCAGATCGAGCTGAAGGACATTCCTTCTCCGCTCATGACGCCCGGACAATTGCGCATTCGGGTAGAGGCTGCGGGAATTGGATTCGTCGACGGCTTGAAGATCCAGGGTCTCTACCAGACCAGGGATCCCCTTCCCTTCATTCCCGGGACAGAGTTTGCAGGCGTGGTGGAGGAAGCTCCGGGCAGGCCGGGCGGTTATCAACCCGGCATGCGCGTGATGGGGATGACGCGCTCGGGCGCGCTTGCCGAAGAGATCGTCGTCACCCCCGAAGCGCTCTATCCCTTGCCGGACGGCGTAGCGGCCGAGGTCGGCGCTTCGTTTCGCGCCAATTATCTGACCGCCCTCTATGCGCTCAGTGAACGCGCCTCGCTCCGTGCCGGCGAACAGCTTCTGGTGCTGGGCGCAGCTGGCGGCACAGGAATCGCGGCTGTCCAGATTGGCAGGCTGCTCGGCGCCCGTGTGATCGCAGCGGCATCGACACCGGACAAGCGCGAGTTCGCGCGACAGCATGGCGCCGATGCCGTGGTTGACTACACGCAGACCAGCTGGCGCGACACGCTGAAGGAATTGACCGGAGGACGCGGCGCCGACGTGATCTTCGACCCCGTCGGCGGCGAAATCTCAGTGCAGGCCTTTCGCTCCATCGCCTGGCGCGGCCGTCATCTCGTGGTCGGTTTTGCCGCCGGCGCGATCCCGGCATTGCCGTTCAACCTGCCGCTGCTGAAGGGTGGCGCCCTGCTCGGCGTCGACCTCGCGCAGCTTCCAATCCGCGAGCCCGAGGTGCAGAAGCGCCTGATGTCGGAGCTGACGGCCTGGTTGGCCGAGGGCCAGCTGAGGCCTGTGGTCGGTCGCGTCTTCACGCTGGATGATTTCCGGGAAGCGTTCAGGACCATGCAGACGCGCGGGGCGCTTGGAAAGATGGTCGTGCGCATCTCGAAATAGGACGCACCAGCGCGCGGGATGTGGCGGTAGTTACGCGCTCAGCCGGTCGAACTGGACCTTGCCTGCCTTTATCACCAGCGGGATGTGCTCGCCCTGGCCGAGCAGGCAGGTCACGTCGTTCAACGGGTTGCCGTCGACCACCAGCAGGTCCGCGATGGCTTCGGGCATGATGCGGCCGAGCTTGCCCGCCATGCCGAGCACCTCGGCGCCGATCAATGTCGCGCTGGCGATGACAGCCTGCGGCCCCAGGATTTCGGCGCGGATGCGGAATTCGTCGCTCTGCAGACGCTGCGACGGGCCGAGCAGATCGCTGCCGAACCCCATCTTCACGCCGGCATCACGATAGATCACGAGCGAGCGCAGGCCGGCGTCGCGGACATCGGCGATCTTGGCGACGCTCTCCGGCGGCAGGCCGTATTGGGCGCCCTCATTGGCCAGCGCCTCGTAGGTGACGAGCGTCGGCACTACATAGGCCCCCTTCTCGGCCATCAGCCGCGCGGTCGGAGCATCGATCAGATTGCCGTGCTCGATCGTGCGCACGCCGCAGCGAATGGCGCGTTCGATCGCGGCTGCGGTGTAGGCGTGGGCCAGCACATAGGTCTGGCGGCCGCGCGCTTCCTCGACGATGGCGCGGATCTCGTCCTCGGAGTAGCCGAAGGCACCGACCGGATCGGTCGGCGAGGCCACACCGCCGGAGGCCATGATCTTGATCTGGTCAGCGCCCATCTGGAGTTCCTCGCGCGCGGCCTTGCGCACGCCATCGACGCCGTCGGCCACGCGCGCCAGCGCGCCGACGCGCACGCAGCACGGACATGGTGCATCGCTCGCCAGATAGTCCGATCGTGCCCGCATGTCGCCGTGGCCGCCGGTCTGGCTGAGCGCGCGGCCGGAGACGAACAGCCGCGGACCGTCGGTCAGGCCGGTCTCGATCGCCTGCTTCAACGCATGGCCGGCGCCGCCGGCATCGCGAACCGTGGTGAAGCCACGCCGCAGCATGCCACGCAGCAGCAGCGTCGAACGCAGCGTCACCAACACGTTCGGCATGTGCACCTGCTGCGCCAGATTGAGCTCGACGGCAATCGCGTGCACGTGCAGGTCGATCAGGCCGGGCATCAGCGTCTTGCCCTTGAGATCGATGGTGCGATCGGCGGTGACGCGGAGCGGCCGGTCAGAGACCTCCTTGATCAGATTGTCTTCGACCAGCACATCATGGCCCGCCAGCAAGTCGGGCTGAAGCGGATCGAGCAGCGCGGCGTTCTTGAAGAGGATGCTGGGCATCGCGGCGTCCTGTCAGAGGTGGGCCGGCGCAAGCAGTGCCGGCAAGGTGAGCTGGGCAAAGGGAAGGCAGGCGGCGACGTCGTCCTCGCCGTACCAGCCCGCCTCGTGAAGCAGATTGAGCGAGCCGAGCGTCCGCCCGCGCCAGCGCACCGGCATGTTGAGCACGCTCTCGCAGCCGAGCGAGGCGATCAGCTCGTGATCGGAGAACACCTTGCTCAGATCGTCCCGCGTACGGCCGATATAGGCCTCGCCGCGGTCGAGCACCGCCTCGGTCCACGGCCCCGGCGCGATACGCTTGCGTCCACCGGTCGGATACGGCCCGGGGAGATTGGAATAGACCCGCGCCGCTTCACCGCTGTCGCCATCATAGGTCAGGACCGTGAACAGCTTGTGCCCGATCGCCGACTTCACGGCTTGGTCGAGCGCAGCAAACAGCGCGTCCGGCTGATCGATCCTCGCCTGCGCCGCCGCAACGGCGCAGAGCCACGGATCAGCCGTAACTTTGGTCCGCATCATGCAACTTCACCCGCCGCGATCTCTTCCAGCGAACGGCCGCGCGTTGGCACGCCCATCACAACCACCGTAAGCGCCCCGAGCAGCAGCACCGTGGTGGTGACGCCGAACACGCCGGCGAAGCCGAAATTGGGATAGAGATAGCCGACCAGGATCGGCGAAACGATCGCGCCGATGCGGCCGATCGCGGAGGCAAGTCCGGCCCCCGTGGTCCTGACCGGCGTCGGGAAGACCTCGGCGGTGTAGGCATAGACGCCGGCATAGGTGCCGTTCATGAACAGGGACAGGAAGATTCCCGCCACCATGATGTGCTGGTCGGTTTGCGCGAAGGCGAGCCCGAGCGCGCTGGCGCCGCCGAGCACCATGTAGGTCGCGATCGTCGCCTGCCGGCCGATGCGCTCGTTGAAATACGCGGCGCTGAAATAGCCGGGAATCTGCGCACAATAGATCGCGATCGAATAGGCGAAGCTCTTTGTGATGCTCATCCCGTTCTGGACCAGCAGGCCGGGGATCCAGACGAAGAAGGAATAGTAGCTGAAGGTGATCGCCAGCCACATGATCCAGGTCATGATGGTGATGCGCGCCTGGCGGCCCGCCAGCAGCGCGGCGAAATTCGCGAGCAGCGTTCCTGTGGCCCCGCTCGGCGCCGTGACTTCGACCACCGGCTGCGGCAGGACATGGCCTGCGCGCGCAAAGCCGGCCTCGATCCTGTCGAGGACCGCTGCGGCTTCCTTCTCCCTGCCCCGGCTTTCCAGCCAGCGCGGCGATTCCGGCAGCGCCCGGCGCCACCACAGCAGCATCACGACCGGCACCGCCGTGATGACCAGCACGATGCGCCAGCCGTTGTCATAGGCGGGAACGATGAAATAGCCGAGCAGCGCTGCCGCAACGAAGCCGAAGGAGAAGAAGCCCGCCAGTGCACCGGTGAAGCTGCCGCGGTAGCGCCGCGCCACGAACTCGGCGAGATAAGGCGCGATGATCGCGCTCTCCGCCCCGGTGCCCATGCCGGCGACGACGCGGGCGGCGAAGAAAGAGGGCCAGGTATCGACCATCGCACTCGCGATCGATGCTGCGCAATAGAGTGCCAGTGCCGACATCATGACCGCGCGGCGGCCGATCAGGTCACCCAGCGTGCCGGCGAACAGGGCGCCGAACAGGAAACCGATATAGGTGCTGCTGCCGAGCACGCCGATCTGCACGCTCGATAGATTCCACGCGGTGCGCAGCACCGGCAGAATGAAGGCCAGCACCGCCGCATCCATCGCGTCGAATGTGTAGCCGAGCCCGCCCATCAACAGCAGATGCTTGTGGAAGCGTGCGAACGGAAGGCGCTCGATGCGCGCCGATATCATCGACATGAAAGTCCCCTCAGTCTGGCGGCCCGGCGCTCCGCGTGTCCCTCAGGGAACAATAGACAAGGAGATATTATCGTCATAATTTATAATCATGATCTAATATATCACTGTGGTGAATGTTTGTGTCGTTTCGCGCGCTCGACCTCAACCTTCTGAAAGTCTTCGAGGCGCTGATGACCGAGGGCAGCGTGACCCGCGCCGCGAGCGCGCTGACGATGACCCAGCCCGCGGTCAGCAACGCACTGGCGCGGCTGCGTGACGCGCTCGGCGATCCCCTGTTCGTGCGATCCGGCACCGGGATCCGCCCCACCCAGCGCGCGGTGGTGCTGTGGGAGCCGATCGGCGAGGCGCTGGAAACCGTGCGCGGCGCACTCGACGAGCAGGTGTTCGATCCCGCCCGTGCGCAGACCGAGTTCAGCCTGTCGATGTCGGATTACGTCTCCTCGCTGGTGATGCCGAACCTGCTCGGTCATCTCGCCCGGGTCGCGCCCAAGGCGCGCATCCACACCGTCCCCAACACCGTCCTGGAGATCGCCGACCAGCTCGAGGACAACAGGGTCGATTGCGTGCTCAGCGTCTATGTCAACGAGGCGCAGCAGCCGGCCGCGATTCGCTCGCGCTCGCTGTGGACCGTCGACTACGCCTGCTTCATGCGGCGCGGCCATCCGCTCGCCGCCCAGAAGCGGCTGAGCACCCGGACCTTCCTGAACGCTGGGCATGTCGATGTCAGCCTTGCGGGCAAGACCATGCCGTCCTACGACCTCTTCCTGGCCTCGCGCGGGCTGTCGCGCAACCTGGTCGCGACCGTCAATCACTACAGCGCCGCCTATGAGGTCGTGCGCCAATCCGACCTGATTGCGGTGCTGCCGAGCGATCTGCGCTCACAATCGAGGCTTGCGCCGTCGCTGCATGCGATGCCGCTTCCGCTCCGGGCGCCGCCGCGCATCGTCAGCCTGTTCTGGCACCAGCGCAACGACACCGTGCCGGCGCAGCGCTGGTTGCGCGAGACCCTGGTCGAGATGTTCGCCAGATCCGATTGAGCCGCCACGGTGAAGAACCGGAAACCATGCCTTTCCGGAAGCAGCATTGTCGAAGCCGACTCCGCGCCCTAGCTGCACAGCAAACAAGCTCCCCCCACACGACGGGCCCCGCTGGTGCCCCGCAGAGACCTCATCGATGACCTCACCGCTTCAATTCGGACTGGATACCTTCGGCGACGTGACCACGGACGCGAGCGGCGCCAAGCTTGCCCATGCGCAGGTGATCCGCAACGTCGTCGACGAGGCGGTGCTGGCCGACGAGCTCGGCCTCGACTTCATCGGGCTCGGCGAGCATCACCGCGCCGATTTCGCGATCTCCTCGCCCGAGACCGTGCTCGCCGCGATCGCATCGCGCACCAGGCGCATCCATCTCGGCTCGGCCGTGACGGTGCTGAGCTCGGACGATCCGATCCGCGTGTTCCAGCGCTTTGCCACGCTGGACGCGCTCTCGAACGGGCGCGCCGAGGTGATCCTCGGCCGCGGCTCGTTCACCGAGTCTTTTCCACTGTTCGGTTTCGACCTGCGGGCTTACGAGACGCTGTTCGAGGAGAAGCTCGATTTGTTCGCAGCCCTGCTGTCGCAGAAGCCGGTGACATGGCAGGGCAAGCTGCGTCCGCCGCTGAAGGACCAACTCGTCTACCCGCCGGTGGAGCACGGCCAGCTCAAAACCTGGATCGGCGTCGGCGGCAGCCCGCAATCGGTGGTGCGCGCCGCGCATTATGACCTGCCCTTGATGCTCGCCATCATTGGCGGCGATCCCGCGCGCTTTGCGCCTTACGTCGATCTCTATCATCGCGCCTTCAAGGAGTTCGGCCGACCGGCACAGCCGATCGGCGTGCACTCGCCCGGCTACATCGCCGACACCGACGAGCAGGCGCGCGAAGAGCTATGGCCCGACTACAAGGCGATGCGCGACCGCATCGGCAAGGAACGCGGCTGGCCGCCGATGAACCGCGACGAGTTCGTCAATGAGGCCGACCACGGCTCGCTCTACGTCGGCGCGCCGGAGACGGTCGCGCGCAAGATCGCGGCGACGGCGAAAGCGCTCGGCATCACGCGCTTCCAGATGAAGTATTCGGCGGGTTCCTTGCCGCACGAGAAGCTGATGAAGAGCATCGAGCTTTATGGGCGGAAGGTCGTGCCGATGGTGCGGGAGATGATGGGGTAGCGTTTTGCGACAGTCCGCCTACGCCCTGCGGGCTACGGCGCGACAGCCTTCGCTCGCTTCGCGTGACGTCGATTTGGGCTGGCTTGCCGAGCCGTAGCTCGCGAAGCGAGCGAAGGCTGGTGGGGGAGGCAGGACTCGAACCTGCGAAGCCATGAGGCGGCTGATTTACAGTCAGCTCCCTTTGCCACTCGGGACACTCCCCCGCTCGACGGCAGCACAATCGGGCCGGACCTTGCCGGCGACCGAAGACGGCCA
>Ga0136846_1222006_pt1 | contig 14019 bp, 8 predicted proteins | sample HopSoiMetagenom2_FD_96841 | JGI IMG/M metagenome (GOLD analysis project Ga0136846, IMG submission 96841) | Grasslands soil microbial communities from Hopland, California, USA - 2 Assembly 2016 (version 4) | ecosystem: Environmental > Terrestrial > Soil > Grasslands | place: USA: Hopland...
CGCATCCGTTGACGTGCGCGCCGTGATCGTCAGCCGGGTCTACGCCGACCCGGCCACTCGGGGCAAGCTCAAGGCGCTCGCGGGACTCGGGATCTCCGTTGTAGCAGCCGTGCCGGAACGCTGGGCGCCGGCCGGCGTGCGGGGCGAGCGCCAGACCAGCTTCGGTGAGGACGGCGGAGTGCGCACCGTGCCGGTCGCGGTGCGTGGACCGACCGCGGCGGGAGCAGACCCCGCCTGGAACAGTGGCGCGCTCCGCCGCCTCCTCACCGACTTTCGCCCGGATCTGCTGCAGATCGAGGAAGAGCCCTGGACTCGGGCGGCAATGACCGCGGGACTGCTGGCCCGCCGCATGCGGATCCCCTACTTCGTGCTCACCCGCGAAAGCCTGGCCCAGCCGCACGGCATCATGGGGCGGCTCCGGCGCGCGCGCACTCTCTCGGGTGCCCGGGGCGTGGTCGCGGTCAACGGGCTGGCCGCCCGCCTCGCCGTCCGGGATCATCCGGCGCTGCCGCACCGCGTCATCCCCCAGCTCGGGACCCCGCTGCCATTACTCGCGGACCGGGTTCGTCACACCGGCCTCTCCATCGGGTTCCTGGGCCGACTGATTCCCGAGAAGGGGCTCGACCTCCTGTTCCGCGCCTGCGTAAAGCTGGTGGGACGATGGACCATCACCGTCGTCGGCACGGGTCCCGCCCAGGAGGAGCTGGAGGGGCTGGCCGAGCGGCTCGGGATCGCGGGACGGGTGACCTGGCTGGGCGCGCTCCCTCGCGATCAGGTCGAGGAGATCTGGCCCCGGCTGGATTGCGTGGTCCTGCCCTCACGCACCGCGCCGCGGTGGATCGAGGCGATGCCCCGCGCCGCGTTGGAAGCCATGGCCCATGGTGTCGCGGTCATTGCGAGCGCCGCGGGCGCGCTGCCCGAGCTGGTGGAGGGGACAGGGATCGTGGTGCCGGAGGAGGACGTCGCCTCGCTGACCGAGGCGCTCCAGCGGGTGCACGACGATCCGACGGTGCACCAGCGACTCGGTGGGGCCGGCAGGCGTCTCATCATGGACCAGCACACCGATGCCGCGGTCGCGGCCAGAACGGCGGCCTTCTGGCGCGAGAGAGTTTCCGCAACCGGTTGACTTCCGGTAACTTACGAGACAACTTCGGACCTCCATGCCCATCACGGCGTTTTTTCGGTGGCTTCCCCGGCGGGTGGCCCTTCTGCTGGGTCTGCTCCTCCTGCCGGTGGCTTCGGCCATCGCCCAGGTGCCGCAGCCCGCGCAACCAGGCAAGGCACTGCCCAGCCCCGACCAGGCCAAGCAGATGCTGCAGGGCCAGCCCGCTCTGGTGGAGCAGTTGCGGCAGAAGATCTCGCAGTCGGGACTGACGCCGGATCAGGTGCGGAGCCGCCTCCGCGCCTTGGGTTATCCTGAGGATTTGCTGGATCAGTACCTGCAGGGCTCCGATAGCACCGCGCTCGCGAGGCCGAGTGGCGGGACGCTCGACGCCGTCCGCGCGCTCGGCATCCTGTCGCCGCAGGAAGCCGACAGCCTGGGTCTGAGCGACAGCCTCTTCGCCCAGTCGGACTCGGTGCGGCACCTGCTCGACTCGCTGCGCATGGTGCACCTGGATTCGCTCCGGGCCGACTCCCTGTCCGATTCGCTGGAGCGGATCCGGCCGACCGGGCTGCGCATCTTCGGCCTCACGACCTTCCGGAAGCTCAGCAATCAGTTCGATGTGCCCGAGAACGGGCCGGTGGACGAGAACTATCAGCTCGGTCCCGGCGACGTGGTGGTGCTGATCATGACCGGTGACGTGGAGCGAGCCGACATGCTCGAGGTCACCCGCGAAGGGTTCGTCGTGATCCCGCAGGTCGGCTCGATCTACGTCGCCAACCAGACGATGGGGCAGCTCGAAGACCAGCTCTACAGCCGGCTGGGGCGGGTCTACTCCGGCGTTCGCCGAAGTCCCAATGCCCGCACCAAGTTCCAGCTCTCCATCGCCCGGGTGCGCAACATCCAGGTCTTCGTCGCCGGCGACGTGGTGCGTCCGGGGAGCTATCAGGTCTCCGCCGCCGGCACCGTGCTCAACGCGCTCTATGCGGCGGGCGGGCCGACCACCAACGGGAGCTTCCGGCGGCTCGAGGTGCGTCGCGGCGGGAAGCTGGTAGACAGCGTGGATGTGTACGAGTACCTCACCAAGGGAATGAACCCGACCGGCGCGCGGCTCCAGAGCGGCGACGTGGTGTTCGTCCCGGTGCACGGCGCCTTCGCCAAGGTGGTCGGAAAGGTCAACCGGCCGGCCATCTACGAGCTCCTGCCCGACGAGACCCTGCGCGACGCGGTGGCCTTCGCCGGGGGCTTCGACCCGACAGCGGTCCACGCGCGGATCACGATCAACCGAGTGGTGCCGGCCGCAGCCAGGGCTCCCGGGTCGCCCACCCGGGTGGTGGTGGCGGTCGGCTCCGACCAGTTCACCGACGGCATGGCACCCGCGCTGCCGATGGCAGCGGGTGACTCGGTGACGGTCCAGAGCATCGAGGATCGGCTGCGCGGATTCGTGACGGTCCGCGGCAACGTGTGGGTCGAAGGGCAGGTCGGCTTCACGCCGGGCATGAAGCTGAGCGACGCGATTCGCCTCGCCGGCGGCCCGAAGCGCGATCTCTATCTGGGCCGCATCCTGGTGACCAGGGTGAGCGACGACTCGAGCATGACTCAGCTCCGGTCGGCCTTCGCCGATTCCACCGGCGCCGTTACCGACGATCTGGTGCTGCAGGATCAGGACGAAATCCGGACCTGGTCGCGCGCCACCTTCCGAAGCCAGCTGTGGGTGGCGGTGGTAGGCGCGGTGCGGAAGCCGGGACGGGTCCCCTTCCGGGAGGGCATGACCCTTCGGGACGCCGTGCTGCTGGCCGATGGGGTGACACCGGACGCCTGGCTGAAGGAGGCGGAGATCGCCCGCTTGGATTCCAACCCGGCCCCGGGGGCTCTCGCCACCACGCTACGGGTACCCCTGGACTCGACCTACCTGTTCGGCCGCGCACCGGGCGACCGCTACGCCGGCCCGCCCGGCCTGCCCGCCCCCGCCTCAGGGGCGCCCGAGACGCAGCTCCAGCCCTATGACAATGTGATGATCATGCGGCAGGCGGGCTGGGATCTGCAGCGGAGCGTCGCCATTACCGGGCAGGTCAAATTTCCCGGCCGCTATTCGCTGAAGAGCAAGACCGACCGGCTGACCGACCTCCTCGAGCGAGCCGGCGGGCTCACCGACCAGGCCTATCCGGACGGGGTGCAGTTCTACCGGCGCTATACCGCCGGGCGGCCCACCCGCGGCGATCCGCTCTCCGCCGTGGACAGCGGCGTGGCGATTCCGATTCGGGGTGGACAGGACACGGTAACCCGGAGCGCGCCCGAGCGGGTCGACATCGATCTGGCCCGCGTGCTCAAGGACCCCAAGTTCCACGACAACATCCTGCTCGTCGGCGGTGACTCCCTCAACATCCCAGAGTTCGATCCAGTGGTGTTCGTGAACGGGTTCGTCAATTCACCGGGGCCGGTGGCCTTCGAGCCGGGCAGGAACCTCGACTGGTACGTGGACCGGGCCGGGGGATACGGTGTGTCGGGCGACGACGACCACACTTACGTCACTCAGCCGAACGGGGAGCGGGCAGGCGTCAAGCGCCGGACCATCCTGGCGGATCGGGTGCCTCACCCCGCACCCGGAGCTATCATTTACGTGCCGCGCAAGCTGGTTCAGCCGCAGAACAACCTGGGCGCGGTCCTCGGGACCGTGGCCCAGGTGCTCGGCATCCTGACGACGATTATCGTGGTAGCGACGAGGTAGGAAGGTCGACTTCCGCTTCGACCTCTGGGGCGGGCACGCGGAAGTCGGTGACCAGCCGGCCCAGCAGGTTGCGGAGCTGATCGTCGGACCAGCCGCGGCGGGCGCCATCTACGAGCAGGTCCACCACGGTGCTGAGCCCGATCGGAAGCACGCCGTTCTTGGCCCGCAGCACCTTGGGGTGATCGGTCGGCAGTGCGCTTTCCGAGTCGAAGAACAGCTCCTCGTAGAGCTTCTCGCCGGGCCGGCTGCCGCTGAATTGGATCTCGATGTCGGTGCCCACCTCGAGGCCGCTCAGCCGGATGAGGTCGGTCGCCAGGTCGAGAATCTTGACCGGCTCCCCCATATCGAGCACGAAGACCTCCCCGCCTTTGCCGATTGCGCCGGCCTGCAGCACCAGCTGCACCGCCTCGGGGATGGTCATGAAGTAGCGGCGCATCTCCGGGTGGGTGACGGTCACCGGCCCGCCGGCCTCGATCTGCCGCAGGAACGTCGGCACCACACTGCCCCGGCTGCCCAGCACGTTGCCGAACCGCACCGCCACGAAGTTCCGCCCGTGAGTCTCGGCGATCTCCTGGACGATCTGCTCGGCCACCCGCTTGGTCGCGCCCATGACGTTGGTGGGGCGCACCGCCTTGTCGGTCGAGATGAGGACCAGGTGCTCGACCCCGAACTCGGCGGAGAGCTCCGCGATGTTCTTGGTGCCGAGGACGTTATTGGTCACCGCCTCGGCCATGTTCTCTTCCATCAGCGGTACGTGCTTGTGGGCCGCGGCGTGAAAGACGGCGTAAGGGCGGTAGCGCTCGAAGATGAGCCGCATGCGCTCCCGGTCGCGCACGTCCCCGATGATGGGAACCGCGGTGACGTTGGGATGGCGCTCGGCCAGCTCCGCCATCACGTCGAAGATCGAGTTCTCGCCGTGCCCCATTACCAGCACCTGGGCCGGCTCCAGCCGGGCGAGCTGGCGGCAGAGCTCGCTGCCGATGCTCCCGCCGGCCCCGGTCACCATCACGGTCTCGCCGGTGGCCAGCACGCGGACCTGCTCCAGGTCGGTCTGGATCGGCTCGCGGCGGAGGAGGTCCTGGATCTCGACCTGCCGAAGCGAGGCGACCGCGACCCGGCCGGAGATGATGTCGAAGATTCCCGGAACCGTGCGCGTCTTCACCCCGGCTTCCATGGCCGCGCGGACGACTTCGCGCACCACGGCGCCGGGCGCCCGGGGCATGGCGATGATCACTTCTTCGACGTCGTAGCGGAGGACCAGGTCCTTGATAGCCGAGAGGGAACCGTGGACCGGGAGGTCGCAGAGGCGGTGGCCGTGCTTGCTCCGGTCATCATCCACGAAGCCGATCGGATTGAGGCCGAGCTGCGGGTGGCTGAGTAGCTCCTTGACGATCACTTCGCCCGCGGCGCCGGCGCCGACGATCAGGACCCGGCGCGCCGCCTCCAGCCGCCGCCACTGAGTCCGACGTCCGAGCAGCCGAATGAAGAGCCGGGGGAGTGCCACCGCGCCCACACTGAGGCAGGCGTCGATGAAGAGCACGCTGAGGGGGACCCGCAGGGGCGTGATCAAGAGTCCGGGCAGGACCGCGGCGCCGAGGAGGGTGGACAACGATGCCGAAATGGCAGTCGCCACCAGGATGTGCTCTAGCTCGGCCACGCCGGCGAAGCGCCAGAGCCGCCGGTACAAGCCGACGTACAGGAGCACACCGAGCTTGAGGGGAAGGCTGAAGGCAAGATAGACGAGGGCCGTGTACAGGTTGGCACTGCCCCAGTCCAGGCCTTCGAAGCGAACCACGTACGCCAGCATCGTGGAGAGGCCGAGGAGCACGGCGTCCAGGATAAGCAGGTGTCGGTTCCTCAGGTGCCGCGGTACGTGGAGTTTCATTGTGGAGTTAACAGATAGCGGTGCCCGGTTTGAAGGTCAAGCTGTTGCCGTAGGGGAGCTTAGTCCCACTGGTCTGACCGATGCGCGGGCCTGGTTGTGACCGCTTCCAGCCAGGGATATCTTTGGCCTTGCATCATTCGTGCTCACGCCACGCCTTGATGGAGGCGGCATAGACTCCACCGCTGGGCCCACTTGGGCCTCGGGCACCCCCCCGGATTCCGGCCTTCTGGACTACGCCTGGGTCCTTTCGCGACACCGCCGTCTCATTTTCGGTATACCGGTGATCGCCGCGATCCTGACGTTCCTGCTGTCGTTTGCCCTCCCGAAACGTTGGACCGCCGAAGCCGGCTTCATTCCCGAGTCGAGCACTTCCATTCAGCTCCCGAGCGGCATCAGCGCGTTGGCCGGTGAGCTGGGTTTCAGCATTCCTAGCGGAGACCCAACTTCGTCCCCGGACTTCTATACCGCTGTGACGCAAAGCCGTTCACTGCTCGAGCGGACCATGCTGACTCGGTTCGCCGTACCCCATGCCGGCCCCGCCGACAGCGCTGCCCTGATCGATATCCTCGACATCGAGGACGACACGCCCCGGGAGCGCATGGAATCGGGAGTCGAGTGGATGCAGGACCATACCTCGGCCGACGTCGACGCCAAGACCGGGGTCATTTCAATCAAGGCCGAGCTCCCCGATCCGGAGCTGTCCGCCGCGGTCGTCTCCCGTATGGTGGCCCTGCTCAATGAGTTCAACCAGCGCACCCGAAACCTGCGGGCGCGCGAGCGGCGTAAATTCACCGAAGACCGGGCCGCCGACGCCCAGCGGGATCTGGACAACGCGGAGAATGCGCTCCGGATCTTTCTGAGCCGCAACCGACAGATCGAGAACTCGCCCGAGCTCCAATTCGAGCGCGGGCGGCTGGACCGCCAGGTGCAGCTGCGCACGGATGTCTATCAGACACTGCGGCGGGAGTACGAAGTGGCCCGGATCGACGAGATCAACGACACGCCGGTGCTGACCGTGGTAGACGCGCCGGTTGCCCCCGCCCGGCCCTCCAGCCCTCGGCGGGTCCGGATGGCGGCGGTCGCGGCGGTGCTCGGCGCCCTGGTAGGTGTGTCGCTGGCCTTCTTCCGGGAGTACCTGAACCGGAGCCGGGAGCTCCACCCGCTGGCGTTCGATCGGCTGGTTCGGGTCTGGCGGCGCCGGCCAGCCGCCTAGACCGACGGCCGGGCCAGCCTCGCATACGCCTCGAGCAGACGCCTTCCCTCAGCCTCCCAGTTGTACCGCTCGAAGACCGCAAGCCGGCCGTTCGCTCCCATTGCGGCCCGTTGCTCCGGATGCTCGGCGAGGTAGGTGAGCGCGGCGGCGATCGCTTCGGGATCGGTGGGATCCACACACAGCCCGCACCCGGACCCCTCCACGATATCACGCCAGCCCGGAAAGTTCGACGCGATGACCGGCAGGCCCGCGGCCATGTATTCGAACATCTTGGTCGGCTCGGAGTCCACGTGGTTGGGTGTCCGGAGCAGGCACACGAGCCCGACGTCCGCCTGCGCCAGGATGCCGGGTATGGCCTCGTACGGCACCACCCCACGGTCATCGACACGACGATAGCCGGGCAACCCTCGCACCCGTTCCGCGAACGCTTCCGGATAGTAGTTGCCGCAGAGAATCAGCCGCGGGTGATGGCGGGAGTCGACCAGATCGATGGCCGTCACCATCTCCACCACCCCCCGCACGGCGGTCAGTCCTCCGGCATACACGGCCACCAGTCCGCCATCCGGATTTTCGCGGGTCGATCGACCATCGAATTGCTCCGCGATCGGATAGTTGCGGACCAGGAGTGTCCGGGGGTGGTTCCGAAACGAGCGCTCGATTCCCGTGCCCGCCACCACCACGAGGTCGAAGGCCCTGCTGGCGACCTTCTCGACCAGCCCGGCGGCCAGGGCCAGCGGCCGGCGGAGCAGGCGCGGAAGATAGGGTTTCCACAGGATCGTCTTGGGCAGATCCTCGTGCGCGTCGTAGACCACGCGCCGCCCCAGAAGCTTGAGCGCCAGGCCGGCCGGAATGAGCTCGGGGTCGTGGAAGTGATAGATGTCCGCCCCGACCTTCCGGGCCTCTCGTAACATCCGCATCGAGGAGGTGAGCGGCCGGGCAAACCGGGCGCCCGCGCGGGGGAACGGGTGGAGGCGCACTCCCCCGGCAGCCTCCTCCTGCACGCCGGCCGCCACGTAGGTGACATCGTAGCCCGCCTGAGCCAGCGTCCGGGCTTCCTTCTGAAAGATCCGGGGATCCGACGGGCGATGCAGTGAGGACAGCATCGCCACCCGTCCTCTGCCGCTCACGTCGGTTTCGTCTCGCCGGGCGGCCGCGCGGTGGACATCGCGAAGAAGGCCGCACCGTGCCGGAGAGTGCCGACCAGGAGCAGGATCACCACTGCGCCGCCCGAGAGCAGGATCTGGGTCAGCGACTGGGAGTTCACCTTCCATGCCACCCACAGGAAGTACGCGTAGGCCGCCAGGGTGACCATCGTCTTGGGCCGCCGGCTGAGCCAGAGCTGACAGAGCTGCATCAAGGCGCCCGCCAGCGCTCCGCCCAGCAGGATGCCGGGCACCCCGAAGTCGGCATGGAGGTAACCGAGAAAGGAGGTGTTGGCCAGCCCGCTCTCGAGCCGGGTCGGAAACATGCGCTGGAAGACGAAGTTGGCGATGTTGATGTCGCTCTCGCCCAGGATCCACTGGACCCGCCCGATCGTGCGGCCGTTGAGGTAGGGCACGATGTCCGGGACGACCACGAAGTAGTTGTAGAGGACCTCCGCCGGCACGTAGAACACCCGCCGCACGATGGCCAGCGCGATATCGCTGGCCTGAAAGCCCATGCCGCTGAACGATTGAAAGACGACCGCCACGGGGAAGACGAACACCGCGAGGAAGCTGACGACCATGGTCCGCCAGCCGAACCGTCCGCCGCGATAGAGGTACACGAACAGCGCCGTGACCAGCATGATCACCGCTACCGGTGTCTTCGCGATGCTCGCCGCCGCGTAGAACACGCCGACGCCCGCGGTGATCAGGAGCAGCACCAGCCAGAGCGGCCGCCGGCTCGACAGGTAGTACCCCAGCGCCACGGCGATTAGAAACGGGTAGACCACGTTCCGGACGACGTCGTAGAAATAGACGAACGGGGAGTTGAGCAGCTTGAAGGACTCCTCCCGGAGACCGACCACGATCAGCGCCGAGCCCGGATTCCGCAGCAGATAGAGGAGCGGAATCACGGGCGTCTCGATCAGGTAGCCCGCGGTGAGCGCCAGCACGACCGCCAGCACCACGGCGAACGCCGCGAGCTCGGGGGTCCCGGGCGGCCGGCGATCGACCGGCGCCTGGAAAAAGGCCTGGATCTGGTGTCGGCCACCGCCACTCGCGACGTTCACCAGCCACATGCCGAGCGGCGCGGTGATGAGGGTGATCACGACCGCGAACAGGAACGGCGCTACGTAGCGCGTGTGCGTTTCCGACGCCACGAGCATTGCCGGAACGATCGTCGTGGTGAGATAGGAGTAGTACCAGACCCCCGGGACCGTGAGGCGCCGCAGGCTGAGTCCGGAGGCGCGCGAGATGAGGGCTCCACCCACCAGGATCGCCGCCCCGGCCGCGACGAAGTCGAGCCGCGGCTCGATACGGAAGCCGAGCACCACGGCCGTTACGGCCAGGCTCGCGAGCAGTACCGGGAGACCTCGGGTCGGCCAGTGCCGGGCGCCGCGCGGTCGGAGCGTGGCGGTCATCGCCGCCCTCCACGATGCAGCAGCCGAGCCTCGATCTCGTCCACCCATCGCACTCCGAGGTGCCGAAGCGCGCCCAGGTAGACGAGCAGGAGAACTCCGCTCAGGCTGATTCCCACAGCCAGCATGCCGGCTGGTCCCAGGCGGCCCAGCACCGTCCATCGGACGAGTAAAACAAACAGCGTGGCCGCGAGGTTGAATCCCACGGCGGCCCCGGCATGGAGGTGCGTGCCGCCGAACCGCAGGGTGCGCCGGAGGTAAGTGACGGTCAGGATCCCGGCGACGCTGAAGCCGGCCACGCTGGCGAGGGCCAGACCGACGGCGCCCCATCCGGCCGCCCCCAGCACCAGGGAAAGCACCGTGGTGCACGCCAGCGCGGCATACAGATTCCAGGCGTTCACCGGCCGCTCCTCGATGCCGTCGATCACCGAGCGCAGCATGGTGAAGCCGAGATACGGCACCAGCGCGACCAGCAGCGCTCTGACGACGGGAACCGCGGCATTGTAGGCGTCACCAAGCCAGACGCGAACGATCTCCGGCGCCCACACCGCGAGCTGGCAGGCGGTAAACAATCCGATGTGCAGTACGAGTCCGACGAGGTCCTCCACCCGCGCTTGCAGAAAATGGTCCTGCTGACGGGCCTGGAGGGCACTCACCTTCGGCAGCACGACGAGGCCAAACCCCGCCGTCCCCACCTCTGCCACGCGCAGCACCGATTGGGCCGCAACGAGGAACCCTGCCTCGCGCAGATCGCCGAAGTACGGCGCGAGCAGCGGCCCCACGGCGGTGAGGCCGGCGAGCGCGGCCGCACCCGGGATGCGCGGTACGCTGTACCGGAGCAGCCGCTGGATGGGCGGCCGGATGTCCGCCCGGGTGATGCCCTCTCGAACGCCACGAACCAGCCAGGCCACCAGCGGCACGATTGCGGTGAAAGCGATCGCGGCGAAGAGGAGCACGATTACCGAAACGGGCGTCCGATTCGCCGCCAGGGCTACCGCGAGGATGGGCCCAAGCGCCTGGATCCAGAGCTGCCAGAGATTGGCCGCATCGATCTTATACGTGCCCCGGAGATGAGAGAATACCAGCGTGTACACCAGGTTGCCCACGACCAGCGCGAGACTCGCGAACAGTACATCCCGGTAGCGCACGTCGGTCAGCAGGAGACGAGCCCAGAAACCGGGGGCTACCGCGCCCGCACCGACAATGGCCACACTGGAACCGAGGGCGAGCAGCGTCGCTGCCCACAGATAGGCGTCCTGTTCCTTCCGCGTCTGCACTCCGGCCTGCGCCCGGGCGAGGGCCAGCCCGAGCGGCGCGGGAGCCATTGCCGCGGCCACTGAGACGATGCGCCGGGAGAGCCCGTACACCGCGAAGGCCGCGGGGCCCAGTCCCGCGGCCAGCCATCCGGTGATCAGGACCAGCGACGCCATGGTCAGGAGGGCGGTGGCCCCCGAGAGCAGTACGTCCCGGACGAATGGACTCGGGGCAAGCCGCACGCCGATGTCTGCGGTACTCAGGCGGGAAAGGAGAGGTACGACCGCGGGTTCAGACGATGCCCTCGGTATAACCCTCTTCGACCTCGAGCTCCGGAACCGGCTGCCCCTCGAGGGAACCGAGCCACTTGAAGACGATGCGCATTGCGGTCTTCCTCCGGTAGCGGACCGATCCCGGCAAGGTTGCCCAGCCGAACGCGGGGTGGTTGGTGAAGCGTTCGAGACCGAGAAACTGTTTCCCGACCCGCGCCTTGCATCGCCGGACCGCGGCCGTGAGCTGGCCCCGGTCCACCACCTCCGACACCCGAAGGAGGTAGGGTTGCCGTCCCCCGTAGGAGAAGAGCGTCCCGCTCTCGACATCGATGAACGCGATCCGGCGCACCGGGTTGTTGACGTAGCGGTGCCGCACATAGCGGGCATCGCGCTGCAGGCCAAAGATACCTGGGCCGGGCCGCTCGAGCGGGGCGAGGGTGCTGGCATCCCAATTCGAGGGGCTCAGCGTCGGCAGCACCCCGCGGCGGACCGCGCGGTAGAGCGCGATGGGAGACCACGACAGGATCTCCTGGAAGAGCTCGCCGGACACGTCGAACCCCACCTTGGTGAAGGGCTTGACCGCGGAGGTGAAGCCCCAGATGCAATCCACGCCCGCCTGTCCGCATAGCTCGAAGCCCAGGGCATACATCCTCTCGAACACCTTCTGCCCCCGATAGCTCGGCGAGAGCAGGGTCGACTCGCTCTTGCAGGTGAGAATCGCCCGCTCCTGCCACCTGCCCCGGTACGGGATGTATGCCTGCGTGCCGATCAGGCTGTCGCCGTCGAACGCGCCGACGACGATGCCCTCCCGCGTCAGGTCGGGGTCGAAGTACTCCCATTCGAGGACGGCCGGCGAGACGACCTTGCCCGCCTGCGCGTGCAGGGCACTGAACGCCCCCAGCTCGTCCCGGCGGATCTGGCGAAAGATCAAGTCACTCACGAGGTATGGCCTTCCGGCATTGGTAGAAGATCGCCTGGTAGGTATCTCTCCACCCGGGCCAGCGGACTTCGTCGAAGCTGTTGTTGTGGAACAGAATGGTCAGCGGCATCCGATACCGGGCCGCGAGCTCGATGTAGCGCCGGAACACCTCGCGGGCCGCTTCCGCCGACATGCCGCGATAGCCCGCCAGGGTGCCTTCCATCAGTACCAGCGGAAGCTCCTGGAGCCGCAAGGCCCTGCGGTTTCGGACGTCGAAGGTCGAAAACCGGTCTCCGGTGCCGCACCGGAACCCCTCGGCGTCCGCGTAGCCGGCCGTGCTGTCTACCTCCAAGCCGCCATCGTTCCACAGGCGCCAGGTGTCGGGAGCTCGAAACCGCAGGTAGTGGTGCCGACCCTCGGTCAGGACCACACCGAACGCCGCCTCGATGGCACGCCGCTCGGCCTCCCATTGGCGAGGGTTCAGGTGCGCGCTGTAGCTCGCGTGCAACCCGAGAATGTGGCCGCGCCGGAGGATGCCGCCCACGATACCGCGCACCGCAGGGTCACCCAGGGAATAGCGGCCCAGGTCGTAGCGACGGGAGGTGCCCCCTCCGATGAGGTTGAAGCGGGACCGGACCCCGACGGACTCACTGAGATCCATCAGCCAGCCGAATGTATCGAACGGATTATGCCGCGAAAAGAACCCACGGGCGCCTGCCGCCAGGGCACCGGCCGAACGCGCCTTGATGGCGGCGTAAGCGAGCGTTCGGGCCCGGCTGTGGTAGATGACATCAATGTCATGGGTGGGCACGATCTCGAAGTGCCGCGGGCGTCGCGCCTGCGCGAGGCCGAGATGGGTCAGCATGGACCACACCGCCTCGACGTACTCGTTGACGATCGGCCGGTCCAGGAAGGAATGCTGGTAGGCGACCGACGCGGTGGCCGGCCATCGGCCGTGCTGGTCGAGCGGCGGGTCGTCGACCGCCTCCTCCCAGCGTGTGAGCATGAAGAAGAGCGTCGCGACGATGTCCACCCCGCACACCAGGTCGCCGAGCTCCTCCACCACGCTGCCCTCACCGTACAGCACCACGGCGTCGTGCTCGGGCGCGAAGGCCAGGCCGGGAGCCGTCCGAACCGGCCGAGGTAGATACTCGGAGGAGATGTAGGCGGTCGAGTCGGGGAGGGTACCGAAGAAGGCGTCTCGAATCCGCAGACGGCGCCCGTTGGGCAGCTCGATCAGATAGGCATCGACAGCGGGATCGATCTGCACCGTGTAGACCAGCCCGAGAAACTCTCGGAGCAGCACCTCGAAAACGTAGCGGCGCTCGGCCACGAAACGATCGGAGAACTTGACGGTCAGGCTCATGCGGGCAGGAGGTCCGCGGCGCGGGAGTCCGCTCAGCGCTCCCGATGCAGGGTGATCCTGACGCTGTACCGCACCCCGTCGAGCTCGACGTACGCAGCCTCTGCCGGCGTATTGGTGGTGAGGGCCCGGAGCCGGCGAAGCAGGTCCCGCGCCGGCACCGGCGCGTCCGGATCGATCCGCCGCACCTCGTCCCGCAGCAGCTCTTCCCGCCGGTGGCTCGTCCCCGCCCCGGGCTGCTGTGGCTTGCGCGGCACCGGGCCCGCCTCGATCATCGCCCATCCCTCCTTGAACACCTCGAGCTCCAGGCGCTTGAGCTGCTGATAGAGGGTATCGGCCGTGTCAGCGGGGGAGACGACCTGCTCTCGCTGATGCACGATGTCTCCCGAGTCCACGCCTTCATCCATGAAGTGCAGCGTCGCGCCGGCCGGCGTCCCCTCGAGAATCGCCCAGCTCGCAGTGTGCCAGCCCCGGTTGTAGGGCAGAAAGGCGGGATGCAGGTTCAGCACGCCCACCCGGGGGAGCCGCAGCGCATCCGGCGGGAAGAGGTAAGGGAAATGCACGGCGACGATGTAGTCCAGCTCCAACGCGCCCAGCGCCTCCAGACCCTCCGGGGTCCGGAACTCGGCTCCGCGGAACACCTGCCCGGCCAGGTGGGGAAGGCGCGCCTCCAGCTCCCGGGCGTGCGAGGCCCTCTCTTCTCCGCTCACCAGCAGTGCGGCC
>Ga0136846_1213390_pt1 | contig 14018 bp, 12 predicted proteins | sample HopSoiMetagenom2_FD_96841 | JGI IMG/M metagenome (GOLD analysis project Ga0136846, IMG submission 96841) | Grasslands soil microbial communities from Hopland, California, USA - 2 Assembly 2016 (version 4) | ecosystem: Environmental > Terrestrial > Soil > Grasslands | place: USA: Hopland...
ACGTCGTTAACGAGGGCGCCGACAGTCTCTCCTTCGGCAGCGATGACCTTGCCGTCGGCGAGCTTGGCGAGAACGGTCGGGAGGTACAGTGTCACTGACATAGTCGTTAGGTGTGTAGGTGATTGTCATCCCGAGGAGCGAAGCGACGAGGGATCTGCTCTTCGGAGAGGATTAGAGCGAGCGCGACACGCGAGCGACTCGCATCAGACAAGAGAATGTGCGAGCGAAGCGAGCTCATTTCTCGCTTCGCTCGGAATGACAGGCAATCGCGCCGCGCGGATCTCGGCTTCGTGTACCGGCTCGATGGGGTAGAGATGCTCGGCCGCGGGGAAGCGACCGGCGCGAACGTCGTCAGCGTACTGGTGAAAGGCGCGCTCGACCTCGAGGTCGAGATCCGCATAGCGCCTGACGAAGCGCGGTCGGATGTCACCGACGAAGCTGCCGAGGATGTCGTGCGAGATCACGAGCTGGCCGTCCACGTGCGGGCCGGCGCCAATGCCGTAGACGAGCAGCTCCACGCGCTCGCGTACGTACGCCGCCGCCTCGGCCGGTACAGCCTCGAGGAGCACCGCGAACGCGCCGGCCTCCTGCAGTGCGAGCGCGTCGTCCGTGAGCCGCTGCACGGCCGCGAGTGTCTTCCCCTGCACCCGATAGCCGCCGAGCTGCGCCTGAGACTGCGGCGTGAGGCCCAGGTGACCCATCACCGCGATGCCGGCATCGCTGATCGCGCGAACGCGACTGGCCACGCGCGCGCCGCCCTCGCACTTCACCGCGTCGCATCCCGCGATGAGAAAGGCGCCGGCATTGCGCACCGCGTCTTCGTCGGACGGCTGATACGAGAGGAACGGCATGTCGCCGACGACGAATGCACGCTTCGCCCCGCGACAGACCGCGCCCGCGAAGACGAGCATCTCGGTCATCGACACGCCGAGCGTGTTCGGATAGCCGAGCATCGTCATCGCCGCCGAGTCGCCGACGAGCAGCATGTCCACGCCGGCGCGATCGGCGAAGACCGCCGTCGGGTAGTCATAGGCGGTGACGAATGCCGCGCGGCGGCCGCGCGCCTTGAAGGACGCGAGCGTCGCCACCGTCACCTTCTTCGGTGTGCCGGGCCCTGCGGTCTGTGAAGGTATCGTCATCGACGTGCTCCGGGCGCGCGGCACGCGCCGGTTGAAGAGATACAAAACAAAAAAGCCCGGGCGGAAAGGGCCGCCGGGCGCGTCGCTTTTTAGCTCCTTGTTTAACGTGGCGGCAATAGGCGGCAAAAGACCACGAGCACTTCGGTTGTCTGGCGCAGTGTAGTGCGGCCATGACGTGGCGTCAAGAGAGGGTAATCGTTGCCGCGTCCGCCGGCGGCTCGTCTCTCGACTGTCCGCTCCCGCCACCGCCGACCACACGAGAGTGTCCGCACCGTCCGTCGCGACCGCCGTTCCTTCCGCCGTACCGCGCGCCCAGCAGGCGACACGAGAAGGCGCGCGGTACCTCGAGCGATGGCTGCCTTGGCTCACCGCGGCCCTCGCGTTGCTCGCGGCGATGCACGCGATCGAGCCGCTGCCGATCGGCGTCTTCTACGACGACGCGCAGTATCTGGTGCTCGCGAAGGCGCTCGCGACCGGCCAGGGTTATCGTTTCATCAACTTGCCCGGCGGCCCCCTCGCAACCCACTTCCCACCTGGCTATCCGGCATTCCTCGCGCTCCTCTGGCGGATTGCGCCCGCGTTCCCCGAGAATGTCGCGCTGTTCAAGTTTGCTAATGCCCTGCTGCTCGCCGCGGTCGCTGCCTTCACCGGCGAGCTGGCGCGCCGAACGCTCGGCCTGCCGCGAGTGCTCGCGATCGTCGCGGCACTCGCCGGCGCGGCAACGATCCCGTCGCTCGTGCTCAGCAGCGCCGTCATGTCGGAGCCGCTCTTCCTCGCGCTGCTCATTCCACTCCTCGTCTGGGCGGAGCGCGTGACGATGGACGTGGACTCGCCCGCGCGGCTGCGGCGCGCCGTCCTGCTCGGCCTGGCGATCGCGGCACTCGCGCTCGTGCGGACGCACGCTTTCGCGCTCGCTGGCGCCGTGCTCGTGACGTATCTCGCGCGGCGGCGCTACCAGGAGGCCGCGGCATGCGCCGGCGCGACGCTCGTCGGCATTGCGCCGTGGATGTTCTGGGTTGCCGCGCATAACGACGCGCTGCCACCGCTCATTCGTGGAGCGTACGGCTCCTACACGGCATGGCTCGCGGCGGGGTGGCGCAGCTGGGGCTTTCACCTGCTCGTCGTCACCGTGCCGGACAACGTCGCGACGATCGGTATGACGATCGTACGCTCCATCGTGCCGAGGGGGAGCGCGGGTCTGGATATGCTCGTCGGCGGTGCCTTCGCACTGCTGACAGTCGTTGGTGTCGGCGTCGCATGGCGGCGAATGCGGCTGACGACGCTCTTCGTCGCCGGATATCTGGCAATCGTCCTCGTCTGGCCGTTTTCGCCGCTGCGCTTCGTGTGGGGGATCTGGCCGCTCGTGATGCTCTTCCCTGCCGCCGGGCTTGCAGCAGCTTGGCACTCCTTGCCCGTTAGGCGCCACGCAGCGGCGCGCGCTGGCGTCGCGGCACTCGCGACGGTCGTAGCGCTCGGCATCATCGCGTTCAACGTTCAGGGCTACGCCAATGCGTGGTGGTCGTCCAACGCCCGCTTCCACGCGCGCCGCGTGCTGCCGCAGCTAGCTTGGGTCGCCAGGGCGACGTCGCCTAACGACGTGATCGGCTCCGACGCCGAAGCGGCGGTATATCTCTACACGGGCCGCCATGGCGTGCCGCTGACGACCTTCACGGCAGGAGAGTATGTCCGCGAGCGGACATTGCCCGAGGAGACGGAGGTCATGGGGACCCTTCTCGACCACTACAAGCCGCGGTACGTTCTCGTGACGTCGCCGAAGCTGGTGGAGGTGACGGCACGACTCGCGCGCCAAGCGCCGGCATCACTCGCGCGCATTGACTCGCTGGATCGCGGGGTCGTCTACATGTTCCGCGCGTGCACGTCCCTTGCAGGAAGAGATGGCCCTAAACGGTGCGAGTAATCGTATGCCATCAATCCAACGAAACAACCGCGCCGCCGCTCTGCTCGAGGAGCTCCGCGAGGACGACGGCCTCTCCATCGAGCGGCTCGCGCTGCTCACTGGAGTGACGACAAACGACCTCCGCGCGTGTCGCGACCGCCAGGTCGGGCTCCCGGTGCCGGCGCAGATCCGGGTCGCGCGCGCGATCGCGACGCGGGTGCCGCGGCTCGCATCGCGGGCGCGACGCCTGGAGGAACAGGCGCTGGCCGCGGCGCGCATCGAGGGCGGCGCGAACGCGCTCCACCTGACGGCACCGGCCCGGTGGTGGTGACGGGACCGGCGCTGCACGCGCCGGTTCGTCGTTAGGCGTCGAGCGCTGCCCCGTCGGGCTCGAGGGCGCGAATCGACCAGAAGAGGCGCTGCAGACCACCGGCCGCCAGCGGCTTCACGAGACGCACGGACGCGCTCACGGTCAGCGGTCCCGCAGTCGGACGCACCAGCTGCAGCCGCCAGTCGTTGACCCCGTCGTTCATCACGACCCGGCTCAATTCCTCCCGGAAGTTGCGGCGGCCGTCCGTCGGGATGAACCGCGTGATCGGCTGTCGCTCGAGACCCGCGTGATCGCGCTTCAGCAATTGCTGACACGCGCGATTGACATCGACGATCGTGCCGTAGATATCGGTGACGAGAAGGCAGGCCGGCGCGAGCTCGAACAGCTGGTGTGCACCGCGCACGCGCTGTTCCAGCTCGTCGCGCAGATCGGCGAGCGCCTCGGTGCGCTCCACCAGCTCCTCCTCCGCCACCTTCAACTCCTCGAGCGACGACACGAGAACCGCCGACAACTTCGCCGCGCGATCGTTGTCGAACTGCCTAACGGGTGACGACTCGTCGCAGAGAATGTCGCCGGTGCGCTTGAGCAGCGTCTGGCGCTGTTGCGCGAAGGTCGTGATCAGACCGTCCGTTCCGATGAGATTGTCCTTCACAGCTACCTTGGATGATGAACATGCCAGCGCGTCGTACGACATCGAAGATGTCGCGCGTCTACTGTGATCCCGTGCCTAGATCTATGCGCCGACACGCCGCTTCGCGAGACTCACGCACCAGAATTCTCCAGTGCGCGGTAGCGTACGCGGACACGCCGTCGTTCGTCCGACATTGCTTTGCACGCCGCGTTCCCGTAGACCCACCGCGCTCCCGCATTAGCCCGCTCGGGAGATCTTGCTAGCAGCCCGGAATGTTGAGTGCTCTCACATCGCGCGCCTGGTATCAGGCTTGGCCTGCACCATATGCGGAGGGTACTACTCAGGATCGAAAAGGCCGAGCCCGCCTCGTGGCCCCGACTCCAAATTACTCGCTCCGGCGCGAGGAGCAGGAGCGCGCGCGACCAGCGCGCGCGACTCCATATCGGCTTCTCGCGAGCGCTAGCGAGCGAGTTTTGACCGACTGGAACGGGGCCGGCGCCCCCGGGCGCCGGCCCCGTTCCAGTCCGTCAAAGCCGCGACGACGAGCGTGAGCGCGGTCAGCCCGAAGCACAGATTCCGCGCCGCGCGGTTGTCCGCGAAGCCGAGGAGCCACGGCATCGCCGGAAGCGCGAGCCCGATCGCGAGCTCCGCCGCGCCATGTCCCTTGAAGGGCACCATGCGCCGCACACTCAGGGGATAATCGGTGACCGCGGAGAGCGCGGTGTAGCCGCCGGCGAGCGTCTCGAACAATCGTGAGGCCGGCGCCGGCAGGTCCATGATCCGCGGTGCCGCCGCGACCGCCGCGGCCGTGCTGTAGTCGAGCATCCCGTGGACGCGAGGAGAAATCGGCTTGGGTCTCTTCATGGTCCTTCTCTCGATGAGTGGGTTGGGCCCTAGTGCGAAACCCATTCCACGATGCGTGAAACGCGCCGACCCTACTCAGAAGAGAGGGGGCTGTTCACGACGACCGCTTGCAGTCGTGCCAGCTGGAGCCGGATGGACGTGAGTTGCTCTCTCGCGACGGAGATTGCAGCGCGGTCGAGGCGATCGGCGGCCAGTGCATCGTCGAGATCCTTGAGCGGCTGCGCCAGCGACATCGCCGTGTACCGGACCTCGGTGCCGAGCCTGGAGTCGTCCACGACCGTGAGCCGCAGGCAGAACGCGGCGATACGACGCAGGTGGAGCAGCGCGTGCGACGCTCCGATCCGGCGTTGCGTCTCGAGGCAGAGCGCGAGGCGCTCGACTGCGACCGGCACCTGGTCGAACATCAGTGCCAGCGACGCCTCCTGCGCCGTTAGGCGACGAACGGTCTGCGAATTGGCTGCTCCAGCGTGCACGGCGGGTTGCGATGAGAAAGAGAATGCAGGGCGTCTTCGCGCGTCTCTGATTGCAGGACACGCGAGCGCCGCATCACCCTCATCGCGGCACGCTACTCCGCTCGCATCGCCAGCACCGGGTCGACCTTCGTCGCGCGACGCGCGGGAATCGCCGTCGCGAGGAGCGCGATCGCACCGAGTACGATCGCGACGCCGACGAACGTGACTGGATCGCTTGGCTCGATCTCGTAGAGCCAGCTGCGCAGCACCGGAGTCAACAGCCATGACGCCACGAGCCCGATCGCGAGCCCGGCGGCGGCCAGCGCGGCGCCCTGGCGCACCACCAGACGGAAGACATCTCCCGGTTGCGCACCGAGCGCGACCCGCACGCCGATCTCCTGCCGCCGCTGGGTGACGGAGTACGCGATCACCCCATAGATGCCGACCGCCGCCAGGACCAAGGCAAGCGCGGCGAACGCGCCAAGGAGGGTCGCGTTGAGCCGCGGCTGCGCGACGGTGTCGCCGACGATCTCCTCCAACGTGCGGATCTCGTAGACGGGGAGCATTGGGTCGATGCCGTGAACGGCGCGCTTCGCGGCGCTGACGGTGGTCGCCGTGCCTAACGATCCGCGAACCACGAGCATCATCGTGCGCCCGAAGCTCGGCGCGCTCGCCACCGGGATGTAGATCATCGGCTCCTCCCGCAGCGTGATGTCGCCGCGACGGACGTCCGAGACCACACCGATGACGACCATCCCGCTATCCGTCGAGCGGCGGCCAAAGGCGACGTGCTGGCCGAGCGCGGAGCGGCCGGGCCAGAATCGTGATGCAGCCGCAGCGTTGACGATCGCCACGGGCTGGCGTTCGCTCCAGGCGACGTCGCGCCCGCTCACAAGCTTCATCCCCATCGTGCGGAAGTAATCCGGAAGTACGACACTCACCTGGCTCATTAGCGACGCCGACGCGTTTGCCTCCGGTCGCTCGATGAGCCGGATGTCGGTGGACGCGCCGCTCCCTTGCGCAGGTCCACGATCCGACGCCGATACACCAGTAATTCCGGGAACCGCCGCGAGACCGCGCTGCAGCTCACGAAAGAATGGCGTGATCGTCGAATCACTGTATCGCCCTGGGATCGTGAGCCGGAGAGCCACCGCGTTCTCGGTGCGAATGCCGAGATCGAGATCGAGAATCTTTCGGAAGCTCTGCAGGACGAGCCCCGCCCCAACGAGAATCGTGAGCGCCAGAGACAGCTCGGCGACCACGAGGGCGCCGCGCACGCGCCAGGCATGCATCGAACCGGCATGCCCGCGGCCCCCATCGCGAAGCGTACGGCCAAGCTGCGGATCCGAATCCCTGAAGGCGGGCCAGAGCCCGACGAGGATTCCCGTGAGCAGCGCGACGCCCATCGCGAATGCGAAGACGCGCGCGTCGAGCGAGACCTCGTCGAGACGGCTGATCCCGCCCGGCGCAGCGGCGACGAGCGCCTTCGTGCCTGCGACGCCTAACGCGATGCCGAGGAGGCCGCCGAACGCCGCGTAGGTGAGGCTCTCGATGAGCATCTGCCCAACAAGCCGGCCGCGTTCGGCGCCGAGCGCGCGGCGCACGGCGAGCTCACGCCCGCGCCCCGCGCTCCGCGTCAATTGCAGATTCGCGACGTTGATGCATGCGATGAGCAGCACGAGCGCCGACGCCGTGAGGAGGATCATGAGCGGACGCGTGAGATCGCCGACGATCTCGTTGCGGACGGAAAAGATATTCGCCGACCACCCCTGATCGTCGCGCGCGTACTCGGCGGCGAGATTCGCGGCGACGCGACGGACGTCGCGCTGGGCCTCAGTGACCGTTACGCCGGGCCGCAATCGCGCGATGACGCGCAGAATGTGATTCCCGCGCTGCGTGTACTTCGGTACTTGCTGAATGACGACTGGAGCCCAGACGTCCACGTCACGTGTGTACAACCGGAAGTTCGGCGGCAGCACGCCGATCACCGTCTTCGCCGAGCCGTCGAGCGTGATGCGTCGGCCGACGATCGCAGAATCCGATCCGAAGCGACGCGCGAACACGCCGTGCGAGAGCACGACCACGTCCGGGTGATCCGAGTCGCCAGGCTGAAGGAGCCGGCCGTGCAACGGCGTGACTCCCATGAGCGAGAAGAGATTGTCCGATGCGAACACCGCCGCGAGTCGCTGGGGCTCGCCGCCGTCACCGAGCGTCATGGTGCTGTTGAGCCACATCGCCATGTCGCTGAAGACACGGTTTCGCGTCTTGTAATCCAGGTAGTCGGGAATGGAGACGCTGAATCGGTCGATGGTACCATCCGGAACCTGCGAGTACAGCCTCACGAGTGATTGCTCGTTGCCGTAAGGCAGCGGCCGGAGCAGAACCGCATTGACGATGCTGAAGATCGCGCTCGTCGCACCGACGCCGAGTCCGAGGGTGAGAATGACGGTGGCGGTGAAGGCGGGCGTCTTTCGCATCGTCCGCAGCGCGTAGCGAAGATCCTGCGCGACCGTCTCGAGGAGCCGCACGCCGCGAGCGTCGCGCGCTTCCTCCTTGTAGCGTTCGACCCCGCCAAACGTGACGAGCGCCGCGCGTCGCGCCTCGTCAGGCGACATGCCGAGCCGCTCATTCTTCTCCTGTTCGAGCTCGATGTGGAGCTGCAGCTCGTCTGCGAGCTCGCGTTCCACCTCTCGGCGGAAAGCCAGCGCGCGAAGGCGGCGGCGCAGGCGGCGCAACAGGTTCATGATCGCTCCAGTCGGCTCGTCAGGTCGTGGACATCACCGCGTCGATCGCGGTCGCGAAGCGGCGCCAGGTCGCCGCCTCGGTACCGAGCTGGCGCTCGCCGGCTCTGGTCAGGCGGTAGAACTTCGCCTTGCGATTGTTCTCGGACGTCCCCCATTCCGCTTCGATCCACCCACGGTCCTCGAGGCGATGCAGCGCGGGATAGAGCGACCCCTGGTTCACCTGGAGGACGTTGCTCGAGATCTGCTGGATCCGCTGGGCCACTCCCCAGCCGTGCATTGGCTGGAGAGACAGCGCCTTGAGGACCAGCATGTCGAGGGTGCCCTGGAGGACGTCGTTGCTCTCGACCGGCATTGGTATTGGGTTCGAGGGTTCAACCGCGACCGTCATCGCGAATGGGCCCAAGAGTCTGGCGTCCGCCCGCTTCCCCATGACGTTCGACAAGAGTTGCACCACTCTTGTCGAATGTCAAGGGGAAGGTCTGTTCGGGAGCTTGACGCCCCGGGTGGACGGTGAAGGGTTTACCACCCCTTCCACCCGATGCTGCCCAATGGTCGACGTCCTCACTGAGATCATCATCGAACGCCCATGTCAGGACGTCGCGCGCTACACCACCGATCCCGAGAACGCGCCGAGCTGGTACGTCAACATCGAGCGCGTCGAGTGGAAATCTCCGCCGCCCCTGCGCCTCGGTTCGGAGGTCGCTTTCGTCGCTGAGTTTCTCGGGCGCCGGCTCGCGTACACGTATCGGGTGACAGCATTTGTGCCGGGCGAGCGGCTGGTGATGGCCACGACCGAGGGGCCATTTCCGATGGAGACGATCTATGAGTGGGTCAGCGTCGCTCGGAGCGGGACCCGCATGCGGCTCCGCAATCGCGGGCGGCCCGCGGGATTCTCGACACTCATCGCGCCCTTCGTCGCGTGGTCGATGCGTCGCGCCAATCGGAAAGACCTCGCCAGGCTCAAGGAGATACTCGAGCGCGAGCCCCGGCTCTGAAAGGCCGTTAAAGGCTATGGCCCCATTTGCGGTATCTGCTCGGGGGGGTGAAAGATCCGAGGGCCCGGCGTCTTGCGGAATTTTCGGGCTTGTCGATTTTGCTCCCCCTCGTCCGACGTGAGGGTAGAGGCGGCACCGACCGACTTCATATCTCACCATCAGCCCCTACTCCCATGCGTTTCCTCGTGATGGTCAAAGCCAACGCTGACAGCGAAGCCGGCAAGTTGCCGAGCACGGAGCTGCTCACCGCGATGGGGAAGTACAACGAAGAACTAGTCAAAGCCGGAATCCTGCTCGCGGCCGAGGGGCTGCAGCCGAGCTCCAAAGGCGCGCGGATCAGGTTTTCGGGCAACAAGCGCTCGGTGGTCGACGGTCCCTTCACCGAGAGCAAGGAGCTGGTCGCCGGCTTCTGGCTCTGGCAGTGCCGCTCGCGCGAGGAAGCGATCGAGTGGGCGAAGCGGTGCCCCAACCCCACCGGCGAAGACGGTGAGATCGAGGTCCGGCAAGTCTTCGAGTTCGAGGATTTGGCCGCCGAGCTCACCCCCGAGCTGCGCGAGCAGGAGCAGCGCATCGGCGCCCGGATGTCAGAGAACGCTCAACGCGCGGACGCGTGAGTCGAAAGTCCGTCGGTGTCCGCGCCAGTCTGCGATCACGCTGTTGACCAGCCCTCCATAGCGAGCCATGTCATTCCTCTCCGACGTCCGCCGCGCCTTTCGCAACCTCTCGAAGGCCCGCGGCTTCGCCGCCGCCGTCATCCTCACGCTCGCGTTAGGCATCGGCGCCAACACGGCGATGTTCACCCTCCTCCGCGGCACGCTATTGCGACCGCTGCCGAATCGCGAGGGCGAACGTCTCGTTTACCTTCGCCAGTCGGCAAAAGGGGTGGGTCAGGACAACGTGCTCTTCTCCGTTCCTGAGATCATCGACTACCGCACGGGGTCGAAGACGCTCGGCAGCCTCGCCGAGTACTCCCAGCTGACCTTCACGATGGTCGACGGCAACGAGCCGGTGCACGTGCAGGCGGGCGTGATCAGCGGAAATTTCTTCGAGGTCATGGGCCTCGGCTCGGTGCTCGGCCGCCTGACGAGCAGCCGCGACGACGGGCCGGCAGCGGCGCCGGTAGCCGTGCTCTCCCACCAGTTCTGGATGCAGCGCTTCGGCGGCGACCCGAAAGTGATCGGTCACCGCGTGCGCATCAACGACATGGCCTCCACGATCGTCGGTGTCGTCCAGCGCGCGCCACAGTACCCGGCAAAGACGGACGTCTTCGTCAACATGGTCACGAGCCCGCACCATCTGAGCGCGACGATGAAGCAGGGCCGCACGCACCGCATGACCGAAGTCTTCGGCCGCCTGGCGCCGGGGGCGACCGTCGAGCAAGCGAGCGCGGAGATTGCCCGTATTGGCACCAACGTCCGCGCCGATCACCCGGAAGCGTACGAGAAAGCGGCCCGGTACGACATCTCCGTCTCGCCCCTTCGGTTGGCTCTCAACGAGCGCGCCTCGCTCACTCTCTGGCTCCTCATGGGCGCAGCCGCGTTCGTCCTGCTCATCGCGTGCGCGAACGTCGCCAACCTCACGCTCATGCGCGGTGTGCGGCGCGAGCGCGAGATGCTGGTGCGTGCAGCGTTAGGCGCCGGCAGCTGGCGACTCCGCCGTCTCCTTCTCGCCGAGAATCTCGCGCTGGCAATCGTCGGAGGTGCGTTGGGCGTGCTCGTCGCGTTCGCCGGCCTCAAGATGCTCGTCGCCTTCGCGTCCCAGCTGACGACGCGTGCGGACGAGATTCGGGTCGATGGGCTCGTACTCGCCGTCGGCCTGCTCACGAGCATTGCCGCGGCCGTCGTGCTCTCGTTCGTGCCGAGCATCGGGGATGACGGCTCGCTCGCGGCGCCGATGAACGCCGCTGGCCGTGGCAAGACTGCTGGCCGCGCACGGAAGCGACTGCAGCATGCGCTCGTGATCACACAACTCGCCGTCTGCATGGTGCTGCTCACCGCGGCTGGCCTGCTCGTTCGCACGCTCACGAAGCTCAACTCCGTGGAGACTGGCGTCCGCGCCGAGAACGTCCTCACGATGGAAGTGCCGATCGAGACAAACGCGCTCGACCAGCCGGCGAAGCTCGCGATGTATGAGCGCATGCGCGATCGCATCGCCACACTGCCCGGTGTTCAGGTCGCGACGATCGGATCGAACGTGCCGCTCAAGAACACGTACTTCGTTCTCGAGGCGAAAGGCGAGGGCCGAGCGCTCGCGGCTGGCGAAGCCACTCCCCGCGCCACCTACAAGACGGCCGATCCGAAGTACTTCGAGGCCGCCGGCATTCCCCTGCTGAAGGGGCGGAGTTTCACATCTACTGATCGCCGCGGATCGGCACCCGTCGTCATCCTCAGCAAGTCGTTCGCCGAGCGCCTCTTTGGCAACCAGGACCCGATCGGCCGCCGCATGGCGTGGACGGGCGAGGTGCTGAAGTTCATCCCCATCACGGGTGATTGGCGCACCGTCGTCGGCATCGTCGGCGACACCCGAGATCAGGGCCTCGATACGGATCCGACGCCGACCGTCTTCCAGCCGATCGCGCAGGAAGAGATCTTCAGTGGCGCGCTCGTCGTTCGCACGCGCACGAATCCGATCAATCTCGAGGGGTCGGCATTGCGCGCGATTCGCGAGCTCTACCCGCAGCAGATCATCGAGAACGTGGCGACGCTCGAGGAGGTGCGCGACGCGACGGTCGCGCCCCGCCGGCTGAACGCGCTCTTCATCGCCACCTTCGGCGCGCTCGCGATGATCATTGCCATGGTTGGCATCGCCGGCGTGCTCGCCTTCTCGGTCAGCTCGCGCATCCAGGAGATCGGCATTCGCATGAGCCTCGGCGCCGATGCGTCGCGGGTCGTGCGCATGGTCCTCGGCGAGGGCGGCGTCCTCCTGGGCCTCGGCCTCCTCGCCGGCGTCATCGGCGCGCTGCTGACGTCCCGGCTCCTACAGAGACTTCTCTTCGGCGTCGCGCCGCACGACCCGCTGACGTTAGGCGCCGTCGCCCTCATCATCGGTTCTGTCGGCGTCGCGGCCTGCCTGCTCCCAGCGCTCCGCGCGTCGAAGGTCGATCCGGCGATTGCGTTGCGCTCCGAGTAGACTCGTCTTGCGCCGACGCTTCCTCGCGGCGCAACGATCACCGATTTGACACAGACAGGGCCGGACACGGCGCGGACGGGTCGCGGACATGCAGTTCCAAAAAGAGCTCGTCAGCTCGCACCCGAGGAGTCATAGCTGCCGAGGAGCAGTCCGCGATTTGCCCGCGCCGTGTCCGGCCCTGTCCGTGTTACAGCAGCTCGTGCTTACTCGCTGAGGAGCCATCGACGTGAGAAATGGCTCGAGTGTTCAAGGGACCGTCCTCACCCGCGTCTTCGCCAGCCCCTCGATCTCCCCGATCTCCCTCGGCGCCCCAGCACTGATCCGCTCGACGCCTGTCTGCGTCACCACGTAATCGTCCTCAATCCGCACGCCCGTGTTCTCGTACTTCTGCACGATCGGCTTCACCCGCGCGATGAAGGCGCGATTGCGCGGCGTATCGGGGAGAGCGTCGAGCGAGCGCGTGCTGATGTAAATCCCGGGCTCGATCGTGAACGCGTCGCCGGGCTGGTACGTCCGATCGCCATAGTAGAACTGCGCGGGATCGTGGACGGCGAGTCCGAGCCCATGGCTGATGCCGTGAATGGTCCAGAGATAGGCCTGCGTGCAGGCCCGGGGCGTCGTCGCGCACATCGACGACCATGGCGCATCGATCGTCGCGTTCACACTGTCGATCAGGCCTAACGACGCAAGGCCTCGTGCCCGCACGGCGAACGAGGAATCCTCGGCCGCGCGTGCCAAGGCGCCGGGTTTGGCCACTCGCTCGGCCGCGGCCTGGGCGTCGCGCACCAGCTGGTAGATCGCGCGCTGCGCTGGCGTGAACGTGCCGCTGACAGGCAGCGTCCGCGTGATGTCCGCGGCGTAGCCCCGATACTCCGCCGCCGCGTCGATCACGACGAGATCGCCGGGACGGGCTGCCGCCGTGTCCTTCATGTAGTGCAACTGCGTCCCGTTCACCCCAGACCCGACGATCGAGCCGTACGCCGCGCGCTCCGCGCCGAGCCGCCGGAAGGTGTATTCGATGAGGGCGGCGATCTCGTACTCGTGCCGCGGCTCGGGGCCCTGCATCACCGCCCGGTGTCCCTCGGCGCTGATCTCCGCGGCACGCTTCAGCAGCGCGACTTCGCCGGCACTCTTTCGTGCGCGGAGCTGATCGACGATGGGGTGCGCGTCCTTCACGACCAGACCAGGATGGCGGGCCGCCACCGCGCGCGCGAACGCCTGTCCTCTCGTTAGGCTGTCGACGCGTGCGAAGTCCGCGTCCTCGAAATCGCCGAGCGTGTACAGCGGCAGACCCGCTGCAAGCAGCGAATCGATGGCCGATCCGAGCGCGCTGAAGGGACGCGACGTGAGCTGGAGGGAACGGGCAATCGCCGCCGAGTCGGGTCGGAAGCCGTAGTAGAACGCTCGCCGCGGGTCAGCGGGCGTCGTGTACAGAGTCGCCGTCCCGCGGCCGCCGCGAGCGACGAGCACGAATGCCGCGTCGGGCTCGTCGTAATTCGTGAGATAGTGGAAGGCGGGGAGCTGGAAGAACGTTCCGAAATCGGTGACCGGCGTCCGTCCGCCGAAGGCGACGACGACACCGTCGCCAATACGCGCGGCCAGCGAGTCGCGACGCGCGGCGAATTCCGGCTGCGTGATTTGCGCGTGAAGCTGCAGCGCATTGGCTGCGGTGCAAAGGAAGACGGCGGCAAGAAGACGCCGGCGGGCGGAACGAGGAGCACGCATGTGTTGGACGGTGGATTGGTGAAGCCACCAATCTGCCTCGCGTGCCCGCACCCGGCCAGCGCGCCACCGTTCACCGTTCACCGTTCACCGTTCACCGTTCACCGTTCACCG
>Ga0136846_1236214_pt1 | contig 14017 bp, 13 predicted proteins | sample HopSoiMetagenom2_FD_96841 | JGI IMG/M metagenome (GOLD analysis project Ga0136846, IMG submission 96841) | Grasslands soil microbial communities from Hopland, California, USA - 2 Assembly 2016 (version 4) | ecosystem: Environmental > Terrestrial > Soil > Grasslands | place: USA: Hopland...
TGTTTTTATGACAGAGTCCGAGTTCGTTTCAAAGCTTGGTGAGATGAAGCGACGCGGTCGAGGGCTGCTGGTCTTCGGTGTAAGTATATTTATCGCAATGGATGCGATGGCGGTTTATTGGCTCTTTTTCTATCGAACTCATAGCCGCAGCTACGTATTGGTTTCGGGGGCTATTTTGATGATGGGGTGGGGTGTTGCGGCTGCGACGCTGCTGTATTGTTTCAAAAGACAGATGATCCGCGATGCGCCGAGATGTCCAGTTTGTAACAAATCTTTGACCTGGAGCGAGCGAGCGCGAGTCGTTGCTACCCGGCAGTGTCCGTTTTGTGCCAGCCGGATTATCCAGGAGAATTGAGCAGGAAAACGCTGTTGAATCGTATCGCGGAGACACGCATTGCGTCTCGCCGTCAAACCGGCAAATAGGACATGAGAAGCGAGTGGAATTTGCCTGAAGGGTTTCAACGTGGGAGGGTTGGGCCGTGATTCGGGTGCACATAGACAAATCAGGCGGGCTGGTGACAATTGTTTTTAGCGGGAAGGTGACGACTGAAGACGCGAGGAAATTCAGCGATGATATTGTGAAGGTGATCGCGGAAGTGCGGGCGGGCTTTGAACTTCTGGCGGACTTGAGTGCATTGGAATCGATGGAGAGTGGTTGTGCGCCGTTTATTGCGAAGGTGATGGATCATTGTAATGAGCGCGGGATCAGCAAGGTGGTTCGAGTAATTCCTGATCCGCAAAAGGACATAGGGCTGAAGATTCTGAGCGTCTTTCATTATGATCGGAATGTGCGGATCATTACGGTCGAGAGCCTGGAGGAGGCGAAAAAGGTGCTCTCGGTCAACGCCGGCGAATAGGACGAGATATCTCGCGTGGAATCGGTCGAGTGGTCGGTCGGGTATTTATCTTTGAACCCTTCGGGTTGTAAAAAATTTGGTTTATTAGAGATCTCATGACTGTCAGACAGATTGAGGCCAGTTCTGAATTGTTTTCTCTTCTGGCAAAGGAGCTGGAGGAGAGGATATCGGTTGATAGAGCCTCGCCTGAGTTTCTCAAACGCATCGGCGAACTTCCAGTGGGGCTGAGGGCGATGGGCTGCAACGTATGAGTTTGATGTCTCCCTCGCGCTGGACGATGTAGGCTGGCATTTCGGTAATTGGCATTCGCGCGAGCTGGCGGAGGAAACGGCGCGCGGCCTCGAGGAATTGGAGGCGATCGATTTAGCGAGAATTTTTCGGGAGGGTTTTCGGATATCCCAGGAGTATTGGAATGAACTTGGGTCCGAAAATTGGATGGAGTGGTATCATGGGTCGGAATTTGAGCGTGCAGTGGACCCGTTGAGCCGGGAAGCGTGGTCGATTTTGAAAGGGAAGAAGTGCGGGAGATTTGATTTTTGGATTGAGTATACGCGCCGATTTCCTGAACGGGTGGGTGCCACGGCGGGTTGATGACAGGCGGGCGAGGTCAAGCGTTTGCCTTTTTTCTCGCACCATATTGAGCGCGGATTGCCAAGGCCGAAGGATTAAAGGTGGTAGATCCCTGAGCCACGTCGCTGCCGTATAGCCGTTGGCCTGCTCTTATTATTATTAGAATGAATGAGAAAAACCTTCCCTGCCTTTAACAACATTTGCTTTCGCGTGCCGAGTGGTTTTGAATCAGGGTTATGCATCTCGTCGGTTGCCAGGATCAGAAAAGCCAGAATCTTGAGGAATTTTACTCTGAGGCAGCAAGTTCCGAAAAACCCGTACCGCATAGAATTGGGCCGGTGATGCTCGCTTTGATAGCTCGTTTACGAGCTTTGCCCGGCGATCGTTCAGTATTTGGGCTCACTTCACATTATAGGCTCTGTTTACTCGCGGAAGATTCATGGAAATCACCGTGGTTCGTGATCATCTCCGCGTTAGACGAACACAATTATACTGTCGAGTATCTGATGCCAGAGCGTTTTGCACCCTGGCCTAATACTCGCGTTCGAGGAGAGGCTCGCTCTGAAGAAGACGCCGTCAAAATGATCGAAATCGCAATGAGCAAGTCCGAGGGATGGGTCGGGCCGGTTCAAGAAAGTCAGGCCTATGACTGAGTGTCCCAAGTGCAAATCATCGAAGGTGGCGAGCGGTCATTTGGCCGTGGCCGGGCATAGCGGCCAGATCTTCGCCGGCCTTTCATTCGTTCCCGCCGACCTGAAGTGGTATCAATTCAGTCTGGAAGGCGGGGCAACTCTCAAGCTCGAAGTTTTCGCATGTCCAGATTGCGGGACTGTTTGGATGACGGTTGCGTATCCAGAGAACCTGCGAGAAGTTCTGAAGCGGTCTACAGAATCTCAATGAGCGATACTCACGAAATCTCGGCGGTAACACGATTGGAAACCGCGGGGCAAGGCCGATAAAGCTTGTCTGAGGGAAGGTTTTACTTTTCTAATGCGCGATGCCTGAATGGTTTGAGGTCCTGATTCTTGCGCTGATTGAGGGGATTACTGAGTTTCTCCCGATTTCTTCGACGGGGCACATGTTGCTGGTGGCGAACTGGCTTTCTCATGAGCAATCGGAGGTGTTTTTCGCGGTCATTCAGAGCGGAGCGGTGCTGGCGGTGCTGCTGGTTTTCGCGACGCGGGTGAAGGAGATGATGACGCAATGGCAGCAGAAGGAGACGCGAGATTACGTGATGAAGCTGGTGACGGCTTTTTTTCTGACGGCGGTGGGAGGGATTGCGCTGAAGAAGCTGGGGTTCAAATTGCCGAAGGATCCGATGCCGATCGCACTGGCAACTTTGATCGGCGGGGTTTTAATTTTGGTTATCGAGCAGATGGTGCGAGGGAAGAATCTGCGGGAGACGGTGACGTGGCCGGTCGCGATTGCGGTGGGGGTGGGGCAGCTTTTGGCGGTGGTGTTTCCGGGGTTATCACGTTCGGGAAGCACAATTATGATGGCGCTCGCGCTGGGTGTGGCGCGGAAGCCGGCGACGGAGTTTTCATTTTTGCTGGGTATCCCGACATTGTTGTCGGCGGCGGCGTTGGAAACGGTGAGCGCGCTGAAGCATCCCGAGGTTACCGGTCCGGTGAATTGGGGGATGGTTATTTTTGGGACCGTGATCGCGGCGATCACCGCGTTCATGGTGGTGAAGTGGCTGCTTCGATTTATTCAGTCGCATACGTTCGTTGGTTTTGGGTGGTACCGGATTGGGCTGGGAATTTTGACGCTGGCGCTGATCCGATATCTGCCCCACGCAGCAAAACTTTGACAATTGATTCGCAGTTTATAGGCTGCCGCCTCTATTTACCGAATGTGAAATGAATACTGTGAAGGAGTTAAAGACGGTCACCAAGAATGTGCGGGGTCTCGCGGAAGCCGCGCTGGAGGAGAATAATGGATTGCTGCGGCTGGCGCCGTGCTGGGTGCCGCGTTCTTTTTTGCAACCGGGCAAGCGGTTGAAATTGCATCCGGACGATCTGTATGCGTATGGGTTGAATCGCGGCGGGATTGATGAACGGTGGTTTGCTTCGACGACGACGGCGGCGAATGAAAATCGGACGCCGGATGAAGGTTTGAGTTATGTGGTGGCGGGGAAGAATCGGTTCACGCTGGCGGATGCGGTTTCGGAGCTGGGCGCGGAGTTGATCGGGAAAAAGATTTGGAGCAAGTACAAGAAATGGCCGGTGTATTCGAAGTTTTTCGATAATATGGGGCCGATTCCGCATCACATGCATCAATCGCAAAAGCAGGCGAAACTGGTGGGGCAGGAGGGCAAACCAGAGTCGTACTACTTCCCGCCGCAGCACAATGCGACAGGAAATAATTTTCCTTACACCTTCATGGGTCTGGAACCGGGCACGACCAAAGCGCAGGTGCGGAAATGCCTGGAAGATTGGAACAAGGGCGACAATGGGATTTTGGATCTTTCGCGGGCATATCGGTTGAAGCCGGGGACGGGCTGGCTGATTCCGCCGAGAATTTTGCATGCGCCGGGGTCGCTTTGCACTTATGAGCCGCAATGGGGTTCGGATGTATTCGGGATGTACCAGTCCCTGGTGGAAGGGCGGGAGGTTCCGTGGTCGCTGCTGGTGAAAGACATGCCGAAGTCGAAGCACAAGGATTTGGATTTCATCGTCGATCAATTGGATTGGGAAGGGAACACGGACCCGAACTTCAAGGAGAATCATTATCTGGAACCGGTGCCGGTGGCGGACACGCGCGGGGAAGGGTATGTCGATCGGTGGATTGTTTATGGGAAGATCGATGGGGAACAGCTTTTCACGGCGAAAGAGTTGACGGTTGAACCGGGGGCGACATGCGCGGTCAAAGATAACGGGGCGTATGGGCTGATTGTGGTGCAGGGGAAGGGGAGGATGAACAGCCTGAATCTGGATTGCCCGAAGCTGATTCGCTTCCATGAATTAACCGAGGATGAGGTTTTTTGCAGTGAAGGAGCGGCCAGAGCGGGCGTGACATTCGAAAACAGTTCAGATACGGAACCGCTGGTGATGCTGCGATATTTCGGGCCGGAAGTGAATCCCGAGGCGCCCGAGTTGGGGGCGTATCGAAAGAATAAATTTTAACGGGTAACCAAGCCCAAACCCGGGAAGGCGCGAGTCGAAAGGCTCGCGCTTTTTGTTCGGCATGTCCGTTAAAAGCAAAGTGCCGGCCTTTACAAACGGGGCTTTTTTGGAGAAAATAGGTATCGAAAGCACGGATTGAAGCTGTAGAAGTGCTTTGTACTTATGGTTTTTGCGCGGACGAAAGTTTTTGTTCAGTTCAGCGTGGTTTTGTTGTGCCTCGCCACGGCGCGCGCGGAAAAGGAATTTACGAGCGAGCAGAAATCGCACTGGGCATTTCAAAAGATTGGCTCACCGACGCCGCCAGCTGAAGGCAAACTTTCGTGGGGTAACAATGGGATTGATGCATTCGTTCTAAAAGCGCTGGAGGAAAATCATCTCAGGCCTTCGCCGGCGGCTTACAAAGCGGCATTGCTGCGTCGGGCGACGTTTGACCTCACTGGACTTCCGCCGACGCCTGAGGAACTGGATGCATTTTTGAAAGATAAAAGTTCCACCGCATTCGAAACGGTCATCGATCGGCTGCTGCTTTCGCCGCATTACGGCGAGCGGTGGGCGCGGCATTGGCTGGACCTGGCGCGATACGCGGAGAGCGAAGGTTTCAAAGCGGATGAGACGCGGCCGGATGCGTGGCGGTACCGGGATTACGTGATTAAATCGTTCAACGAGGATAAGCCGTATGACCGATTTCTGATGGAACAAATCGCGGGTGACGAGCTTTGGCCGAATGATCCGGACGCGGTGATTGCGACCGGGTTTAACCGGCATTATGCGGATGAAAGCAACGCGCGGAATCTGATGCAGCGGCGGCAGGAGATTCTGAATGACGTGACGGATACAGTGGGCGCTGTTTTTACGGGGCTGACTTTTGGCTGCGCACGGTGCCACGATCACAAGTTCGATCCGATTTTGCAGAAGGATTATTACCGGCTGCAGGCTTTTTTCGCGAATTGCGCGGCGGATGACAATGTGCCTCTTGCCCCGCCCGGGAAACTGGCGGAGTACAATCGCAAGCTCGCGGAATGGGAAGCGGCGACGGCGGAGATTCGTCAGAAGATGGAGCTTTTGGAAGAGCCGGAGCGGAAGGCGATTATCAAAGAGTACGTGGACAAGTATCCCGAAGAAATTCAGGCGGCGCTGGCGAAATCGCCGGAAGAACGTTCCGCGTTTGAATGCCAGATGGTGGCGAAGGCCGAGCTTTACCTGAATCCGAAATCGCACCAGTACATCGCGCCGACTTCAGCGGTGGCCGGGCGGCTGAAGGGAGAGAAGAAGAAAGAATGGGATGAACTCAATATGGGGCTTAAAAAATTTGCCGGGTTGTTTCCGGGCAAATTGCCGGTGGCGACAGGGTATTTTGATATTAGCGGCGAAGCGCCGAAGACGTACGTGCTGCGGGGCGGAGTTTATGATGCGGCCACGGATGAGGTTCAACCTGGTTTTCTGACGCTGTTGAATCCGGCGCCGACGCCTTACTTCAAACCGGTGAGTCTGGAGCGCACGGGGCGTCGAACGGCGCTGGCGGGCGTGCTGACGGATCCGGAAAATCCACTGACAGCTCGCGTGATGGTGAATCGGATGTGGCAGCATCATTTCGGGAAAGGGATTGTGGGGACGCCAAGTGATTTCGGGCTGAAGGGGGATCGTCCCACGCATCCGGAGTTGCTCGATTGGCTGGCGCGGGAATTTGTGCAAAACGGGTGGAGCATAAAAAAGATGCACAAGTTGATCATGCTGTCGGCGACGTACCGCCAGAGTTCGGCGTTCAATGAAGCGTGCGGCAAGGTGGACCCTGACAATAAATTGCTCTGGCGTTATCCACGGCAGCGCCTGGAGGGCGAGGTGATTCGCGACGCCTCTCTTTACGTTTCCGGCCTGCTGAATCCGGAGATGGGCGGGCCGAGTGTGTTTCCCGAGTTGCCGACGGGTATGGACACGCGGGGCGGATGGAAACTTTCGGGGAGCGAGCAGGAGCGGAATCGGCGCAGCATTTATGTATTTGTGCGGCGGAATATGCGTTACCCCATGTTCGAGACGTTTGACATGCCCGACACACACGAGAGTTGCTCGCGGCGGAACACGACCACGAGTCCGTTGCAGGCGCTGACGATGATGAATAACAAGCTGACGCTGGAATGGGCGGAGTCGTTCGCGAGCCGAGTGCTAGTGTCGGCGGGTTCGGATGAGGAAAAGCAAATTAAAAGCGCATACCACTTTGCTTACGCGCGTGATCCTTCGGCCAAAGAAATGGCATTGGCTCACAGCTTTTTCGCGGATGAATCGGGCATCATTGGTGAACGGGCGCGTGCCGGTGAGGAGCTTGCGCTGCCGAGCGCATCTCCCGAATCGCTGTCGAAGCCGAAAGCCGCGGCGCTGGTCGATTTCTGCCATATGCTTCTGAACTCGAACGAATTTGTTTACCTGAACTGATGAACCCTATGCCGCATATTTTGCCTGTCAGCTCTCGCCGGGAATTTCTGACCCGTTCTGGTTTTGGTTTTGGCGCGCTGGCGGCGAGTTATATGCTTGGCCTGGACGGGTACCAGGCGAACGCGGCGAATATCGCGATCGATCCGCTGAACCCACTTGCGCCGCGTTTGCCGCAGCACAACGCGCGGGCGAAGTCGGTGATTTTTTTGTTCATGGAAGGGGGTCCAAGCCATCTGGATTTATTTGATCCCAAGCCGGAACTTGATCGTCTGGCCGGACAGCCGATGCCGGCTTCGTTTGGGCGGCCGATCACGGCGATGGGAACGGCAGGCAACACGCTGATGCCGACCAAGCGGGTATTCAAGCAGCATGGGGAAAGTGGTATCTGGGTTTCGGATTGGCTGCCGCATCTCGCGGAGCAGGTGGATGACATCGCGGTCCTCCGCTCTTGTTGGGCAAACGGATTGAACCACGTCGGATCGGTCTGCCAGATGAACACCGGGGACATCCTTGCCGGGCGTCCCTCTCTGGGAGCATGGACCACCTACGGTCTCGGCTCGGAAAATCAAAATCTGCCCACCTTCGTGGTCATGGCCGATGGGGCTGAACCGGTGGGAGGGCCGAAGAACTGGAGCTCCGGTTTTCTTCCGGCGAGTTTCCAGGGAACTGCGTTTCGCGGCGGGCCATCGCCCATTTTCGATCTTGCTCCGCCGCGCACGGTTGGGGAACGGCAGCAACGACGCAAGCTGGATCTGCTCGCGGCGTTGAATCGAAATTTCGGCGAAGACAAAAGCGAGGACAGTGAACTCGCCGCGCGTCTGAACTCGTACGAACTTGCTTACCGGATGCAGTCGGCGGCGCCCGAAGCGGTGGATCTGAATAAAGAGAGCGACGCGACAAAGAAGCTCTACGGGATTGACGAGGAGGAAACGAAAAAGTTCGGCACACTCTGCCTGATGAGCCGGCGGCTTGTCGAACGAGGTGTTCGTTTTGTGGAACTTTATTGCGGCAGCAATAGCGGCTGGGACGCCCATACCGATATCGAAGACAATCATTCCAAGAGGTGCAAAGCGTCGGACAAGCCGGTGGCGGGGCTGCTTAAAGATTTGAAGGCACGCGGGCTGCTGGATAGCACGCTGGTGGTCTGGGGCGGAGAATTCGGCCGCACGCCTTTCAATGAAAAAGGCAAAGGGCGCGATCACAATCCGTGGGGATTTACGATGTGGTTCGCGGGTGGCGGCATCAAGCGAGGCGCGGTTGTCGGTTCGACGGATGCAATTGGCCTGCGGGCGGTCCAGGACAAATCGCACGTCCTGGACGTTCACGCGACGATTCTGCACCTGCTCGGATTGAACGCCGAAAAGCTCACTTATCTTCACAATGGCCGGGATGAACGTCCGACCATTAATGACGGCCAGGTGATCGAGAAACTTCTGGCCTGAGGCGGCGCGCAATTTGGTTGCTGGCGCGGTTCGGTGAATCCAGAATTGCTCATGGATTTAAAGCTGACGCCATCGACCGATCCCCTAATGGTTTACCGGTACCGGGATGGGCTCTATGCCGCCGATCTGCTTGGCTGTGCGATCATCTTTCTCGATCTGCTTACCTGGTTGAAGGATCGTCCTTCGACGAAAGGCGAAATCTGCAGTCATTTTGGCATCGCGGAGCGTCCGACGGATGTGATGCTGACGCTGTTCGTTGCGATGGGGCTGCTCCGGCGCGAAGGTGAAACGATCCACCTCAACGACGTCGCCGGCGAACATCTGACCGCAAGTTCGCAATGGTATCTCGGGCCCTATTATGCGTCGCTCAAAGAACGGCCTGTTTGCAAAGATTTTCTTCAAGTCCTGAAAACCGATAAACCGGCCAACTGGGGGAGTTTCAAATCGGAAAAAGACTGGGCGCGGGCGATGGAAGACGAGGCGTTCGCGCAAAGCTTCACCGCCGCGATGGATTGCCGCGGCGTTTATCTCGGCCAGGCCGCGGCGAAGAAACTGGATTGCGGCGGATGCAAACGGCTGCTCGATATCGCGGGCGGCTCCGGAATTTATGCGTGTTCCATGGTGGCGCATCATCCGCACCTGAGCGCGAGCGTTTTCGAAAAACCGCCGGTTGACCAGGTTGCCGCCCGCGCGATCGAGCAGCGCGGTTTTACCCAAAAAGTTTCAGTGATCGCCGGGAACATGTTCACCGAGGATCTGCCGTCGGGTTATGACATTCACTTTATTTCGAACGTGCTGCACGATTGGAATGAGCCGACCGTCCGAAAGCTTCTGGCCAAATCGGCTAAATCACTGGAAGCGGACGGAATGCTGGTCATTCATGACGTTCACATCAATGAAGATAAAACAGGCCCGCTGCCGAACGCTTCATACTCCGCGCTGCTGATGCACTCCACGGAGGGCAAGTGTTACAGCCTTTCCGAACTTTATCCGATGCTGCGGGAACTCGGGTTTACGAAACTGCAGATGATCGAAACCGCCGCCGATCGGAGCATTGTCACTGCCCGGAAATAGTCGCGGTCAGTTGAGAATTAATGGAGGGCAGCTCGAATTTTTAGAGCGCGAATGATTTGCGCCTCGCCGCTGTTCAGTTCAGCCAGGCGTTTGTAAACCTGCTCTTCGGGAAAATAATTGAGGGCCATTTTGACAAAGATATTTCCATGCTTTGCTTCCGAAGCCCAAAGCAGGTGATAGAATTCCTTCAAATCGGGATCGTCATTGATCGCATCACAGACCAGGCGGAAACGTTCGGCTCCACGGCATTCGATGATGGAGGCGAGGAGGAGACGGTCCAAAAAGCGGCGTTGGGGATCGCTGTAGCAGAGGTTGAGCAAGGCTTTGATGTAAGGATCTTCGGTAATTTCTTTCGCCAATGGTATGCCGCGCTTTGCCATGTGGGCGTAAACCTGCTGGAAGTGCTGGAGTTCCTCGATGCCGGTTTCGATCAATTCGGGAATAATTTCGGGGCGATCGGGGTATTTCGCGACGAGGCTCATGGCCATGGCTGAGGCTTTGCGTTCGCAGTCAGCGTGGTCTTGAAGGAAAGAGGGGAAATCGGCCATGACGGCGTCCACCCATTCTTTCGGGCTGTTCGCTTCCAGATCGAGAGAGAGCTTCATGGAGGGACGCTAACGAAGCTTCGGACGTGGCGCAATGAGGCGAGAATGGGATTGATCCCGGAGATATTTCGAAGAAGTCTTTGGGACAGGAGCGTGTACTTATGAAAGCTGTTCTTTTGTGGGTTGCGGTTGTGGTTGGCGCCTGCGGATGCGCGTCGGAGCCGCTGACGCTGGATCCCATCGGACCTTCAGTCCCGAAGGCGTCCCGGTTTTTGGAGGGAGGCACTTTGCAGGTTTATTCCGCGTTGACGGAGCGAAATGACAGCCGGATCAAATACTATTATCCACAAAATTATTTCGTCTTCACACCGGAGCGGACGCTGGTGAAAGCAGTGGTCAATTCTCAGCTCCTGAGCGAAGAACCGGCACGGGTGAATCTCCCCGGAGGCAAGTACCTGGTGAAGGCGCCATCCGACGGTTTCGGATGGGTTTATGTTCCGGTAAGCATAAAGGGAGGGGCGATCACTGAAGTGCACCTGGATCGAAGGTGGCGATTGAAGGATGTGGCGAATGCAACCAATCTGGTGAGATTGCCGGATGGATCGCCGGCCGGATTCAAAGCCGAGCCGTGAACGACAACGGCTGTCTCAAGGGATTTCCTTGAGTCTCGCGGCTGCCCGGCGGTCGCCCTGGGCGGACGATTTTTCGAGGTACTCGCGGGCGAGGAACTCGTTTCTCTCCACACCGATGCCTTCAAGATATCTCATGCCCAAAGCGTATTGCGAACGGGGATCTCCTTTGTGAGCGTTTTGCATTTGAAACTGGAGAATAGGATCGAAGCTGTCGTAGTGGGCGACAATGACCGGTTTTTGCTCGGGGGGCAAAGGTTCGGCGATTTTTGTGGTGACGCGGTTTGTGCTCTGGGGCCGAGAGGTTTCGGGAATGATGATCGGGATCTGGTTGGTCATTTCACTGGAACCAGCTAGAAAAGATGGATTGGTCAAAGGCTGAACCGCAGCGGGATTGGCCGGGGCTGAATTGGCTGCCGCAGGCGGAGGCGGATTGGCCGTGCGCGAGACTGGTTGGGCCTTGGGAGTGCGAGGGGCGACATGAATGGGACGGCGCGTAGCCATTTTGGCGAGTAGAGACGGGCTGGCGGCAAAAACCAGGATTACTATGAGCAGCGTTGAAAGTGTTTTCATTGCAGCATTGCTTTGCCTAAAAACCTTCCAAAAACGGGCCAGAAAACAAGAGGGAAAGTTTTGTGAATTGAATGATGGCAGGAACGAGGTTACAAAATTGCCGCCTTTTTGGAGTCTCCTAATTATTCTGGATCCGGTAAATTCGAGGTGGCTAAAAGCCGATAAGAACAGAGTAGAGATTGCGAGTTGCCTCATTGATTATTTTTGCTTCAGGATTGCGCTAAAGTTTAAGTTTCGATTGCGATGCCAGTGATGGAACAAGATTTAAAGCCCACCCCGTACCATCGCGAGGTGAGGGACTATTTGAAACAGGAAGAGCCGGAACTGTGGGGGTGGTTCTCTTCGACCCAGGCCAAAGCGGAATATACGGAGTCGTTGCGGCTGGCGCTGCTGAAAGCGACTTACCGGCTGGATGGGCGAAGCCATCCTGAGCTGGCGCAAGCGACGGAGGCATGTGCTCGGGAGAAAATGTTACCCTTGCATCGGAACATTCAGAGGTGAGTTAGTCACGCACGACTTTTGTGAGCTCAAGCTATAGGTAAGGATCGAATCACGCCCGACCCTCAAATCAAAGGTGTGTGATTTAAAAACCCGGCAATTCCAATTCCTTTAACTCGCCCAAACGTACTCAAGTGGCTTCCGGGCAGAAATCCAAAGCGAGCCATCCTGTTACTTCTTACAGTAGATGGCGCAATTCGCGCAGCTAATCTCGAAGCACATCGAATGCGCGACGACAACTTTGCACTGGGACGCATTGGGATTTCCATCGGCCTTGTCTTAAGTGTCGTGTTGCTAAGTGGCTGCGCTTATTTTCGTGGGAAGGGCTCACAATCCAGCGTCCAACTCAAATCCCTCCAACTGAAAACCAACGGTCCTTCCGGCCCGGTGACGGTGCGTTCACTGCAGATCGAGGTCATGCGCTTCGCGGACAACTACGCCGCGTCCATTGCGCACGCATGCGATAACGTCAATGCGGTAGCCAAAACTACCGAAATCCGCCGAGCCGCCGCCAAGTGGAAATTGGAGCAGGCCACGGCGTCGTACATCAATGCGAGTGGGCCGAACCCAGTGATTAACGTGTTGGATATGGTGGTCCTCGCCACCGCTTCCCGCATGGTCATGGAGGAAGGTCTGGAAGGAGTTGAGGGACTACGCGAGCCGGCGTTAGCTCTATTAGAAACTCACCGGAAATTCGAGACAAACGCCTGGGAACTGGTTGGGAACGTCCTGGAGCCGGGGCAGCAACAGGATCTGGCGGAATTGATTGTGGAATGGCGCCAAAATAATCCGCGGCAAAGAAATGTCGCGTCGCTCCGATTTCGCGAGTTTCTCAGCGCGCTCGGAAAAACACCCGAGCGTGCAACCGCTGCGCCAAATAGCTTATTCAGCCTGCTCTTTCTCGATCCAATGGCGAGCATGGACCCAACCACAGCGGCGATCGAGGAGGCACGCAACACGGCTGAACGAGCGATGTATTACACCCAGCGAATGCCCATGCTGCTGAATTGGCAGGTCGAACTCCTTGCCTTCGATTTGATCGCGCAACCGGAAGCGAAGCAACTGCTGACCGACACCGCGCGCTTCGCTCAGTCGAGTGAAATATTTTCCAAAACAATAGAGCAGCTTCCGAAATTGATCGATGAGCAACGCACCGCCGCGATGAAACAATTGCTCGACGGTTTGAGCATTGAAGACAACAAGGCTTATGAGCTCCTGGCAACCGCCCGGGACGTCGCGGCAGAGACGCATCAGGCCCTCGAGGCCGGCAGCGCCACAGCGGAATCGGTGAACACGACGCTAAAGACTTTGGACGACTTCGTCCGCTCCGTTTCGAAGACCAATCTGTTGGCAGGCTCGGCTAGCGCCCGGCCGTACGACGTTTTGGATTATGCCACCACAGCCCGTGATATAGGGTCCGCCGCAAAAGATATGCAGGCGCTATTGGCATTAGCCAGCGAGAACGCGCCGCATTTCGGAGAGATACGGCGGCAAGCGGCAGCAGATGCGCGAGCGGTGGTAGATCACGCGTTCATGCGCGGGCTGACGCTGCTTTTCACGCTGGTCTTGAGCGTTCTGCTGGCCGGCATTGTTTATCGGGTGGTGGCGCGACGCGTTCATTGGACTCAAAAAGCTCCACCGATGGTCCCTGATAAAAATGACAGTTCAGCCGGCTGACAGGACGCGGCTAGTGTCGAGAAGTTGTACCACCAGCGAATGCAGCCGCAAACAAAAGAAGTTATGAAACGTTCGCTTTGCAGAGCCTGTGATTGGTCATCTCCATATAATTGGCCGGAACGTTTCATTCCACCCTCTTGCTTAAACCATTATGAAGGCCATAAAAATTAAATCTCCTCCGGCGTCCCTCAATCGATTGATAACTGGAGCCTTTTTGCTGGCCCTCCTGTTTACGGGCGCTTCATGCAAAAAGCAGGTTGCCGCGGCGCCGCCGCCTCCCGTCGTGCGGATCTTTCAGGTGGCTGGAAGTGATGCCGCGATGGATACCGAAATTATCGGGCAACTCGATTCGCCACAAACCGTTGAGGTGCGGGCGCGCGTCGAAGCGTTCGTCGATAAAATTCCCTTTGCCGAAGGCACCGAAGTAAAGCAGGGCGAGATGCTCTTTCAGCTCGATAAAAAACCTTCTCAGGAGCGGCTCGCCGCCGCCAAGGGGCTGCTGGCGGAAGCGGAAGCGGCCTTAAATAAATACAACACGGATGTGGCTCGCCTTAAGCCTCTGGCGGCCAGACGAGCTATACCGCAACAGGATCTTGATAA
>Ga0136846_1243789_pt1 | contig 14017 bp, 17 predicted proteins | sample HopSoiMetagenom2_FD_96841 | JGI IMG/M metagenome (GOLD analysis project Ga0136846, IMG submission 96841) | Grasslands soil microbial communities from Hopland, California, USA - 2 Assembly 2016 (version 4) | ecosystem: Environmental > Terrestrial > Soil > Grasslands | place: USA: Hopland...
AAGAGCCAACCGCGGCTGTTTCTCGATGCTGACGGCGTACTCGCCGATTTCGATGATGGGGCGCAGCGGTTGCTCGGGATGAAGCCAAAGGCGTTCATCGCCAGGCATGGCCGCGGCATTTTCTGGAAGCGGTTGGCGAACGCCAAGAATTTCTACGGTTCGCTACCCGAGATGCCCGACGCCCAGATGCTGTTCGACGCCCTAAAGCATCTTCAGCCGACGATCCTGACCGGTCTTCCGATCGGCAAGTGGGCCGCGCCGCAAAAGGTCGAATGGGCGGCCAAGCATTTCCCGGGCGTGCCGATCATCACCTGCATGGCGGCCGACAAGCATAAGCATATGCATCCCGGTGACGTCTTGGTCGACGATCGGGAAAAGCACCGCGCGGCCTACGAAGCAGCCGGCGTGGTATTTGTGCATCACAGGAATGCCGAAGACAGCCTCAGGCAGCTGGCGAAGCTGTTTCCATCAGTGAAGGCGCCCGAAGACGCCTGAGCAACAAACCTTAGGACGCGGCCTGGAGGTCGACCTTCTCGACCCACTCCGGCCAGAACACTGGCTCACGGCTCGACCAGCCTGGCGCTGTCGCGGCGCTCTCGCTGATCGACTGAAGCAGCGTACGGCGGCGATCCGGGTGAAGGTGCGGAAGGGCAGCAGCGGCGCAGAATGCCGAGGGCAGCCACGGCCGCGACGAGGCGCCGATCAACCGTTCATAGAGAAAGCGGTAACCGGCGAAGTTCGGCAGGCGATCCTGGCCGAGATCGAACGCGCTGATCGTGATCAGCATGCCCACGAACGGCTCGATCATATCGAGGCCGCTGTCGTCGGGAACCTGCAGGCGCAGGTGATCGAGCTGCTTGTAAAGACGGGCCTGAGCGCGGATCGAGGCGGCTTCGCCTTCGTCACGAGCCCAGCACTGGATCGGGTCGCGGCGGCCATAAGCCACATCGAGCGAACGACGAATGTAACGCTGCGTCGCCTTCGCGAAACTGGCGAACTCCTTCATTTCGGAGATCAGCATCGCGCCGCTAGCCGGCTGGCTGGTCCGCGTAATCATGTCCCGACTCCTCAGTTCCCAGGCGGGATCATGCGGCGGTATTAGTTTCAGGAAACTTAACCACAGTCCCACCCCCGTTCAGATTGAATCAGAGGGGAGTCACCGCGTCTAGGCTAGAAATTGACCAGACACGGGAAAACTGTGGATTGTTGATTATTTGCAACGGCGATGTTTTTTTGTGACGCCAGCGTAACTTATTCGGGAAATCCGGATGATGGCACCGGATCATCCGACGAGCCTGGCTGGGCGGCAGCTGGAGGATCGGATGCGTCCATCGATTCATCGCTGCCGACGTCGGCCTTGGCGTCGGGATCGCCGGGATGCCGCTTGAGCTTCCGCTCCAGCTCTCGCTCGGGCGGCGCCGAGATCACCGCCGGCGGTGCACCATCACGTTCTTTTGCCGCATTCACAGCGCGCTCTCCATCCCGTAACATTGCACGAGGGAAACGACCGGAGAGGCTCCGGCGTTCCCGCGAGCGGTCGTTTCGACCGGCTGCTGCGGCGTTTCTGCGAATGGGCAGGCGGCGGTTTGCCTGAGGGAAGTTTTGGGACATGACGGTGCCAATGCTCATGATGCCGCACCCGATCGCCAAGTCGCGGTTTGCCGACTGGCCGTTCGCCATAAAATCGATCCTTGGCTTCTGGACTTTCTATGCGCTGACGGTCGCCGTCAGGGCATTCCTCGGCGCCGATCCGTGGACCATGCTTGAAAACAAGCTGATGGTGATCGGAATCGGAGTCTTGATTACCGGACTCATGTATCTCGCGATCAGCGCATTCGGCGCCGGATCGACGATCCGCCGCAAGGCCATCATCGCGGGAGTCAGCGCAACCATCGGTTCGATCGTGATGGGTACCGCCGTCGTCGCGATGGAAGACTGGATGCACGAGAGCAAGGAGGAGTTTCGCTTCCAGGCGCGAGAGGGCTTCACGGTCGTCGAGCAAGGCAACCAGATCCGCATCGAGCGGACTGCCTCGGAGCCGCTCGTCCTCACCATGCCCAAGGTGCACGAGCTCGATCTCATGAAGCGCGTTCGGTACGCGCTCGACGCTTCGATCACCTGGCTATTCTTTTATATCGGCTGGAGCGCCTTCTACATCGCGAACCAGGCACAGGCCGAAGTGCTGGGGACGCAGCGACGGCTCGCCGTCGCGGAAAGCGCCGCGCAGGCGGCGCAGGTTCGGGCACTGAGATATCAGGTCAATCCACACTTCCTGTTCAACACGCTGAACTCGCTCTCGTCACTCGTCATGACCGGTCGGTCCGACCGCGCCGAGAACATGCTTCTCGCGCTCTCCACCTTCTTTCGGACCAGCTTGTCGCTCGACCCGAGCGCCGATGTCAGCCTGGCCGAGGAGATAGACCTCCAACGGCTCTACCTCGATATCGAAATGGCTCGGTTCCCCGATCGCCTGACAGTCGAGATCGACGTGCCGGCAGAACTGGAACAGGCGCGCCTGCCCGCGCTGCTGCTGCAGCCGATCGTCGAGAATGCGATCAAATATGGCGTTTCGAAGAGCCGCAAGGCGGTCGCCATCCAGATCGAAGCACGCCCGCTCGACAACCAGCGGATGCTGCTCGAAATCAGCAATCGCTTGAAACATGGCGGCAAGGACGAATTGCCCGCCGCCACCCATGAAGGAACCGGCCTCGGCCTTGCCAATGTCTGCCAGCGCCTCGAAGCGCGCTGGGGCACTCGGGCGAGCTGCCGATATGGACCGATGACCGGCGGCGGCTACAAGGTATCGCTGACAATGCCGGTGGAGACGAATGTCCGAGACTGACCCCCTTCGAGTTTTGATTGCGGATGACGAGCCATTGGCGGCGGAACGGCTCCAGCTGTTGTTGGCCCGCGCCGATGGCGCGCAGCTCGTGGGTACTGCGAGCGACGGCGACAGCGCCATCAATCTGACCGAGGCGCTTCATCCCGATGTGCTGCTGCTCGACATTGCAATGCCGGGCCTCGACGGGATCGGCGTGGCGCGAGCGCTCGCCGCGCAGACACCCTCTCCCGCGGTGGTTTTCGTAACGGCATTCGACCAATTTGCGGTCGCTGCGTTCGAGGTCGAGGCGGTCGATTATTTGATGAAGCCGGTCGACCCCAGCCGGCTGCAGCGCGCGCTTGATCGAGCCCGCGCTTACCTCCGGCAGCGCAGCGCCCAGCCGGCCGCCGGCAAGGCGTCCCAATGGCTCGAGGAATTCTGGGCATCGGATCTTTCGGGATTGGTTCGGATCGCATCCCGCGATGTCGACCGGGTATCCGCCGAGCGCGACTACATGCGGCTTCACGTCGGACGCCGCAGCTGGCTGATCCACCACTCGATGGCGGCCCTCGAAGAAGGTCTCGACCCTGAGCTCTTCGTTCGTCTCCATCGCTCGGCAATCGTGCGGAAGGACTTCATTTCAGGTTTCACCCGCAACCCATCCGGTCGCTGGATTGCGCGCCTGTCGGACGGGACCGAGCAGCCGGTCGGACGGCTCTATTCCGATCGCGTGCGGGCGATAGCCGGGCGCTGATCGCAAAACAAAGGGCCGCCGCGCATTCTGAGGGTTCGAGCGCGCGGCGGCCGGATCTGTCACAGCCTTGGGATCAATGAGCGGTGACGATCAATGCGGCTCCATCGAGGACTTCGACGGTTCCGTGGCGGGCGGCGTTGACCGCCGCCTCATACTTGGGCTGGACATCGGCAATGGTGTCGTCACGGCACTCGGCGACCGCATTTGCGAATGGAATGTCGCGCTGATCGGCCGGACCGCAGACCACTTTCGCGGCAAAGAATATGCGCCGCTGAAGCTGGTTCTGGCCAGTTGTCGAACTCAAATTCAGATCCGAATATGAAACCCGGACCGACTCAGGATCCATCACCGCAGCATGGCTGACGGTCGGCACGACAAGCGCCGTGGCGGCCGCAACCGCGGCGAGCGCGGGTAGAGCCTTCAACATTTGTCATCTCCTTTTTTTGCGGCGCGGGCGCTGGGGAGAGGGGGATGCCTCGCGTCGCAGGGACCCTATGATCGTTGAAGATGACGAGCGCCCGTCAGTATCGATGACAGCGCGGAGATTTGTCGGCGGCCCGACGAAGACGCTTCCTCAATCGGTCAATCGACGAACGGTGGTCAGCGGGCGTTCACCTACGTGACGGTTCCGTTACGGATCGGTCGACGATGCTTGCGAGCGCCACATCGTGAGTGACATTGCCGACGGTTCGGAAGATATCAGGAACCATCTCCACCGCCACCAGCAGCCCCAGCGGAGCGATCGGAACTCCGAGCGCCAGGGCGATCGGCGCGATCGAGCTAATGTAGCTGACTTCGCCCGGCAGACTGACCGCACCGTAACTCATCACTGCTCCGACGGCTGTCGCGGCAATCATCTGTCCTACGGTAGGCTGCAACCCTAGCCAATGGGCGACGTAGAAGGCCACCGCGACGTTCATCGCTGGTCCCGTAGCCCGGAACAAGGCGACGGCGATCGGCAAGGTAACGTCGCTCACCTCCTCGCGAATCCCCATCGAGCGGGAGGCCTCCAGCATGGCCGGCAACGACGCCAGAGATGAACGAGTGGAGATCGCGACCGCCTGGGGCGCGATGAGCCCGCGCGTGAACGCTCCCGATCGAACGGTTCCGGCGATCGCCGCCAGCGGATAGGCGACCAGCGTCACCAGGATGCCGATCGCGGAGATTATGACCACATAGTGGCCGAGTCCCGCGAAAGCGGCACCACCCGCAGCCGATCCGACAGTAAAGGCCAGCGCGAATACGCCGATGGGAGCAATCGCCAGCACCCAGGCGATCACCACCAGCAATGCCTCGCCGATCGCGTCGAACAGGTTGACCACCGCTCGGCGTCCGTCGGCCGGGATTCGGGTCAGCGCGAGGGCGAACACGACGGTGAAGACGGTCAAGGGCAAGACGTCGCCATTGTTGGCGGCAGCGATCACGTTTGGCGGAACGACTCCCTTGAAAAACTCGGCGGCGCCTGGAAGCGGCCCAGAAGCAGTCTGGTCGACATGCCCCAGAGCACCCTGGAGTAGCGCCGCGGTCCCACGAGAAAGCGGAAAGATGTCCGTCAGGGCCAGCGTCGGGAGGGCGCCGAAGACGGCCGATGCGGTGCAGATGATGACGATCCACAGCACCGAGCGGCCGGCGATCCGCCCCGCCTGGGCCGCCTCCGCGCTCTTGGCGATCCCGACGACCAGGAGCGCCACAACAAGCGGAATGACCGTCATCTTGAGCGCGTTGAGCCACAGGGTGCCGACGAAGCCGGCGACGCTCAGCGCTCCGCTTCTCGTGCCCTCCCCGAGATTGCTCGAGAGCATCCCGGCGAGAAGACCAAGCACCAGCGCGACGAGCGCATAATAAGCGCGAAAATTGCTCGCGCCGGCATCGGATGCCGGCTTGTCGGCCTTCGTCAACGCGGCTTCTTGAACTTGAACATGACTCGGTCGGTCTTCCCGCGGATGTTGGGATCGAACACCAGCAGGCTGTGATCATCGGCGGAATTCCGCAGGATGTCGCTCGAACCGGCGAGCGCGAAGCCGGCGCGCTTGAAGTCCGCCTTGATCACTTCGGGATCGATCCGGTGAAGCTTGTCGACTGTCGCGCGCGTATCGTTATTGGCGCTGGCGACATGGTCGATGACGCCGATCACGGCGCCGGGCTTCATCGCCGCATAGACAGCCTTGAGGAAGGCGTCGGGATCCATCTTCGGGATGCCATACTTCTCCGACGTCCAATAGGTGTCGTGATAGTTGAGGTTGAGCATCACCAGGTCGGCGTAGCCCTTGGGCAAGTCCGGCGCCTCGAACGGCGAAGAGACGATCGATACGTTCGGATGCTTGGCCTGGAACTCGGCGAACGACGCCTTGGTCTTGTCGCGGTAGAATTGGGTCGGCTCCCACACGGTCACGTGGCCCTTTGGGCCCACGGCCGGGGCCATGATTTCGGCCCAGTAGGCATTGGCGCCGAACAGGTCGAGGACCTGCATTCCGGGCTTCAGGCCGAGAAACTCCAGCACCTGCGCCGGCTTGCGGGACTCGTCGAGCTTGACGTTGTCGGCCGAGCGGCTCGTCGCGGCGACCGCGGCAGTAATGTTGGGCGACGGAGCTGCGAGGGCGGGCAACGAAGTTGCAGTCAATGCGAGCGAAAGTGCGGCGATCGTTGTCAGGCGCATGCGGGTTCCCCTTAAGGATCGTGGACGTCTTCTATTGCCGGAGAACCGCCCGCGCCACCCGTCATCCGATGATCGTTGATCGGACTTCATTTTTCGATAAATGTTCGCGTTCGGGGAATTGCTTAAAGGGGGTTCCGAGCATGGCAACCGTTGTCGCGTCGGGGGCGGACCGCAAATCGTCCGAGCGCAAGTTCTACTCGCGCATGGCCCTGTTCCTGGTGTTCCTGGTGCTGCTCGGCTTCGGCCCCAGCTTCTATCTGAAGGGGGTCGTCCCCCCTACCCCAGGCCCAATCCCAGTCTTCCGCCAGCAGTGATCCTGCATGGTGCCGTCTTCACCTTGTGGATGGCAGTGATCGTCACCCAGACGCAGCTGATCGCCGCGCGCAAGCATGAAGTTCACATGCGGCTAGGCAAGCTCGCCTTCCTCCTCGCGATCCTGATGATCCCGGTGATGTACCTGACCGCCGTTTGGCAGGTCGCCCGAGCCAACCAGCCGCCGTTCACCGATCCTTTGACCTGGACGATCGTCCCGCTGGCCGTGATCATTCCGTTCGCGATCCTCATCTGGAACGGCTGGAACAAGCGCCGCGACGTGCAGACCCACAAGCGGCTGATGCTGAGCGCGGCGATCGTCAGCGTGATGGGCCCGGCGATCGCGCGACTGCCGCTCGCCCCACCGACGGTGGTCGGCTTCACGATCCTGCTGCTTTTGGGCCTCATGCTGTTCGTCCCGCTGATCTTGTGGGACCGCAAGACGATCGGAGCCGTTCATCCGGCGACCAAGCTCGGCTTTTCGATGGCTGCGCTGACGATCGCCGTGCCCCTCGCGGTGTACTGGCTGAACCTGCCGTGGGCGAAGATTGCCGGCCATCTGCCAGGCGTCAGCGCTTAGCCGACGATTTTCCAGACGACTTCTTGATATATCGAACTCTTGGCAGGGTTGCCGTCAAGTCCGATCGCCGGCTTGAACTCGCCGCGCAGTTTCACGATTGCGCAACTTTGAGCGTCGAGCGCGGCGATGCCGCTCGTAGTCACGACCGTGCAATCCGCAACCTTTCCCCGCTCATCGATGAGCAGCACGAAAGCGACGTGGCCGGATTGGTTTCTCATCATGGCGATCGCCGGATAATCGTCGGGACTAAATAACGACCTGAGATCGCCAGACGGACCTGCCTTGAGGCTTGTCTGCTGGAGTTTAGAATCCCAGACTTTCCAGACATTTCGGAGATCCGCCGCACAGACATCCAAGGCACTCATTACAGCAGGCATCTGCGCCAGAGAAAAGCTTTCATCCACCGACGTAGTTCCCGTCGCAAGCCGTGTGCCGATTCTCGTGGACCCGTCGTCACGCGCCTTGATTCGGATCATATTTGCTTGGCCAATGGGGGCTAGTTTCCGTGACGGAAGATTCGCAAACAAGGCACGTTGGCCAAGCTTCTTGTCACCGAACTCAACCAGTGTGGAATGGACGGACTCGCCGTTGTCGAAAACAATATCCCCTTCAACCTGTGTCGGATCCCCGTTGCCGCCCTTCCTAACGACCCCGATCTGCAGCACATCACCAGTTGCAGGCGCCTTCAGTACGAGAAAAACTGGACTGTCTTGTGAACCGTAGTTTCGCGTCGCGATGCACTGCGCATCCGCGAAGTTGACGATCCACTTGCCTGTCGGTTGCCGGCAGGCACCATCGGCTATTGCCGCTGTCGCTACGAGCGCGGTTAAGCACAAGGAAATGCGGGCCATCATGTTACCTCTCCCCCAAAATCCCGAGCCTCAAAAGACTAAGCTAGCGCCCTGCGCCCAGCAATCCGCGGTGGACTGCCAAATTTTTGGCTGCCGCGTCGCATCGCCTTGCGGCTTTGAGCGTTCTTGCTCCGACCCAATCCACAACAATCGGAGTAGAAAAATGGCCGAGCATTCAGACCAGATCAGCACCCTCAACACGCTGATCGCGACGACCATCGACAGCATCAACGGCTACGAGGATAGCGCGCGGAACATCGACAATGAGCGCTTCCGCGAAATCTTCCGGCAGCGGGCCAACGAGCGCCAGGAGGTCGTCGAGAGCCTGCGCGCCGAGGTCCGCCGTCTCGGCAGGAACCCGGAGGACGACGGGTCCTTCATGGGCAAGGCGCACCAGCGTTTCGAGGACCTCAAGGCGGCGATCACCGGACGCGACGAGAAGGCGATCATCAACGAGGTCGAACGCGGCGAGGATTATCTCAAAGGGAAATTCGAAGCCGCTCTCAACGAGGATACACTGACGGGTGACAGCCGGGCGGTGGTGGAGCGTTGCTACCAGTCCGTTCGTTCGGGCCACGACCAGATGAGCCAGCTGAAGCACGGGATGGAAACTTCATCTCACAGTTGAGTTCTTAGGCATTCAGACTGCCACCCCTCGAATGGGGTGGGGCGCGGGGCGATCCGACGGCCAGCAGGATCGCCCCGTCTGCGTTTTTTCAGTAGCCCATCAGCGCAAGCACCTCGCGGCGGCTTCGCTCGTCCTCACGGAAGGTGCCCATCATCCGGCTGGTGGTCATCATCACACCGGGCGTCGAAACGCCTCGGGCAGTCATACAGGCGTGGGTCGCTTCGATGATGACGGCGACGCCCTTGGGCTGGAGGTGCTGCCAGATCGCATCCGCGACCTGCGCCGTCAGCCTTTCCTGGACCTGCAGCCGCCGAGCATAACCATGTAACACCCGGGCGAGCTTGCTGATCCCGACCACCCTGTCGCGCGGGAGGTAAGCGATGGCGGCCTTGCCGATGATCGGCGCAAGGTGGTGCTCGCAGTGCGACTGAAACGGGATGTCCTTGAGAAGCACGATTTCGTCATAGCCGCCGACCTCTTCGAAAGTCCGGCTGAGGTGGACGGCAGGGTCTTCCTGATACCCCTTCGCATATTCGCGCCAAGCGCGCGCCACGCGGCGCGGCGTGTCAAGCAGGCCCTCGCGATCCGGATCGTCGCCCGCCCAGCTGATCAGCGTGCGGACGGCTTCGCGGACTTCGCCGGGAATCTCGCAGGTCGGAGCGGACTCGACGAGATCGCCGTCTTCCGGCTCGCCATGATCAAAGGGTGGATTCATTGCTTGAGCTCTTTCGCGATGTCGTCCGCAACCGCGGCCGCTTGCTCCCGAATGTCGGGAACCGCAATGATCTCCCAGTAGCGGCCCTTCGTCAGCGGTCCCATTGCCCATAGATGTTCACCGGCGCGGCAGGTTCCATCGATCTCGAGCCCGATGCCCAAATGATCCGGCCGCACCTGTTCGGCATCGAGCAGGCTGCGGAGCAAGGGATCTTTCGACCGCTCGATCGAATGAAGGGGACCTGTACAGTTGAAGGCATAGGCGAAGCGCTCAGACCGGATCGTTGAGGATGCCCTGCGGCGATAATCAACCTCAAGACCTCGGTTGGCCTCACGGGCGCTGACGATGCGGCCGGCCACAATCTCCAGGCGCCCGTCAGCGACCATGCCGGCAATCGTCGCCGCAACTTCAGGCGCAATCCTGTGGCGATGGACGTCCCACCATGGTCGCGCGTGGCGGAGGAACCGCTGCTGCTCCTTACTATCCAGGCTCTGCCATAAGTGATGGCTGTGCGGCCGCAGGCTGTCGATGGCCGCACGCCAACCCACCTGCGCGCTCCGCTTCCGGAGCCATCGCCACAATGCGCGCACGCCCCCCGACGGGACTTCATCCCGTTCGACTGGCGCCGGATCGAAGTCGGCATGGGAGCGCGGCGCAAGACCACGGCGGGACAGCGCCACCATCCTCCCTTGGTAACCCGCCGCATCGAGCGACAGTGCGAGGTCGACCATCGTCAGGCCCGTGCCGACCATCAAGGCGGCCTCGCCCGTCTGGACGATCGTCTCGATCGCCTTCCGCGCGGCTGCGCCCCAGGGATTGCGAATGAATCTTGAGCCGACGTTTGCGAAGGCGCTCAAGGATTCCGGCTCCTGGTTACCGACGGCGAGCACCAGCACGCTGGCTTCCAAGGACGATCCGTCATCGAATGTGATTCGCCAGTCGTCGCCATTGAAGCCGGCGGCAACGGCTGTCGCCGCCACCAGTTCGACGCATCCGCTCGCGATGGCTTCGTCGAGGATTTCTGCGAGGTAGCGGGCAAAGAACCGCCGCTGGGCGAAGCCCGTCGGGTCACCGCCCTCGGCCCGAAAGCGCCGGGCGAAATGGTCCGGCTCACCGGCCAGCGCGCTCATTCCCTCCGCGCGCACGTTGAGCAGGTGAACCGCTTCGGTGGTAGAATAAGCGACGCCCTTGCCCATGCGGCCGCTGCCGTCGATCAGTGCCGACCGGATTGCCCGACGGGCAAGCTGGACGGCGAGGATCGTGCCCGACGCCCCGCCGCCAATAATCGCGACCGGAAGCCGGTCAGATTTCGTATTCAGGCCAGTCCTCCGGGTTTGCTGCGCCCGCCCTGCGCTGGGTCATGTGAGCATGCATTCCGGTGATGGTCTTGCCGGCGGTTTGGGTGAACAGGCCAGGGATCACGGCGTGGACAAGGCACGCGCATCCGGCGCCGACGAGCTTGACACCGATCGCGGCGGCCCCCGCGCCATGTCCCGCCCAGCTGATGCCGAGCGCCCGCGGATGTTCCAGGAACAAGCGGTCGGCCAATCCCGCCCGATCCTTGGCCTTTTGCTTCGTCGCCATCCCTCAGCCCTCAAAAATTTGGCGACCCCGACAGGATTCGAACCTGTGGCCCCGAGATTAGGAATCTCGTGCTCTATCCTGCTGAGCTACGGGGTCGCTAAGCGGCACGAATAAGGGCTGCGGCCGTTCCAATCAATTGATCTGACTGGGCGGCGTAACCGGCAAGGGCAACGGCGCGACCGAAATGCCGTCGTCGATGAGCGATTTCGCCTGTTCGATCGTGGCGTTGCCGTGAACCTGTTCGGGCTCGATGTCACCGACATGCATTGCCCGCGCGGTGTCGGCAAACTGGTCGCCGACCCAACGCGACTCCTTGAGCAACTCCGTCTGCAATGCAGCAATCCTGGCGATGGGATCGGAACCCTTCTTCGGCACCCGCGGCGCCATCGGCGCCTTGGCGATGTTGGCGGACTGGCAGACGGGGCATTGCACGAGGCCGGCGGCGCGCTGTTCGTCATAATCGGCGCTCGAACGGAACCAGGCCTCGAACGTCTCGCCGCCATCGCGGCACTGAAGGTCGAAGACAATCACAGGGTCACCGCGTCCGGGATAGGCCGTCGATGGTTAAGCGCCGGTATGCGCGAGCGCACCTCGGAGATGCGCTTGAGGTCGATGTCGGCGAATCCAACCCCTCCATCCTCCCCCATGTCGAGCACCAGCTCGCCCCACGGATCGACGACGAGCGAGTGACCGAACGTGTTTCGGCCATCCTCATGATGGCCGACCTGCGCCGCGGCGACGACGAACAGCCCCGCCTCGATCGCTCGGGCACGAAGCAGGATGTGCCAATGCGCCTTGCCGGTCGGAACCGTGAACGCTGCCGGTACGGCAATGACGTCGGCGTCGGCCTCGGCAAGGCGGGCGAACAGGCCCGGAAACCGCAGATCGTAGCAAATAGTCAGCCCGAGCTTGCCGACCGGCGTGCCATTCACCAGCACCACGCCTTTGCCAGCCGAGTAAACGTTGGACTCGCGCCAGCTTTCGCCGGTGGGAAGATCAACGTCGAACAAGTGAATCTTGTCATAGGTCGCGCGGATTTCGCCCTCACGGTCGATGATGAAACCCCGGTTGGCGACCTTGCCGTCCTCGCCCAGCACCGCCAGCGATCCGATATGCAGCCAGATCCGGTGTCGCGCGGCGGCTTCGCGAACCGCAGCAAGCACCCGATCCTCGTCCTGCGGTACAAGTGCCTTGGCGGCGCGGCCGGCGTCACGATCGAGCAGACCGGACATTTCGGGAGTGAACAACATTTCCGCACCGCCGCCAGCCGCCTCCTCGATGGCGCTGGTCAATGCAGCTGCGTTCGCGGCCGGATCGATCCCGGTGCTCGACTGGAAAAGAGCGATCCGGCTCATCCGCCGACCAGTCCGTCAAGCTTTCCATCGCGATCCAGCGCGACGAGGTCGTCGCATCCGCCGACATGGTGTTCACGGATGAAAATCTGGGGAACGGTTGTTCGGCCGTTGGCGCGCTGAATCATTTGCTCGCGCGCTTCGCCGCCGTAATCGACCGAAATCTCGCTATATTTTACCCCTTTTGCCTCCAGCAGCTGCTTGGCGCGCCAGCAATAAGGGCAAAACGTCTTGGTGTAGATTTCAATGGTCACGACCGAGTCCTCTAACCCGATACTTAGGCAAGGCGTTCAACGCATCAACTGCGAAGGTTTCACCACACGGGCCCAGCTGACCAGTTCAACGCGCCTTGCACCGGCGCGCTTCAGCGCTCTCGCGCACGCTTCCGCGGTACTCCCGGTGGTCAGGACATCATCGACAAGGATCACCGTCTTCCCTTCGACGGCCCTCCTGTCGCGTACCCGGAACGCGCCCGCGACCGTCTTGCGCCGCTGCAACGAGCTCATGCCTTTGAGCGGCGGAGTGCGGCGGGTTCGCTCGAGCGCGAAGGGATCCGCTGCGATGTTCAGGCGACGCGCCAGCTCTCGCGCCATCAAGGCCGATTGATTGAACCCCCGCCGCCAGAGTCGGGTACGGTGGAGAGGGACCGGCACCAGCACGCGGTTACCTCCCTCATCTACCAGCGGCGCCATGTACCGCGCCATCGTGCGCGCCACCGCAACCTTCCGGCCATATTTAAGCCGGATCGCGAGACTTCTCGACAATTCGTCATAGGCCACCGCAGCGCGGGTTCGCGCAATACGAGGTGGACGCGCGAGACAGACACCGCAGCAGGTCTGCTCAGTTGCCTGGAGCGGCAAGCCGCACGATTGGCAGCCCGAATTTCCCAGAAACTCGACCTTTTTCCAACAATCCGGACAAAAAGCTGTGCACGTCGTCGACGATCGATCCGCAACCCGCGCACCGTGGCGGCAGCGCGAAGTCGAGCACAGATCGTAACGTTACGTCGAACCAGCTCACCATCGCTCCTTGTCGCGTGGACGGTGCCCGCGCACAAGCGGTCGAGTGCCCGACCTTTTCGACATGAAACAGCGCGTACTGCGCCGCGACCGGGCGGCGCGGATCGGTGTCGAGCTCTTCCTCTATGAGCGCGCGTTCGAGGACTGCCTCGAACGCATCGCGCTCATCGACCGTCGGTTTGAACGGGCGTTGCTGATCGGATGTCCCGACCCCGGCTGGCCAGTTCGTCTGGGCGAAGTTGCGGACGAGCTCGAAATTCGCGAGCCGGGGTCAGTGTTCGCGAAGGCCGCGGGGGCGCAGACCGTGGTTGAAGATCGATGGATGCCCCCGGAAGCACACTACGATCTCGTCCTCGCGGTCGGCACGCTCGACACGGTCAACGACCTTCCACTTTGTTTTCGGTTGATCGGCCATGCGATGCGTCGTGATGCGCTACTTATCGGCGCGTTGTCCGGCGGTGAAACGATGCCGCAATTGCGAACGGCGATGCGCGCCGCCGATGCAGCCTCCGGTGCAGCAGCGCCGCATATTCATCCGCGAATCGAGGCCGCCGCTTTGGCTCCATTGCTGACCGATGCGGGCTTTATTGGTCCCGTCGTCGATGTCGATCGCGCGATGGTGTCCTATCCATCGCTCGAGCGTCTGATCCAGGACCTGCGAGCCATGGGGGCCACGAACATCCTCACGGCCCGCCCACGCTCTTTGGGAAAAGCGGCGCGCGAGACCGCTCGTCGCGCGTTCACA
>Ga0136846_1220978_pt1 | contig 14016 bp, 13 predicted proteins | sample HopSoiMetagenom2_FD_96841 | JGI IMG/M metagenome (GOLD analysis project Ga0136846, IMG submission 96841) | Grasslands soil microbial communities from Hopland, California, USA - 2 Assembly 2016 (version 4) | ecosystem: Environmental > Terrestrial > Soil > Grasslands | place: USA: Hopland...
GCGAGGAGACCGCCGGCGGCATGATGACGCCGGAGCCGGTGATCCTGCCGCCCGACGCCACCGTGGCCGAGGCCCTTGCCCGGGTCCGCAACGAGGACCTCACGCCCTCCCTGGCCGCCCTCGTCTACGTCTGTCGGGCGCCGCTCGAGACGCCGACCGGCAAGCTGCTCGGCGTCGCGCACATCCAGCGACTGCTGCGCGAGCCACCCTCCGAGCTCGTCGCGGGGGTCCTCGACACCGGCATCAACTACCTGCACGCCGACGCCACGCTCCAGGACGTCGCGACGTTCCTGGCCACCTACAACCTCGTCGCAGCGCCGGTGGTCGACGAGGACGGTCGCCTGCTCGGCACCGTGACCGTCGACGACCTGCTCGACCACCTGCTGCCCGAGGGCTGGCGAGACCCGAAGGTCGGCTCGGCATGACCACCGTCCCTCCGGAGGGCCGTCGACCCGACCGGAAGCCGGAGAAGAAGGCCGAGTCGCGCGTCCCCAGGCTCGACGTGCCGCGCGAGATCCGCAGCCCGCTGTGGGGCCGCGTCCTCGACCGGGCGACCGCCCCCGACCAGGACCGGCTCGGACGGTTCGCCGAGCGGTTCGCACGGTTCATGGGCACGGCCCGGTTCCTGATCTACATGACGCTGGTCGTGGCGGTGTGGATCGGGTGGAACTGGCTGGCACCCGAGGGCGTCCGGTTCGACAACTACCCGTTCATCTTCCTGACCTTGATGCTCAGCCTGCAGGCGTCGTACGCCGCGCCGCTGATCCTGCTCGCCCAGAACCGCCAGGAGCTCCGCGACCGCGTCATCACCGAGCAGGACCGGCAGGCCAACGCACGGGCTCACGCGGACATGGAGTTCCTCGCCCGCGAGGTGGCCTCCCTGCGGATGGCGCTGGGCGAGGTGGCGACGCGCGACTTCCTGCGCTCGGAGCTGCGCGACCTGCTCGAGGAGCTGGAGGAGCGCCAGCGCGCCGACGAGGACGAGGCCGACCCGACCGCCGACTGAGCTGCCGGAAGCAGAGTGAGGTGCGCCATAGTGCGTGGACGCCCCGACGGACCGCGCCCGTTCGCCGCGTAGGCTCGGCAGCATGACATCGCCCGTCCTCGAGCAGATCCACGCTGCCCTGGCGACCGTGAACGACCCGGAGATCAAGCGCCCGATCACCGAGCTCGGCATGGTCGAGTCCGTCGACCTCGACGACACCGGCAAGGTGTCGGTCAAGGTGCTGCTCACGGTGGCCGGCTGCCCGCTGAAGGAGACCATCAACCGCGACGTGACCGCCGCCGTCGCGACCGTCGCCGGCGTCACCGCGGTCGACCTCGAGCTGGGCGTGATGACCGCCGAGCAGCGCGCCGGTCTCCAGGTGGTCCTCCGCGACGGCCAGGCCCAGCGCGAGATCCCGTTCGCCAAGCCCGGCTCGCTGACGAAGGTCTATGCGATCGCCTCCGGCAAGGGCGGCGTCGGCAAGTCCTCGGTGACCGTCAACCTCGCGCTCGCGCTTGCCGCCCAGGGCCAGAAGGTCGGCGTGGTCGACGCCGACATCTACGGCCACTCGGTGCCGGCCATGCTCGGTGTCGCGGACAACCGGCCGACCCAGGTCGACGACCTGATCATGCCGGTGCCGACCTCGAGCGGCGTCTCCGTGATCTCGATCGGCATGCTGAAGCCGCGCCGTGACCAGGTCGTCGCCTGGCGCGGGCCGATGCTCGACCGGGCCCTGGTCCAGATGCTCGCGGACGTCTACTGGGGCGACCTCGACGTACTCCTCCTCGACCTCCCGCCCGGCACCGGGGACGTGGCCATCTCGCTCGGCCAGCACCTCCCCAACGCCGAGGTGATCGTCGTGACCACACCGCAGGAGGCTGCCGCCGAGGTGGCCGAGCGAGCGGGCACGATGGCCTCGATGATGCACCAGCGTGTCGTCGGCGTCGTGGAGAACATGTCCTACCTGGCCTGTCCGCACTGCGCGGCCGAGGGCAAGGAGCACCGCCTCGAGATCTTCGGTGCCGGCGGCGGCGCCCGCGTCGCGGCGACGCTCACCGCCCGCTTCGGGTACGACGTACCCGTGCTCGGCGAGATCCCGATCGACCTCTCGCTCCGCGAGGGCGGCGACGCCGGCAAGCCGGTGGTCGATGCCGACCCGACCTCGCCGTCGGCCACCGCGCTCGTCGCGATCGCCGACCGCCTCGCCGGCCGGGGCCGCGGCCTCGCCGGGATGCAGCTGGGGCTCACACCCTCCGCGAAGTTCTGACCGGTCCTTAGACTCGGCTCATGTTCGGAGTCGGGCTGCCCGAGGTGGCGGTGATCCTCGTGGTCGCCGTGGTCGTGTTCGGCCCCGACCGGCTGCCGGAGTACGCCCGCCAGGCCGGCCGGATGGTGCGCCAGCTGCGGAGGTTCGCCCAGTCCGCGCAGCAGGACCTTCGTGACGAGCTCGGCCCCGAGTACGCCGACCTGAAGCTCACCGACCTCGACCCACGGGTGGCCATCCGCCGACACATCCTCGAGGCGCTCGAGGACGACGACCTCGACCCGACCGGCACACCGGTCGACCGGCCGGTCCGGCGCGACCTGCTCGGACCCGACGAGAGGCCGCCGTACGACCTCGAGGCCACGTAGCGGCTAACCGGTCTTCGCGGCCAGCCCGACGGTGATCTCGCGCTCCTTGCCGTCGCGGCGCACCGTGAGGGTGACCTTCTCGCCGGGCTGGTGCGCGCGGACGGCGACGACCACGTCGATCGACCCGGTGACCGGCTTGCCGTCGACCTTCACGATCAGGTCGCCGACCTTGAGGTCGGACTTGCTCGCCGGGCTGCCGCCGGAGATGCTCTCGACACGGGCGCCGTCCTGCTTCGCCGTGCCCTGGACGTTGGCACCGATCACGGGGTACTTCGCCTCACCGGTCCGCAGGATCTGGTCGGTGGTGACCTCGACCTGCTCGATCGGGATGGCGAAGCCGACGCCGATGTTGCCGCCCTCGTCGCTGGTCGGCGACGAGCCCAGGGAGGCGATCGCCGAGTTCACGCCGATCACCTGGCCCTGCAGGTTGACCAGCGGGCCGCCGGAGTTGCCCGGGTTGATCGCCGCATCGGTCTGCACGGCGTTGATGTAGGAGGAGTCGCCGCCGTCACCGCTGGTCGTGACCGGACGGTTCACTGCGCTGACGATGCCGCTGGTGACCGTCGCCGAGAGGCCGAGCGGCGAGCCGAAGGCCACCACCGTCTCGCCGACGTGCATCTGGTCGGCCGACCCGATCGCCACCGGCGGCAGGGTCTCGGCGCCCTTCACCTCGAGGACGGCGATGTCGTAGACGCCGCTGCGGCCCACGACGGTCGCCGTCATGTGCCGGCCGTCGTGGTCGATCACCTCGATCGGTCCGTTGTCGCCGGCGGCCTCGGCCACCACGTGGTTGTTGGTGATGACGTGGCCCTGCTTGTCGAAGACGAACCCTGAACCGGTCGCGCCCTGCGCCTTGCCGTTGTACTCGGCGATGATCTGGACGGTGCTGGGCAGCACGGTGGCCGAGACCGCCGCGATGCTGCGGTTGTCGGCGTCGAGCGGCGGTGCGGTACGCCGCTGGACCTGCAGCACGCCAGCGTTGTCGTTGCTGTCGCCGCCGGCCACCAGCGCGCCCCCGACCGCTCCGCCGGCGATGCCGAGGACGAGTGCCAGGACGCTGACCAGGGGCCAGGTCCAGCCGGGGAGCCGCGACGTGGGCGTCGCCTCGGACCGCACGGGCACGGGCGACGCGAGCCCGAAGGCGGGTTGGGCCGGCTCGGGCGTCACCTCGGGCTGCGGCCAGGTCGGGTCCGGCTGGCCGAAGGTGCCCGGGTACGGGCGGGTGGCCTCGGGGGCCTCTTCCGGAGCCTCTGGTGCGGGCCACGACGACGACTCCGGTGCCGGCTCCGTCGGCTGCTCGGCTGCGTCTCCGGAGGCCTGCTCCGGTCCGGGCAGCTGGACCTGCTCCGGGTTCGGCGGGTCCCAGGCGCTCGGCTGCTCGGAGTGGCCGTCGGGCCGCTGCGGCTCCTGGTCGTCGCGTTCGCTCACGCGACTATCTTGTCCTACCCCCGAAAGCAGCGTTCTCGACGTCCGCCGTCGCGCCCGTGCCGGCGCTCGTGGCCGCGGACGGGGCGGTCCGGTTGATCATCGCGGGACCACGGTTGGCGGGGACCTCGCCCAGGCCGGCCGGAGGCGACGTGACCGCCATGACGGCGAGCACGGCGAAGCTCACGGAGCCGGCCCCGACCAGGGCGGTCGTGGTGCGGCGGCGGTTCGAGCGCCGCTCGATCTCGTCGACCACGGCCCACGCGTCCACGTCGTACAGCGAACCCATCAGCGAGGGCGGGGTGGTGACCTGCGGCATGCCGAGCCCGGCGAGCCGTTGCTTGAGCCAGCCCTCCTTCTCGACGAGTCGCCGACACCCGGGGCAGCCGAGCACGTGCTTCCAGGCCCGCTCCTCCTCGGCCGGGGACAGCTGACCGTCGACCAGCGCCGAGGCGGTCGACCCGATGTGTCCGTGGAGCTTGAGGATCACGTCCTCGCCCGTCCCGCGAGCAACGGGCCGGCGACCCGGACCCGACCGGCGGTCGGCGCCCGGTGCGCGAGCGCGGAGCGCAGCATCGCGCGGCCACGGTGGATGCGGGAGCGCACCGTGCCCATCTTGAGGTCGAGCACGTCGGCGATCTCCTCGTAGGACAACCCCTCGACGTCGCAGAGCACGACGGCGGCACGGAAGTCCGGCGACAGGGAGGCCAGCGCCGCCTCGATGTCGGCGTCGAAGGTCTGGTTGAGGTACGCCGCGTCGGGCGTCGCCACCGGGCTGGGCAGGCGGTTGTCGGCATCGTCGGGGAGCGCGTCGAAGCGGATCCGGCTCTTGCGGCGCGCCGAGTCGAGGAACAGGTTGGTCGTGATGCGGTGCAACCAGCCCTCGAAGGTGCCGGGCGTGTAGGTGTGCAGCGACCGGAACACCCGGACGAAGACCTCCTGGGTGAGGTCCTCGGCATCGTGGGCGTTGCCGGTCAGGCGGTAGGCGAGGCGGTAGACGCGTGCCGAGTGGTCCTCGACGATCTGGTCCCAGGAGGGCACGCCCGCAGCGTCACCCTCGGGGGTGACCTGCTCGGGGGACTTGGCCATCGGGCGCTCCTTGTTCCTGCGGCTGAGGTCGGTGATCCGGACCATCGACTTGTCTGACCTCCACGCTAGGAACCGATGATGAGAGCCCGCTGAGACCGCCCTGAGGCGGACCCGTCAATCACGGCTCATCAGGACAACGGGCCGGGCGGCTCCGGTGTTCCCCTGCCGGGCGGTCACGCGGCGGTAGGGTCTCGACTGGGCTCGACCACCGTCGGCCAGTCCGCAACGCATCGAGGAGGCCGCCATCGTCACCCCACCCAATGCCGCGAGCTGGACCCACGCCGAGGAGTACGTCGGGGAGGACGAGATCCTCGCGAACGCACGGGCCCGTGCCGACGAGGTCGGCGTCGTGCCGATCGGTTCCGGAGCCGGAGCCGCCCTGCGATTCCTGGCGTCGGTGCTCGACGCGCGCGCGGTCGTCGAGATCGGCACCGGCACCGGTGTCTCCGGGCTGTGGATGCTGCGCGGCATGCGGCCCGACGGCGTCCTGACCTCCGTCGACACCGAGGCCGAGCACCAGAGGCTCGCGAAGGAGGCCTTCACGGAGGCCGGCATCCCCCCGCAGCGCGCCCGCCTCATCCCCGGCGCGGCCCTCGAGGTGCTGCCCCGCCTGACCGACGGGCACTACGACCTGGTCTTCGCCGACGGCGACAAGCAGGAGTACCCCGAGTACCTCGCGGAGGCCCTGCGCCTGCTCCGGCCCGGCGGCGTCGTCGCGTTCGACAACGCGCTCTGGCACGACCGGGCGGCCGACCCGGCCCAGCGCGACGCCGACACCACGGCGATCCGCGAGCTCAGCCGCGTGGTCCGCGAGGACGACGCCCTGGTGCCGGTGCTGCTGCCGGTCGGCGACGGGCTGCTGCTGGCCAAGAAGGTCTGGGTCCCGGAGGGTTAGAGGCTCTCGGACAGCGCCAGGTTGAACCGGCCGATGCCCTTCGCGAGATCCTCGATCTCCTGCGGCTCCCAGTCGTCGAGGCGGTCGTCGAAGTGCTCGCGCCTGCTCCCCCGCACCTCGGCGAGCCGGCGTACGGCGTCGTCGGTGACCGTCAGCATCGAGGCACGGCGATCGGCCGGATCGGGCGACCGAGCGATCAGGCCCAGCTCGAGCAGCTGGTGGACGACACGGCTGACCGATCCCTTGTCGAGGGCGAACACGTCGGCGAGATCGGCGGCCCGACGACCTCCGTGCTCGGCGAGCGTGGACAGCAGCATGTAGGACGTGGCGTTGAGGTCGGGGTGCACCTGCACGGCGCGCTCACCGAGGCCGCGCCGGATCCGCCGGAGCAGCGCGCCGATCTCGTGCTCGAGCGCTCGCACCGCGGTGGCGCGACGCTCATCGGTCGAGGTCGTGGTCGTCATGCCGACACCTGCTCGAGCTCGTCGTCGCGCTCGATCGTCGTCCGCAGCGGCACCTCACGGATGAACACCACCGCGAGCAGCGCCAGCACGGCGAACGGTGTCGCGATCAGGAACAGCTCGCCGGTCGCCGAGCCGAAGGCGTGCTCGAAGACCGCCCGCACCGGCGCGGGCAGCGTGCGCAGGTCGGGGATCTGGTGGCTCTGGTGCGCGTCCGTCGGGATGTGCAGCGCAGCGAGTCCGCTGCGCACCTTGTCGGAGACCTGGGCGCTGAGCACGGCGCCGAGCGCGGAGACCCCGATCGAGCCGCCCATGGAGCGGAAGAACGCGACCACGGCGCTCGCGGAGCCCATGTCGGCCTGGGCCGTGTTGTTCTGCACGGCGAGCACGAGGTTCTGCATGGTCGAGCCGAGCCCGACGCCCAGGACGGCCATGAACCCGCCGACCACGACGAGCGGGGTCTGCTCGTCGATGAAGCTGAGCAGGACCAGTCCGACGACGACGAGGACCATGCCACCGACCAGGAACCGCTTCCACCGGCCGGTGCGGGTGATGGCGCGACCGCTGACGATGCTGGAGACGAGCAGGCCGCCGACCATGGAGATCGACATCAGGCCGGCGTGGGTGGGGCTCATGCCGCGAGCGATCTGGAAGTACTGCGAGAGGTACACGGTCGCGCCGAACATCGCGACGCCGACGAACACGCTGGCGACGGTGGCGAGTGCGGTCGTGCGATCACGGAAGAGACGCGTCGGGATGACCGGCTCGGCGGCGACCCGCATCTCGACGTACACGGCTGCGATGAGGAGCACGACACCGAGGCCGACGAACACTGCGCTCGTGCCGGAGGCCCAGGCGAAGTCGTTGCCGGCGAGTGAGACCCAGACCAGCAGCGCGGAGACGCCGGAGACGATGAGGCCGGCGCCCAGGTAGTCGATGTGCACGTCACGGCGTACGACGGGGAGGTGCAGCGTCTTCTGCAGCACGACGAAGGCGATCGCCGCGATCGGGATGCCGACGTAGAAGCAGGACCGCCAGCCCAGGCCGGGGGCGTCGACGAGCAGACCGCCGATCAGCGGGCCGCTCACGGTGGCGAGCGCGAAGACCGCACCGAGGTAGCCCGAGTAGCGGCCGCGTTCGCGCGGGGTGACCATCGAGGCGATCACGACCTGGACGAGGGCGGTGAGTCCGCCGACACCGAGGCCCTGCACGGCCCGGGCTCCGATCAGCACACCCATGGAGGGTGCCGTCGCGGCGATCAGCGAGCCCGCGACGTAGATGACCAGCGCCGTCTGCACCAGGAGCTTCTTGTTGAACTGGTCGGCGAGCTTGCCCCACACGGGCGTGCTCGCCGTCATGGTGAGCAGGGTCGCGACGACCACCCAGGTGTAGCCGGACTGGCTGCCGTGGAGGTCCGTGACGATCCGGGGCAGCGCGTTGGAGACCACGGTGCTGGAGAGCATCGCGACGAACATCGCGAGCAGCAGCCCACTGAGCGCCTCGAGGATCTCGCGGTGGGTCATCTGACCGGCGACCTCGGCGGAGGCGGGTCGGGCGGGCGTCGTGGCGGTCTGGGTGGAGCTCTGTGTCATGGTTGTATTGTGCAACTACTTGGTTGGTGATTGCAACCTTCTGAGGCGGACCTCACACGGCACGCAGGTGCCCGGACGTGCAGCGACCCGCAGGCGTCCTGCGCTGGTGCGCGGGAGGTACCGGTGGACTGGCCGGTCGCCTGCGGGTCGGGTGACTGCGAATGGATTCGCCAGCGCACGAACGCCGGCGCGCCCCGGAAGGGGCCGGGTGTGCTGCTAGCGCGCAGCCACCTCACGTGTCCTAGAAGAACTCATCCTTCGGACCACCTCCTTTCCCGTGTGGCACCACGGTACGTTCCCGCGCCGACCGGGACAACGCCATTTGTCGCGCGTGCCTCAGGCGGTCTCGGCGGAGACCGGTGCGGCGAACTGCGCGTTGTAGAGGCGTGCGTAGGCCCCGTCGGCCTCGAGCAGCTCGTCGTGGGTGCCTTGCTCCACGATCGCGCCGTCCTCCATCACCAGGATCAGGTGGGCGTCACGGATCGTGGAGAGCCGGTGGGCGATCACGAACGACGTGCGGTCCGAGCGGAGCGCCGCCATCGCGTGCTGCACGAGCAGCTCGGTGCGCGTGTCGACCGACGATGTGGCCTCATCGAGGATGAGCAGCGCGGGGTCGGAGAGGAACGCGCGCGCGATCGTCACCAGCTGACGCTCGCCGGCAGAGAGGTTCGAGCCCTCCTCGTCGATCACCGTGTCGTAGCCGTCGGGAAGTGAGTGCACGAACCGGTCGACGAACGTCGCCCTCGCGGCCTCCAGGATGTCTTCCTCCGACGCACCCGGCCGGCCGTAGGCGATGTTGTCGCGGATCGTGCCCTCGAAGAGCCACGTGTCCTGCAGCACCATCCCGGTCTGGGAGCGGAGCTCGGCGCGCGGCATCGACGCGATGTCCACACCGTCGACGGTGATCCGTCCGGCCTGCACGTCGTAGAAGCGCATCACCAGGTTGACCAGCGTCGTCTTGCCCGCTCCCGTCGGTCCGACGATCGCCACGGTGTTGCCGGGCTCCGCGACGAGTGACAGGTCGTGGATGAGCGGCTTCGCGGGGTCGTAGGAGAACGACACGTGCTCGAACCGCACCTCACCGCGCCGATCGGCCAGCGGGACCGGCAGGACCGACCCTTCCGGATCCTCCTCGGGTGCGTCGAGCAGCTCGAAGACACGCTCCGCCGACGCGACACCGGACTGGAGAAGGTTGGCCATCGACGCGACCTGCGCCAGCGGCTGGGTGAACTGGCGGCTGTACTGGATGAACGCCTGCACCTCGCCCAGCGAGAGCGCGCCACTGGCCACCCGCAGGCCGCCGATCACCGCGACCAGGACGTAGTTGAGGTTGCCGATGAACATCATGATCGGCATGATCAGGCCGCTCACGAACTGCGCCGAGAACGACGCCTCGTAGAGCTCGTCGTTCTCCTCGGCGAACACCCGCTCGGCTTCGTGCTGGCGGCCGAACACCTTGACCAGCGCGTGTCCCGAGAAGGTCTCCTCGATGTGTGAGTTGAGCCGGCCGGTGCGGCGCCACTGCTGGACGAACATGCCCTGCGAGCGCTTCATCACGCCTCCGGTCACGAACATCGACAGCGGCACCGAGACGAGCGCGACGAGCGCGAGGAGCGGTGAGATCCACAGCATCATCGCGAGCACGGCGAACACCGTGAGCACGGACGTGAGCAGCTGGCTCATCGTCTGCTGCAGCGACTGGCTGAGGTTGTCGATGTCGTTGGTGACCCGACTGAGCAGCTCGCCACGCGGCTGCTTGTCGAAGTAGCTCAGCGGGAGCCGATGGACCTTGTCCTCCACGTCGGAGCGCATCCGCAGCACGATCGCCTGGACCACGTCGTTGAGCAGGTAGCCGGCCAGCCACGCCAGTGCGGCACTGGCGAGGTAGACGGCGAGCACGATCATCAGGACGTGGCCGACCGCGCCGAAGTCGACGCCCTGGCCGGGGACCAGGTGGTCGATCGACGCGACCAGGTCGGCCTGCTTGTCCTCACCGCGGTCGCGCAGCGCCGAGACGGCCTGCTCCTTGGTGACGCCCGCAGGCAATCGGGCACCCAGGAGGCCGGCGAAGATCAGGTCGGTCGCCTTGCCGAGGATCCGGGGTCCGATGGCCGTCAGCACGACGCTGGCAACGGTGACGACGAGCACGGCGAGGACCTTGAGCCGCTCGGGGCGCATGCGGCGTACCAGGCGCTTGGCCGACGGCTTGAAGTCGGATGCCTTCTGCCCGACCATGCCGCCGCCGAACGGACCGCGGCCCGGACCGGGACCGGCCTGGACCCGCTCGGTCTCCTTCAGCTGGCCCTTGTCCTCGGTGACCGGAGCGTCCGCGCTCATGCCGCCTCCTCCGCACTGAGCTGGGACTGGACGATCTCCTGGTACGTCGTGCACGTCTCGAGCAGCGAGGAGTGCGTGCCGCGACCGACGACGAGGCCGTCCTCGACGACGAGGATCTGGTCGGCGTCGCGGATCGTCGAGACCCGCTGCGCGACGATCAGCACGGTGGCGTCCCGCGTCACCGGCGCGAGGGCCGCTCGCAGCCGGGCGTCGGTGGCCAGGTCGAGGGCGGAGAACGAGTCGTCGAACAGGTAGATCTCCGGGCGCCGGATCAGCGCCCGGGCGATCGCGATGCGCTGGCGCTGGCCACCGCTCAGGTTGGAGCCGCCCTGCGCGATCCGTGACTCGAGCCCGTCGGGCATGGCCTCGACGAAATCGCGGGCCTGCGCGATCTCGAGTGCCTCCCACATCTCGTCCTCGGTCGCGTCGGGCTTGCCGTAGCGCAGGTTGCTGGCGATGGTGCCGGTGAACAGGAACGCCTTCTGCGGCACCAGGCCCAGGCGTGACCAGAGCGCGTCCTGGTCGAGCCGGCGTACGTCGACCCCGCCGACGAGCACGCGTCCGGCGGTCACGTCGAAGAGCCGTGGGATGAGGTTGAGCATCGTGGTCTTGCCGGCACCGGTGGAGCCGATGATCGCGAGCGTCTGCCCCGGAGTCGCCTCCAGCGAGACCCCCCGCACGACCGGCACGTCGGCGCCCGGGTGGGTGAACTCCACGTCCTCGAAGCGGATCGTGCCGCGCTCGACGATGTCGGTCACCGGGTCGGGGTCCGGTACGACGGAGCTGTCGGTGTCGAGGACCTCGGTGATCCGGTCGGCGCAGACCGCGGAGCGCGGGATCATCATGACCATGAAGGTCGCCATCATCACCGACATCACGATCTGCATCAGGTAGGAGAGGTAGGCGGTCAGCTCGCCGACCTGCATGTGGCCGGACTCGACGCGGTGGCCGCCGAACCACAGCACGCCCACCGAGGCGACGTTGGCGACCAGCATCACGGTCGGGAACATCCCGGCGAGCCAGCGGCCGGCCGTGATCGAGACGTCGGTCAGCTCGTGGTTGGCGCCGGCGAAACGAGCCGTCTCGTGCTCCTCGCGCACGAACGCGCGGACGACGCGGACGCCCGTGATCTGCTCGCGCAGCAGGCGGTTGACCTCGTCGACGCGCTCCTGCATCAACCGAAAGCTGGGGATCATCCGGGAGACGATGAAGCCGACCGACGTGGCCAGCACCGGCACGACCAGGACGACGAGCCAGGCGAGGCCGGCGTTGACGTGGATGGCCATGACGATGCCGCCCACCATCATGATCGGCGAGGCGACCATCAACGTGCCGCCCATCAGCACGAGCATCTGCACCTGCTGGACGTCGTTGGTCTCGCGGGTGATCAGCGAGGGCGCGCCGAAGTGCTGCACCTCCCGGGCCGAGAACGACCCGACGCGGTGGAACAGCTCGGCCCGGACGTCGCGCCCGAAGGCCATCGCGGTGCGCGCGGAGAACCACACGGCGGCGACGGAGCAGGCGATCTGGAGCAGCGAGACGGCGAGCATGAACCCGCCTCGCCGGATGATGTAACCGGTGTCGCCGGTGACCACGCCCTTGTCGATGATGTCGGCGTTGATGGTCGGCAGGTAGAGCATCACGACGGTGCCCACGAACTGCAGGGCGACGATGGCCGTGAGCTGGCGCTGGTAGGGGCGCAGGTGCTCCCTGATGAGGCGGACGAGCATCAGCTCTCCTTTCGAAGCAGGCCGTGGAGGACGGTGTCCACGATCTGCTCGGCGGTCAGGATCTCCTGGTCGGAGATGTGCGGGTGGCTCCCGGAGAAGGTCAAGAGGCGGAGCATCTGGACGACCTCGAGCGGCGGCACGCGGAACCGGTCGGCGTCGGGCTCGACGAGGCGCACGATGCCGTCCTTGGCGAGCCGCTCCCGCAGGTCGCGCTTGCCGAGCCGGTCGGGCGGGCGGCGTACGCCGAGGGCGATCATCAGCTGGAAGATCCGCAGGAACCGGCGCTGCAGGAGGGTGACCGCCTCGACGAGGCGCTCCTCGAGCGGTTGGGTGACGTCGATCCCGCTGAGCGCCTCGAAGAACGGCTCCGGGTCGAACTCCTGGTCGATCACCGCGTCGAACAGCTCGTCCTTCGTGGCGAAGCTGCGGAAGATCGTGCCCTCGGCGACGCCGGCCGCCTCGGCGATGAGCCGGGTCGTGGTGGCGCGGCCGTGCTCGAGCACGAGCGGGCGCGCGGCCGCGAGGATGGTGGCGCGCCGTTCGTCGGCGGGCAGCGGCCGGGCGCGCTCACGGATGACCATGCCGCCGAGGCTAGGTGAGTGAGCACTCACTCACAAGCGATTTAACGGCTTCTACGGCGCCAGCCGCTCGGTCGTCCACCCGCTCGCCTCGCGTCGGTAGGCGAGCCGGTCGTGCATCCGGCTGCGGCGTCCCTGCCAGAACTCGACCCGCTCCGGCGTGACCAGGTAGCCGCCCCAGTGCGGGGGCGCGGGGATGTCGGTGCCGGCGTACCGCTGCTCGGCCTCGGCGTACGCCGCCTCGAGCTCCGCGCGAGAGCCCACCACCGCGGACTGTGCCGACGCCCACGCGCCGAGCTGGGAGTCGCGCGGACGGGAGGCGAAGTAGGCCTCGGTGTCGGCCCGCGGGATCCGGGTGGCGAGGCCCTCGACGCGCACCTGGCGTTGGAGCTGGTACCAGCCGAAGAGCAGCGAGCAGCGCGGGTTGGCGCCGAGCTCGCGGGCCTTGCGGGACTCGTAGTTGGTGAAGAACACGAAGCCGTCGTCGGTCAGGCCCTTGAGCAGGACGGTGCGCGCCGATGGCTGGCCGTCGGCTGCGGCCGTCGACAGCACCATCGCGTTGGGCTCGAGCACGCCGGCCGTGCGGACGACCTCGAACCACTCGCGGAACATGGCATACGGATCAGGCGCGAGGTCGGACTCGTCGAGCCCGGCGAGCTGGTACTCGGCCCGGAGGGAGGCGAGGTCGGGCGTGACCGGATCCATGGACGGGAGGTTATCGGCCGCTCACGTGCGTGCGGCAGAATGCCGAGAGGCGCCGACCGTGCGCGACCCGCACGCGGCCGCCCCGGACCGGTCTCGACTGAGCTCGACCACCAAGGAGATGGCATGACCGAGGTTCACCACGGGTTGGAGGGCGTCGTCGCCTTCGAGACCGAGATCGCCGAGCCCGACAAGGAAGGGTCCGCCCTCCGCTACCGCGGCGTCGACATCGAGGACATCGTCGGCCGGGTTCCCTTCGAGAATGTCTGGGGCCTCCTGGTCGACGGCGCCTACGAGCCCGGCCTGCCGCCGGCCGAGCCCTACCCGCTGCCGGTGCACTCCGGCGACATCCGCGTCGACGTGCAGAGCGCGATCGCGATGCTCGCGCCGGCCTGGGGGATCCGGCAGAGCTACGACATCGACGACGCCCAGCTGCGCGAGGACCTCGGCCGGGTGGCCGTCATGGTGCTCTCGTACGTCGCCCAGGCAGCTCGTGGCGTCGGGCAGCCGATGGTGCCGCAGAAGGAGGTCGACAAGGCCTCGACCATCGCCGAGCGGTTCATGATCCGCTGGCAGGGCGAGCCGGACCC